>Ga0318568_10001230_pt1 | contig 11097 bp, 8 predicted proteins | sample GRESIP088b5f21_FD_203690 | JGI IMG/M metagenome (GOLD analysis project Ga0318568, IMG submission 203690) | Tropical soil microbial communities from Luquillo Experimental Forest, Puerto Rico - GRE.SIPMG.088b5f21 | ecosystem: Environmental > Terrestrial > Soil > Tropical forest > Bulk soil...
CACGGCGGTCGCCCGGGGCCGGGTTCCGGGCGCTGCTAGCCCTCATCGGGCCGGGGGCCAGCACGCGGTGGCCGATCGTCCCGCGGACGTCGGGACATCTGGCCCTGACCGAGCCGCCGGGTGATTGCTAAATCAAGCGAAATGCAAACTATATATTGCGACATCGGCCCGGGCGGGCCGCTGCCCGGACGACCCCGGCGGGAGTCGTCGGCGATCCCGGCGCAGCAGGCACGATGAGGCCGTCGGCCACCGGGCCGGCAGGGTGGCCGGCGGTGCCCCGGCCGCGCGGTACCGGACCAGCCGTCACGGTGGCGGGCGGCACGCCGGGGGCGGCGCACGCGGCGGGCGGGATCACGCTGGGCGTGGAGGAGGAATTCGTGCTCCTGGACCCCTCGACCGGCGCCGCCGCCCTGGCCGGCCCTGAGGTGGCGCGAATGCGCGACGGCGAGCCGGGGATCCGGCCGGAGGTAATGCGGTTCCAGGTGGAGACCGTGACCCGGGTGTGCACCAGCCTGGACGACCTCGCAGGCGAGCTGACCCGGCTGCGGCGGCTGGCCGCGGACGCCGCGGCATCGGCAGGCTGCCTGCTGGCGGCAACGGGGATCGCGCCGTACCGCGCGCCCGGGCTGCCCGCCGTGACGGACCAGCCGCGGTACCGGGAACTGGCGCGGCAGTTCGGCCCGCTGGTGGCCGGGGCCGGCGGCGCCTGCGGCTGCCACGTGCACGTCGGGGTCCCCTCCCGCGACCTGGGCGTCCAGGTGCTGGCCCGGCTGCGGCCCTGGCTCGCGCCGCTGCTGGCCATCACCGTCAACTCCCCCATCACCGGCGGCCGCGACACGGCCTGGGCCAGCCGCCGGTACCCGGCCTGGTCCCGCTGGCCGACCGCCACGCCGCCCGCGGCATGGCCGGACGCCGCCGCCTACGACGCAGCTATCGGCCGCCTCATCGAGCGCGGCGCGGCGCTCGATGAGCAGGGCGTCTACCTCCTGGCCCGGCTGTCCCCGCGCTACCCCACCGTGGAGGTCCGGGTCGCCGACGCCTGCCTTGACGCCGGCACCACGGTGCTGCTGGCCGGGCTGACCCGCGCCCTGATCGCGACCGCCCTGGCCGAGGCCCGCCAGTCCGCGCCGCTGCCGGCGGCGCAGGCCCGGCACGTCAACGCGGCGCTGGCCGCCGCGGCCCGCTACGGACTCACCGGGCCCGGCATCGACCCGTTCACCGGGCTGCCCGCCGACGCGCGCAGCGTCCGGTCCCGCCTCATCGACCACCTCTACCCTGCGCTCAGCGACCACGGCGACGCCCAGCTAATCACCGGGCTGCTGCGCCGGCTCGACCAGGACGGCACCGGAGCCGACCGCCAGCGAGCCCTCTTCACCAGCGGCCTGCCCCCGCCCGGGTTTGTCCGGGCGCTTGCCCGCGCCACGCTATCTCACAGCATGTAGCCCGCCTTGGACCCGGCCGGGATCGACGTCTCGTAGTTCAGCGGGCGGTGCGGTGCACCGGCCGGGCTGGCCGGGCCCGGGACACGCGGCGCCGCCGGTCCTCCCCGGCCAGCAGGTTATCGGCGTCGGCCTAGATGGACAGCTCTCTGAACATCGGGTGCATCGTGGTCTCCTCGCGGTTCCCGGTCTGCGGAATGACCAGCTGCCCCAGCGTGCCCGGCACACGGGATGGCTGTCAGCCACCGGGCCGCCGCCGCTGTCACCTCGCGGACACCTCACGACCTGGAAAGCGGCCTGGTCCTGCCGCCTGCTTGATCGATATGAGTCACGGCAGTCCACGCACCTCGCCGGCGCCCGGCCGCTACGGCAGCACCCGGAGTACCACCGCGACGCGTCCGGCCAGGACCTGTGAGGAGGCGGCATCAGCGGCCAGGACGGCTGCCGCCCGGGCGCTAGCCGCCTGGCTGGCCGGCCAGGCCAACGCGGCCGCTTCGCCCGTCACGCCGCGAAGTGGTGGTAACGCCGCAATCCTCCCTCACGCACCGTAGTTGCTGCTGCGCAACGCCTGACACGCGATATCCGCCTTATGTACGCGAATGCTGGATGAGCAGCTGGCCGTCCGACCGCACCGATGAGGCGGCCGTACCGCGAGGCGGGCCGCAGGGGCGGAGGACAACCGGTGACCGAAGTCCCGCGGGCATGGGGCCGAACTTCCCTGCCGCCGGCCGTCCGGCCGGCGGAACACTGACCCGTGTTCAGGCACCATGCCGGAGCAGTTTGCCTGGCCTGCTGTACGGCTTTGAGGGAAGCCGGGCGGCGGGCGATTTGCTGTCCTCCGCCGGGCCCTCGCAGTGCCGTCAGCAGATCTGGTTCTTCGCGCGCACGCGCTCCAAGCGGGTATCGGTGCTTGCTGGCTGAGGCTGGCGAAAGGAGGCAGGTCATGACGAGAGCCGAAGACGTGCAGCGCTACGCCGACGCGATCATGGCCATGATCAACGAGGATCAGGACACCGGCCAGGTTCCCCGCGGCGTTTGTTCCTGGGACGAACTCGATGACAGCGTCGATGCCGGCGATTATTACCGGCTGGCCAAGATGCCGACGGGCACCCACGCGGCGGTCGGCCTGCGGGACGCCGTGCACGAAGAGGTTGGCCGGCGCCTAGCCCGAGCACAAGGTGACGCATAGCGGGCAACCCGGCGGAGCGTACCGGCGGTCAGCGGCTCATGGCGGCCGGGTAGCGCGCTTCCGGGCGGCACGCTGGTAAGGAGGCTGAGTGAATGAGATCGCGGTCACGGCTGCCTCGCGGCGTGCTGGTCGCCACCGGGCCGGTCGTGCTGGTCGTCGCCGGGATCGTAGGCTACCTGAGCTTTGGCTATTCGCCGTGGATAGCGGTGGCCATGACGCTGCTCACGCTGACCACGGTCGGGTTCGCATCCGACACTCACCTGTCCACCGGCGCGCTGGTGTTCAGCGCAGGGCTAGCCTTGCTCGGCGTCGGCCTGTTCGTCGCCATCTTGGGCCTGGCCGCGACCGCGATCGTGGAAGGCCGGGTGGGTTTGTTCTCGCGGAGCCGTCGGATGCGTCGGCGCCTTGATGACCTGCGCGGGCACTTCATCGTCTGCGCCTACGGCCGGGTCGGCCGGGCCATCGCCCAGGAGCTGGAAACCGAGGGCGTGCCGTTCGTCGTGGTGGACAGCAAGGCCGAACTGGAACCGGACCTGGAACGAGACGGACGATGCTACCTGATCGGCGACGCGTCGGACGAGGCGGTGCTGCGCAGGGCAGGGATCGACCGGGCACGGGGGCTGATCTGCGCGGTGGACTCTGACGCCGAGAACGTCTTCATCACCATCGTCGCCCGCTCGCTCAGTCCCGGCCTGCTCATCGTGGCCCGGGCCGCGCGGCAGCAGTCGGCTGACCGGTTGCACCGGGCCGGCGCCACCCACGTCGTCTCGCCATACGCGACAAGCGGAACACGGATGGCCAATCTGGCCCTGCGGCCCCACGTGGTGGAGTTCTTCGATCTCGCCGGCGCCGGCCAGCCCGGCCTGCGACTGGAGGAACTGGCGATCACCGAAGGATCCCCGCTGGCGGGCCGCAGCCTGCAGGACCTGCGCGGACCGGCAGTGCCGTTGCTGATCCGCCACCCCAACGGGCAGCTGGTCGCCAACCCCGCCCGCGAACTGCAGCTACAGGCCGGCGACGTGCTCGTCGTCTTCGGTCAAGCCAGCGACTTGAACCCGCTCGACCATGACGAGGGCACGGGCACCTCAGCACGCGCGCGTCACCTGCCTGGCCGCGGCTCACCTCCTCGGGCCTGACATCCGGGCTGCCTATAACAGATGTCCTGACCCGGCGGCCTCCACCGCTGGCCCGGCGGCCCACGACCGTTGCCCCCGTGACCGGAGCCGCCAACCCCGGCCGGCCGGCATCGACGAGGCGACCACAAGACACCGGCTGAACGTCAGGCGTTGCGCAAAGGCCTCGCCATATCACGGGCGATCTGCGCGCCCAGCGCTGGGTACTGCATCCGTAACAGAGCCGCTCGTAATCGGCAGGGAGGATGTGGATAGAGCTTCGGCCCTGCTTCCGTGGTTTTGGGTGGCTACGGGCGTAGGGTCGGCGCCGGGACCCGGTCTGATCTGCTATCCGGCCTGCCGCCTGGTTGTCTTGATACCGGCCCGTCGGCTGGGTCCCGGTCGTTTCAGGCACCCACCGGCGCTGCCGGTCCGATCTGCCTGGCCTGTGCCAGAGGCCGGGGTTTCACAGGTCGGCGGCCAGCGTGTGCGGTGCCATCCCTCAACCACAGAAAAGGGACGGCAATGACAATCGTAGAAGACGCATGCGTCATCACCGGCGGCGTGGACACCCACGCAGATACCCATGTCGCCGTCGCGCCGGATCCCCTCGGGGGACTGCTGGGCGTGCGGGAGTTCCCGGCCACTGCGGCCGGGTACGCCGGTCTGCTCAGCTGGCTGGGCGGGTTCGGGACCGTCGCCATGGTCGGCGTCGAGGGCGCCGGCAGTTACGGCGCAGGCCTGGCCCGGCACCTGGCCGCGGCCGGCATCCGGGTGGTGGAGGTGGACCGGGCCGACCGGCAGGACCGCCGCCGGGCGGGCAAGTCCGATCCGCTGGATGCGGTCAGCGCCGCCCGTGCCGTGCAGTCCGGGCGGGCATCGGGGGCACCTAAGGGCCGCGATGGCGCGGTGGAGGCGATCCGGTCGCTGATGGTCGCCAGGCGCAGTACCCGCAACGAGCGGACCCAGGTGATCAACCAGGCCCGTTCCCTGATCCTGACCGGCCCTGATGAGCTGCGGGCCCGGTTCGCCGGGCACTGTGCGGCCGCCCTGGCCGAGGGGATCGCGGCCCTGCGGCCCCGCCCCGGCGACGCCGCCGGGCACGCGGTCCGCGTCGCGCTGCGGGAGCTGGGCCGGCGTGCGGAGTTCCTCGACGGCCAGCTCGAGCGGCTGGACGAGCTCATCGTCCCGCTCGTCACCGCCCGCGCGCCCGGCCTGCTCAGCCTCTACGGCGTCGGCCCCGACACCGCGGCCCTGCTGCTCGTCGCGGCCGGGGATCACCCGGAGCGGCTGCGCAGCGAGGCCGCCTGGGCGCACCTGTGCGGCACCGCCCCGATCCCGGCCTCCTCAGGCAAGGTCCGGCGGCATCGCCTTAACCCTGGCGGGAACCGCGAGGCTAACCACGCCCTGTGGCGGATCGTCATCACCCGGATGAGCGCCCACCCCGCCACCCGCGCCTACGTCGACCGGCGCACCAAGGAAGGCCTGTCCAAGAAGGAGATCATCCGCTGCCTGAAGCGGTACGTCGCCCGCGAGGTCTACCATCACCTGCGCGGCGGCGGCTGATACCTCTAGCTCCCCGGGGCGGCCTGGCCCGCTAATCGGCTGCCGCCACCGGTGCTGGCCTGCGATCGATCCGCCGGCCGCCCCGGGCTCCCCTTCCGGCACGCTGCTGAATCCCGTGACCTGATAAGAGCCTGCCCTCCGTCAGGAGCGGCCCTTCCCTGTCTTGTCCGCCCCTCAGCAGACAGCAAACCCGCCGAATTTCCGCGTAGGAAGGCCTTGACAATGCGTAGGAGCATCGATCGGGGTGTGCCGCCGGGTGGCCTTGTTCACGATGCGCGACCGGTCGTCGGTGGGCTGGCCGGACCGCCCGGTCGGCGGGTTGGGTCTGCTGGCAGGGGATCGGTGGCCGCAGGCAGTCACGATCAGCGACGTTGTCCGCGCGTGGCGGCAGGTGGCCAGCGGCGTGGCCATTCAGCTCACCTGCCGTCACAGGGGTACCGGGGGGGAGCGCCCACCGGGCTAGGGCCGGGTGCTGGCGGGTATCGAAGGGGCGCAAACTGGTCATAGCAGGTCTGTCGGCGCTGTGGAGGTGGCCGTGCCCGGTAACCAGACTCCGGTGCCTGAGCTGGTCCCGGTTCTGTCGTGGGGCAACCATCGCGGTCCGCGCCAGGGCGCGTGTTTCATGGAGCTGGCATCGTATCTGGCGGGAGAGCGATGGAGTGACGACCCGGCCTGCACGCATCCGCTGCTGGCCGCGCTCGCCCGCGATGTCAACGACTACACCTCCGACGCCGGCCGGGCCCAGCTGGCGGGGCTGGTCCCGTCGGTGATCGGGCTGGCCGGCGAGGATCTGCATATCGATGCGCGGATCGCGCTGGTGTGCGCGCAGACGGCGCTGCCGGTCGTGGCGGCCGGGCAGCAGCAGGTCATGGCGGTGTCGGTGCTGGCGTGCGAGCGCGTGCTGGCGGCCCTGGACGGGCGGCCGGCTGGCTGGCTGGACGCACCGAGCAGGGCCGTGCTGGCGCAGGTTCCGCTGGCCGCCCGGTGGGCCCGCGGCTTCACCGGCGGCAAGACGGCCTCACCGGAGACCTTCCGCAGGCACTCCGCGCCCGCCACTGTGCATGCCGCAGTGAAGGGGATCGCGCAGGCGTGCATCCCGCAGCCGGACCAGGTGCTGTACGACCTGCTCGCCTGGGCCGGCCAGACCCCCGGCCCCGACAGCGGGCGCGGTACCGCGCCACCGGCGCCCGACCGCCAGCCCCAGAACACAGCCGTCGCCCACTGACCCGGCGACTGTCTTCCAGGAATCGCGTCCAGCCATCAAGAGCAAGCACACTCAGACGCACAATGCCGCCGTTCGGGGCGGATCGGTGGGGTGGCTGGCTGGCCGTCCGCGCCGCACCGGAATGGTCGATCCGTGCGGGACTCGGGCTCCCATGCGGTTCATGATGCTGGCTACCCAGGCCTGGGCGTTCGGCGTGTCCATGGGCCGAAGGCGCATGCAGCCGACGCGTCGTTCACGCTCGGAGGCGGCTGGTGCGCGAGGAAGTTCGGGCAGGATTCGGCGAGAGGGCCCGTCTCCGCTTCTCGCGGATCTCGATTGCGCGGTGCGCGGATCTGATCCGTTGCTCCGCGTCTGCATGGGGCCCTCTCGTCACTGGTAAGTCCACCCCGCCAAGGAAGCAGGTGCCACGGACCAACGTCCCCGCGCGTAGGACCTTTGGCCTGTCGGCGTGGGTAGTACGACGGAACCCGTCCCGCCGCTACGTCACGCTCTGCGCTCGGCGCTATCGCCACCTGCGCTGGGCCTGGTACGCGCCGGGCCTGCGAGCGTAGCGAAGCACTGTGCCTCAGCGGGTTCGACGGCTCACCGGAGAGCATGCGTACCTGGCAGCTGGAATACGGCGCTGAGATCGGCTGTGCGGTGACCAGCTTCCGCGACCCGATCGTCCTGGTCGTCGTGTCCCGGTACCACGGCGGCGCCTTCGTCGTGTTCTCCAAACGGCTCCACCAGGACATGGAGACCGCCGCGGTAGCCGGCTCGTACGCGTCCGTGATGGGCGGCGCACCGGCCGCCGCTGCTGTCTTCGCCCGCGAGGTCAGCGCCGGGGCCGAGAACGATCCCAGGGTGACGGGCATCCGCGCTAAGCTCGCGGCGGATCCGGCCAACGCCCACGCCGAACTGCGTCACCAGCTTGCTGACGTCGTCCGGGTGGTCCGCGCCGAGAAGCTCAAGCAGGTAGCCGACGATTTCGACAGCGTTCACGACATCCGGCGGGCGCTGGAGGCGGGGTCTGTGGACCACATCATCCAGGCCGCCGACCTCCGGCCGTTCATCATCGGAGCGCTCGAACGGCTGGTCACCGGAGCGACCCGTGCAACACGCGCGATAGAGAGAGACTCAGCACAGGCGGCCCGTTGACCGAGACGACACAGCAGCTGGCTGTGCGGAAGGGGAGCTGGCCGGCCGTGGCCCTGTCGCGGAGCAGGGTGACCACCGGCCAGGGCGGAGCAGTACCGTCTGGTCGGTCATCCGGCCTTGGGAGTCGAGCCGGATGACGTCGATTTCCTGCATCGGATGACCCTCCACCATGCAGGTCCAGTACTCGACCAGCTTCTGGCCTCCAGATGGTGGCAATGGTACCGGTGAGCGTGCGGGCTGATCGGGCACCTGGGCGTGCCCAGGAGCGTCCTGTAGGGTCACCGCTAGTTGCCGGTCGCCGACGAAGGTCCCGCTGAAGGCGGACCTTCATACCTGCACTGTTACCTCGGCCTGGGGCCAGCTGGTGGCATTGGCAGATGCCTCCTGCTGCGATCGGGGAGGAGCCGTGGACGTTCTCTCGTTGCCCGCCGGACGGCTAGCCGGGCGGGAGCTGGTTAGCGCGGAGAAGGTGGCGACGTACGTCGTGGGGGCGGCGGTGTGGGCTCCTTCGGTCCATAACACCCAGTCCTGGTGGTTCACCGCTGACGGGCCGCAGATCAGCCTGCACGCCGACGCCGGCCGGCAGCTGATGGTGGCCGATCCCGGCGGCCGCGAGATGATGATCAGCTGCGGTGCCGCGCTGTTCACTGCCCGGCTCGCCCTGCGGTCACTTGGCTACATTCCCGAGGCTTGCGTTTTGCCCGATCCGGGCCAGCCGTTGCTGGTCGCGCGGGTGAGCTGGCAGCGGCGGGCTGCTCCCACCGAGTTTGAACGGCGGCTCTTCGACCAGGTGCTGCGGCGGCGAACGCACCGCGGCGGCTTCGACCCTCTGCCGCTTGCGCCGGGACTGCTTGCCGCGCTGCGAGAGGGCGCCGCGGGGGACGGCGCAAGGTTGCGCATCGTGACAGGCGAGGGGGACCGGGCGGTGCTCGCCGCGGCCGTCGAGACGGCTGAGCGCGCGCTGCGGCTCGACAGTGCGTACGTTCGGGAGCTGGCGAGCAGGGTGTCCCCGCCGGGCAGCACCCGGCGGGACGGGGTACCCCATACCGCCTACCCGGCGCGTCCTGAGCGCACCTGCCCGCACTTCCCCAGCCGCGGCTTCGCCAATGGCCGCGGCTGGGGCCTCCCCAGGTTTAGCCTGGCGGGCGTCTGGTCGGCCGGTGTCGTCTGCCTGCTGACGACTACCGGTGACCGCCCGGTGGACTGGGTGAATGCCGGGCAGGCGCTGCAACGGGTCCTGCTCACCAGCGCCGTATGCGGGGTGGCGGCGGCACTGCACAGCCAGCCGCTTGAGCTCGCCTGGCTGCGCGCATCCATCCGCACCCGGCTGGGTGATGGCAGCTACCCGCAGCTGCTGCTCCGCCTCGGGCCGGTCATCCAGACCGCGGTCAGCGTCCGGCGCCCGCCCGCCAGCGTCCTGTTCCCAAGCGGCGGTGCACACCTTGGAAGTAGCCATGGGTGACGGGCCGGGGCGCCAGGTTCGCTGGCAGGAGCTGTCGAAGTCCGAATGCTTCGAGCTGCTGGCCCGGGAGCATCTGGGCCGGGTGGCCGTCGTGGACGACCGCGGGCCAATCCTGTTTCCTGTCAACTTCGTCCTCGACCGCCACATGGTGGTGCTGCGTGCCGACGAGGGAACGAAGCTAGACGCTGCGATCAGGGGCAGCCGGGTCGCGTTCGAGATCGACGGGACCGACGCTGCCACCCGCACCGGCTGGAGCGTGGTGATCCGCGGTGAGGCCGTAGAGGTCACCGGCCCGGCAGAGCTCGCGCGCCTGCGCAAGCTGCCGCTGCACCCGTGGGCACCGGGCGCCAAGGCGCACTACGTGCGCATCCTGCCCGCGGCGCTGACCGGCCGGCGGATCTGCGCACCCGGCGGGCCCTTCGAATCGGCGCGGCGCACCCAGCGCTCCGGGCCGTAGTCTCTCCCGATGACGGTGAGGTCCGGCCATGGGAACGGACATAGGCGAAGAAGAGTTCGACGAGAGCGATTACTCCCACTTCGCCGAGCGGCTCGAGGAATGCCTGTCCGTACTCGGCCAGCTGCTTGACCGGCCGGGTTTCGGCGTCGGCCCGGCTACTGTCGGTGCCGAGCTTGAACTGTTCCTCGTCAACGGCGCGGCCCGGCCGCTGCGGTACAACCAGGCCATCCGCGCCGCCGCGGCCGATCCGCGGATCACCGTCGAGCTGGACCGGTTCAACCTGGAACTCAACGCCTCGCCCGCCCCGCTGGCTGGCCGGCCGTTCGCCACGCTCGGGGGCGAGCTGAACGTCCTGCTTGATCACGTGGCCCATACCGCCAGAGACCACGCGGGCCGGCTTGCGCTCATTGGCATTTTGCCTACCCTGACGCGGGCCGACCTCGGTCCAGGCGTCATGACGGATGTGCCGCGGTACCGGGCGCTGAGCAGCGGCTTGCGGCGGCTGCGCCAGGACCCGTTCCGTATCCGGATCGCCGGTGAGGACCCGCTCGAGCTGGCGTCCGAAGATGTCGCGCTGGAGGGGGCGAACACCTCGTTCCAAGTGCATCTTCGGGTCAATCCGGCCGACTTCACGCGCACCTACAACGCGGTCCAGCTGGCCACCGCACCCGTGCTGGCGGTGTCCGGCAACTCGCCCACCTTCCTGGGTCACCGGCTCTGGGAGGAAACCAGAATCGCCCTGTTCAAGCAGTCCGTAGACGATCGCCAGGCCCACGGCCCGCGCCGTCGGCTGGCCCGCACGGCGCTGGGGACCGGGTGGCTGCGGGGCGGGGCGCTGGAGCTGTTCACCGAGAGCGTCCGGCTGTACCAGCCGCTGCTGCCGGTGCTCAGCGGCTCGGGCCCGCCGGCCGCCAGCTCCGGGTGGCAGGTCCCGCCGCTGGACGAGCTCAGGCTGCACCACGGCACCGTGTGGCGCTGGAACCGGGCCATCTACGACCCCGCGTCAGGAGGGCATCTGCGGATCGAGATGCGGGCCCTGCCCGCTGGCCCCACCGTCATCGACATGCTGGCCAACGCCGCCTTCTTGATCGGGCTGTCATTGTGGCTGGCGGGGCAGGACCAGCAGTGGACCTACGCGCTGCCGTTCGAGCGTGCCGACCATGGTTTCTACCGCGCCGCCCAGCAAGGCCTGTCCGCCCAGCTGAGCTGGCCAGCCGGGCACCGAGATCAGATGCGGACGCTTCCGGCTGCCAAGCTCGTGGCCGAGTTGGTGCCGCCGGCACGGCAGGGCCTGCTCCAGGCGGGCGTGGCAGCAGCAGAGGCGGACGGGCTGCTCGCAGTGATCTCCGCCCGGGCGGCCTCGGGCCAGACCGGCGCGGCCTGGCAGCGCGCCACGCTGGCCGCCGCCGAGCGACGTCATGACCGGGACCGAGCGCTAGCCGTCATGTTCGACCGCTACCTCCGATGCGCGGATACCGGGCTGCCCGTGCACACCTGGCCTGTTAGCCGC
>Ga0318568_10001241_pt1 | contig 11054 bp, 10 predicted proteins | sample GRESIP088b5f21_FD_203690 | JGI IMG/M metagenome (GOLD analysis project Ga0318568, IMG submission 203690) | Tropical soil microbial communities from Luquillo Experimental Forest, Puerto Rico - GRE.SIPMG.088b5f21 | ecosystem: Environmental > Terrestrial > Soil > Tropical forest > Bulk soil...
GGGCGGGAGCGCGGGCGGGATCCCGGGCTTTACTACTTCCGGGTCTTCGGATCCCCGGGCGATAACGCGTGGGGATGGCGCTGCGGCGGCCACCACGTCTCGGTGAACTACACGATCGTGGACGGGCGCGTGGCGTCCTGCACGCCCTGTTTCATCGGGGCTCATCCAGCGAAAACGACGCTGCTCGCCAACGGGACGCTCATGCCGCTCGGCGACATCGAGCCAATCGCGCGCGAACTGGCGCGCGAACTCGAGGAGCGTGGCGAAGGAGCCGCCCTGCTGCACCCATCGGCGATATCGGACATCGTCAGCGGCAACCGGGCGCGGGTACGAGACGGCGATGAGATGATCCACATGCAGGACCTGTGGCGGGGCAGGTTCGCGGAGGGCCGGCTCGTGTCCCTGCTGGACCAGAATGACACCGACGCCGAGGCGGCGAGCGGTTACGGACCTGAAGACCATCGGACACTCGCGCTGACGGCGCGGCCGAAGGGCATCCGGGGCGGCGCGCTGAGGGCAGGCGAACAGCCGCGGCTCCTTGAGCTCATAGCGGGCTACCTGGGACGTTTCCCGGAGGAGATCGCGGACCCGTGGCTTGCCCGGTACCGCGCCGACGGTGGCCTAGACGACCTGTATTTCGCCTACGCGGGCGAACGCGTCAGTCACGGGCCGGTCTACTACCGGCTCCAGGACGAGCGCCTGCTCGTCGAGTACGACAACACGCAGTACAACGCTAATCACGCCCACTCGGTCGTCCGCGACCTGACAGCCGACTTCGGCGCCGACGCGCTCGCCGAGCACCGGCAGCTTTTCCACGGCGGCGTCTGAGCGCGCGCGAAATTAGCCGCCCAAGGTTTTCCTTGGATCGTCAACAACCCCGGATCGTTGACAATCGTCCGGCTCTCGTCGCAGGTCATAAGGCCACGATACGGTCACGACGCCGCGCGATTCCCGAAGGCTAAGGCTTCACCCGCGGCGTTTTATTGCGGCGTATAACACAAGCGTTCACGCGAAATTGCGGGACGTAAGTGGATGGAGGCCTTGGCAATGAAGCTTACAAGGACCCGGTGGCTGGCGGCCTGCGGGGCCGTCGCCGCCGCATCGATAGCCGCCGCCGGATGCTCGTCGAGCAGCTCCAGCAGTGGATCGGCGGGCACTTCCGGATCATCAGCAGGATCGGGAGGCAACTACGCCGTCACGGCCGGCGTGCTGCACGCCTTCACGGGACAGAACGCCTTCTTCGGCCTGAACGCGCAGACTGCCTGTAAGGCGGCGGCGGCTCAGGTCAACGCCGCGGGCGGCATCATGGGCCACTCGCTGACCTGCACCGCCTTCGACACCAAGGGCGACCCGGCCGACGCGGTGCCGGTGACCAACCGGATGCTGGTTGCGGCGTCGCACCTGGAGATGGTCGTCGGGCCCGACGGCGGTGACATCCCGTCGGTGCTCCCGCTGCTCGAGCAGGCGAAGGCGCCAGAGATGAACACGGTCGGCGACCCGCGGTATGACACCCAGACGTCGCAGTACTTCTGGCGCCTCACCCCGAGCGACAGCACCCAGGCGCCCGCCCTCGCCTACGCCGCCTACCACCTGGGGTATACCAAGATCGCGGAGGTCTTCACCAGCGACCTGTCGTCGCAGACGACGACGGCTCCGTTCCAGGCGAGCTACGCCAAGCTGGGCGGAACGATCGTCAAGCAGCTGACGGTAGCCCCGGACCAGGCCTCGTACCAGACCGAGGTGGCGGCCGCGCTGGCCGCTCATCCGCAGGCCATCGTCGGCGAGATGGACGCCCGCACCTCCGCGACCTTCCTCACCGAGCTCCGGCAGCAGCACGGGTCCCTCATCCCGTTCGTGGTGACGCAGCGCGCCCTCCAGGGCGACTGGGCCGCCGCGGTCGTGCCCGCGATCGGCGGGGCGGCCGTGAGCAAGTACGTCACGACGGTCGCGCCGGCGCTGCAGGCGACGGGCGCCGCATTCAGCGCCTTCCAGAGCGCGATGGGCGCCGTCAAAGCCAACCCGTTCCAGAAGAAGAACCCCTTCGTCGCGGCAGGCTACGACGGCGTGATCGCGTTCGCGCTTGCCATGGACGCGGCCAAGTCCACAGACGGGTCGGTGTTCGTCAGCTACATCCCCAAGGTCACCACGGCGGGCGGCGGCGCCACGGTAGTGAACACCTACGCGCAGGGCGTCGCGGCTCTCAAGGCCGGCAAGACGATCCAGTACGTCGGCGCCGCCGGGGCGATGGTCTTCAACCAGTACAACACCGCCGACAGGCCCTACGCCGAGTGGACCTACAACGCCACCGCCCACAGCTGGGTGATGGGCGAGCAGTTGCCGCAGAACGCGGGGCAGTAGTGAGCCAGGTCGTCCTTAGCCTCGGCTTCGGATTGGTGACCGCGTCTATCCTCGCGATAGGCGCGGTCGGCTTCACCATCCAGTTCGGCGTCACCAACCTGTTCAACCTCGCGTACGGCGAGATCATGACCGTGGCCGCCTTCGCGGCCTACCTTGCCCGCACCACGCTGCACTGGGACATGTGGCTGGCGATGGCGGTCGGCGGCCTGTGCGGCATGCTGGTGTCCCTGGCGATGAGCCGCTGTGTCTTCATGCCGTTCCTGCAGCGTGGCACTTCGCAGTTCGCCATGGTCATGGTGACCGTCGCGGTGTCGTTCATTCTCAAGAACGTGCTGCAGATCTGGAGCGGGGCGAACTTCTACAGCTACCAGCTTCCCCCGGAGCCGTCCATCCGCTTCCTCGGCATGGTCTTCGACGCCAGGGAACTCGCGATCATCGGGCTGGCCGTTGCCAGCCTGCTGGGGCTGCACCTGCTGTTCCAGTACACACGCCTCGGCAAGGCGATGCGGGCCACCTCCGACGATGCCGGGCTGGCGCGCAGTGTCGGCATCCCGACATCCCGGATCGTAAGCGCCGCGTGGCTGCTGTCCGGCCTGCTCGCCGGTATCGCCGGCGTCGCCCTGGCGATGGACCTGGGCACGTTCGACTCCAACACCGGCGGCAGCTTCCTGCTGCTCATCGTGGCGGCGGCGGTCTTCGGAAGCGTCGGTGAGCCCTACGGCGCCGTGCTCGGCGCCCTCGTCATCGGGATCGCGAGCGAACTTGCGGCGATCATCAGCCCAACCCTCAAGGACGTCGTGGCCTTCGCAATCCTGGTGCTGGTCCTCCTGTTCCGCCCCGAAGGCCTGCGATCCGGCCGCGTCCAGCTTCGCGGAGAAGTGACGGCGTGAGCGCCGCTCTGCAGAGCTATGTCGCGACGCTGCTGATCTATCTCGGCGTCAACTCGATCGCCTGCTGGGGGCTGAACCTGCAGTTCGGTGTCAGTGGCGTGATGAACTTCGCGTTCATCCTGTTCCAGGCGATGGGCGCGTACATCACCGCCGTGCTGACGCTGCCGAAGGCCACAGCGGGGTCGGCGGAGACCTACATCCTCGGCTGGCACCTGCCCTGGCCGCTGCCGCTGGTCGGGGCCGGCGTCGCGGGCGCCGTGCTCGCGCTGGCCGTCGGCTCGTTCGCGCTCCGGCCGCGGCGCCGGGACTTCCAGGCCACCGTCATGCTGGTCGTCTCCATCATCGCCTCTACCCTGGTGGTCTCCGAACAGGGCTGGTTCAACGGCAACCAGGGCCTGTTCGGCATCCCCCAGCCGTTCGCCGGCTCGCTGAGCCTGCTCCCGGCCGGCTACGACTGGTTCTTCGTCGCGCTCACGGCCGGCGTGGCGCTCCTGGTCCTGTTCGCCACCGACCGGTTCACCAGCTCGCCCTGGGGCCGGCGGCTGCGGGCGATGCGGGAGAACGCCGACGCGGCCGAGTCCCTCGGCACCAACGTCCGCGCGGAAAGCCTGAAGGTCTACGTGGCAGGCGGTGCGATCGCCGCGATCAGCGGCGGGGTCCTCGTCGAATTCATCACCAGCTGGGACCCGTCGGGCTGGGGGACGGGTGAGACGTTCATCTTCTTCGTGGCGATCATCGTTGGCGGCCTGGGGAACAACTTCGGCGCTTTTCTCGGTGCGTTCCTCGTGCTCGGCGTATTCCTGGAGCTGCCCACTTACCTGCCGCAGCTGTCCAACTCCAACGTCGAGGAGTCGCTGCAGTCGGCCGCGATCGGAGTGCTCATCCTGGCGTTCCTGTGGTGGCGGCCGCAGGGCATCATCCCCGAGCGCAGGCGCAAGCTCTCCCGGCTCGTCCCGGCGGCGGCGCGCGAACCTGCGGCCGTGGAGTCAGCCGCGTCCGTTCGGGAAGAAAAGCGTGAGCCAACGACGGCCGTCACGCGTGAGCCGGCGCAGGCGGCCACCGCGCGATCGGCTGAGCTGTCGGTGCGGGACCTGCACCGCGAGTTCGGCGGTGTGCATGCGGTGGACGGGCTGTCCTTCGAGCTGGTCCCCGGTCAGGCAACCGGCTTGATCGGTCCGAACGGAGCGGGCAAGTCCACCGCGCTCAAGCTGATCGCCGGGGCCATGCCGCCGAGCGGTGGGCACGTGCTGGTCGACGGGGTGGACGTGGCCGGCTGGCCGGCCCACAAGGTGTCCCGCCTCGGCGTCATCCGCACCTTCCAGCACACCAGCGAGTTCGGGCGGCTGACCGTGCTGGAGAACCTGCTGACCGCGGCACCGGGGCAGCCGGGTGACAGCATCGGCGGAGCGCTCCTCGGCCGGCGGCACGCCCGGCCCCGGCAGCTGGAGCTGCTGGAGCAGGCCTGGGCCCTGCTCGCGGACTTCCAGCTGACAGCGCACGCGGACACCTACGCCGGGCAGCTCAGCGGCGGGCAGCGGCGGCTGGTGGAGATCATGCGGGCGCTGATGGCGCGGCCGCGGATCCTGCTGCTCGATGAGCCGATGGCCGGGGTCAACCCGACGCTGCGGCTGACCATCGAGGAGCACCTAAGGCGGCTTCGGGACAGCGGCCTGACCATGCTGATGGTGGAGCACGAACTCGGCTCGGTGGAGCGAGTCTGCGACTGCGTGATCGTCATGGCCCAGGGAAAGCTGCTGGCCACCGGGACGATGGCGGAGCTCCGCAGGAACGAGGAGGTTGTCAGTGCGTATCTCGCTGGGTAAGCGCTCGCCGGGGCATGAGCCAGCGGACGCCGCGGCGCCCGCGCTCACCGTGGCCGGGCTGGCCGCCGGGTACGGCGACACGCCCACGATCATGGATGTCGACCTGACGGTGCATCGCGGCGAGATCGTCACGGTCCTGGGCCCCAACGGGGCTGGCAAGAGCACCCTGCTGAAGGCCGTCCTCGGGGTGCTCCGTCCCATGTCCGGCTCGGTCCGCCTCGGTGAGCGGGACCTGACCGCACTGCGCAGCGACCAGATCTGCCGGCTGTCGGTCGGTTACGTGCCGCAGGTGCGCGACACGTTCCCGCGGCTCACCGTGCTCGAGAACATCGAGATGGGCGGTTACACACTGCCCAGGTCCAAGGTCAAGGCGCGGGTCGAAGAGGTGATGGAGCTCTACCCGCACCTGCGCAAGATAGCCTCGCGGCAGGGCGGCCATCTCAGCGGCGGCGAGCGCAAGATGCTGGCGATCGCCCGCGCGATGATGATCAAGCCGGCGCTGCTGGTGCTCGACGAGCCCACGGCGGGGCTAGCGCCGAAACCCGCGGACGAGCTGCTCACCAAGCACATCGCGGCGCTGACCGGCACTGGCGTGTCGCTGCTGATGGTGGAGCAGCGGGCCCGTGAAGCGATGGCCATCTCGCACCGCGCCTATGTCATGGCCGCGGGCCGCGTCGTGCTGACCGACCGGGCGGACGTCTTGCTCGCCCGGCCCGACATCGGGGATGTGTTCCTCGGCCGATCCGCGCTGGAGACCCCCAGGCCGCCAGGGCCGGAAACATAGCTATTCGGGCGGCAGGTCCACGAACGTGGCCGCCCAGGTGAAGTGCATGTCGTGTGTCCGGGGCGAGAGCACCTTGGCGTAGAGCTCGTCCCGGTCGACGTCCTTAGCGACCGGGGAAAGCGGCCGCCCGTGCGACAGCGCGGTGACCAGCTGCCCGGCGTGCTCCTCGGCGAGGATCGCGCGGAACACCGCCTCCTGCAGCGTCCGCCCCACGATCACCGCGCCGTGCCAGCGCAGCAGCGCGATCGCCTCGTCGCCGAGCAGCCCGATCAGCCGCTGCGCCGCCGCCCGGTCCCGGACGAGGTCCGGCTCCTCCCACACGGGCATGTCCGAAGGCCAGAAGCTCGCGTGCATCATGAGCAGCTCCGAAGGCACCGAGGCCATCGCCGCCAGCGCCACCAGAGAAGGCGAGTGCACGTGGATGAGCGACTTGATGTGCGGCTTGAGCCGGTGCACCTCGGAGTGCATGTACAGCTCGAGTGGCAGCCCCGGCTCGAACTCATGGTCCAGGTCCAGTTCGATCACGTCCGCCGGGCGGCACCGGTCCTTGCGGGCGCCGGCGCCCGGGCAGACGAGGTACCGCCGCGGGTCATCGGTGAGCACGCTCACGTGGCCGAACATCCCGACCAGCTGATGACGCGCCAGAATTCGAGTCGCGGTGGCCAGCTCCGCGCGCAGGTCTGCCTCAGGCATGGCGAAATCAGATCTCGTTTCCCCAGTAGTAGCGCGCCGTTGTCTCGACGAGACGGAGCTTGGCGTGCTGTTCTTCCGCGCTCATCGCGGGGCTGTCCACCGACTGGGCGAAGCCGCCGTTGGTGGCGACGGCCACGTCCGATTCCCCGCGCTGCTCCAGCACGGGATCGAGTCGCTCCAGCAGCTCATCCACCGTCTCCAGCTCGCTCGTCGACACGTCGATGACGCCGAGGCTGACCACCAGGCCCGGTTTGACCAGTTCGAGCGGCAGCCGGGCGGCCGGATCGGCCGGGTAGTCGACGCACACCCGCTGGAACGGGGTCTCGTCCAGCAGTCCCTCCAGAGCGCCGGCGTCGTAACCGGCAGAAGTCCCCGGCAGCGGGCCCGCGTCGGTCAGGTCGAGCCCGACCCGGAACTCCGCCGGCACAGCAAGGCCAGAAACCGCAGCCAGGTCGGCCTCGGTCATAGCGGCGAGCACCGTGTCCGCGTCGATCCCGGCGGCTGCGATCGCCGCCCGCCCGGCCACCGTCAGCAGCGGGACGTACAGCGGGTTGCCCAGCGCCACGTACGTTACCTTGTCCGCCGCGAGCGCCTCGATCTCGGACCGCAGGATGGCCGCCAGCTCCGCGCCGCGGGCCCGCACCGCGTCGATATCGCCGGCACCTGCCAAAGACGAGCCGGCCGCCGCCAGGTACCCGGGAGAGGGCAGGGCGACGAACACCGGCCGGTCGACGGTGGCCAGCACCGGCGCGACCTCGGCCGCGGCCAAGCGCCCGGCCGCGGCCGGCGAAGAACCAAGAACCCGCCGCCGCGCCAACGGGATCCCTGCCAGGTCCGCGAGCGGCGTCGCGCCCGAAACAGGCGCGAAGCCGGACACATGGTCGTAGACCACGGACTCGAAGTGCGTGCGCCGGAACTGGCCGTCTCCGCACGCCGACAGCGTCAGGCGGCGCTGCGCGTGCGCGGCCGCGACCGCGGCCTCCTCCTCGGCAGCGGCGAGAACAGCGGGATCCCCGCTGGCACGCGCGGCGAGCAGCTCGGGCGGCCGGACCAGGCTCCCGTGGTGGTCGATGTGATATCCGAAGTCGTCAGCCATGATTGCCTCCGTCGCAAACGTCGCACGAGGTACCGCGTCAGTGCCGGCGGGCGCCAGCCCACTCGGGGAAGTCCAGCTCGAATCCGGCCGCTCGCAGCACGTCCTCGCAGATCTTCTGGTCCTCGTCCGGGCTGCCGCCGGAGATGCCGAGGCCGCCCACGATGATCCCGTCGCGTTTGAGCGTGTAGCCGCCCTTGGTGGCGACGATGGGGTGCTGGCCCATCCGCCCGACCTGCGTGAAGAACACCGGGTCGGAGTTCCGCCAGTTCTCCAGCATCGCGGTGGGGCGCTGCATGACGGCGGCCGAGTAAGCCTTAGACAGGGCGATGCTCGGCGTCATCGGCCGGGCGCCGTCCATGCGCTCCACCAGCACGACGAAGCCGCCGTAGTCGACGACCGCGATGCTCAGCGCCTTGCCGAGTTCCAGCGCGTGCGCCCGGGCGCTGTCGGCGAGGATCCTTGCGTCGGCGAAGGGCAGCGTCATCGTTTCTCCTGGGCAGGGGTCATGGGGAGCAGGCGCGGCCAGCCTACGGCGCGGCGCGAAGCCGGATCAATGCGCCGGTCACGCACCGGCCGAACTCTAATCATTCGCGCCCCACGTGGCCCGCGCCACGTCGGCGACCAGCCTGAGCTTCGCGAACTCCGCCTCGGGCGAAAGGAGGTTGCCGCCGTCCGCGATGGACGCGAACCCGCACTGCGGGCTGAGCGCCAGGTGGTCGAGCCCGGTGAACTTGGCGGCATCGTCGATCCGCCGCCGCAGCGAATCCGGCGACTCGAGCACGGGGGTCTTCGAGCTCACCAGCCCGAGCACCGTTGTCGCGCCGGCCGGCATGAACCGCAGCGGCTCGAACCCGCCCGCCCGGTCGTCGTCGTACTCGAGGAGGAACCGGTCGACGGGAAGGGTCGCGAACATCCGCTCGGCGATCGGCTCGTAGTCGCCCTCGCCCATCCACATGCTCGCCTGGTTGCCCCGGCAGACGTGCATGCCGATCGTCACCCCGGCGGGCCGCGCCACTCCCGAAACGGCGGCGATGTCCGTGCCGAGCATCCGCTCGAAGCCGCCGGGGTCGGCGCCGGAGTGCCCGCCGAGGAACGCGCCGTACCCGGGGTTGTCGAGCTGCACGTACCGGACGCCCTCGGCGATCAGGGCCTCGATCTCCGCCTTGGTGATCGCCGCCACCGCCGCCGCGAGTTCCTCCCGCGAGGAGTAGTGCTTGTCGCTCTCGCCGTCCTTCCAGAACCGGGCGACGAGGAAGCCCGGCGCGATCAGCGTCACCTTGACCGGCGCGGACGTCAGGCGCCGCACATAGGCCGCCTCACCCGCCGCCAGCCGCGTCCGCTGCCGCAGCCGCCCGGTGACCACCCAGGTATGGCTGGGCAGCCTGGTGACTCCCTGCGCCGAGTGCCACGGCATGTCCCAGGTCCGCATGCTCAGGCCGTCCACCGCCTCGACGAACCCGGTGCGGAAGTCCCGCCGCCGGAACTCCCCGTCGGTCACGACGTCGACGCCCGCGTCCTCCTGCGTCCGCACGGCGGCCGCGATGCACTCGTCCTCCACCGCGCGCAGTTCGTCGCCGGTGATCTCGCCGGCCTCGTGGCGCTGCCGCGCCGCCAGCAGCGCTGGCGGCCGCAGCAGGCTCCCCACGTGGTCAGCGCGGAACTTCACTGGATCGGCCATCTTCAGTCCTCCTCGCACGCCACGCTAGCCAGCGCTGCGCACCGCGCCAGGCCCTGGCTCGAAAGGTAAGGATTCAAGATCACTCATACCGAACGGAAGGTGGCGCCTGCCCAGGGTTAGGGTTGGAACCGGAGCCATCGTCCACTTCGTCACCCCCAAGGAGCGCGCGCCAATGAAGGTCGGCCTGCACATCTCTAACTTCACCTGGGACGACGGTCCCGCCGAACTCCGCTTCCGGCTGGCGGACATCGCCCAGCGCGCCGAACAGGGCGGCGTCGACCGGATCAGCGTGATGGACCACGTCTGGCAGATCGGCCCGATCGGCCCGCCCGACCACGAGATGCTCGAGGCCTACACCGCGCTGGGCTGGCTGGCGGCGAAGACCGAGCGGGTCAAGCTGCTCACCATGGTGACCGCGGTGGTCTACCGGGAGCCCGGGCTGCTCGCCAAGGCCATGTCCACGCTGGACGTGCTGTCCGGCGGCCGGTCGATCCTCGGCATCGGGGCGGCGTGGAACGAGGATGAGTCCCGCGGCCTCGGCCTGCCCTTCCCGCCCACCGCCGAACGCTTCGAGCGGCTTGAGGAGGCCATCCGCATCTGCCTGCAGATGTGGAGCGACGACGATGGCTCCTTCGACGGCAAGCACTACCACCTGGCCCGCACGCTGAACTCGCCGCAGCCGCTCGCCCGCCCGCGCCCGCCGATCCTCATCGGCGGCGGAGGGGAGAAGAAGACGCTGCGCCTGGTCGCCCAGTACGCCGACTCGTGCAATATCGCCTTCTACAACCCCGATGAGGCGGCGCACAAGCTTGAGGTGCTCCGCGGGCACTGCGCCGACGTCGGCAGGAACTACGACGAGATCGAGAAGACCGCGCAGACCCGCTTCGACCTCGGCGAGGACGGCGAGCACGTCCAGCGCACGATCGAGCAGCTCCACCACGCGTCCGAACTCGGCTTCACCGTCGCCCACGGCTCCCTGCTCGGCGTCAGCAAGGCACGCCAGCAGGACTTCTTCCTCGAACGGATCATCCCGGCCCTGGAAAAGTTCTAACCCGCCGCGTTCCCGCCGCCGAGCTTTCCAGTGACACGATTTGATATATCGTGATAGTGTCATCTACCGCGAGCCAACGGGCGCGCCGGTGCCTGGACTGAGGAGTGAGGAGCTTGCGACGAGCGACGAGGGAAGGCGCCGGGCGAAGAGCGCCCGGCGGCGAGCGGGGCAAGCAGAGCAACGTGCGCGGGCTGCTTCTCGCCGCCCTGCTCGACGGGCCCGCGCACGGGTATGAGCTGATGCGCCGCCTGGAGGAGCAGACCGGCGGCCGGTGGCGGCCCAGTCCCGGGTCGGTGTACCCGCTGCTGCAGCAGCTCGAGGACGAGGGCCTGATAAGGGGCACCGACCAGGACGGCCGGCGCGTCTACGAGCTGACGGAGACCGGACGTGCCCAGGCCGACCAGAGCCTGCTGGGCGACCTAGCCGCGGGTCCGGCCGCGGCGCCCGCGCACCTTGACCTGCGCGCGGAAGTCCAGCGGCTGCACGGCGCCGCCCGCCAGGTCGGGACGGCGGGCGACGCCGCCCAGGTGGAACAGGCGGTGGCGATCGTCAAGAATGCCCGGCAGGCCCTGTACCGGCTGCTCGCCGACCAGTAACGAAAGGAAAACGCGTGGCTTATCCAGCATCACCCGCCGCTCCGCAAGGCCAGGGTGGCCCGCGGCGGCGCAAGCCGCCGCGACC
>Ga0318568_10001243_pt1 | contig 11044 bp, 8 predicted proteins | sample GRESIP088b5f21_FD_203690 | JGI IMG/M metagenome (GOLD analysis project Ga0318568, IMG submission 203690) | Tropical soil microbial communities from Luquillo Experimental Forest, Puerto Rico - GRE.SIPMG.088b5f21 | ecosystem: Environmental > Terrestrial > Soil > Tropical forest > Bulk soil...
TTGATGAATAAAGCTTTCTCATAATTAAAGGTTTTGTTTTCGTTTTAATAACACGTGTTTCATACTATTAGTTTAAATAGTTAAATAGCAGGTACTGCACGGAATTTCCATGAATGAAGAATGCATGTAAAGCCTTGCTCTACATCATTTCATTAGATTGATCTTCCGCCTTCATTTAATAATCTTGTGAAAGAAGTGACTATGCCTTGTGATTGCAGATTTCAGCATTGCGTGGCGTTGGGGCCCTCAATGAATCTTTTAATTAAAGCACTTTTCCTCATTGTCGATTAAAGAAGATGCAGTCAAATTGGGTTGACACGGTACGAAAAAATCAGTGCGTCATTTTCTTTTAATGATGTTACTGCCAATAAACTTCACTTACATTCTTTGTGCCGCACCCATGCCACACAAAGGCTCTTGATCGGAGAAATTATTTCCACATTGTTTGTTGCGTAGAATCTGCTGAAACCCGGCAAAGAAGCTAAATTGGGGAAAGTCAGAATTTTGGGGGCTTTACCGGGACCAGGCACTAACAAGTTACTCAAAAAAAATTTCATTACCTTCTTCTGATGCAAGTATTTTACAAGAAACGTAGTTACTACAAAAAAATCGCACGATGATAAATGAAGCCAATCCCTAAGCTCAAAAAACAAGAAAGTCATCTAAAAAATTAAATGACTTTCTTGTTTTTTGAAGATTGTATTTTGTCACCTGCATTTGTAACTCCGGTTAAACATCCTTGCGTCGCAGTACGTTCATCGGCAGTAATGCTATTGGGCGACAGGTTCTATTTTCATTCACTCCTTATTCATTCCGGCTGACTCCAATCAAACTGCACCGTGCGATTATTTAATTTCCAAACAGCCGGTTCGTTGTTAGTCATCCAGTCAACAGGTTCACCCAAGGGCTGTGATTTTGCCGCCTGCGCAAATGCCTTGCGTATCGCGTCCTTTTGTTCTGCACCAATTGCCTGCGGTTGCGCAGAAATAAACAACGGTGCACTACTTTCTGCAAGCAATTGTAACCACTGTTTGTTTTTAACCCATGGAATGTCTGTAGTAATGCCAACACAATCACCATCTGCGGCATAAAATGCGCTGTGCTGCGGCAAACGGAAAGCCAATGTATTCACGCCCATTTTGGTTACGCGGCTCCATTCTCTCCCACTCGTATCATCACCAATGCGACAAAGCTCAAACAAGCCTGCACTTAAATGACTCAACGTATTGCAACCAATGATGTAAATATTATCGCCTGCGGCATTTCTAATTGTCTTGTACAGATCACCAATGATCTCCGCATTTGTTCTTGATCGATCATTAAAGTTCCAACCGGGAGAAGTAAACGCATCGTTCATGCCGGCGCCCCAGCGACCGGTAATATCGTATGTAGTGAAATCGTGTTTTACCATTTCATATCCCCAGGATTTATAAATGCTGAAATAGTTTTTTATGCGTTCAATATTTTCAGGAATCGTTGGATCCAAAACAGGATTTTTCGGACTGTCCCTTCCGGGGATTGGAGGAGCGAGTAAAGTTTTCTTTTCATCATGGCGTGCACAAAGCGGACGCATCCAAAGTCCCGGCCGCATACCTAGCTTTTTAATTTCATCGGCCATCAAATGCATGTCTTTAAACTTATCATTTGGCTTGCCGAAATCTTCGTTCCATCCGCCATCGCCCGGCAATAGAGGCGAATACTCAGCCCAACCCGCATCAATAACAGAGAACGGTTTATTGGAATGATCCGTCACCAACTCAGCCATCATCGCTGTTGTCTTCTTAATAAGGTCAAATGAATTTTCGCCGTAGGCAAAGTACCAATCGTTGATACCATAAACCGGTTGCTTTGGCAATCGTGGTTTGGCGCACATCTTTTTGCAAAACAAATGATCGGTTTGAAAAACACTCTTCGCATTTGATTCATTCATTGTAACAACATCAGCCGCATGCAATTTTCTGTTGCCCAACAACACACCTCGCCCTCCTGAATTAGTATCGAGCATTAACTCCAACGAATGATCTCCCAGAACCCACCAGCAAATGGCATTTGCGCCAGTCTTCACACCAAAGCACTCAACGTTTTTCCCATCTGTAATAATAATGTACCAGGGATTTTTTACATTGTTAGCATCTGTTTTCCATTGTAAGTCACCATAGGATCGCTCCCAATGATCACCTAAAAACTTTGCATTTGCAGGCTTATCATACTTCCATTTCATGCGAACCGCGCTTAACTCTTTTGTTGGCGAACTCACATGAATGCCGTCGGTGTCGCTGCTTCTTTTTATCTCCACAACAAAATCTTCGTGCTTAAATAAACTACCATTGCTTGCAGTAAGCTTGAACCATTCATTCATTGATTGCACCCAAACTTCGTCAGGCAATTTCATCGCTGTGTTATTGTAGCCAGAGCCATATGTCAGTTTAGTTAAAGCCCCCGTAAGTATTGCCGAGCCTGATATTTTTACGAAATCCCTTCTTTTCATCTGGTTGTGTTTGTTGGAAGAAAATTAATAATTAAATAATTAATAATTAACAAAATGTCACTCAGCTATTTGTGCGGTCGAAACTGTTGAACACTTACGAACATTGAGTTTGTATTCGCAGCAACCCTTTTAATTCTTAATTATTAATTACACTCAGGGCATTAAAATTGCAGCCTTACCAGTAAAGCTTATTTTATGAAGATGCAGATTTTATTCAAGTACAACGATGATTATCTGAAAGCCGATTATGAAGAAAATGATGGCGGATATAAAGTGAACAATGTGAGAAATGATGAAACAGGAAAAGTGTACATGGAAAATGTCACCATCAAGCCAACACTTGTAAACGATGAATCTTCATGGGCCGACAGTAATAATAAATCCAATGACCTGATCGTTGCAATTGGTGAGGCAATTGAAGATAATAGGTCGAGTGTGAAAAGGTAGGCAAGGAATGAGGAATTAGGAATTAGGAATTAGGAATTAGGAATCAGGAATTAGAAAAGTGGCGCACTCTAATTGATGAATAGATTTTACGTCTTGTTTTATCCCCGAAGAATTTTGGGCAATGTGAGCATTTGGATGTAAATCAGCGACCGGTTCAATTCATGTCTTCACTACCGCCCCCAACAAAAGGCATGTTGACAATTTTTCGCTTCGCGAATTTTAACATGTCGCCCCTACGGGGCTCGTATTTGATTTACTACAACTAATATCGGCTGCTACTAACGTGTCGCCCCGCTGGGGCTGTTTAATACGTTCTTGCAGGTTACAAACAGTCCCTGCGGGCGGCATATTCGTATAAAAAAACAATTCCGAATTTCATGACGAGCCCCGGCGGGGCGACACGTTAGTAGGAAAGAGAAAACAATCCCGGACATCACGACAAGCCCAGAGGGGCGACATGTTAAACGTAATCTGTTCTTTGAACAGATAGACATCAGGTTAACAAAGTGCACTTCCTATCCAGCGAATGCTGCATCGATAAAAAGATTCTCAAAAATACTTTTGCGTAAGCAAATACTTACATATATTTGTGTAAGCATTTACTTACATATCATGTCAACAGAAGCAAGAAGAGACGTATTCCAGGCAATTGCAGATCCTACGCGGCGACAGATCATCGGCCTAGTTGCCAAACAATCGATGAACCTGAATGCGATCGCAGAGAACTTTGATATCAGCCGTCCTGCCATTTCACAGCACATCAAGATCCTGACTGAATGCGGAATGATCGTGATCAAAAAACAAGGCCGGGAAAGATATTGCGAAGCAAAGCTTGACAAGCTTGTGGAAGTCTCCGCCTGGGTGGATCAATACAGACAATTATGGACGGAGAAATTCAATTCTCTCGATAAATACCTGCACAATATTCAATTAAAGAACAAAACTAAAAACAATACAAAATGACAACGACCAATCAAGCAACACAACGCGATGTTCTCGTGCTTGTTCGCGAATTTAACGCGCCAAAAGAGTTGGTATTTGATGCCTTCGCAACACCTGAAGCAATGGCCGCATGGTGGGGCCCGGTTGAATTTAAGACTACCGTAATCAAACACGATTTTAAACCAAAGGGGGTTTTTCATTACAAAATGGAGGGGTTGGGTCACACAATGTGGGGCAAGTTTGTGTACGGGAATATTCAAAGACCCGATCTGCTTGAATTCATAAACTCATTTTCGAATGAAAAAGGAGAAATCGTAAGATCAGATTTTGATGCGAGATGGCCGTTGGAAATTTTTAACCGTTTGACATTTACTGAAAAAGATAATAAAACAACACTCACGATGGTTGGTTATCCGGTTAACAATACGGAAGAAGAATACGAATTCTTCCAATCAATGAAATCCAATGTTAACGGAGGATTCAGCAAAACATTTGATCAACTTGATAAATACATCGAAGCTCAATTTAAATTAAGAAAAGCTGCAAAAACAGACACCAAGGCAAGAGTTTGCACCTATCTGAATTTTGATGGCAACACATACGAAGCCTTTAAATTTTATCAATCAGTTTTCAAAACAGAATTTGGAGGAAAAGGTGTTCAGCGCTTCGGAGATATCCCTGAAGATGCGGACCATCCAAATATTCCCGACAATGTCAAGAAGATGATCTTGCACATTGAATTACCTATTCTTGGAGGACATGTGCTGATGGGAACTGATGCTCCAAAGGAAATGGGTTTTCAATTAAACTTTGGCAACAATTCTCATATTTGCCTTGAACCGGAATCACGTGAAGAAGCGAAAAAATTATTCGATGCTTTATCAGAAGGTGGCACTGTTACGATGCCATTGCAGGATATGTTTTTCGGCTCTTACTTCGGTGAGTTTACCGATAAGTTTGGGGTGAAGTGGATGGTAAACTACAACAATTAGAGACTTGAAAAACGGAACGCAGATTTTCATGATTATCACGATTTGTCATGATTAAATCAAAATCATAGCAAATCATCACAATCATGAAAATCTGCGTTCCACTTTTATTTTCCATTTTCGACTACAACAAAATATTCCCCGTTCACAACGGTCGCAAACTCCACTACTCCATTCTCTCCTTTCTTATACTTCACCGCCTTGCCATTCTTGTCCTTAATCGAAAACGCACCATTCAAAATAATCTTACAAGGCGAGCCACTTGTCGACACAACAGTGATCGTCTGCATTTCTGCATTCTTCCATGTGCAGGAAACTTCAAAACCTCCCCTCGCACGTAAGCCTTTTACAGAGCCGGTTGGCCACGCATCGGGCAGCGCAGGCAACAAACGAATGGCGCTTGACTGGCTTTGCAACAACATCTCTGCAACGGCTGCCGTGTAACCAAAGTTTCCATCCATTTGGAATGGAGGATGCGCACAAAAAAGATTGGGATAAATGCCGCCGCCTTCCTTATAATTGATGTTTGCGCCACCCACCAATGTGATGAAATTTTGAAGAATCTTATAGGCATGATTACCATCGAGCAGGCGTGCCCAGAAATTAATTTTCCACGCCATTGACCAACCAGTTGCAAGATCGCCTCTTGCATTCAAACTGACTTTTGCGGCATTAAACAGTGCGGGCGTTTCGGGGGTTATTTGCTTTCCCGGATGCAGTGCAAACAAATGCGATGCGTGTCTGTGACGGTTTGTTGAATCGTCTCTGTCAGTTTCCCATTCCTGTATCTGTCCCCATTTTCCTATTTTGGGTTTCAACAATTTTTCCCTAATTTCGTATACACGTTGACGATATGCTGCATCAATTTTCAACGTATCTGCCGCAGCGATGTAATTGGTAAAAAGATCATAAATAATTTCCTGGTCGTATGTCACGCCTTCTTCCTCGGGCCCTTGCTCGGGAGACCAACCATCCGGTGTTACCAAAGTGCCGTCTGGCCTCTTTTTCAAATGATCTTCCCAAAATTCACAAAGCTCTTTTAAGATGGGATAAGCAAATGTTTTTAAATATGCTTTGTCCATCGTGAACGCATAATGTTCCCATAGGTGTTGCGCATACCACGCACTTCCCGGCGGGTTCCACTTCCATCCTGAACCTCCGTAAATATTATTTTCCGTTTGCACAGTCCACCCGCGAACGCCTTTGTAGTATTCGTTTGTAGCTTTTTTGCGAACGTCACGAATGCTGTTGATATAGCTCAGAAAGGGCCAATGCGATTCTGACAAATTAGTTGGTTCTGCCAACCAGTAGTTCATCTGTATGTTGATATTGGAGTGATAATCGCTGCGCCATGGCGGCGTGTTGCTATTGTTCCAAAGTCCCTGCAAGTTAGCAGGCAAGCCGCCTTTGCGTGAAGAACTGATCAATAAATAACGACCATATTGAAACAGCAATGTCTCCAATGAATGATCGACATTTTGCTTGTACGCAAGAATTCTTTTTTCTGTTGTTTGTTGTAATGTAGCTGCATCAGCGCTGCCCAGATCAACCTGCACACGATCAAACAAAGCTTTATAATCCTTTGTGTGAGCGGCTTTCAGTTGCTCATATGTCTTTTGCAAGAAGGCGGTCGCCGGCCGATTCAAACCTGCAGAGCGCCAGCCTTTTTTACTATCCTGCAAATAATTGGTAACCGCGGTGAGGTATACAGTGAGGACATTTGCATCGCTAACTGCGATAAAGTAACCCGCAGTGTCTTGCATTAATTCTGTTTGGCCGCCTTCTGTTTTCACATAAAGATCTGCGCCGTACAATAATCCATTTACCAAACTTCCGCTCGAAGCAATATGATCATCACTCGCAGTGAATGTCGCCTTGTGCATATCCGTCAATCTTATTTTGCAGTTGTATGCTTGTTGCTTATTGGCTGTAAACCGCAGCACCATTACTTTATCGGGGAAGCTGCAAAAATATTCGCGGTTGAATTGCACATTGTTCTGTGTGTAAGCAATGCTATGTGTCGAATTGCTGATATCCAGATCGCGGCCGTAATTTGCAAATGCACCTTTGTTATTGAAGTCGATATAGACATCGCCAAAGGCCTGGTATTCGCCGGTTTCTTTTTCGTCGCCGGTCCATAAAGATTGCTCGTTGAATTGCAGGTGCTCCTGTTCAACACCTCCGAAGATCATCGCGCCCATCCTGCCATTACCAATCGGCAGAGCCTCGGTCATCCAATCTTTTGCGGGAGCCGTATAATGCAATTTGAGGTTTTCCTGTGCGTTGATAATTGTGTTTACAAAGAGAAAAGTAATAAGCGTGAGACAGGCTGCAATGTTGTTTTTTGTCATATGCAAGGTGGTCAATGATTTAGTGAGTGTTAACGTTTGCGCAATCTACGATAATGCAACGAAAAAGAAGGCACACAGACGACACTGATTAATCTGATTTGCACTGATTTTTTTAATTCGCACAAAGGAACCACAATCGCAACTTCCAGGAGTTGTTGGTCAGAAACATATACCAGACCTGACAGGTTTTTAAAAACCTGTCAGGTCTTAGTCTCCGCGAATTCGACTAATCAGAGAGGGAGTAATAGCACACAAAAATCAGCGTAAATCAGATTAATCAGCGTCATCTGCGTGCTCACTTCTTCTGCGCAAACAGCCACGGCAACAGGCCCGGCTCCGCAAATGCGTTTTTCCAGCTGTCATGTCCTACTCCTGGGTATTCTGTGTATTGAACATTGGCGCCTGCTTTTTGTAATGCTTCCACCATGGTGCGGGAATAATTCACGCCGACTATTGGGTCTATATCTCCATGAAAAACGCGGATAGGAATTTTCGCATATGCATCAACCTTAGTAGTATCTCCGCCGCCGCAAATGGCAAATGCTGCGGCAAATAATTCCGGCCTGCGCCAAAGGGCTTCAAATGTGCCAAAGCCACCCATTGACAAGCCGCCGATGTAAATGCGTTTACTATCAACTTTTCCGGAGGCCACCAATGACTCAATCAGTTCCAGCACCAATTCAAGTGGCCTGCCGATTGGTTCGTTTGACAAAAAAGTAAATCTCTGTGAAGCATCAGCAATTTTTCCATCGCCAACACGTCCCCAAGAATCATCTGCGGGACACTGAGGAAACAGAACGATTGCAGGAAACTCTTCTCTGTTCGCCTGATCAGCAAACAGATCACCGCCCCACCTCAGTTGCGCCATGTTATCACCACCCCTTTCTCCTGAGCCATACAACACGACGACCAGCGGGTATTTTTCTGACTCCACCGCATTCAGCGGGAACAGAATCCGGTACAGCAGCATATCGCCGTTACGGGTAAATTTTTGTTTTTGAAAATCGTCCAATGACCGCCCCTGGGACATCATCAATCGAACGTTTGAGATAAGTTTTCGCACGGGGTGAATTTAGGGCATTTGCGGTCGGCGTCCAAGACGCATTGACTACGATGTATAAAAGTCAAGCGAACGACGCTCTCGAATCTTTACCACTGAGGCACTTAGGCCACTAAGTTTCACAAAGGGAGGCTCAAAATTTCTACGAAGCATAAGTGCAGTTTCGTAGTTTAACTACATCCAATATTTGCACACAAAGGAATTATGTTTACTCTCAGGTCTCGTGCAGCACCCAGTAACATTGCATTAGTGCGGCTTAGTGTCCTTCGTGCCTCTGTGTTAAGGGTTCGGGACTTACATCACCACGAAGGCTATAGTAGTTAACGACTTGATTTTCAAATAATTTAAAAAAATGGTAACCGATAAAGCGTTTGCTTTTTTCCGCATACCGTAAACCCTTTTTCCCGATCCGGCACTAATAAACATTTGGTTCGTGCTTTTTTTGCACCATAAAATTTGACCAAAGTGAAATATCTCTATTTACTACTGCTTTTAGTTTTATTCAGCACAATCAATGGAATCGCACAGACAGGCAATATTGGAGTAGTAGCACAGGTAGATACTGTTACCATAATAGATCAAACTGGCGCTATCAACGGAAAAATCACCACGACAGACGGGAAGCCGGCAGCCTACGTAAATATTGTTCTTAAGGAAACCTCAAAAGGAACCACTTCAAATGAGGACGGCACATTCTCTTTACGCAATGTCAGGGAGGGTCAGTATACGCTGGTTGTGTCCTTCACCGGCCTGCAAACACAATCCAGGGATATTACGGTGATAGCGGGAAATACAGTTGAAGCAAGTTTTGTTTTAAAAGAAACTTCGAAACAACTGGATGAAGTGATCGTGAATGCAAGAAGGGGCCTCAATGCAAAACCACTCACAATTGGTAAAGCGCCAATTGATCCGATGGATCTTCCTCAAAGTATCAGCATCGTCAATAAAGATGTCATTACAGATCAGCAGTCACAGCGCCTGAGTGATGTGGTGAAAAACATAAACGGAATTTATCTCGCCACTACAAGAGGTTCAACGCAGGAAGCTTTTTCGGGTCGTGGTTACAGCTTCGGTAGCAACAACATGTTTAAAAATGGTGCACGCGTAAACTCTGGCGCAATGCCCGAAGTTAGCTCTCTTGAAAGAGTGGAAGTGTTGAAAGGCAGCGCAGCAATTTTGTATGGAAACGTTGCTCCGGGTGGTATTTTGAACATGGTGACCAAACAACCTAAGTTCCAATACGGCGGCGAAGTGTCCATGCGTGCAGGAAGTAATGCATTGTACAAACCATCTTTTGATGTGTACGGACCGATCAGTAAATCAATTGCATTCCGCCTCAATGGTACTTATGAAAATGCAAAAAGCTATCGCGATGTTGTAAAAAGCGAACGCTATTATGTAAACCCTTCCCTTCTTTTCAAACTCGGCAAACGCACAGAGCTATTGGTTCAGGGAGATTATTTGCACCACAACTTCACTCCAGATTTCGGTATTCCATCTGTAGCAGATTCAGCAATCGCTAAGTTACCAAGAAACAGATTCCTAGGCACCAACTGGCAGTATACTAAAACTGAGCAGTCTTCTGCAGGTTTCACATTGAAACATCAGTTGAACGATATCTGGACGATCACTGCAAACGGATCTTACCAGATGTACAAAAGAGACTACTACTCCATTGAAAAAATGCAGGCCGCTGCAAACGGTGATCTACCGCGCCCAATCAACAGATTGAATTCAAGGGAAGATTATTATGTTGGTTCAGTGGACCTGACCGGCAAATTCAATACAGCATCCATCGAGCATATTTTTCTTGCAGGTGTTGACGCCGACAGATTTTACACTACCAACTATACTTACAACCTGGCGAATGTAAAAGGCGGCATCTATGACACCATCAACATTTATGATGACACGAAATATACACCACGCACAGACATTCCTGCAGCAACACCATTGAAACTTGGTCACCAACCTGTAAACCGCTTTGGTGCTTATGTGCAAGACCTGATCAGCCTTTCATCAAAAGTAAAAGTGTTGGTAGGTGTTCGCTGGTCATACCAGGATTCTAAAGCGCCGGATACATTGACATTTGCAACGAATGTAACTACAATGGGTTCGGACAAAGTGGACAAAGCTTTTTCTCCAAGAGCAGGTATCGTGTACAAACCATTTGAACACACTTCAATCTTCGCAAGCTATTCTAACAATTTTGTTGTTAACACCGGTACTGATATTAACTACAAACAGCTCGATCCTTCTATTGTGAACCAATATGAAGTGGGTGTAAAAAATGATTTCTTAAACGGTAAATTATCTGCGAACGTAACTGTTTACAGAATCGTAAATAACAATCTTGCGCAAACCGCTCCTTTCCTTGCAGATGGCACGCAGAACAGCAACACAAATATCAAAGTGCTGTCGGGCGAAACAACCAGCGATGGCGTAGAGCTTGATATCACTGCACATCCTTTACGCGGTCTTGATATCATTGCAGGCTACAGCTACAACAACATGCGTTACACCAAAACGCCTGACGTAAAAGGCAACTATGTGGAAGGACAAAGACTTGTTAACACTCCAGCAAATACAGCGAATGGTAGCGTGTTCTACAACTTTGCAGCAGACAGCAAAATGAAAGGTTTCAAACTTGGTGCGACTGTAGTATACATCGGCGACCGCTTTGGTGGATGGAACGATACAAAGGATCCTTCAAAACCAGCCGGCACTTATACTAAATCAAGATTGATCCCAGTGAGCGGTTTTACTA
>Ga0318568_10001244_pt1 | contig 11043 bp, 10 predicted proteins | sample GRESIP088b5f21_FD_203690 | JGI IMG/M metagenome (GOLD analysis project Ga0318568, IMG submission 203690) | Tropical soil microbial communities from Luquillo Experimental Forest, Puerto Rico - GRE.SIPMG.088b5f21 | ecosystem: Environmental > Terrestrial > Soil > Tropical forest > Bulk soil...
CGCAGGTGCCCGCGCAGGTGCCCGTCGCGCCGAAGCCGGTGGCTCCGCAGGTGCCCGCGCAGGCGCCCGCGGCGCCCAAGCCTGTGGCTCCGATTTCCCCCACGACGAAGACCCCTGGCAGCTCACACTGACGGCGTGGACCTACGGCAACGTCGTGGTCCAGGGCTGCTGGCGATCAGTGCCGGGCAAATCCGAAGGTGGCCGGGCGCATGCTTGGCCACCTTCGCGCCGCGATGACGCTACACGGGTACGCCTCGACCCCGATGCGAACGACACGACATGGAGATTTGAGGCGTTAGGCCGCGTTGGCCATCAGACAAACCCGGAGTCCCCAGTAACTTCGGCGGCGCAACCGACGCCTTCGCAAACGCACTCGACGCGGAGGCCGGCGCCGCGGGCACCTTAACGCGGACGCGATCACACGTCGACGCCCCGGGCCGAATACCGACGATATAACCCATGACTCGGGGCCAACCGCGTCGGAGCTGCGATAAGACTTTACGGCGACTCATTGAAGATAACTGCGACTGACCACCCGAGGGCACAGCGAAATTGATCAGCTGGATCTAGTCCGCCAGCAGCCGACGGTACTGCTCGAAGGAGTCCTGCTCGACCGACAACCGCTCGACCTTTCCGTCGTCATCGAAGGCGAAGACCGCGATGCCGCTCAAGGCGATGTCCTCCCCTTTTGGCTCGGTACCGAAGAGGCCGTTGTTCGCGCCCATCAACACCCATCGGGACGTGACACGGGTGCCCTCCTCATTCTGGAATGTCTCGGTAGCGTCGACTTCTAGGTCATTGACCTTGTCGAAGAACCCTTTGATCCAGTTCTTGAAGTTGTCTTTTCCGGTGCGCTCTTGCCGCCCACTCGCGAGGACGACGTCATCCGCGACAAACTTGTCCACCGCGTCGAGGTCATGTGCGTTCCAAACCTCGTCCCATAACCGAAGAACTTTTTCTGTCGATTTCATGGTTCAACGATCCCACTTTCAGCGCCTTGCCGTGAGGGCGTTTAGGCCTTGGGCTGGACAGGAACCACAACTACAGCGGTCCTGCGAATCGTCGGCGGTGAGAAATGACCGCGACGGCGAACCACGGAAGATCTCGGCGGTTCGTTGATCCGGCCGACTTCGCGCTCACCGACGAGGGCGCCCGCTGGTGTCGAACCGAGAGCGGGTGGCCGCGACGTAGTCCTCAACGCTGATGGGCTTGACTCCGCCGATCACCTCGACGAGGTCATTAACCCCGGCGAAGACGCCGTCGCGATAGTCCTGCGCAACGTTGCTGATGTGCTGCACGAAATGCGCCGAGGCGCCGGCGGCCGTGAGACCGGCCGCGAAGGTGGGAATGTCGATGGGCTCGTAGCGCACCGGAATGCCCAGGGTGCGTTGGACTTTCGCGGCGATTTCATGCCAGTTGAGTTCTTCTGCGCCGAACAGCGGGTAGATCTGGCGGTCGTGCGGGTCGGGGTTTTGCAGGATGGCGGCGATGACATGGGCTAAATCGGCGGCGTCGATGGGGGCGTGGCGGGCATCGGCGAAGGGCAGCCGATAGAGCCCTTCGTCGTTGTCGCGAATCCAGAACATGTTCATGAAGAACGTAAAGAAGGTGGGGCGTAGATGGGTGGTGATCAGCGCGCTGCGGTCCAGCAGCCGCTCGGCGAGCCAATGGTGGCGCGCGGCATCGCTTTTGGCTTCCCGACGCGCCGAGATCTGCGACATATTGACCACCGCGTGCACGCCGGCGTCGCTGGCCGCCTGCACGAAGTTCGCGGTGGCCTCCACCAAACCCGGGGCGACGGGGTAGTTGAAGTAGGCCGCACTGACCCCGACCGTCGCGGCGCTGACGGCGGGAAAGTCCAACAGATTGCCCTGCACGACTTCGGCACCCAGTTCACGCAACCGGTCCGCGCGCTCATCGACGCTGTGTACCAACGCGCGGACGCGAAGACCACGTTCACGCAACAACCTCACCGTGTGCGCGCCGGTGTTGCCGGTGGCGCCGGTGATCAGGAACAACTCGTCGGTGTCGGTCATGTTGGTCGCCTTTCTCGCGGATGGACCGCCGCTACGAGCGGTCCATGCGGTGCCAAAGACGCACGGCAGCGGTTAGGAATTCCCGCTTACGAGTCGGCAACCTTGCCCCACTGATCGTGGTAGTGGCAGGAACAGGTTGCTCCGCCCGCAGTAAGACCAACCGAGGCAAAGCGCCTAGGGTCCGCCTCCGGTTAGTTGGGGGGCGGCGCCGGTATCACGATGATCGTCGCCCCGGGGATGCTCGCTATGGTCGCCGCGAGCTTGGCCGCTACGTCCGCCGGTATGCCCGGCGCTGCCATCGCCACCGGGACCGCCGTTGGGAACGCCTCTTTGGTCGCCGGGGGCGGCGGTGGGGGCGTAGCCGCGGGTGCCGCTGTTGGGGCCGGTTTGTTCGGCGCCACTATGGTCGCCGCGGGCGCCTTGTTCGCCTCGGGGGTCATTGCCGCTCCGCTCGCCGCGGGGGCGCCTCGGAAAGCAAGACCCGCCATTGAGCTCCCGAGCAAACTCGCCAACGCGATGCCGGCGTAGGGACTGTCTTGGCTGGTTTGGCCGTATTGCATGACCATTGGGACGGCGGTGGTTGGCAACGCCGTTGCGACCTGGCGCATCGCCGGCGCGGTGGCCCAGGACGGCGGCACCGAGAGCCCGCCGACCGGGTTTGCCCCGCCGGTAGACGCAGCCACCGCCGCACTCCCGGATCTGGACATGAGCGCAGCCGACACCAGGTTGGGCTCCTCTACCGGACCCGGTTCCACCGGCGGACTGGATTCGCCTTGGTGACCGTTGCGATACGCCTCGGCCGTCCCCGCGAACGATGAGGACATGCTGGCTGTCGTGGCGGCCAGAGACAGGGTGGAAATAATGTTGAGACTGACCAGGCTCCCATCACCTATCGGGCCGAGCGAGGCGAGTAGGTCGGCTAATAGTGTTTGGGCGGGCACGGCGGCTTTGGCGACCGTCGCGGCCTGGCCCGCGAGCCCGGACGGGTTGGTCGTTTGCGGCGGCGAAGTGAACGACGTCAGCTTCGTCGCGGCCGCAGAGGAGCTTGCATAGCCGTGCATCGCGACGATGTCCTGAGCCCACATTTCGCCGTAATGCGCTTCGCGGGCTGCGATCGCCGGGGTGTTTTGCCCCAGAATGTTGCTCGCGATGAGCGACATCGTCTGGATGCGGTTGGCGACGATCTCCGCCGGGTCCACCGTCATCGTGAACGCCGCCTCGTAGGCGCTCGCGGCGGCGTGGGCCTGGGCGGCGGCCTGCTCAGCCTGGGCGGCGGTCGCGCTCATCCACGCCGCAAAGGGCGCGGCCGCGGCCGCCATCGACATCGACGAGAGCCCAAGCCACTCCTGGCTGGTGAGCTCCGAAATCACCGACGAGTAAGAGGCCGCCGTTGTGGTCAACTCGGTGGCCAATCCATCCCAGGCCGCCGCTGCGGCCCTCAGCGGTCCCGAGCCGGGACCGGAATACATTCTGGCGGAGTTGATTTCCGGTGGCAATACGCCGAAATCCATTGCTGCACACCTCCTTAGCTTGCTGTCATTGCGTTGGCGACGGTCTCGGCGGCCGCATACGAATTCGCGCTCGACGCCAACACGGCCACGAACTGGTCGTGAATGGCTTCGGCCTGTGCACTGACCGCCTGATACCAGTGGGCGTGGATTGAGAACTGCGCTGCTGTCAGCGCCGACACCTCATCGGCGGCGGCGGGCATCAACGCGGTGGTCGGCGCGGCCATGGCGGCGTTCTGGGCGCTCCATGCCGAGCCGATGCTCGCCAAGTCGCCGGCCGCTGTGGTAAGCATTTGCGGCCGTATGGTCACGAAAGACATGAACCTCTCCTTCGGGAATTTGCCCGGCCCCGGAACGGTCTCCCACCGCCCTGTGCCCGTGCAGCCGGAGGCCAGCGTTAGGCGACGGGGGCACAAGCCAATTCGGGCGGCCAGATAACCTTTCGAGGGCCGGATCGGAACGAAACGGTTATCGATTTCGGTTAGCTGCGGGTCATGACCATCTAGTCGCTATCGCCCACCTCCTCAGCCGCGGGACGTGTACGGAGATGTCACGAGCAGAGTTGCACAAAAAGACACGAAAAGAGAAGAAAAAGAGAAGAAACAAAGATAATCGGCGTGAATCGCGCATCAACCCGAACCTCGCGGCAGGACGCCGAGCTCATCGCGGACACAGCGGCCGCCCGCAGGCGACGGGGAGGTCACTTGTTCGCTGGCGCTCCGTTCGCCATTGTTGCCCGCGCTGTACCTGAGAGAATTCCGCCCATACCCGAAATCAATATGACCGCACTGGGATTCACCAACATCTAGAAATCGTCGGAGTGGCGGAACGCCTTGACGGACCGCGCGCCCTAAAGCTTTTCCATCGTGAACGATATCGGGTTAGTCGGGCCTGGGAATCCGAGAGGACATCCGATGTGGTCATAGCCAGTCGACTTGCCCTTGAGGTTGGTCGGGTTAAACGTAAGCGTCATGTCGCCGTCGTGTCTGGAGCCGTCTTTGCACTGGACCGAGTCGGGCACGTTCTGCTGTGTCATGGTCCATTGACCGTGGATGAGGTGGAAATCGCCCTGCCAGCCGTAGTCGCTGGTCAGATGGAGGCAGCCCGGGCCGCATGGCGTGAGGGTCCACTGATAAACATCGTCGGGGTATCCGGTGTGATGGTCGAAATCGACGTTGTATGTTCCGCTCGGGTCGGCGGGACTCGCGGTCGCGGTTCCCACAGCGGCGAACATGGCCGCCGCAAAGGTTGCCGCCGTACCCAACTTCTTCATCAGCCTCTCCTCTCCTGAGCCGGATTTATATAATGGATTGCGTCATTATGCGCTTCAGCGAAACTGCGCCGCGTGAGGTTTTGCCAGCATGACGGCCCCGTTTCTTCGACCGTCAACTAGTATGCCGACGCATACCAACACTGCGCTTACGGGACAGCCCAAGATGGCACCGGCAACGGTCCGGCCACAATGGTCTGGACGGCCGGAAGGAAGGCACGGACAATGCCGCTGGTTGAGGGTGAAGCCTTTGCCGGATACACGATCGTGCGCATGCTGGGCGCCGGCGGTATGGGCGAGGTGTACCTCGTCCAACACCCGCGGTTGCCGCGCCATGAAGCCCTGAAGGTGCTGCCAGGGGAGTTAACGAGCGACCACGAGTACCGGGAGCGGTTCGATCGCGAAGCCGCTATCGTCGCGGCCCTATGGCACCCAAATATCGTGGCACTCCATGATCGTGGCGAGTTCGACGGTCAACTGTGGATCTCCATGGATTTCGTCGACGGCACAGATGCCGCGCGCCTCCTGCAGGACCACCCCAATGGCCTGCCGCCCGACGAAGTCGTGCGGATCGTCACAGGGGTCGCTGACGCCCTGGATTATGCGCACGACAATCACATGTTGCACCGGGACGTCAAGCCGGCCAATATCTTGATCGCACAATCGAATACCGGAGCGCGAGCGCTCCTGGCCGACTTCGGCATCGCCCGCCGCGAAGACGACCCAGGCACCCTGACCGCCACCAACATGACCGTGGGCACCGTTTTGTATGCGGCACCGGAGCAGCTCTTGGGCGAGCCGCTTGACGGCCGAGCCGACCAATATGCGTTAGCGGCCACCGCTTTTCATTTGTTGACCGGCTCACCTCCATTTCAGCATTCCAACCCCAATGTGGTCATCAGCAATCACCTTTCCAAGCCGCCGCCGGCGATCAACGATCGCGTGCCGGAACTGTCTGCGCTCGGACCGGTGTTCGTCAAGGCGCTCGCCAAACGCCGCGAAGAGCGCTTCGACCGCTGCCTTGAATTCGCTCACGCACTCGAACATGAACTCGAAGCCGTCGCTCGGGATTTTGGTGTGGGGCAGCCGACGGCGTCGGCGCCGGTGGCCCGGCGCCCGAGACATCGGAAACGGAAAGTACGTTGGCCCATCGTTGTGCCCGCGATCCTGGCGGTGGTGATCATCGCCGTTGCGGCCGTCGTGGTCACTGGCGTATTGCATCATCCGCGTTCCTCCCCGGGCGGCGGCCCAATGGGAACCGTTGCATCGATCGCAGCGACCGTGCCCGCAGACATCAAGGCGTCGGGCCATCTAGTGATCGGCGTGAATGTGCCCTACACACCAAACGAATTCAAGGATTCGCAGGGACATATCGTCGGCTTCGACGTCGACCTCATGAATGCGATAGCAAGGACCCTGGGGTTGGTCCCGGACTACCGCGAGATGCCGTTCGAAAGCATCATTCCGGCGCTGCAGGGAAAGCAACTCAACCTCGGGATGTCGTCGATGACGGACACCAAGGGTCGCGAGTCGATGGTCGACTTCGTCACTTACTTCAACAAAGGCACGCTGTGGGCGCAGCGGCCCGGCCCGCCGATCGATCCCAATGCCGCCTGCGGGCGCAGAGTCGGAGCAAGGGCGGGTTCCGTGCACGACACCCGCGAGCTACCAGCCAAGAGCGCTGTGTGCGTGGCCGCGGGCCTGGCGCCGATCGACAACGTGGCCTTTGACCATCAAGATGATCTCACCGCGGCATTGATCGCGGGCAAGCTCGATGCCATGACGGCAGATTCCCCGAATACGGGGTTCGCGATCAAGCTGAGCGGCGGCGCGCTCGTGCCGGCGGGCGAGGTGTTCGACATCGAACCGTATGGCTGGCCGGTGCCCAAAGGCTCGGGACTGGCGGAATCGCTTCGGCAGGCGCTGGTGCACTTGATGCAAACCGGCGAATACCGGACCATCGCCACCATGTGGGGAGTGGATAAGGGCATGATCGACACGCCGAAGATCAACGGCGCGATTAGATAAAGTGCCAGTCGGCGACGGCGACGTTTATGTCGGTGGGATCTCCGCGGAGAATTTCAGTGTCCTGCACTTTGACCACCATCCACATGCAGGATCTCGCCGGTGACGAACGAGGCGTTCTCCAGGTAGACGACCGCGTCGACGACGTCGTCGATCTCACCAAGGCGGCCGACCGGGTGCAGCCGGGCCAGCGCGTCGTACGAGGACGGATCGTGCATCGGTGTGCGGATGACGCCAAGCGCGACGGCGTTGGATCGAATCCCGCGAGACGCGTACTCGACCGCAAGCGCCTTGGTCACCGCGTTGAGCCCACCCTTCGTCAGCGAGGCCAACGCGGAGGGCACCTGGGAGTTGGCGTGGTCGACCAAGCTGGTCGAGATGTTCACCACGTGACCGCCGCCATCCCGGGACAGCATCGCGGCGACCGCGGCGCGCGAGACCTCGAAGAAACCGCGGAGGTTCACTCCGGTGACGGCGTCGTAGTCCTCGTCGGTGTAGTCGGTGAAAGGCTTGGGGATGAAGATTCCCGCGTTGTTGACCACCGTGTCGACCCGGCCGAACCGCTCCATGGCCGCGTCGATGATGCGCTGGCCGACACCGGGCTGCGCGACGTCACCCGGCACCGCCAGTACCATCGGGTCATCACTGTCGGCGATCCTGCGGGAGTTGGCGACCACCGCGTAGCCGAGCTTGCGGAAAGCCGAAACCAAGCCCTCGCCGATGCCCTGAGAGGCGCCGGTGATGATGGCGACGCGTTGGGGGTTACTCATAATCGAATCCCTTCCTCTTTCGGATGCACGCTGCAACGCGGACGTCGGCCATTCCATGCCTGGTTGCGACCGAGCTCACGCACGATATCGACGGCTGATCCCGGTTTGGCGTGCTTGAATGCCACACCGGCCCACAGGGCGACGCCGTGTGGGTCACCGATCTTCAGGGCGGCGGCCTGGATTGGGCCGGTCATCATCGCGACTTCCGGAAAGCCGAACACGGCGTCGTGTTCGTGTTCGTCGATGAACCGGTTTCGCAAGGCTCGCGCGTAGCGTCCGGTGAACGCGCGCGTCACCGCCGTTTGGTCGAATTGCGCTTCGCACAACGCGGCGCGATGCACCGGGTGGGGTCCTGCCTCGTCGGCGAGCAAGAGCGCCGTACCGATCTGCGCGGCCGTCGCGCCGTTGTCCCGCACCCGCTGCACATCACTTGCTGTCGCCAGGCCACCGGCCGCCACGACGGGACAGTCAAGGCCAAACGTCAACGCGGCCACCAGAGCGTCGAGCGGATCGTCGGCAGGCGCCGCGAGCGGGTCGAACGTCGCCCTGTGCCCACCGGCGCCCGGACCCTGTGCAACCAGAGCATCCACCCCGCAGAGCAGTGCGATATCGGCTTCACGGACGGTGGTGACGGTGGCGACCGCCAAGATGCCGGCGCTCGCGAGTCGGCGGCACTCGGCCTTCGTCGGCGAGCCGAAGGTAAACGACACCACCTCGGGCCGTAGCTCACACACCACATCGAGCTTGGCGACGGTGTCGTCCTCACCGCGACGCGGCTCTCCTAACGGCACGCCATAGCGCTCCGTCTCGGGCGCCAACGCCGCAGCGAAGGCGTTGAACTCCGACAATGTGCTCAAATGCGGTTGTGGCACAAACAGATTCACGCCGATCGGACCCGAAGTCAGCTTGCGCGCCGCGACAATGTCGTCAGCCAACCGCTGTGCGGAGACCAAGCCTCCGGCGAGAAAGCCGAGTCCCCCAGCGTTTGACACAGCGGCGGCCAGCGCGGGCGTGGACGGCCCACCCGCCATTGGCGCACCGACGATAGGAACGCTCAAGTCGCTCAGGGCGAAGCGGTCAGTAACACTCATCGGTCAATCACCATCCTGCCGCCGCAAAAGCTTTGTCAGGATATGAAAATCGACTTGATGTGCTGGAATCCCCGCAATCCCTCGGGACCCAGTTCGCGGCCCATGCCGGAGTTCTTTATCCCGCCATAGGGCGCGGTGATGTCGGGCAGATAATGGTTGATCCCAACGGTGCCCGAGTGGATGCGGGCGGCCACCGCTACGGCATGGTCGCGGTCGGGTGACCATACGGTGCCGCCCAGACCGTATTCGGAATCATTGGCGATCCTGATCGCGTCGTCCTCGTCGTCGTAGGCGATGACGGCCAGTACCGGACCGAAGATCTCTTCGCGGGCCACCGCGCTGTTGTTGTCCAGTCCGGCGAAGATGGTGGGCTCGATGAAGTAACCGTGTGGCAGGTGCGGAGGTCGCTTGCCGCCGGTGGTCACCGTGCCACCGTCGGCGAGACCTTGCGCAATGTAGCGTTCGACCTTTTGTCGTTGCGCCGCGTTGACGAGTGGACCGATCTGCGTGTTGGGGTCGAGCGGGTCGCCGATGGCCAGCGACTGCGCCATGGCCGTGCAGAAGTCGACTACCTCGTCATAGCGCCTGCGCGGAGCGAGGATCCGCGTGCTGGCGAAGCACATTTGGCCGGTATTGAACAGCGTCGCTGCAAACAATCGCTCGGCGAACTCGCTGAGGTCTAGGCCGGGGTCGTCGAGGATGACCGCCGCCGATTTCCCGCCCAGCTCCAGCGTCACCGGTTTAAGCAGCCGCCCGCAGGTGCTCGCCACCTCGCGGCCGGCGGAGGTCGAGCCGGTGAACGAGACCTTGTCGACACCCGCGCTGGCCACCAGGGCGCGGCCGACGTCGGTGCCACCGGGTAGCACATTGAGGACGCCCGCTGGCAGCCCGGCTTTCTCGGCGATTTCGGCCAGCAGCAGGGCGTCCAGCGGCGTTTCGGGGGACGGTTTGAGCACCACAGTGCAGCCGGCGGCCAGTGCCGGCACGTACTTGAACGCCGCCTGTGTCTGCGGAACATTCCACGGAGTGATCGCCGCGACGACACCGACCGGGACGTGTGAAACGAGGGTTCGGGTACCGATCGGGGCCTGTCTGGTCTCACTGACTGGGAGCTCCCCGATGAGACCGGCGTAGTAGGTGAGCAGCCAGCCCGGCACCGCGCCCTCCAGCTGCGCGGCTTGACTGATGGGCATTCCGTTCTGCTGGCACACGGTGCGCACCATGTCCTGTGCGGCCAGTTGGTACTGCCGGGCAAATTCATTGAGTACGGCGGCGCGGTCGGCCGGTTCCCAATTAGACCAGCCGCTTGGATCGTCGAATGCGGCGCGGGCCGCGGCGACGGCGCGGTCGACGTCGTGTTCGCCGGCGGCAATGACGGAACCCACCCGCTCGCCGGTGGCCGGCGACTGGATGGCAATTTTGCTGCTGGATGACGGGACAACCCACTGTCCGCCGATATAGATGGTGTCGACGTCGATGCTCATCGAAGTTCCCTCCTGTCGTTGACGCTTCGAGTCTGGCGCCGGAAGGAGGGCCGCGACGTTCAAGATCTGGACACGGGCGTCGTGATGATGTCGTAGGTGCGCAGGGCGGCGTACAAAGTCGTGCGACTGATCCCGAGTTGGGCCGCCGCACGCTTCTTGTCGCCGCCCGCACGCTTGAGCGCGTCAATGATCGTGGCGCGCTTGGCCTGTTCCATGGGCGTCAGCCGGTGCCTCGTAGACCGCTGCCCGTACGCTTCGGGAAGATCCGCGCGGGTGATGTCGCCGACGCGTCGACGACTCACCGCCTGCATGACGACCGTATGAAGTTGGCGGACGTTACCTTCCCACTCGTAGGCAGCAAGCGCCTGAAGCGCCGCGGGGGTGAACCGGACGGTGTTATGCACGCCCAGGTTCCGCAGCATGGACCCGACAAGTTCGGGAATGACGTCCGGCTGATGACGCAGTGGGGTCAGATCGACCCGCTCGGTGCATCGCGAGATCAGCTGCCGGGTCTGCGGTGTCAGCTCCGTCGGAGGCAGGATCGTCGACAGGATGACCGTCCCTGCGTATCCGTCCAGGATTCCGGCCAGCGACCGGGCCGCCTGCGCTGACAGGAGATGGATCGACTCGACCGCCACAACGGCACTTTCCGAGTCGCTCTCCGAGGCGCTCTGCTGCACGTCGCTCAACCACTCGGTCACAGTCTGTGCCGTGCAGAGCGCGGCGTCGTGAATCCGCAATGATCTGCCGGCAGCCACCCTCTGGATGGTGGTCGTGTGCCCCGCGCCGGGTTCGCCGCAGATCAGGATTTCGCGGGCGGCATCGGGCAGCGGCGACAAGAGCGCGTGCGGGGTATGGG
>Ga0318568_10001247_pt1 | contig 11042 bp, 8 predicted proteins | sample GRESIP088b5f21_FD_203690 | JGI IMG/M metagenome (GOLD analysis project Ga0318568, IMG submission 203690) | Tropical soil microbial communities from Luquillo Experimental Forest, Puerto Rico - GRE.SIPMG.088b5f21 | ecosystem: Environmental > Terrestrial > Soil > Tropical forest > Bulk soil...
CAGTGGGAGAATGTGGGGGGAAATGGGCGCCATGACGCCCCGCCGGTCATGTTCCGTGGTGCAACAAAAATTACTCTGGACGACAAGGGCCGGATGGTCATGCCCACCCGATACCGGGAGCAGATCGGCGAACTCGCCCAGGGGAAATTGGTCGTCACCGTCGATCGGGACCAGTGTCTTCTCATTTATCCCCTGCCCGAGTGGGAACAGATCGAACGCAAGCTGATGAGCCTGCCGAGCCTGAATGCGACCGCGCGCCGGCTGCAAAGGCTGATGGTAGGACACGCAACCGATCTGCCCCTCGACGGGCACGGCAGGGTGCTGCTTCCGCCCGAGTTGCGGGAGTTCGCCAAGCTGGGACGGCACGGGATGCTGATCGGGCAGGGGAATCGCTTCGAGTTGTGGGACGAGGCGCGCTGGAACGAGCGCCGCGACGCCTGGCTGGCGAACGCCGATGCGCCCACCGATCTGCCCTCCGAGCTCGAGTCGCTGTCGCTGTAGGGGTTTTAAACGAAGAGGGTCGTTGGGCCGGGGCCCGTGACAAGAGCACTCCAGGAGGCGGGGGCGCGCCGCTTCGAGCGTGGTTGAGCACATTCCGGTGTTCGCCGCGGAGGCGCTCGCGGGGCTGGCCCTGGAAGCGGGCGGTTATTATGTCGATGCGACGTTCGGGCGCGGCGGTCATACGGCACTCATACTCCGGGCGGTCGGCCCCGAAGGCCGCGTGCTCGCGCTCGACCGGGATCCGCAGGCCATCGCGGCCGGCCGCAACCGTTTTGCCGACGAAGTGCGGCTTACGCTCCTGCACGCGTCGTTTGCCGATCTCGCCGCGCTCGTGCCGGCTCACGCGCATGACCATCCTTGCCGTGGCGTGCTCTTCGACCTCGGCGTGTCCTCACCGCAGCTCGACGACCCGGCCCGCGGCTTCAGCTTCCGCGCCGATGGCCCCCTCGACATGCGGATGGACCCGACGCGTGGGGAGCCTGTGTCGGCCTGGCTGGCGCGGGCGAGCCTCGACGAGATACGCCAGGTGATCGCCACTTACGGAGAAGAGCGGTTCGCGCGGCGCGTCGCACAGGCAATCGTGGCGCGCCGCCGCACGGGAGCTCTGGAGAGCACCGCCGAGCTCGCCACGGTGGTCGCCGCCGCGGTGCGCACCCGCGAGCCCGGCAAGCACCCCGCGACGCGCACCTTTCAGGCGCTGCGCATGTTCATCAACGACGAGCTCGGCCAGCTCGAGCGCGGCCTCGCGGGGGCGGTCGAGGTCCTCTCACCCGCCGGGCGGCTCGCGGTGATCAGCTTCCACTCGCTCGAGGATCGGGCGGTGAAGCGCTTCATGCAGCGCGAATCGCAGGTGAATCCCGCGCTCGACAAGCTGCCGGTGATCCCGGCCGAGGCACGCCCGCGGCTGAAGCTGATCGGGCGCAAGGTGCGCCCGACCGAGGCAGAGCTCGCCCGCAACCCGCGCGCGCGCAGCGCTCTGCTGCGCCTGGCGGAGCGCCTGGCATGAGCCGTCGCCTGCTGCTGGTTGCGCTCCCGCTGCTGTGGGCGGCGGCCCTCGGCTCGGCGGCCGGCGCCATCTGGTGCAAGCATCGCGCGCGCGAGCTGTTCGTGCAGCTCGAGGCGCTGAACGCGCGGCGCGACAACCTCGAGATCGAGTGGGGACAGCTGCAGCTCGAGCAGAGTGCCTGGTCGACCCACGCCTTTGTCGAGCGCGTCGCGAGCACCCGGCTGCACATGGCGATGCCGCCGCCAAAGGAAATCGAGATCATCGCCCCATGAAGGCGCGCAGCGCACGCGATGGCGCGCCGGTCTCCTTCCGCTGGCGCGCGTTCCTGCTGATGGCGCTGCTCGCCGCGTGCGCCCTCGGACTCGTGTGGCGCGCGGTCAACCTGCAGCTGGTCGATCACGGCTTTCTCGCCCGGCAGGGCGATGCCCGCTTTTCGCGGGTGCTCGAGATCGCCGCCCACCGCGGCACCATCACCGATCGCTACGGCGAGCCGCTCGCGGTGAGCACGCCGGTCGATTCGATCTGGGTGAACCCGAGTGAGCTGGCGCTCGCGACCGATCAGATTCCGCGCCTCGCGGCGGCACTCAAGCTCGATCGGCTCGAGCTCGCGCGTCGCGTCACGAGCAACCTCGACCGTGAATTCCTCTACGTCGCGCGTCATCGGCAGCCGGCCGAGGCCGAACAGATCAAGGCACTCGGCATTCCGGGCGTCTACACCTCCCGCGAGTACCGCCGCTACTACCCCGCCGGCGAGGTCGCCGGTCATCTGCTCGGCTTCACCAACGTGGACGATGCGGGGCAGGAGGGGCTCGAGCTCGCCTTCGACCACTGGCTCGCCGGCGAGAACGGCGCCAAGCGCGTCATCCAGGATCGCTACGGGCGCATCGTGCAGAACGTCGAGAGCATCCGCCCGGCGCGCGAGGGGCGGGACCTCGTGCTGTCGATCGACCTGCGTATCCAGTACCTCGCCTATCGGGAGCTCAAGGCCGCGATCCGCGACCAGCGCGCCCGCGCCGGCTCGATCGTGGTGCTCGATATCGCCACGGGCGAGGTGCTCGCCATGGTGAACCAGCCGGCCTACAACCCCAACGATCGCGAGCAGATCGAGCCGACCACCTATCGCAACCGTGCGGCGACCGATATCTTCGAGCCCGGCTCCTCGATCAAGCCGTTCTTCGTGGCCGCGGGCCTTGCCTCGGGCAAGTACGACAACCGCAGCATCATCGACACCTCCCCCGGCTACTTCAAAGTCGGCGTGAAGATCTTCGAGGACGAGCACAACCTCGGTGCGATCGACATCGCCACCGTGCTCGCCAAGAGCTCGAACGTCGGCATGGCGCACATCGCGCTCTCGCTCCCGCCCCAGCAGATCTGGACGACGCTCACGCATCTGGGATTCGGCCAGGTGACGACCGGCGGCTACCCGGGCGAGTCCGCGGGGTTGCTGCCCGCCTACGCGCAGTGGCGCCCGATCGGCATCGTCACCATGTCGCACGGCTACGGGCTTTCGGTGACGCCGCTGCAGCTCGCACATGCCTACGCCACCATCGGCGGCTTCGGCGTGGCGCGTCCGGTGTCTTTCCTGCGCGTCGAGGGGTCGCAGCCCGGCGGGCGCGCGCTCGGCGAGCCGGTGTGCCATGAGCTGATCGACATGCTCGAGTCCGTCGTCACGGCCGAGGGCACCGGCAAGCTCGCGGCCATCCCCGGGTACCGGGTCTCGGGCAAGACGGGCACCGCGTTCAAGGCGATCGCGGGCGGCTATTCGACCGATCGCTACATGGCGGTCTTTGGCGGCGTCGCACCGGCGACCGCGCCGCGCCTCGCCGCGGTGGTGGTGATCGATGAGCCGGGTGCCGGACAACACATGGGCGGACAGGTCGCGGCGCCGGTCTTCTCGCGGGTCGTGGGCGGGGCGCTGCGCCTGCTGGCGGTGGCGCCGGATCAGCCCGTGAATGTGCCCGAGCAGCTGCCCGCGGGGCCGGCACTCGGCAACGTGCGGACGGCGTCGCTGCGATGATGCAGACGACACAAACCCATCCCGCAGCGCCGCGCCCGCTCGCTGAGCTCCTCGCGGGCTGGGTCACCGTACCTGCCGGCCTCACGGTGAGCGATCTCACGCTCGACAGCCGCGCAGCAAAGCCTGGCGCGCTGTTTCTCGCGTGCCGCGGCCGCACTCACCACGGACTCGCCTTCGCGCGCGAGGCCGTGGCGCGCGGTGCGCGCGCGGTGCTTTACGAGCCCGATGCGACGCCCGCAGAACTGCAGCTCGGCGCGGACATCTTCGCCGCTCCTCTGCCCGCGCTCGCGGAGCGTGCCGGGCTCATCGCCGACCGTTTCTTCGGCGCACCCTCACAGCGGTTGACCGTGGCGGGCATCACCGGGACCAACGGCAAGACCACCTGTGCGTGGCTGCTCGCGCAGGCGTTGCAGCGCTGCCAGCGCCAGTGCGGCTATCTCGGCACCCTCGGAGCCGGCATACCGCCGCAGGTGAAGCCGATGCCGCACACGACGCCCGATGCGGTCACGGTGCACCGGGAGCTCGCGGCCCTCGAAGCGGCTGGAGCGAAATGCGTCAGCATGGAGGTCTCCTCGCACGCCCTCGATCAGGCGCGCGTGAACGGTGTGCGCTTCCACACGGCAGCCTTCACCAATCTCACCCGCGACCATCTCGATTACCACGGCACCATGGAGCATTACGGCGCGGCGAAGGCGCGGCTGTTCGCCTGGCCGGGCCTCAGCTGCCGCATCATCAACGTCGATGACCCCTTCGGTGCGGAGCTGGCGCGCGCGGCTTCGCCCGCGCGCCTCATCCTCACCACGCGTCGCCCCGGCGGTGTCGCGGCGCTGCCCCCGGGAGCGCAGTACGTGTGCGCGATGCGTGTGCAGGCCGAGTCCACCGGGCTCACCATCGAGGTGGAGTCGAGCTTCGGCAGCGTGGAGCTGTCGGTGCGCCTCATGGGCGAGTTCAACGTGGAGAACGCGCTCACGGTGCTCGCGGTGCTGCTCGCCTGGAACATCCCGCTGCGCGATGCGGCGCGGGCGCTCGGCAAGGTGCGCGCCGCGCGCGGCCGCATGGAGATGTTCGGCGGGCGCGGGCGCAGCCCGCTCGCCATCGTCGACTACGCGCACACGCCCGTTGCACTGGCGAACGCGCTGCGCGCCGCGCGCCTGCACTGCCTCGGCGAGCTGCGGGTGGTGTTCGGCTGCGGCGGCGACCGCGATGCCGGCAAACGCCCGCTCATGGGCCGCATCGCCGCCGAGCTCGCCGACGATGTCATCCTCACCGACGACAACCCGCGCGGCGAGGACCCGCGCCGCATCGTCGCCGACATCGTGGCTGGCATCGCCGCAGGGACCGCGCTCACCATCGAGCACGACCGCGCGCTCGCCATCCGCGTCGCGCTGCAGCGCTCGGCGCCCGACGATGTCGTGCTGATCGCGGGCAAGGGACACGAGGACTACCAGATCAGCGCTCAGGGGCGGCGCGCGTTCCGCGATCAGGCGGTGGTCGCCGCCGAGCTCGCGAGGCTGCCCTCGTGAGCCTCACGCGCACCCTGGCGGAGTTCGCGCGCGCCTGCGGCGGCCGCCTCGCCGGCGCCGACGCCGCCTATACCGACGTGGTGAGCGACTCGCGCACGCTCCAGGCCGGACAGCTGTTCGTGGCACTCAAGGGCCCCACCTTCAATGGCCGCGACTTCCTGCCCGCGGCGCTCGCCGCCGGTGCGGCGGGCGCGGTCGTCGATGCCGCACAGCCGGTCGCTCTGCCGCAGATCGTGGTCGGCGACACCCAGGCCGCGCTCACGCGCGCCGCGCGTAGCTTCCGCTCCGCCTTCAGCGGGCCGCTCATCGGCGTCGCGGGCAGCAACGGCAAGACGACCGCCAAGGAGATGCTGGCTGCGATCCTCGCCGAGGCCGGCGTCTGCCTCGCCACGCGCGGCAATCTCAACAACCACATCGGCGTGCCGCTCACGCTCCTGCGTCTCACCGCCGAGCACCGCTTCGCGGTCGTGGAGATGGGCGCGAACCATGCAGGCGAAGTGGCGGCGCTGGTCGAGGTGGCGCGTCCCACCATCGGGCTGATCACCAACGCGGGCGCCGAGCATCTGGAAGGTTTCGGCAGTCTCGAGGGCGTGGCGCGCGCCGAAGGCGAGATGGTCGCGGGACTCGCGCCCACCGCGACCGCCGTCATCAACGCGGACGATGAGTTTGCGGGGCTGTGGCGCGGCATGACCCGCGCGCGGGTCGTCACCTTCGGCGTGCGTGAGCCGGCCGACTTCCGCGCAGGCGAGGTGCGTACCACGCTCGATGCCAGCGGCTTCCGCACCCGCTTCCGCCTGCACGGCCCACAAGGGCCCGTGGACATCGAGCTCGCCGTCGGCGGCGCGCACAACATCGCCAATGCGGCCGCCGCGGCGGCCGCGGCCGCCGCCGCCGGCGCCAGCCTCGCGCAGATCGCCGCCGGACTCGCCGCGGTGCGCGCCGTGGCAGGCCGGCTGCAGTTCAAGCGGACACTGAGCGGCGCCTGGCTGATCGATGACTCCTACAACGCCAACCCGAGCTCCATGCGCGCGGCGATCGAGGTGCTCGGCGCGCTCGAGGGCCGTCGCTGGCTCGTGCTCGGCGACATGGGCGAGCTCGGCGGGTTCGCGCTCAAGGCGCACGCGGATGTCGGCGAGCTCGCCCGCGCGGCGGGCATCGAGCGGTTGTACGCGACCGGGGAGCTCATGGAGCGGGCCGTGGAGAGTTTCGGCGCGGGGGCGCAATGGTTTGCCGACGCCGGCACCCTCACCCAGGCGCTCAATCGGGCGCTCGAGAGCGCGGGCGCGCAGGTGCGGGTGCTCGTCAAGGGCTCGCGCTTCAATCGGCTCGAGCGCGTGGTGGATGCATTGACCGGCGCGCGCGGCGGAACGACGGGCGGACACTGAGTGCTGTACTGGCTGACACAACAATTCACGGGCCGCATCAGCGGCGTGCACGTTTTTTCCTACCTGACGTTCCGCGCCATCCTCGCCACCTCCTCCGCGCTCGGGCTGTCGCTGCTCGTCGGTCCGCCGATGATCGCGCGCCTGTCGCGCTACCAGATCGGCCAGGTGGTGCGGGACGACGGGCCGGTGACCCACCTGCCGAAGGCCGGCACGCCCACCATGGGCGGCACGCTGATCCTCGTGACGACGCTCGTGAGCACGCTGCTGTGGGCCGACCTCGCCAACCGCCTGGTGTGGACCGTGCTCGGGGTCACCTTCGCCTTCGGCTTCATCGGTTTCTACGACGATTACCTGAAGCTCGTGGTGCGCAATCCGAAGGGCCTGCTGCCGCGCTGGAAGTACCTGTGGCAGTCGCTCGCCGGACTCGCGACGGCGGCAACGCTCTACTACACCGCGACCGATCAGGCGCAGACGACGTTGTTCCTGCCCTTCGTCAAGACCTTCCACGAGCCGCTCGCAGCCGCCGCGTTCATCGCCATCGCCTACTTCATGATCGTCGGCATGAGCAACGCCGTGAATCTCACCGACGGGCTCGACGGGCTCGCGATCATGCCGGCGGCGCTGGTCGCCTCGGCGCTCGGCATCTTCGCCTATGCCAGCGGCAACGCGGTGTACGCGCACTATCTGCAGATCCCCGAGATCCGCGGCGCGGGCGAGCTGCTGATCTTCTGCGCCTCGCTCGCCGGGGCGGGCCTCGGGTTCCTGTGGTTCAACTCCTATCCCGCCCAGGTGTTCATGGGCGATGTGGGCGCGCTCGCCATCGGCGCCGCGATCGGAGTGCTCGCGGTGATCGTGCGTCAGGAGCTGGTGGCGCTGGTGATGGGCGGAGTGTTCGTGCTCGAGACCGCATCCGTCATCCTGCAGGTCGCCTCCTTCAAGCTCACCGGCCGGCGCGTCTTCAGGATGGCGCCGATCCACCACCACTTCGAGCTCAAGGGATGGGCCGAGCCCAAGGTGATCGTGCGCTTCTGGATCATCTCGCTGCTGCTCGTGCTCGCGGGCCTCGCGACCCTGAAACTGCGATGAGCGCCGCCCCCGCAAAGCCGTACGCCGTGATCGCGGGCCTCGGAGCGACCGGGCTCTCGTGCGCGCGCCACCTGCATGCGCACGGCTGGCGGCTCGCGGTGACCGACACGCGCGCCTCGCCGCCGCAGCTCGCAGCGCTCACCGCGCTCGACTCCGGCATAGCGGTGCGCCTCGGCGAACTTGACGCCTCGCTCCTCGAGGGGGCGACGCTCGTCGTCGCCTCGCCCGGAGTGCCGCTCAGCGGTGCATTCTTCGCCGAGGCCGAGCGCCGCGGGCTCACGGTGGTCGGGGACATCGAGCTGTTTGCGCGCGCCGCCGATGCCCCGGTGGTCGGCGTCACCGGCACCAACGGCAAGAGCACCGTCACGACTCTCATCGCGCGCATGGCGCAACGCGCCGGGCTCAAGGTGCGCGCCGGCGGCAATCTCGGGCCCCCGGCGCTCGATCTGCTCGCCGACGGCACCGAGCTCTACGTGCTCGAGCTCTCGAGTTACCAGCTCGAGACCACGCGCTCACTTCACTGCCGGGCAGCCACGGTCCTCAACGTGAGCGCCGATCACCTCGATCGCTACGCGTCGCTCGCGAGCTACGCGGCCGCCAAGGCGCGCATCTTCGCGCGCTGCGACACCGCGGTCATCAACCTGGACGATCCGCTGGTGGTGGCCATGCCGCGTGCCGCCTCCACCACCCTGTCGTTCTCGCTGCGCGCGGAGCTGGGCGCGGACTATGCGCTCGCGCTGCAGGAAGGCGCATGGTGGCTGACGCGCGCCGGCGCACCGCTCCTGCGCGTGGCGGAGCTCAAGATCCGCGGGGCGCACAACGCCGCCAACGCGCTCGCTGCACTCGCGCTCGGCGAGGCGCTCGCGCTGCCGCAGCCGGCCATGCTGGCAGAGCTGCGCAGCTTTACCGGACTCCCGCATCGCTCGCAGTGGATCGCCGAGGTGAACGGCGTCGCCTACATCGATGACTCCAAGGGCACCAACGTCGGCGCGACCCTCGCCGCGGTGGCCGGCATGCCGGGGCCGGTGGTGCTGATCGCGGGCGGCGAGGGCAAGAACCAGGACTTCACGCCGCTCGCCACGGCGTGCCAGGGCAAGGTGCGTCACGTGGTGCTCATCGGGCGAGACGCGCCGCTCATCGAGCGGGCGCTCGCCGGGGTGTGCAGGACCGAGCGCAGCGCGACGCTCCCGCAGGCCGTGCAGGCGGCGGCGCGCGCCGCGCGCCCGGGCGACACCGTGCTGCTCTCGCCCGCCTGTGCGAGTTTCGACATGTTCCGCGACTACGCCCATCGCGGCGCCGTGTTTGCCGAGGCCGTGCAGGAGCTGGCGGCATGACCGGCGCCGCGCTCTTTGAGTTTCAGCGCGGCGGCGCGCGCGCGACCGCCGTGCACCTCGATCGCGTCACGCTCGCGCTGATCGCGACGATCGTGCTGCTCGGGCTCGTCATGGTGACCTCCGCCTCGATGTCGATCGCGGGCGAGGACTCGGGCCAGCCCTTCTACTACCTCGAGCGTCAGCTGCTGCTGACCTTGATCGGCCTCGGCTGCGCGGCGCTGTTGTTCGCCATTCCGAGTGCGGTGCTGGAGCGGGCCGCGGTGCCGCTCTTCGCCCTCGGCGTGGTGCTCCTCATCCTCGTGCTGATCCCGGGGCTCGGCCATGCGGTGAATGGCAGCCGCCGCTGGCTGCGCCTCGCGGGGGCGAACTTCCAGGTCTCGGAGCTCGCGCGCGTGCTGGTGCTCATCTACATCGCCAGCTACGCGGTGCGCCGCGAGGCCGAGCTGCGCGAGTCGCTCGCCGGGCTTGCCAAGCCGCTCGCGCTGCTGTGCTGCGTGAGTGCGTTACTGCTCGCCGAGCCCGACTTCGGCGCGGCCACCGTGCTGTTCGCGACCGGCTTTGGCCTGCTGTTTCTCGCCGGCGCGCGGCTGCGCTACGTCATCGGCATGACGGTGATCGCCGCGGCGGGGTTCGCGGCGCTCGCGGTGAGCTCCAGCTACCGCGTGCGGCGGCTGACCGCCTTCCTCAATCCCTGGGCGGATCCCTTCAACAGCGGCTTCCAGCTCACGCAGTCGCTGATCGCCATCGGCCGCGGCGAATGGCTCGGCGTCGGTCTCGGGGACTCGGTGCAGAAGCTGTTCTACCTGCCCGAGGCCCACACCGATTTCCTGTTCGCGGTGCTGGCGGAGGAGCTGGGGCTCGCGGGCGTGCTGCTCACCCTCGGCCTGTTCCTCGCACTCATCTGGCGCAGCTTCCGCATCGCGCGTCTCGCCGCGGATGCGGGACTGAAATTTCCCGCCTACCTCGCCGCCGGCTTCGGGCTGTGGATCGGCATCCAGGCGTTCATCAACATCGGCGTCAACATGGGCGTGCTGCCGACCAAGGGGCTGACGCTGCCGCTCATGAGCTACGGCCGCTCGAGCCTCATCGTGGCGCTCGCCTGGACCGGGCTGCTGCTGCGCGTCTACCACGAGGCGAGCGCCAAGCAGCGCGGCTCGGCCACGGTCAGGAGCGGCGCGTGAGCCGCGGGACGCGCGAATTTTCCTGGCGTGCGCGCCCGGTGCTCATCATGGCGGGCGGGACCGGCGGACACGTGTTCCCCGCGCTCGCTCTCGCGCGCCACTTGCGCGCGCAGTCGTTCGAAGTGGTCTGGCTCGGCACCCGGCGCGGCCTCGAGTCGCGCGTCATCCCCGCCGAAGGCATACCGATCGAGCATCTGTCGGTCGCAGGGCTGCGGGGCAAGGGCCCATTGAGCTGGCTGGCAGCGCCGTTCCGCCTGACGCGGGCACTGCTGCAGGCACTGACGATCATGCGGCGCTACCGGCCGGTCGTGGTGGTGGGGCTCGGCGGATTCGTCACCGGACCGGGGGGCGTCGCGGCCTGGCTCACGCGCCGGCCGCTCGTGATCCACGAGCAGAATGCCATCGCCGGCCTCACCAACCGCGTGCTGGCGCACGTTGCCCGCCAGGTGCTGGAGGCTTTCCCGGGCAGCTTCGGCCAAAAGGTGCACGCGCGCGTCATCGGCAATCCGGTGCGCGCGGACATCGGCGCGCTGCCGCCGCCCGCGGCGCGCTTCGCCAGCCGTACCGGGCCCGTGCGGATCCTCGTGATCGGGGGCAGCCAGGGGGCTGCGCGGTTGAATGCGGTGGTGCCCTTTGCGCTCAAGCGCCTCGCGGGCGTGCTCGCTTTCGATGTGCGGCATCAGGCGGGGGAGCGCTGGCTCGAGGCCGGCCGCGCCAGTTACGCGCAGGCGGGCGTGCGCGCGGATGTGCGCCCCTTCATCGAGGACATGAGCGAAGCGTACGGCTGGGCGGACCTGGTCATCTGCCGCGCCGGCGCCCTCACGATCTCGGAGCTCGCCGTGGCGGGCGTCGCGGCGATCCTCGTGCCCTTTCCGTACGCGGTCGATGACCACCAGGCGAGCAACGCGCAGTACCTGGTGCGCGAGAGCGCCGCGGTGCTGATCCCGGACCGGGAGCTCACCGCCGAGCGCCTGGCGAGCGAGCTGCAGCGCCTGTGCACCGGGCGCGG
>Ga0318568_10001250_pt1 | contig 11026 bp, 8 predicted proteins | sample GRESIP088b5f21_FD_203690 | JGI IMG/M metagenome (GOLD analysis project Ga0318568, IMG submission 203690) | Tropical soil microbial communities from Luquillo Experimental Forest, Puerto Rico - GRE.SIPMG.088b5f21 | ecosystem: Environmental > Terrestrial > Soil > Tropical forest > Bulk soil...
TGTGGTCAGGCGCGGTTCCTCGCTATTCTTCGTCGCCCCGACGGCTCAAGAAGGACAAAGGTCATGGCCAAGCTTCGCCACATCGCGCTCATCGTTCCCGATCCGGAAAAGGCCGCCAAGTTTTTCGAGGACGCCTTCGACATGAAAGTGGCGGGCAAGGCCCGGCGTGGGCTCTACGTCTCCGACGGCACCGTCAACGTCGCGCTGCTCAAGCAGGAAGGGGACGAGAAGGTCGGCATCTACCACTTCGGGATGTGGGTGGACGACCTCGACGAAGCGGAGAAGAAGGTCGTGGGCGCGGGCGGCAAGTATCTTGCCGGCCGGCCGGAGCCGGCGGCTCCTGGCACCACTGCGCACTCCTACTACGAGGCCAAGTACAAGGATCCGCTCGGCATCGTGTTCGACCTCACCCATACCGGCTGGGTCGGCGCGGTGAAGGACGTGGTGGCCGCGAAGAATTGAGCGCGCACATTCTCGAGGCAGGCTCGGTGTGCTCCCCTAGGGAGCGCACCGAGTTCGTTGCGCGCTCCATGATTCTAAGATGGACAACGCCTCCAACCGTGTGATCGTCGTCGGCGCCGGACCGGTGGGGCTTTGTCTGTCGCTCGCATTGGCGCAAGCGGGCGTGCAAGTCTGCCTGATCGAAGCGCTGGGCGAGGACAATTTCCTCGAACAGGTGCCGCGCGCGGGAACGAACCATCCCGCGACCTTGGAGCTGCTCGAGCGCATCGGCCTCTACGACAAACTCGAGCCGCGCGGCATCATCGCGCCGCTGGTCCATTACTGGGACCGGCGCGAGAGCCGGCTGATCGCCGAATTCGATCACGGCCTCCTCAAGGACGACACGCGCTTTCCCTACGTGCTGCAATGCGAGCGCATCAAGATCGTCGAGGAAGCGCTGACGCTGGCGAAGGCGCATCCCAATATCGAGCTTCACCTCTCGACCACCTTCACGGCATTCACCCAAGGCAGCGACGCCGTGACAGCATGGGCAACCAATCCGGCAGGCGAGACCGAATCCGTCAGCGGCGCCTATCTCGTCAGCGCCGAGGGCGCGCGCAGCATCGTGCGCAAGGACCTCGACATCGAGTTCGAAGGATTCACCTATCCCGATCGCACTTTGAATATCGAAGTCGCCTACGATTTCCGAAGGCACGGCTATACCGAGCGCAACTACATCTCCGATCCGGACGAATGGTCGAACCTGTTTCACTGGAAGGGTCCGCCCGACCGCTGGCGCATTCACTTTCCCGTCGAGGCCGACGCGCAGGAGGCGGCGCTCACGCGTCCCGACGCGATGCAGGCGCGGCTGCAGCGTTTTTTGCCGACGGGAAAGGACTTCGACATCGTCGGCAGCAACCTCTACGTCGTGCACCAGCGGGTGGCGAAGAAATTCCGAGTCGGGCGCGCGATCCTCGCCGGCGATAGTGCGCACGTGAACAGCCCCATCGGCGCCATGGGCATGAACAGCGGCATTCATGACGCATTCAACCTCGCGGAGAAGCTCACCAAGATCTTGCACCGGGAGGCCGGGGAGGACGTGCTCGACCGCTACGAGCGCCAGCGCCGGCACGTCGCGTTGCAGCACACGCAGGCGCAAACCATCCGCAACAAGCGGCTGCTGGCGGAGAAGGACCCCGCGGTCCGCAAGCGCAACCACGACGAGTTGCGCCGGACCGCGGAAGACCCCAAGCTCGCGCGAGCCTTCCTGCTGCGCAGTTCCCTGATCGAGAGCCTGCGCGAAGCCGAGCGGATTGCATGATTGGGGTCGCGCGAACCGAGCAGGCCGCGAACAGGCCGGTGCCCGTTGTACGCGGTCGGACGCCCGCCATGACGCGCGCGGCGCTGGCGTTGCTGGCAGGCCTGCTTTGGACGGAGGTCGCCCATACGCAGTCGGCCGACGCGCGCTGGCCCGAGCGCCCGATCCGGTTCATCGTGCCGTTCACGGCCGGCAGCAGCTCCGATACCGTCGGGCGGCTGGTGGCGCAGAAGCTCGTTGAGCGCTTGGGCCAACCGCTCGTCGTCGAAAACCGCGTCGGCGGCGGCGGCAGCATCGGCAGCGGCGAGGTCGCCCACGCGGATGCCGACGGCTACACGCTCGGCCTCGCCAACACCAGCACGCACGCGGTGGCGGCGAGCTTGGCGCCGCTCCCCTACGATCCGGTCAAGGATTTCGCCCCGGTATCGATGCTGGGCCATTCGCCCTTTGTGCTCGCGCTCTATCCCGGCGTGCCCGCGCAAAGCGTGCAAGAGCTGATCGCGCTCGCGCGCGCTAAGCCCCGCGTGCTCAACTACGCCTCCGCGGGTCCCGCGACGCTCGCGCACCTCTCAGGCGCGCTGTTCGAGAAGATGGCGAAGATCGAACTCACCCACGTGCCTTATCGCGGCACCGCCCAGTCGACGCTCGATCTGCTCGAAGGTCGCGTTGAAATGCAATTCGGCACCATCCCGCCGACGCTCACGCATATCCGCGCGGGCAAGCTGCGCGCGCTGGCGGTGACCGGGGCGGTCCGCAATCCGACGCTGCCCGACGTGCCGACCATCGCCGAATCGGGCCTCCCTGGCTACGAATGCTCGCTGTGGCAGGCGATCGTCGCGCCGGCAGCCACATCGCCCGCCATCATCGCACGGTTGAACCGCGAGATCAGCGCCGTTCTCGCCGATCCCGACGTGCGCGCCGCGTTCGCCAAGCATGGCGTCGAACCGGAAGCGAGCTCACCGGCGGCGCTGGGCGCGCGCATCCGCACCGACGTGGAGAAGTGGCGCGACGTCATCATTAGCGCGGGCATTCGCGAGAATTGATGCCATTGCCGCAGACAGTGGCCGGTCAGCTCCTGCGTCCTTCGTCCGCCTTCAATCTGCTTTCGCGCCGGAGGTCCGGATGACCTCGGCCCATTTCTTGGTCTCGGCCGCCAGGAACACCCCGAAGTCCTTGCCGAAGGCCGCCCCTGGTTCCGAACCAAGCTCGCGGATGCGCGCGACCATGTCAGGCGCCTCGAGCGCTTTAGCGACTTCGTCGCGCAGTTTCGCGAGCACCGGCTCCGGCGTCTTCGCCGGCGCAACGACGCCGTACCAGGAGGAGGCATCGAAACCGACAAGCCCCTGCTCGGCGACCGTGGGCACATCGGGTAGCGCCGACGGCCGCTTCGCCCCGGCATTGGCGAGCGCGCGCACCTTGCCCGCCGCGACTTGCGGCAACACCACCGGCATGAGGTCGAAGAACATCTGGACGTGGCCGGCGATGAGATCGTTCATTGCCGGTCCCGCGCCCCGATACGGCACGTGCAGGATATCGATGTTGGCCATGCTCTTGAACAGTTCGCCGGACAGGTGATTAGTCGTACCGTTGCCGGCCGAAGCGAAATTGAGTTTGCCCGGCTCTTTCTTCGCCAGCGCGATCAGCTCCTGCACGCCGTTCGCCGGCACGCCGGGATTGACGATCAGCACGATGGGCGCCGTCGCAAACAGCGCGACGGGAGCGAAGTCCTTGGTCGGATCGAAGGGCAGCTTGCTATAGAGGGTCTGGTTGACGGTGAGCGGTCCCGGCGCGGTGAATAGGAGCGTGTAGCCGTCCGGCTCCGCCTTGGCAACGAAATCGCTGCCGGTGTTGCCGCCGCCGCCCGAGCGGTTCTCGACGATGACTTGCTGTCCGAGATTGTCGGCGAGCTTCTGCGCCAGAATTCGCGCCATCACGTCGACCGATCCGCCCGGCGGGTATGGATTGACGATGCGAACGACACGCTCGGGATAGGTCTCCGCCGTCGCCTGAACGGCGAGCCCGAGCAGCCCTAGCACCGCGATCGAGACGAAACGTAAGAGCTGTGACATCCGTTACCTTTCCGGGCTGGCAGCCGAAACTATGTCATTTCGCCCAGTTCCGACCAGCGCATAACTCAGGCAGACATCGGCACCATGCCGATCGAATTGACGCATGATCGCGCAGCGAGCGGGACACCACCGTCTCGTGCCCTCGGACCGTCTTAGCGTTCGGTTTAAGCTCCGCCAGCTTGACAGCCCTCGAGCATCGCGACAGCGTCTTGGCCCAAGCATCCGTCATTGCCGGGCCCGCCCTGGCGCTCCATCATCTGACGAAAGATAGAGAGATGCGTGGGTCAAACCGCGCGCGACACCCACCGGGCGAGGAATGAGCCGATGAGCAAGCTGCGTCTGACATTTGCGTGCGGTCCCTACGACCGCACGCTCGCGCTCCGCGACGGGTCGGTGCAACCCGAGGGCATCGAACTGAATTACATCGCCTCGCAACCTCCCGACATTTTCTGGCGCATGTTGCAATTCAACGAGTTCGAAATCTCGGAAATGTCGCTGTCGAACTACACCACGCTGGTGAGCACCGGCAAGGCGCCGTTCGTCGCCATCCCGGCGTTTCCGTCGCGGGTCTTCCGCCACGGCTACTTCTTCATCAACACCGACAAGGGGATCAAGACGCCGGCCGACCTCAAGGGCAAGCGCGGGGGCGTCCCCGAATATACCATGACGGCGGCGGTCTATATGCGCGGCCTGCTGCAGCACGAATATGGCGTCAAGCCGAGCGACGTCGAATGGGTCCAGGGCCGCGCCGATCGCGTCGGCCGCAAGCTGCCCGCGGACATTCGCCTCACTCAGGCGCCCTCCGGCACCGAGCTCGGCGACCTGCTCGAGCGCGGCGAGATCGACTTCATGATGACCGCCAACAATCCGCTCGCCTTCCGCCGCGGCTCCCCCAAGGTGCGCCGGCTGTTTCCCAACTATGCCGAGGTCGAGAAGGACGATTATCGGCGCACGAGGATCTACCCGATCATGCACACGGTGGTGATCCGCAACGACGTCTACCAACGCGACCCGTGGGTGGCCTTGAGCATGTACAAGGCGCTCTGTCGCGCCAAGGAGCACGCCTATCATCTGTTGGCGGACATGGGCTCGCCCAAGGTCTCCTCGGCTTGGCTGCAGCCGCTGATCGAGGAGGAAAAGGAGATCCTCGGGCAGGATTGGTATCCCTATGGCATCGAGGCGAACCGGCCGACGATCGAGGCGCTACTCCAGTATACCCACGAGCACGGGCTGACCGATCGCCGCGTCAAACTGGAGGAACTGTTTGCGCCTAGCACGCTGCGCGACATTCCGATGAGCGAGGGCCAGCACGTGTAGAAAGTTTCAAAACCAAGAAGAGCGAGGAAGAAACGATGACCATACCGCAACTGATGCCGTGGATCGGCGGGCCGGTGATATTCGAAGCCGGCCTGTCGCCGCTCGTATGCCCCATCGACGACACCGTGGCCTCGCAAATCATCGAGTCCGACGCCAAGGTGGTCGATGCCGCGGTCAAGCACGCCCATGCGGCATTCCTCAATCATCAGGATGCGACCACCGGCAAGCGGGTCGAGTGGCTGTTGGCGGCGGCCGACGCCATCGACAAGATCGAAGGCGAGCTGGTCCGCTCGCTCATTCGCTTCATCGGCAAGCCGCGCCGGGCCGCAACCTTCGAGGCCAAGCGCGTGGGCACATTCATCCGCGCATGCGCCGCGCAGGTGCCCCATCTTGCGGGCGAAGTGCTGCCGCTCGACGTCACGGCGGCAGGCGCCGGCCGCTTCGGTTACACGACACGCGTGCCCTATGGCGTGGTGGCCGCGGTCACCCCGTTCAACGGGCCCGCCAATCTCCTCATTCAGAAGGTCGCGCCGGCGCTGGCGGTCGGCAATGCCGTCGTCGTCAAGCCGTCGCCGCCCGGCACCGAGGTCGCGTTGCTGATGGCGCAAGCAGTGAAGACAGCGGGCGTGCCCGACGGGCTCTTCAACGTCGTGCCCGGCGGGCGCGAGACCGCGAAGCTCCTGGCCGCCCATCCGCTGGTCGCGGTCGTCACCGTCACCGGCAGCACCGCCGCCGGCAATGAACTGGCCCGCGCCGCCGGCGCCAAGAAATTCGTCGGCGAGCTCGGATCGAACGCAGCGAACATCGTCTGCGCCGACGCCGATCTCAACGATGCGGCGACGCGCATCGCGGGTGCGGCGTTCGAGGCGAGCGGCCAGCAATGCATCTCGGCGCAGCGGGTGATCGTCGAGCGGCCGGTGTTCGATCGCTTTCTCGAATTGTTCGTGGCAGCGGCCAAGAAGCTCAAGGTCGGCGATCCCGATGACGTCGCCATCGACGTCGGGCCGATGGTGAGCAGCGCCGCCGCTGACCGGGTCGAAGCCATGGTCAAGGACGCCGTTGCCAAAGGCGCCAAGCTCGTGCTCGAGCCGCAGCGCCGCGGCGCCATTCTGGGACCCGCGATCGTGGCGGAGGCGCCAGCGCACGCGCGCCTCATGCGCGAGGAGGCATTCGGTCCGGTGGTGGTGGTGCAAAGCGTCGCCGATGTCGACGCCGCGCTCGAGCTCGCGAACTCCTCCGAATTCGGTTTGCAGGGCGCTTGCTTCACCACGAGCCTCGAAACCGCGTTCAAGGTTTCGCGCAAGCTCAGGGTCGGCTCGCTGTGGATCAACGACGCCAGCCGCTTCCGGCTCGACACCTATCCCTTCGGCGGCGTCGGCGCGAGCGGCTTCGGGCGCGAAGGCGTGCGTTACGCCATGGAGGAGCTGGCGCAATGGAAGTTCACGGGCATGCGCCTCAATCCGCAGTGACCGCCATATGACCGCAATCGGCCTCATCGGCTGCGGCGGCATGGCGCAGGACGTGATCGCCGCCCTGCGCGGCGCCGACACGGCAGATGGCGTGCGCATCGTCGGCGCGCTCGCCCGACCCGGTCGCGGCGGCGAGGCGCGGGCGAAACTCTGCGGGGTTGACATCGTCGAGGCGCTCGACGATCTCATCGCGCGCAAACCGACGCTCGTTGCCGAAGTCGCGGGCCAGGCAGCGGTCGCGGAACACGCCGACGGCGTGCTGCGCCGCGGGATCGATTGCCTGCTGATTTCGGTGGGCGCGCTCGCCGACGCGACGCTGTTGGGTCGGCTCAAATCGGCCGCGCACGAGGGCAACAGCCGCATGTTGTTGCCGGCGGGCGCGGTCGGAGGCATCGATGCCATCGCGGCCATGCGCTTCGCCGGCTTGACCTCGGTGCGTTACCGCTCGCGCAAACCGCCGTTGGCCTGGCGCGGCTCGCCGGCGGAGCGCCTGGTCGATCTCGGTAAGCTCAGGGGGCGAACCGTGCTCTACAAGGGCACGGCCGGGGAAGCCGCGTTGCTCTATCCGCAGAACGCCAACGTCGCCGCCGCGGTGGCGCTGGCGGGATTGGGATTCGACGCCACCGAGGTGGAGCTCGTCGCCGATCCCGACGCGGCGGGCAATATCCACGAGATCGAAGCCGAGGGCGCGGCCGGACGTTTCGCGATAGAACTGCAGGGCAAGCCATCGCGCACGAACCCCAAGACCTCCGCCCTGGCGGCGTTCAGCGTCGCGCGGGCGCTGCTCAACGAACGGGCGACGATCGTGATATGAACCTGAAGACAGACACGACGCCCTCCCGGCCTCATGCTGAGGAGGCGGCGAAGCCGCCGTCTCGAAGCATGGGGCCGCCCACATCCTTCGAGACGGGCGCTTACGCGCCCTCCTCAGGATGAGGGCGGAGGAGCAGCAAGAAGCAATGCGCAACGCCTTCATCGGAAGCGCGATCGAACGCGTCGAGGATTTTCGCCTGCTGCGCGGGCGCGGCCAGTTCGTCGACGACCTCGCGCGCGAAAATCTCCTGCACGCCGTGATCCTGCGCAGTTCGGTGGCGCACGGCCGCATCCGTTCGATTGATACCGCTGCCGCCCGCGCACGGCCGGGCGTGCACGCCGTCATCACGGCGGTGGAGATCGGCGCCGCGATCCCGACCATTCCGTTGCGGCAGGACTCCTCGCCCGCCTTCAAGCCGTTCGAGCAACCCGTCATCGCCCACGACAAGGTCCGCTACGTCGGCGAGCCGGTCGCGGTCGTGTTGGCGGAAAGTGCCGCCGCCGCCGAGGACGCGCTCGACGCCATCACCCTCGACATCGAACCATTGCCGGCGGTCGTCACCAGCGCCGCTGCCGCAAGCGACGAAATCCTGTTGTTCGAAGCCGCGCGCAGCAATCGCGCGCTCACGCTCACCGGCGTGCGCGGCGACGCGGACGGCGCTTTCAAGAACGCGGCTTTCGTGCGACGCGAGACGTTCGCGGTCCAGCGCCACGGCGCGGTGCCGATGGAGCCGCGCGGACTGCTGGCGGAGTGGGACGGCGCGCGCGGCCGACTCACGGTGTTCGGCGCGGCCAAGGTCGCTTTCCTCAACCGGCGCATATTGGCGAAGCAGATCGGGCTGCCCGACAGCGCGATCCGAATGGTGGAAAACGACGTCGGCGGGGGTTTCGGCGCGCGCGGCGAATTCTACCCGGAAGATTTTCTGATTCCGTTCGCGGCGCGCCTCGCCGGCCGGCCGGTCAAATGGATCGAGGATCGGCGCGAGCACCTCAGCGCCACCAATCATGCCCGCAATGCCGAATGCGAGCTCGAGATCGCCTGCGACGCGGATGGCACCATCCGGGCGCTGCGCGGTCGCGCGTGGACCGACCAGGGCGCCTACATCCGCACCAACGGCCCGACCGCCGCGCGCAACCTCGCGCAGGTGCTCACTGGCCCCTATCGCATCCCCCATGTCCGCATCGACGTTTCGCTGATGATGACCAACAAGACGCCAGCGGGAACCTATCGCGGGCCGGGGCGCTACGAAGCCGACTTCTTTCGCGAGCGGCTGTTCGACATCGCGGCCGCCGAGCTCGGCCTCGATCGGGTCGAATTCCGCAGGCGCAATCTGCTGGCGGAGGCCGAGATGCCGTACCGGCTCGCCACCGTCGAACCGCTCGCGATCGAGACCGAAACCGATAGCGGCGACTATGGGATCACGCTCGCGCGCTGCCTTGAGGAAATCGATTGGAGCGCGAAGTCGGCGATGCAGGGCAAGCTGATCGACGGGCGCTACCGCGGCACCGCCATCGGCTGCTACCTCGAGGGCGGCGCATCCGGTCCCAAGGAGAGCGCGCGCCTCGTACTCGAATCCGACGGCAAGGTCTCGGTCTATATCGGCTCCTCGTCCATCGGCCAGGGGCTCGAAACGGTCTGCGCCCAGATCGCGGCGGACGCGCTGGAAGTGCCCATGGACGACATCAAGCACGTGTTCCACGGCTCGACCGATCACGTGATCGACGGCTACGGCTCCTACAGCTCGCGCGCGGTGGTGATGGGCGGCAACGCCATCGTGGCGGCGGCGGCAAAGCTGCGTGATGCCGTTCGTGCGGCGGCGGCCGAGCGATGGCGCTGCGGGGCGAGCGACGTCAAGATCGACGCCGGGACCGTTCTCGGTCCGCGCCAGCAATCGCTTCCGCTTGCCGCCTTTGCCGGAACTTCGGCGGAAGCCGCCTATGCCAGCAACAAGCGAACGTACAGCTACGGCGCGCACGCCGCCCACGTTGCCGTCGATCCCAAGACTGGCCACGTGGAGCTCCTCGACTATGTCGCAGTCGAGGACGCCGGGCGCATCATCAACCCGCTGACCTTGCACGGGCAGGTCGTGGGCGCCATCGTGCAAGGTCTGGGCGGCGCGTTCCTCGAGCATTTCGTCTACGATGAAGACGGACAACTGCTCACGGGCTCGCTCGCCGACTATCTCTTGCCGACCGCGAGCGACTTTCCGCACATCCGGGCGATTGCGCTCGAAGAAAGGCCCTCGCCCAACAATCCATTGGGTGCAAAAGGCGCCGGCGAGGGCGGCATCATTCCGGTCGGCGGCGTTATCGCCAACGCGGTCGCCGCCGCGCTCGGCTCGCTCGGCGTCGAGCCGCGCGAGCTTCCGCTGTCGCCGCCGCGGGTGTGGGAGCTGATCCACCAACGCGCTGGCGCGCGCTGATGTGCTTGGAAGGGCCCATGAGCGGCCTTCTGCTCAGAGCTCGATGCCCACCGCCCCTGCCCGGCTGATGCCCAGCGCCAAGATGCGCTGGATCAGCTCGGGATATTCGAGCCCGTCGTGCTTGGCCGCCGAAGCGAACTCTTCGTTGCGGGCAATCTCGGCGTTGGGATTGGCTTCGATGTAATAGGGGATGCCGTCGGCAGAGAGCCGGAAATCGATGCGGGCATAGCCGTCGAGGTCGAGCGTCCGGTAGATGCGCTTCGCTGCGCGCTTGATCGAGTCGACGAGCTGCGGCGAGAGGTCCTTGGCCGGGCCCACCTCGATGTTGTGGCGCTGCTGGTATTGCAGATCGTGCTTGACCTTTTCGGTGGCGATGAGCCGCGCGCCCTGCGGCATGCTGCCGAACTCGAGCTCCCAGATCGGGAAGACGCGAAGCCGCTCATTGCCGAGCACGCCTACGTAGAGCTCGCGGCCCTCGATATATTGCTCGGCGATGGCCGGTGTGCCGACGCTGTCGTGGATGAAGCTCACGCGCTCGGCAAGCTTTTCATCGCTGTCGACGACGGACGCCTGCGAGATGCCCCAGGAGGCGTCCTCGTTGAGGCTTTTGACGATGAGCGGGAAGGTGAGGCGCGGCGGGCGACGAATCTTGCGCCGCAGCGGGAACACGGCAAAGGCCGGCAACGGGATGCGGTGATAGATCAGAAGCTTCTTCGACAAATCCTTGCCGCGGGCGAGCACGAGCCCGCGCGGATTACACCCGGTATAGGGCATTCGCAGCAGCTCGAGATAGCTTGCGACGTTCTGATCGTAGACGGCTTCGCCGTGAAACTGCTCGAGCAAATTGAAAACCACATCCGGCTTCCAACTCTCGATTTCGTCGCGGATCGGTTTGAGCTCGTTCTCCACGCCGAGCGGGCGCACCTCGTGGCCGCTGGCGCGCAGCGTGCTCACGACGTCGTACTCGGTCTTCCATTCGTTTATTTCCTGCTCGTTGTGCCCCTTGAGCGAATCCGGCGGCACCAGTTCCGGATGCACGAGCACCAGAACGCGAAGGCGCTTCATAACGCCAGCCACTGTCGTCGCGACGGACTGTAGAGCGAGTGCGCTGTCTTCGCCGTCAACAACACGATGAATTCCATCCTCACCTGTCGCTCCGAACCAACCGCGCGCAGC
>Ga0318568_10001261_pt1 | contig 10999 bp, 7 predicted proteins | sample GRESIP088b5f21_FD_203690 | JGI IMG/M metagenome (GOLD analysis project Ga0318568, IMG submission 203690) | Tropical soil microbial communities from Luquillo Experimental Forest, Puerto Rico - GRE.SIPMG.088b5f21 | ecosystem: Environmental > Terrestrial > Soil > Tropical forest > Bulk soil...
TCCGCGCGCGTGACGCGGCCGACGCCCGATGTCGCCAGGAGGCTGGCGATGCCTGCCCCGATCCTCCCGCCACCGTGAACGCGGATCTGCGCGGTCAGCCTGCGCGCCAGGGTGCGCGCCCCGCCGTCGCCGTCCCCGCGGGCCAAGGACACGGTGGCAAGCTCCGCGGCCAGCCGGGCCCGCAGCGGCAGGGAGAGCATCCGTAAGGTACCCGCCGGGAAGTCATCGAGCGCGCCCGCCGCGGCGAGCAGCGCCAGCACCCGCTCGGCGGCCTCCGCGGGAAGGCCGCGGTCCACGGCGGCCTGGATGACCTGCGCACGGTCGCGGCTTCCGTCGAGCAGGCCGATCATCCACGCGATGCCCGCCATGCCGGTCAGCGCCACCGCCCGTCGCGAGTCGATCCCTATCTGAAGGGTGTCCCGGTCTCGCCATACCGGCAGCAACCCGGGCTTCAGCGCTGGTCTCACCTATCCAGCGTGACAGGCAATACCGACAATTACCGTACGGCCCACCGGGGCCGGAGGCCGCCGGCACGCCAGCGGGCCAGTTCGGAGCGGGCCCGTCACGCCGGCGGCCAGATAGTGGCCGGGGCCCCCGGGCACCGGGAACGGCGCGGCGAGGTGCCGCTCGCTCCGCTGCGGGCCGTTCGTCCCCCTTCCCCAGAAGCGACGTGCGACCCGAAGCCCGGGGACTCCTGCCAGTCGAAGCTAGGCCCGGTGCCATAGGCGGTCAATACATCCCTGTGCATAAAGCTGTGGACAAGATGGGGAAAACCCGGCGTGTCGTTGTGGATATCGCCGGAACAGCCTGTGCATTCGCGGTCAGCCGGCCGGCTGCGCCGGGTGTACCTGGGATGACGCCGTCCACCGCCTGTGGACAGCAGATCGCCGGGCTTCGCTCGATTCCGGCGTGCCCGGGCTCGGGCTCGGGTTCGGCTAGGCGTCGGCCGGCGGGGCGTCGGTCGGGGGCGGGGGTTCCTCGCCGGGATCCTTGCCCCCCGAGTCCTCCGGGCCCGCCGCTGACTCCAGGTCCGAGATGTCGAGTTCGGGGCGGCCGCGGACAAAGCCGTCCGGATCGTCGAAGTCGTCCGCGGTGGGCAGCAGATCGGGATGGGCCCAGACCGCGTCCCGGCCGTCGATGCCGCGCGCATCGGTCAGCCCGCGCCAGATGGCGGCCGCCTCGCGGAGCCTGCGCGGCCGCAACTCCAGCCCGACTAGCGTCGCGAAGGTCCGCTCGGCGGGGCCGCCGCTCGCCCGGCGCCGCCGGATCGCCTCGGCCAGGGCGTCGGCCTGCGGCAGCCGGTCGCCGGCCGCGCTGTCCACCACGGTCGCGACCCACCCCTCGACCAGGGCCAGAACCGTCTCCAGCCGAGCCAGCGCGGCCTTCTGCTGCTCGGTGTCCTCCGGCTGGAACAGCGCCGCCCCCGCCAGCGCCTCGTTCAGGGCCTCCGGGTTGGCCGGGTCGATCTGCGGCATGGCCTCCCGCAGCGCGTTGGCGTCCACGGTGATGCCCCGCGCGTAGTCCTCCACCGCGCCCAGCAGGCGGGCTCGTAGCCAGGGCACATGCGCGAACAGCCGGTGATGCGCCGCCTCGCGCATCGCCAGGAACAGCCGTACCTCCTCCTCGTCGACCGACAGGCCCTGCCCGAAGGCGCTGACCCCGGCCGGGAGCAGTGCAGCCGTGCCGGCCGGCCCCAGCGGGAGGCCGACATCGGTGGAGCTGACCACCTCCTCGGCCAGTGCGCCCACGGCGGCACCCGTCTGGCCGCCGACCATCATTCCGCCTATCTGGCGCATCATCTGGCCGAGGCCGCCGAGCGCGCCGAGCCCTCCGGTGAGCGCGGTCATCGCGGAACGCATCTCCGGCGGGAGTTCCTCGGCGAGGTCCTCGGGATCCTCGGTCAGCATCCCGCCCATGGCCTCCACCGCGCGCGCCGCGATGGGATCGCACAGTTTCGACCAGACCGGCAGGGTCGCCTCCACCCATTCCGACCGGCTCCACGCCTGCGCCACGCGGATTCCGGTGGGCAGGGTGGTGGCGTCCTCCAGCCAGAGGTCGGCCGTCCGGATCGCCTCCACCGTCTTGCGCCGGTCGACCTCCAGCACGCTCGGATCCCCCTTGGCGGCGACGGTCTGCCGTGCCACGTTCTTGGCGAGATCCCAGTTGACCGGCCCGCCCTGCCAGGACATCAGGTCGGCGAACTGGCGCAGGGCGTCGGCGAACTGCTGCGGGTCCCCCAGCGGCCCGAGCGGTCCCATCGGTCCCGGCGGCACCCCAGGGCCGCCCGGGCCCCGGCCGGTGCCCCCGCCACCTCCCGGGACATCCGGCGTGTTTCCCGAATCGCCCGGATCGCGGTCGCGGTCACGGTCACCAGGCAGGCCGAAGCCAAAGGGAGGATCGGTCATCTCCGCTGCCTCTCAGGCAGGATGGAAGGGTCCACGTCCGCCACGTTATCTGGGAGCACGCCGTGGTGAGCAATCGAGTTGCCAGGTTCGCCCACGGCGCAGCCCGGGCGGGCTACCGTCAGGCCATGGACGCGTGGTGAGCCGCCGCGAGCCGCGCGACCGGCCGGCCACGAACGGCGGCCCGGACGCCAGGGAACGGGAAGAGCGCGGGCGCGGCCCGGTGGTGGCCGTCACCGGGGCGGCCAGCGGCCTCGGCCACACGCTCACCGCCAGGCTGGCGGCGTCGCCCAGGATCGGCCGGCTCATCGCCATCGACGGGCACCGGGGCGATGCGACCGGCGTGACCTGGCGGGTGGTCGACATCCGTGATCCGGCCCTGGCCGGCCGGCTGGCCGGAGTGGACGTGGTCGTGCACACCGACCTCGACCTGGCCCCCGACTCCGACCAACGGGCCCGGCGGGCGTTCAACGTCCGCGGTGCGCAGACCGTGCTGACCGCGGCGGCCGCGGGGCGGGTAGGCCGGGTCGTGCTGGTGACCAGCGCGATGGTGTACGGTGCGCGGCCGGACAACCCGGTCCCGCTGGCCGAGGATGCACCGCTGGGCGCCGACCCGGACGGCAGCGTGGTCGGGGACCTGCTGGAGGTCGAGCACCTGGCGCAGCGCTCCCCGCAGGCCAACCCCGGCATGGCCATCACGGTCGTCCGCCCCGCCGCGCTGGTCGGCGAGGGTGTGGACACCCTGATCACCCGCCACTTCGAGGCGCCGCGGCTGCTGGCCGTCAAGGGCTGCGCGCCGCGCTGGCAGTTCTGCCATGTCGATGACCTGGTTTCCGCGCTGGAGCTGGCCGCGACCGGCGAGGTCACCGGCAAGTTCGCGGTCGGCTGCGACGGGTGGCTGGAGCAGGAACAGGTGGAGGAGCTGTCCGGGCTGCGCCGGATCGAGCTGCCGGCCGGCCTGACGTTCGGCACCGCGCAGCGGCTGCACCGGGCCGGGATAACCCCGGCCCTGGTGACCGACCTGCACTTCGTCGTGTACCCGTGGGTCGTCGACTGCGCGGCGCTGCGGCAGGCCGGGTGGAAGCCCGCGTTCGACAACGAGACCGCGCTGCAGGTCCTGCTCGAGCAGCGCGGCGGGCACCACGCGGTGGCGGGCCGCCGGCTGGACAGGAAGGACGCGACGATCACGGCGGCCGGCGCGACGGTCGCCGTCATCGGGACCGCGGCGATCGTGCGCGAGGTCAGGCGGCGCCGGCGCGGCACCTGAGCGCTCACGGACTCTGGCATAATCGACATGGTGGACATAGTGCGGCTGGCCGAGCTGCGGGACACCCCGCTGTCAGTGGACGAAGTGCTGAGCGCGGTCTCGGATCCCGCGGCCGGGGGGATCGCCCTGTTCGTCGGCACCGTGCGGGAGCAGGATCACGGCCGCCCGGTGGTCCGGCTCGGCTACACCGCTCACCCGTCGGCCCCGGCCGAGCTGCGGCGGATCGCCGAGAAGATCGCGGCCGGCTTCGGCGCCACGGCGGTGGCGGCCGTGCACCGGGTGGGCGACCTCGAGATCGGCGACGTCGCGGTGGTAGTGGCCGTGGCTTGCCCGCACCGCGCCGAGGCCTTCGACGCATGCCGCGCGCTGATCGATGAGCTGAAGCAGGACGTGCCGATCTGGAAGCACCAGGAGTTCGCCGGCGGCGACAGCGAGTGGGTTAACAGCGCGTAGTCTTCCCCCATGTCCCGCCGAGCCGCCACGCTGCTGGTAGCAGCAGTCGGAGTCGTGATCGCGCTGGCCGTCGCCGTGATCTCGCCCGTCCCCTATGTGGCCCTGACTCCCGGGCCGACCCTGAACACGCTCGGCGACCTGAGCGGCAAGCCGCTGATCCAGGTCAGCGGGCACCGGACCTACCCGACCAAAGGCAACCTCAACATGGTGACCGTGTCCTTTATCGGCGGCCCGGGAACCAGGTTCAACATCTTCGCGGCGCTCCGGGCCTGGCTGACCCCGGACCAGGCGGTCGTGCCCGAGTCGGAGATCTTCCCCCCGGGCCAGACCTCGCAGCAGGTGGCCAAGCAGGACACCGAGCAGATGGTGAGCTCGCAGGAGACCGCCACCGCGGCCGCGCTCTGCCAGCTCAACATCCCGTTCAAGACGGTGGACGCTGTTCAGGCGACGGTCAAGGGCATGCCGGCCGCGGGCGTGCTGCACGACGGGGATGTCATCGTGGCGGTGGACGGCCGCCCGGTGACCTGCCACGCCGATGCCGGGACCCTGATCAAGGCGCGCAAGCCCGGGGACCCGGTCGAGCTGACCGTTCTGCGGCACGGCCGGACCGAGCCGGTGCGGCTGGTCACGGCCGACGCGGCGGGGGAGCCCGTGATCGGCGTGCAGCTCCTGGAGACCTACGTGTTCCCGTTCAAGGTGGCGATCAGCGTCGGGGACATCGGCGGGCCCAGCGCGGGCCTGATGTTCGCGCTCGGCATCATCGACAAGCTCACCCCGGCCAACCTGACCGGTGGCCGGTTCATCGCCGGCACCGGCGAGATCGAGGCCAACGGTACCGTGGACCCGATCGGCGGAATCCAGCAGAAAATGGCTGGCGCGCGCGCGGCCGGCGCGACGATCTTCCTGGCCCCGGCGGCGAACTGCGCGAACACCGTGGGGGCAGTGCCCGCCGGGATGCGCCTGATCAAGGTGAGCTCCCTGGCCGGCGCCATCACGGACCTCAACGCGCTGAAGGCAGGCAGGCCGGTCCCTTCGTGCTGAGGCGGGAACCTTGCGGGCTACCGGTAAGTTGCGGTCAGAGAATGCGCATTTGCGCGGCGGGCGGGCGTTAGCATGTCCTGCCCGCGCACACTGCCCCGCTGCCGGGTGCCTGAGGTGAGGTAAGGGGGAGGCGTGGCCTTCCGATCCGCTGGCCGCTCCCGGCCGACCGGCAGCCGCCCCATCGTGCTTCCCCGGTGGCTGAGGTACGTGCTCCCGGTCCTCGCCGGGGTGGTGGTGCTGCTCGTGCTCGTGGCCATCGCGGCCGGCGTATGGACCGACTTCCTGTGGTTCCGCTCGGTCCACTACACCTCGGTCTTCGGCACCACGTACGGCGTCAAGTGGGCGCTGTTCGCGGTCACCGCGGTGTTCATGATGGCGGTGATCGGCATCAACATCCGGATCGCCTACCGCCTGCGGCCGGCGAACCGGCCGGTGTCCGCCGAGCAGCACGGGCTGGACGCATACCGGACGGTGATCGACCCGCACCGCAAGGTGCTGGTCTGGGTGGTTCTCGGGCTGATCGGGCTGATCTCGGGCCTGGCCGCCGCCGGCAGCTGGCGCACCTGGCTGCTGTTCGCCAACCAGGTCCCGTTCGGGGTCCAGGACCCGCAGTTCCACATGGACCTCTCGTTCTTCGTGTTCGACTACCCGTTCATCCGGATGGTGCTCAGCTTCCTGTTTGCGGCCGTCCTGCTGTCCTTGATCGCCGCCGCTGTCGTGCACTACCTGTACGGCGGGCTGCGGCTGCAGGTGCGCGGAGAGCGCGCGACCCAGGGCGCCCGGGTTCACCTTTTCGTCCTGGTCGGCATCTTCGTGCTGCTCAAGGCCGTGGCCTACTGGGTGGACCGGTACGGCATCGACTTCTCCCAGCGCGGGGTGGTGCAGACCGGGGCGTCGTACACCGACGTCAACGCGGTCCTGCCGGCCAAGACGGTGCTGGCGGTGATCGCGGTGATCTGCGCCGCGCTGTTCTTCGCCGGCGCGATCCGGCGCAACTCGCTCCTGCCCGCAGTCGGGTTCGGCCTGCTTGTCCTCTCGGCCATCATCATCGGCGGGGTCTACCCGGTCATCGTCCAGCAGTTCGTGGTCAAGCCCAACGAGCTCGCCAAGGAGGGCCCGTACCTGACCCGAGAGATCAACAGCACCCGCGTCGCGTACGGCCTCACGCACGTACAGGTGACCCCGTATTCGGCGGTGTCCTCCGAGCCAACGTCGCAGCTGGCCCAGCAGGCCGCCGTGCTCCCCGACGTGCGCCAGCTGGATCAAGGCGTGGTGTCCGCGTCGTTCCAGCAGCTCCAGCAAGTCAAGGGGTACTACAAGTTCCCCGGGGTGCTGTCGGTCGACCGGTACCAGGTCCCGGGGAGTTCCGTGCCGGTCGACATGGTCGTCGGCGTCCGTGACATGTCAGGCCCGCCCGCCGGCCAGGACAACTGGATCAACGCTCACCTGGTCTACACCCACGGGTTCGGGTTCGTGGCCGCGGCCGCGAACGCCACGTCGAACGGCGGCAACCCCGCGTTCACCGAAAGTGACATCCCGCCGTCCGGCCTGCTCGACGTGCAGCAGCCCCGGGTGTACTTCGGCGAGCAGGAGACCAGCTACGCGATCGTCGGCGGCCGCCAGCCCGAGCTCGACTACCCCAACTCCAGCGCGAGCGGCCAGCAGAACACCACCTACTCCGGCGGCGGCGGCGTCCCGGTCGGCTCGCCGCTGAACCGGCTGCTGTACGCGATCAAGTTCCGCGAGCTCAACATCCTGCTGTCCGGGGCCATCGACGGCAACTCGAAGATCATGTACATCAGGGACCCGCTGTCCCGGGTGGCCAAGGTCGCCCCCTTCCTCACCCTCGACGGGAACACCTACCCGGTCGTGGCCGGCGGGCAGATCTACTGGGTGGTGGACGCGTACACGACCACCGACAACTACCCCTACTCGCAGCGGCTGAGCCTGTCGCAGGCCAGCGCGGACAGCTACAGCCCGGGCGGCTCGGTCATCGGCCCGGACGGCCAGGTGAACTACATCCGCAACTCGGTCAAGGCCGTGGTGAACGCCTATACCGGCGCGGTCACGCTCTACCAGTGGGGCCACAACGACCCGGTGCTGGACGCCTGGAAGCAGGCCTTCCCGGGCGTGATCAAGCCGCAGCAGGACATCCCCGCCGACCTCCTGCCGCACCTGCGCTACCCCCCCATCCTGTTCCAGGCGCAGCGGCAGATCCTGGCGCAGTACCACGTGACGCAGGCCCCGGAGTTCTACGGCGGGCAGAACTTCTGGGCCGTGCCCACGGATCCGAGCGGCACCGCGCCCAACGCGTCCAGCCAGCCGCCGTACTACGTCACGATGACCATGCCGGATCAGCCGCAGCCGGAGTTCTCGCTGACCACGGCGCTCACGCCGCGCGGCCGGGCCAACATGGCCGCGTTCATGGAGGTCAACAGCAACCCGCTGAGCCCCGGCTACGGCACGATCCGGGTCCTCCAGCTCCCGCAGGACACCACGATCCGGGGCCCGCAGCAGGTCCAGAACGACTTTGAATCCAACGCGACCGTCGCCTCCGCGCTGACCCTGCTGCGCCAGGGCGGGTCGCGGGTGACCCAGGGCAACCTGGTCACGCTGCCGGTCGGCGGGGGCCTGCTGTACTTCGAGCCCGTGTACGTGTCCCAGGCGGCCGCGGGCAGTTCCGGGTCCTATCCCACGCTGCAGGGCATGCTCGCGTACTACAACGGCCAGGTCGGGTACGGGCCGACGCTGGCCACGGCGCTGGCTCAGGTGTTCGGCGGGGTACCCGCGCAGACCAGCCCGGGCAGCAGCCCGCCGGGCGGCCACGGCGCCCCGGTGAACGCGGCCGTGCTGAAGTACCTGCAGCAGGCCGAGGCCTATTACGGCGCCGCGCAGGCGGCCCTGAAGAGCGGCGATTTCGCCACCTACGGCCGTGACCTGGCCCTGATGAAGGCGGCCCTGGACAACGCGAGGAACGCGGCGCAGAGCAGGCCCGCGGGCTCGCCGTCGCCGTCGCCCACGCCCTCCCGGTCGGCCAGCCCGTAGCCGGACCGCGGGGTCTGCGCCGGGGCTGGGTTGCGACTCGGTTGCGGCGGGGTTGCGGCTGTGCGGCCAATCGATGCGCCGCCCCGCCGCACCGGCACGCCGCCGCCCCAGAGGGCGTACGCTCGGTGCTGACGGGACATTCAGAGGAACGTTTGCCTGACCGGCGGGTCCCGCACGACGGCAGGCCCCGATGAGAGGAGCCGGACCAGTCGTGGCGCCCCGTGTGCTTGTTGACGCGACCGCTGTGCCCGCAGATCGTGGCGCGCTCGGCCGTTACGTTGACGGACTGGTCTGCGCCCTGGGCGCAGCAGGAGCGGACCTGGTCGTGGCCTGCCAGCGCGCCGACGAGGAGAAATACGGCCGCCTCGTCCCGGGCGCGCTGATCGTCGCCGGCCCGCCGGCCATCGCGCACCGGCCCGCCCGGCTGGCCTGGGAGCAGAGCGGCCTGCCGCTGGTGGCCCAGCAGGCCGGCGCGGACGTCATCCACGCGCCGCACTACTCGATGCCGGTGCGGCCGGGCGTGCCCGTCGTGGTGACCATCCACGACCTGACGTTCTTCACCGAGCCCGATGCCCACAGCCCGGTGACCGCGACGTTCTACAAGTCCGCGATCCGCACCACGGCCCGCCGCGCCACCCGGCTCATCGTCCCGTCCAAGGCGACCAGGGACGAACTCGTCCGCGCGCTCGGCGCGGACCCGACCCGGATCGACGTCGCCTACCACGGCGTGGACCACGCGATGTTCCACGAGCCGGCCGAGGCCAAGGTCCGCCACGTCTCCGACCGGCTCGGCCTGCACGGCAAGCCCTACGTGGCCTACCTCGGCACGCTGGAGCCGCGCAAGAACGTTCCCGCGCTGATCAACGGGTGGTCCGAGGCCGTGGCCGATCTCAGCGAGCCGCCGGCCCTGGTCCTGGCCGGCGGCAGCGGCTGGAGCGAGGAAGTGGACGACGCGGTCGCGAACGTGCCCGCCCACCTGCGCCTGGTCCGGCCGGGCTACCTGCACTTCACCGACCTGCCGGGCTTCCTCGGCGGCGCGCTGGTGGTGGCGTTCCCGAGCCGGGGCGAGGGGTTCGGGCTGCCGGTGCTCGAGGCGATGGCCTCGGGCGCGCCGGTGCTGACCACGTACCGGACGTCCCTGCCCGAGGTGGGCGGCGACGCGGTGGCCTACACCGAGCCGGACGCCGACAGCATCCGCACCTCGCTGCGGGCCCTGCTCGATGACCCTGACCGCAGGCAGTCGCTGGGCGCCGCCGGCCACAAGCGGGCGCTCGAGTTCACCTGGGCGGCCTCGGCCGAGGCGCACATGGCGTCCTACGAGCGTGCGGCCGCGCAGGGACGCGAGTAGCCTGCCTGCCCATGCCGAGTCAACCGCACCGTGCCGATGTTGCCGCTGCCCGCGGCGGGCCCGGGCTCGAGGCCATCCTCCTGGTCGGCGGCCAGGGCACGCGGCTGCGCCCGCTGACCATCGCCACCCCCAAGCCGCTCCTGCCGACCGCGGGAGTCCCGTTCCTGGCCCACCAGCTAGCGAAGGCGGCCGCGTCCGGGATCACCCGCGTGCTGATGGCCACCTTCTACCGGGCGGAGATGTTCGCCGAGTGCCTCGGCGACGGCTCGGCGTTCGGCCTGGAGATCGGCTACATCCAGGAGGAGACCCCGCTCGACACCGGCGGCGCGATCCGCAACGCCGCATCCGGCCTGCGCGGCGGCCCGGGTGACCCTGTCGTGGTGCTGAACGGCGACGTCCTGTCCGGCCATGACCTGGCCGCGCAGGTGACCGCGCACGAGAAGGCCGGCGCCGCGGTGACCCTGCACCTGGTCGAGGTCCCCGACCCGGCCCGGTTCGGCTGCGTCCCGACGGACGCCGACGGGCGGGTCACAGCGTTCCTGGAGAAGACACCGCACCCGGTGACCAACCGGATCAACGCCGGATGCTACGTCTTCACGCGGCACGTCATCGACCAGATCCCGCCCGGCCGGGTGTCGGTGGAGCGGGAGACGTTCCCCGGGCTGATCAGCCGCGGCGAGCTGATCCTCGGCCACGTCGACATCGCCTACTGGCTCGACGTCGGTACCCCGGAGGCGTTCGTGCGCGGCTCGTGTGACCTCGTGCTCGGGGAGCTGGCCTCGCCGGCGCTGCCCGGCCCGCGCGGGCCGTCCCTGGCCCTGCCCGGCGCAGTCGTCGCGCCCGAGGCCAGGGTGGGCGGCGGCTCGGTCATCGGCGCGGGGTGCAGCGTCGGCCCGGGCGCGGAGATCGACGGCAGCGTGCTGTTCGACGGCGCGGTCGTCGGCCCGGGGGCCGTGATCAGGTCCAGTACGGTCGGCCGCGGTGCGCGCATCGGCGGCGGGACGGTCCTGGACGGGGCCGTGATCGGCGACGGGGCCCGGATCGCGTCCGGGAACGAGCTCGCGCGCGGTCTCCGGGTCTGGCCGGACGTGGAGATCGGCCCGACCTCAATCCGGTTCTCCACGGACGCATGAGGCCGGAGCCGCCGCGAGCCGGGGATCCCGGGCCGGCCTGGCCGCCGCTGACCCGGGAGTGGTGCCCGCCCTATCCCGTTGACGTGCGGCTGGTCCTGGACGTGCACGCCCGCGGGGCACGCGATCCGGCGTACCGCACCGACGCGTCCGGCGCCGTGTGGCGCACGGTGCTGACGCCGGGCGGCCCGGGCACGCTGCGGGTGGCGGGCCGCGGCGCCAGGGTCACCGCGACCGCGTGGGGGCCGGGGGCGGGCTGGCTGCTGGAGACGTTGCCGTCGCTGCTGGGTTCCGGCGACGACCCGTCGGGTTT
>Ga0318568_10001271_pt1 | contig 10968 bp, 9 predicted proteins | sample GRESIP088b5f21_FD_203690 | JGI IMG/M metagenome (GOLD analysis project Ga0318568, IMG submission 203690) | Tropical soil microbial communities from Luquillo Experimental Forest, Puerto Rico - GRE.SIPMG.088b5f21 | ecosystem: Environmental > Terrestrial > Soil > Tropical forest > Bulk soil...
AATAATATCCATCAACCCATTATTTGCATTATTGATGACAGTCATGGTATTGGCATTTTAGGCAATAACGGAGAAGGCATCAGCAGCCGTTTACCACAAAAAGAAAATATTGAATACATCATTACCTATTCATTATCCAAAGCAATAAATGTACAGGCCGGAGCAGTAAGTTGTAGCAATATAAATACCGCATCAAAATTAAGAGCAACAAGTTGGTATGCAGCCACTACACCACCTGCTCCATCTATGTTATATGCACTATTGCAATCAACAGAAATATATCAGCAACAAAGAAAATCTTTACAAGAAAATATTCATTTTCTTCAACAATTATTTGCAACAAATAGTAACATAAAATTTCATCCTGAGTTACCGGTTTTTTTATTTCAGGAAAATTTAGATGAAGCTCATTTTGCAAAACACAATATTATCATTTCATCATTTGCATATCCAAATCCGCAAGGCAGAAAAATCAACCGTGCCGTGGTTTCTGCATTACATACACAAAACGATTTACAAAGGTTGGCCGAAACAATTTCAAAATAATCCTTCAATATAATTTTGCAACTTTATCAATCGAAAAAAATTTCCCGTTTTATTATTTATTCCTTTATAAACTTTTAACAATGGACGCAACTTTTTTTTACGGAGAAGATCAACTTACTATTAACAAGGCAATTGCAATTGCCAACGGAACATTAAGCGGGAAATTTGGTGAAGCAACCATTAAAAAAATTATTGCAAGCCAAACACATGTTGCCAATTTGGTAAAAGCCAATAAAACAGTTTACGGAATTACAACCGGCTTTGGTGCATTAGCCAATACAAAAATATCGGAAGAAGATATCATTACACTTCAATATAAAATTTTACAAAGTCATAGTGTTGGTGTAGGCAATATGATTCCAACGCAAATTGCGAAACTGATGCTGATATTAAAAGTGCAGTCATTAAGCCAGGGATTTTCCGGTGTACAATTATCAACGCTCCAAAGAATTTTATGGCATATTGAAAATGATATTATTCCCCTTGTTCCGGAGAAAGGAAGTGTAGGAGCATCAGGAGACCTGGCACCATTGGCGCATCTGTTTCTTCCACTAATAGGTTTGGGCCAGGTAGAATATCAAAACAAAAAAGTAGCTGCTGCAGATGTGTTAAAGCAATTCAATTTAGAACCCATTCAATTAGGGCCGAAAGAAGGATTGGCTTTAATTAACGGCACACAGTTTATTGCTGCATTTGCAACAAAAGCAATTGAGCGTTTTGATAACTTATTAAATGCTGCCGATATTATCGGGGCAATGAGTTTAGAAGCATTAACCGGTACAAAAGCTCCTTTTGATGAACGTTTACACAAATTGCGTCCGTTTAAAGGAAGCAGTTTGGTTGCGCAACGTTTACGTTACATTTTATCGGGTTCTGAAATTATGCAAAGTCATATAGATTGTGGCAGAGTACAAGATCCATATAGTTTACGTTGTATGCCTCAAGTGCATGGAGCATCTCGTAACAGCTGGCTACACTTAAAAGAATTAACAGAAATTGAATTAAATTCAGTGACCGATAATCCTGTTATTTTAAATGAAAATAACACCATCAGCGGCGGAAATTTTCATGGCCAGTTATTGGCATTGCCTTTAGATTATGCATGTTTTGCTGCTGCCGAATTAGGAAATATTTCTGACAGAAGATGTTATTTATTGTTAGAAGGAAAATGGGGATTACCATTATTGCTGATGAATAATGTTGGATTAAACAGCGGCTTTATGATTCCTCAATACACTACCGCGGCATTGGTTACCGAAAATAAAACGTTGTGTTTTCCGGCATCTGCCGATAGCATCCCAACTTCGCTGGGGCAAGAAGACCATGTGAGTATGGGAAGCATCAGCGGCAGAAAACTGCATCAGATTTTAGACAACCTGGAATATATTTTATCTATAGAATTATTATCCGCTGCTCAAGCCATCGAATTCAGAAGGCCACTTAAAAGCAGCCCGGTGCTCGAATTTGCACACAGTTACGTTAGAAAACACGTTGAATTTGCACAGGAAGACAGGCTTTTTGCAAACGATATTAGCAGTATTAAAAAAATTATCTCAGATTTTTCTTTCACGCAAGCCTGTACTGAATTTGCTCTTCGTCAAAATATCCCAATAAACACAGGATTTACAGAATTTAATCTGGCATAAATCAATAAAAACAAACTGCAGGTCACAATAAAGTAAAAGTTTCCAGGGTTTTTTAAATAAATTTTGCCTATAAAAACTATAGACTATATTTGTACACTAATATTATAGACAAGTACGGGATGATAAATTTCTCTTTCATAAAATGTATGTGTTGCTGTTGTTGTTAAGTACTTTTACAACAATTATTTCAATTTCTTTCTTTTGAACAGCATCACTATGATACAAGCACACTCGGAAAACATAATACAATTAGCAAACCAACTGAACAAGCTTACCTTGGAAAAAGGTTTACAATTCATTACAACAGAATTTTCTGAAGGAATTACTTTTTCTACCAGTTTCAGTTTTGAAGATCAAGCAATAACACATGCTATTCTTTCGCAGAATTTAGATATTTCCATTTTTACTTTAGATACCGGAAGGCTGTTTACAGAAACTTATTCCGTTTGGAGCAGCACCAACGAGCGTTACAAGAAAAACATTAAAGCATATTATCCTCAACATGCAGCACTGGAAAACTTAGTTGAACAAAAAGGGCCTAACTCTTTTTACGAATCGGCAGATAACAGAAAAGAATGCTGTTTTATAAGAAAAGTTGAACCTTTGAAAAGAGCTTTGGCAGGAAAGAGTGTTTGGATTACGGGGGTAAGATCCGAGCACTCTCCAGCCAGAACTTCATTGAATATTATTGAATGGGACGAAGGCAATCAAATCATAAAATATAACCCGCTTTTGCATTGGAGTACGGCAGATGTAAAAAAATATATTTTCGAACATAATGTTCCCTATAATATTTTACACGATAAAGGTTTTATCAGTATTGGTTGTGCACCTTGCACCAGAGCTGTAAAAGAAGGGGAAGACTTTAGAGCCGGAAGATGGTGGTGGGAAGATAACAGTAAAAAAGAATGTGGCTTGCATAGTAAATCATGAATTATAAAAAATTATGAATTATAAACTGGATTATTTAGAACAATTAGAATCAGAAGCTATTCACATTTTCCGTGAAGTTGCAGGTCAATTCGAACGCCCTGCACTACTATTCAGCGGTGGTAAAGATTCTATCACTTTAGTTCAATTGGCATTAAAAGCATTTCGTCCCGGAAAATTCCCTTTCCCATTAGTACATATTGATACCGGACATAATTTTCAGGAAGCATTAGATTACAGAGATGCATTGGCCGAGAAATTAGGTGAAAAATTAATCGTAAGAAAAGTAGCTGATACCATTAAAGCAAAACAGTTAACGGAACCTAAAGGAAAATTTGCAAGCCGCAACGCATTACAAACCTATACCTTGCTTGATACCATTGAAGAATTTGAATTTGATTGTTGCATTGGTGGTGCAAGACGTGATGAAGAAAAGGCAAGAGCAAAAGAAAGGATATTTTCTGTGAGAGATGAATTTGGTCAGTGGAATCCAAAATTGCAAAGACCGGAATTATGGAATACTTATAACGGCAAAATCAATAAAGGCGAAAATGTTCGTGTGTTTCCTATAAGTAACTGGACTGAATTAGATGTTTGGAATTATATACGCAGGGAAAAAATTGATTTGCCTTCTATTTATTTTTCACATGAACGTGAAGTGTTAGAGCATGAAGGTCAATTGGTTGCTGTATCAGAATTTATTCAATTAGAGCCAACCGATAAGATTTCTACAAAGAGAGTAAGGTACAGAACTGTTGGTGATATGACTTGTACGGCTGCTGTAGAATCTGAAGCCAACAATATTGATGATATCATTAAAGAAATTGTTGCAACAAAAACAAGCGAACGCGGTGAAACAAGAATTGATGATAAAGTAAGTGAAGCCGCAATGGAAGACAGAAAAAAGAACGGATATTTTTAAATAAAGTAGTAAGTTTTAAGTGATAGGTATTAAGTATAAAACCCACACTTATAACTTACAACTTATAACTTACAACTTAATGGATATACTACGTTTTATAACAGCAGGCAGTGTTGATGATGGTAAAAGCACATTAATAGGCCGATTATTATACGATAGTAAAAGTATAATGATAGATCAATTGGAGGCAATTGAAAAACAAAGCAAGAACAAAGAAGATGGTGAAATAGATTTGGCATTGCTTACCGATGGTTTACGTGCAGAACGCGAACAAGGCATTACTATTGATGTTGCTTATAAATATTTCTCAACACCTAAACGCAAGTTTATTATTGCAGATGCTCCTGGCCATATTCAATACACCAGAAATATGATTACGGGTGCATCTAATGCAAACCTTGCCATCATTTTAATTGATGCAAGAAACGGTGTAATTGAGCAAACACGCAGGCACAGTATCATAGCATCTTTATTAGGCATTAAACATGTAGTTGTTGCCATTAATAAAATGGACTTGGTAAACTACTCGCAAGATGTTTACAATAACATTGTAATTGATTATTCCGAGGTTGCCCAGTCTTTACAATTAGAAAATGTTACCTACATTCCAATCAGCGCCATCGACGGAGATAATATTGTTGACAAATCCGAAAATTTTTCGTGGTACGAAGGTCAAAGTTTATTATCGTTTTTAGAAACAGTAGAAGTTCAAAACGACGTTGATTTACAACATGCCAGATTTCCCGTACAATATGTAATTCGTCCACAAACTGAAGAGTTGCACGATTACAGAGGTTACGCAGGAAAAATCATCAGCGGTATTTATAAAAAAGGCGATAAAGTTATTGTACAGCCTGCAGGTATTGAAACAACTGTTTCTAAAATTGAAATTAATGGCGGCGTTGAAATTGAAGAAGCTTTTGCACATCAAAGTGTGGTAATTCATTTGCAGGATGATATTGATATCAGCCGCGGAGATATTATTGTTAAAAAAGACGATCAATTAAAAGTTGAACAGGAATTTGAAGTACTGTTATGCTGGATGGATAATAAACCTTTAAAACCGGGCAATAAATATTTATTGCAGCACAACAGTAAAAATATAAGAAGTGTAGTTAAAAATATTGAGTATAAGTTAGATGTAAATACGCTGCAAAAACAATACGATTTCGGTACGATCGGATTAAACGATGTAATTAAAGCTACCATCAAAACCGCATCACCATTGGCTTACGACGAATATAAATCTTTGCAATCAAATGGCGGTGTTATATTAATTGATGAAACAAGTTTGGTAACGGTTGGAGCTTGTATGATTCAGTAATGTGAAAAGTCAATAATCAAAAGTGAAAAAAAACTAATCAATTTCAAATTAAGTTATGTCGCAAGAAAATTTTATTCAAACGCTGTTTATACAAAACTCAAAATCATTCTCCACATTTCCCGACAAGGAATCTGCAGAAGATTTTATTGATGAGTTATTTAACTTTTTATTCTTGCCCAAAACCGTAAAACATAAACAGCCAAGCGATCTTGAAAAAGAATTTCAATTATTAAAAGGACAGTTCTCCAGTTTAGTGTACGATGTGTTGCACGATGGCGATAAGGCAAATGAAATTACTGATACATTTTTTGCAGCTATTCCCACAATTTATCAAAAGCTTATTAAAGATGCAGATGCAGTTTTAAATTTCGATCCTGCAGCAAAATCTTTAGAAGAAGTATTGGTAGCCTATCCCGGTTTTTATGCCACTGCTATTTATCGTTTATCACACCAATTATATTTGCAAAACATAAAAATATTACCGAGGCTATTTACAGAATATGCCCACGGAAAAACAGGGATCGATATTCATCCGGGAGCAAAAATAGGCGATTCGTTTTTTATAGATCACGGAACAGGCATTGTAATTGGCGAAACAACCCTTATTGGCAATAACGTAAAACTCTATCAGGGCGTAACTTTAGGAGCATTAAACGTTGCAAAGGAGCTGGCTAAAATAAAACGCCACCCTACCATTAAAGACAATGTAATTATTTATTCGGGCGCAACAATTCTGGGTGGAGATACAACCATAGGCCACGATAGTGTAATTGGCGGAAACGTGTGGTTAACCTACAGCGTTCCGTCTTTTTCAATTGTGTATCATAAAAGCGAAGTAAGAGTAAAAGACAACAACCCTTTACCCGAAGCTTTAAATTTTGTAATTTAATTTTTAACCAAACATTTAAATAAACATTGGGCTTTACTTGCGTCGCACACTTGTACCGCATAGCAATACTCTACTAAAAAGATGCACAAATAATAAATAGCACAAGTGAGTGACACAACAAAGATGCCCAAAGAACTGAATTCGAAAAACAAAAAAAAATATATATAATGAAAGCGAACAACATTCTTCAAACTATCGGAAACACTCCGCATGTACGTATCAACAAATTGTATGGCAGCAATGCTGAGGTATGGCTGAAATTAGAAAAAACAAATCCGGGAGCAAGCATTAAAGATCGTATTGCCTTGGCAATGATTGAAGATGCAGAAGCAAAAGGTTTATTAAACAAAAACAGTGTTATTATTGAACCTACCAGCGGTAATACCGGTATCGGTTTGGCATTGGTAGCTGCGGTAAAAGGCTATAAAATTATTTTGGTAATGCCCGAAAGCATGAGCATTGAACGCAGAAGATTAATGGCATTATACGGCGCAGAATTTGTTTTAACACCTCGTGAAAAAGGAATGAAAGGTGCTATTGAGAAAGCAAAAGAATTAGGTGCAACAACACCCGACTCCTGGATTCCGCAACAATTTGATAACCCGGCAAACACAGAGATTCACAAAAAAACAACAGCACAGGAAATTCTTACCGATTTCCCTGAAGGATTGGATTATATTATTACCGGCGTTGGTACCGGCGGGCATATTACCGGCGTTGCAGAAGTTTTAAAAGCAAAATTTCCTAATCTGAAAGTGTTTGCTGTTGAACCGGAAGCATCTCCTGTATTAAGCGGTGGAAGCCCTGCTCCCCACCCGATTCAGGGAATTGGTGCAGGCTTTGTTCCATCCATTTTAAATACTGCTATTTTAGATGGTATTATTAAAATAAGTAAAGACGAAGCTTTTGATTTTGCACAACGTGCGGCAAAAGAAGAAGGCATTTTAGTAGGTATTTCTACAGGGGCATCCTTAGCAGCAGTTGCAAAAAAATTAACTGAAGTTCCGGGAGCCAAAATATTAACCTTTAACTACGATACCGGCGAGAGATATTTATCTATCGAAGGATTGTTTTAATTTCTATTCAAAAGCTAATGGCTAAGGCCATTAGCTTTCTTTCAACCAACAAGTACACAACATATTTCAATCATGACGCAATACTTTAAAAAAGGAAGAGTAATTTTAGCAGGTGCCGGCTCCGGAGATCCTGATTTAATTACTGTTAAAGCTGCTAACTATTTGCAACAGGCAGATATTGTGTTAACAGACAGATTAGTGAGTGAAGAAATTTTGCAACGTTATGTTAGTCCCAAAGCAGAAATAATTCGCGTGGGCAAACAATGCAGACTCGGTGTTTCCACTCCTCAAAAAACCATTAATGAACTGCTGGTTGAATATGCAATGCAAGGCAAATTGGTAGTACGCTTAAAAGGTGGCGACGTTTCTGTTTTCTCTAATATTTTAGACGAGTTGCAGGTAATAAAAGCCAACAACATTTCTTTTGAAATAATCCCCGGCATTACAGCGGCATTAGGTGCTGCAGCTTATACGGGTATCCCGTTAACAGCCAGAGACCATTCAACCGCAGTAAGGCTTTTAACGTTTTATAAATCTACCGTTGTAACAGATGATTACTGGAAAGAATTAGCACAAACAGATGATACATTGGTATTTTATATGAGTTCTGAAACATTAGATGATGTTGTATTGAAACTTACACAAAACAATATTGCTCCCGATAAATTATTGGCCGTTGTAGAACAAGCTACTACACCTTATCAACAAGTATATGTTTCTAACTTGTACGAATTTGAAAATACATTGAAAGGCAAAATATTTTTATCGCCTTCATTGGTTATTATCGGAAAAGTAGTTTCCTTGCACCATAACTTTTCGTGGTTTACGAGTAACGAAACAAAAGAACATTATTTTAAACCATTAGTGAAACCGGTTGTTAATACCGAAACAGTAGCTTAAGCAGAATTAACGACCGAACAGGTACGTCTACATCAACGCAATTCTCAAAAAAAGAAACTATTTATCATGGCAGGTATATTGGATTTAATCGGCAACACTCCTCTTGTTGAATTGACTAAGATTCCAACCAATAAAAATATTACCATCTATGCAAAATTAGAAGGTAATAACCCCGGCGGCAGTGTAAAAGACCGTGCAGCTTACGGCATGATAAAAGATGCTATTGACAGCGGTGCTATTAAACCCGGCATTAAACTTATTGAACCCACCAGCGGTAATACAGGTATTGCCTTGGCATTAATTGCCAGTTTATTTGGTGTTGAGCTGGAATTGGTAATGCCCGAAGATGCAACCAGAGAAAGGGTTTTAACCATGAAAGCTTTTGGTGCAAAAGTAATTTTAACCCCGAGAGAACGTGCTATGGAAGGCGCAATAGATTATGCCAACGAACAAGTTGCCAAAGGCGGTTATCTTATGCTTAATCAATTTGGTAATATCAATAACCCTGCAATTCATTATAAAACCACAGGCCCCGAAATTTGGAGAGACACAAAAAAAACTATTACACATTTTGTTTCTGCAATGGGTACAACAGGTACTATTATGGGCGTTTCGCAGTACTTAAAAGAGCAGAACCCCGATATCCAAATTATAGGATGCCAACCAACAGATGGCTCAAGGATTCCCGGAATACGAAAATGGCCTGATGCATATATCCCTAAAATATTCGATAAAAAAAGAGTGGACAGAATCATTGAATTAAGTGATGAAGATGCCGCAATTATGACCAAACGTTTAGCTAAAGAAGAAGGCATTTTTTGCGGTATGAGCAGTGGCGGTGCAGTTCATGCAGCCATTGAATTATCGAAAGAATTAACCGAAGGTGTAATTGTTTGCATCATCTGCGATCGTGGCGACAGGTATTTGTCTTCCGATTTGTTTGATTAATTTCTTTTGTTACCAACCTTCAAACCTTTATGCAGCTTAGGTTGCGTCGCACTCTTGTACGCCTGTAATTTTATGCAACAATTCGTAGCAAAGGGTTCCATTAACTTTTAATTGTTCATTATTAAGTGCCAATTGTTATTTTTTCTTGTGTAGCTTTAAATGTTGTCTGAAATGTTTAAGCTTCCTTTTATGCCTATCATTTTTAAAAAAGTAAAAACAATTTTATTGCTGCTTTTTATTTGCTGCAATGCTTGCAAACCCAAACCACCTATCAATGTTTCAGATGGTTTTGAAACAAACGAATTAAGCGATATCTGGAGTAAAGACAGAATGGAAAGCAAAGCATTAACCTTTCAATCTACCATTGTAAGAAACGGGCATAGTGCTGCTCAAATTACTTTACATACAGGAGATACTTTTGAAAAAGGTGAAGGCAAAAGCAAAGATTCTGAAAGAGATGAGTTAAGAGAAGCCGATGATTTATTTTCTGTTGAAGGCAAAACATACGAACAACATTTCAGTCTTTTTTTGCCTGCCGATTTTCCTATTGTACCTACCAGATTGGTTATTGCACAATGGAAACAATATTGCAATGGTAATGGTCTTTGTTCTGATGATAGTCCGGTGATGGCTATAAGATATGTATCCGGAAAATTGTATGTCACATTACAAGAAAGCGATGGCGAAAGAACAACTGTATACCAAACAAAAGAAGAAATAAGAAACCGTTGGCTCAATTTTAAATTTAAGTTTCGTTTCTCCCGAACAAATAATGGTTTAGTTGAAGCATCATTGAATGATAGCACCATCATTCAATACAAAGGTGTAACAGCCTATACCTCTGCAAAAGGTTATAAAGACAAAAGCTATTTTTATTTTAAGATGGGATTATACAGAGATGTAATGCCCAAACCGATGACTATTTATATTGATGATTACAGTAAAAAAGAAGTGGTGGAATAAATATATTGTTGGTTAGATGGAGATTGTCAGACCAACACCTTCAAGCAAAGTATTAGTTTGTTATTTTGCTCTGCCATTAATGGCGGGATAATTGCAATATATTTTTAATAGGCTTTAGCCAGCTTTGAACGTACAAGTGAGTGACACAACGAAGTTGCCATGAAAAACTGCAGCCGGTAACATTATAAAAAAAAGCATTGAGTACTCAATGCCTTTTAATTATGGTAAGTTGTTGATTATGCAATTACAAAGCCTGCATTTTTCTTTACCATATAATTGTATATACCAATAATAGACGGTACATAAATTATGGTAGCAATTAATGCATTTTTATAAAAAGGTAATCCATCTGTAAAACATGCTACCAAACCTGCAAAAGTCATTGGGCGGGAATAGCCGCCATGAGAAGCCCATACCCAAAAATTAGATACTAAGAAAAAGAATGTTGGTGCAGCAATAGCTCCGGTAAACATATTCGCAAAATGATTACCTTTTAATGCCCACCCGATTAATACAGAAACAAGCAATAATGCATAATTGATTATTTGTGCAGAATAAAAACCTGCAAACGGAAATAAACCGGCAACATGTAACACCTGTATAATAGCATCGCTTAAAAACAAAGCAATCAAAGGGTATAAAAAAGATTTGCTTTTATCTTTTACAATCATTCCGGAAAATAATGCAATTGCATAAATAGGAGAAAAACCGCTCCATTCTAATTTTGGCGCAAGTAAGATTTTAGAAACAGTAGCCAATGCAACAAGAATGGCAGTAAACAACAAAAGTCTTTTATTCAATTTCATCGGAAAAATATTTAAGAG
>Ga0318568_10001281_pt1 | contig 10948 bp, 10 predicted proteins | sample GRESIP088b5f21_FD_203690 | JGI IMG/M metagenome (GOLD analysis project Ga0318568, IMG submission 203690) | Tropical soil microbial communities from Luquillo Experimental Forest, Puerto Rico - GRE.SIPMG.088b5f21 | ecosystem: Environmental > Terrestrial > Soil > Tropical forest > Bulk soil...
GTACGGCGGGCGGTGACGAGCGTAGTCTGTCGCAGTACCCGTGAACGGCGTCGGTGGACTCGCGCGCGTCATTGGCGAACGCGGTCACCTAGAAGATGGTCGCTCTGGACCACCTCAAGATTGCTACCCTCCAGTACGGCAATTGAGCCGCGATACCAAGACGGGGCGCAGCCCGCGCACAGGATCGAAGTACCGAAGAGGAACAGGCGACGAGGGAGAGCCATCTGCCTTCTAACGGATTGCGGTTCTGACCTGCCGCCCTTCACTGGCCAGCTCGAACTGAGGGTTCTCCGGTTCTTGTCTTCTCCGTCCCTTGAAGCGCTCTTGCGCGAAGTCCTCAGGGGTAAGATCCCCGAGCGAGCTGTGAGGGCGATGCCGATTGTAGTCGACTCGCCATGCCTCGATCTTCTTGATCGCGTCCGAGAGACTCGTGAACCAGTTCAGGTTCAGGCACTCGTCGCGGAACTTCCCATTGAAGCTCTCGACGAAGCAGTTCTGGACCGGCTTGCCCGGCTCGATGAAGTGGAGCTCGACGCCGCGCTCGAACGCCCATTGGTCGAGCGCTCGGCCCGCGAACTCCGGTTCGTTGTCGACCACGATCGTCCGAGGCAGTCCGCGCTCGGCCGCGAGGCGGTCGAGCACGCGAGTGACCCACTCCCCGGGGATCGAGCGAGCGACCTCGATTGCGACGCACTCGCGGCTGAAGTCGTCGACCAGGTTCAGGGTTCGGAACGACCGTGCGTCCGCCAGCGTGTCCGCCGTGAAGTCCATCGACCAGCGCTCGTTCGGTGCCGCGGGAGTCGGCTTGGGCCGACGCAGCATCGGCAACACCCGCTTGCGTCGCCGGCGTCGTACGAGCAGACCGAGATCTCGGTAGAGTCGGTACACCCGTTTGTGGTTCACGAGCTCCCCTTCGCGTCGAAGCAACACGTGAATGCGTCGGTAGCCAAACCGCGGCCGCGCAGCGGCGTGCTGCAGCATGCGCCGCCGCAGCTCGCCGTCGTCGCCTCGGCAACTTCGATACCGGCACGTCGACCGGTGCATTCGCATCAGCCCGCAAGCTCGGCTTCGGCTCATCCCGAAGCGCTGGCCGACGTACGCCACCACTTCTCGCCTCGCCGCGGGCTTCACCACTTTCGGGACAGCACGTCCTGCAGCGCTTCCTTGTCCAAGCTCAGATCCGCCACCAGCTTTGTCAGCCGCCGGTTCTCGTCCTCGAGCTGCTTCAGTCGCCGCGCTTCGCTGACCTGCAGGCCGCCGTACTTCTGCTTCCAGCGGTGATACGTCTGCTCGCTGATCCCGTGCTTCCGGCAGACGTCGGCCACCTTGCGCCCGGTCTCGGCCTCACGCAGCACGCCGATGATCTGCTCCTCGCTGAATCGGCTCTTCCTCATCCCCGTTCTCCTCCCGTTGGTTGAGGAGAACTCCCATTCTAAATCGGCCAGTTTCCGGGGGGCAGGTCAGTACCATTGCCCGCGAAATATTCAATCTTGTTGAAGTCCGTTCGGACTCGATCGAAACGCGTAGAACCAGCGATTTCGTTCGGCTCACGAACCAGAAGATCCCCGTCGAGCTCGAAGGCATCCTGTGAATCGTTGTACGAAGGAGGACCAAACCGGTTGGACCGCTCGATCCGGCTTCAGGTTGAGGCTCCAGCCCCAGCCGTACTCGGTGCCTCGTGTGAGGCTGTTGTATGAGAGCTCGAGATCCGGAGTCAGACCACCTGTCCCAGGGGAACCTCGATCTTGTACGCATAGCCCGCACTGCCGCTGAAGGGATCGACCTTTACAGGATCGGGGACCGAGATGACGGGGCTATTTCGAGTCTGCGGCTCGGTGTCTAGCGTGTTTCCGTTGACTTCAGAGCTGAGCGAGATCGCAAGAAGAGATATCCAACCGAAAAAGAGCTTGGAGTGCGGCATGGCGCGGATGTTAGTGCCGGCGGTTGCCCCGCTGCCTCAACTCTCATGCAGTTTCTTCCCCGCAAGAACGATTGACGCGTTCGCGCATCTGCAGGGGGAAGAAAGTGGACGCAACCCCTGGCGTGGCCCTCCCCCATGAGCGCCTCATGACCGCTCATTCAGCGGCGACTGGGAGAGCATCTTGATGCCCCGAGGCGACCCACGGAAACCGGTTCACGACTCCAGCGCGAACAGCCGCCACTCGCCCGGCACACCACGCAGCGGCTGGCTGCCGCGGTCGCGGAACGAGAGACCCGAGCCCGAGACGAGGTCGCGAACCGTACCGGAGAGGAGGACCTCGCCCGGCTCGGCCACCTGTGCGAGCCGCGCCCCGATGTGCAGCGCGATCCCCGCGAGCTTGTCGCCGACCCGCTCGCACTCCCCGGTGTGCACGCCGGCTCGGAGCTCGAGGCCGAGCGCCCGCGAGCGGTCGCGCACCGACTGCGCGTAGCGCACCGCGCGTGCGGGTCCGTCGAACGCCGCGAGCAGGCCGTCGCCCGCCTCGTCGAGCTCGCGGCCGCGGAAGCGCGCGAGCTCTTCGCGCGCGATGGCCCGGTACCGCCCGAGCAGCTTCACCCAGGCGGCGTCGCCGATCCGCGCCGCCGTCTCGGTCGAGCGCGCGACGTCCACGAACGCGACCGTCGCCAGTACCCGGCTCGCCTCGGATGCCGCTGCGGGCGCGCCGGTGAGGAACTCCTGGATCGCGTCGCCGATCGGCTCCGGGTGGATCCAGAACGCGTGGTCGCGCGCCTCGTACTCGACGTACTTCGCGCCCGGGATGTGCTCGGCAAGGTACACGCCCACGCCGCGCGGGATCGCGAGGTCGCCCGCCGCGTGCACGACCAGCGTGGGCACGCCGATCTGCGCCAGCACGGGTCGCAGGTCGATCTCGCGAAACATGCGCCCGGCCGCGCGCATCGCGCTCGGGTTCGAGCCGAGCCGCTCGAAGCGCCCCCAGCGCGCGCGCTCCTGCTCGTCGTTCGCGATCGACGGCGCGAGCACGTCGATCAGCGCCGGCTCGCCCCAGCGCTCTGGGAGCGCCCCGAACACGTCGTCGAACGCCTCGGGCGGATGGCCCAGCTCGTAGTCGTCGCTGCGCAGGAGCTTCGCGAACCCGCCCACCACGCAGAGCGCCCGGCAGCGCTCGGGGTGAGTCGCCGCGAAGAGCAGTGACATCGGCCCGCCCTCGGAGACGCCCAGGATCACCGCCTTGCGCGACGCCGCCGCGTCGAGCACCGCGCGCAGGTCGTCCATCCGCTCCTCGAGCGGCGCCCACTCGGTGCTGCGGTCCGATGCGCCGAGCCCGCGCTTGTCGAACAGGATCAGCCGCGCGTACGAGGCAATGCGATTGAAGAAGCGCGCCGCCCGCGGCTCCTCCCACCACCAATCGACGTGCGACAGCACCCCCGGCACGAACACGACGTCGATCGGCCCGCTCCCCACCACCTGATAGGCGATGTGCACGTCGCCGGCCTTGGTGTAGCGGGTCTGTGGCATGGCCTGATTGTACGCGCGGCGTCGGCACTGGCGGCGTGAGTGAGCGTTGGCGCAGATCTGGTGCCCAGGACTGGACTCGAACCAGCACCCCATTGCTGGGACCAGGCCCTCAACCTGGCGTGTCTACCAATTTCACCACCTGGGCAGGTGGACGCAGAGTCTAGCTCGGCGGCTTTGCGGGGGCCGACGGGGCAGGGGCTGGCGCCGGAGCGGGCGGCGGCGCCGACGGGTTCTGCGACGGCTTCGGCGGCTCGACGGCCTCGAAGCCGGAGGGCGGGGCGCCGGGCTCGCTCGGCGGCGCGGTCGGCTCGGGCGCGGCCTCGGGCGCCTTCTTCTCGGCCTCGGCCGCGGGCTTCGACTTCGCCGGCGAGGTGAGCAGGTCGGACGAGGTGGTCTCGCTCGTGCAGCGCGCCAGGCCGAAGGCCAGGATCATGAACAGGATCGCGGATCCGGTGGTGAGCTTGGTCAGGAAGTTCCCGGCGCCGCGGGCGCCGAACACGGTCTGGCTGGCGCCGGCGCCGAGCGAGACGCCGATGTCGGCGCCTTTCCCGTGCTGCAGCAGCACGAGCACGATCAAGATCAGCGCGACGCCGTAGTAGACCAGGTAGCCGAGGAAGATCATGAGGCCATCTCCGCGCCCCGGGCGCGCGAGCGGATGATGGCAGAGAAGGCCTCCGGGTCAAGGCTGGCGCCGCCGACGAGCGCGCCGTCGATGTCGGGCTGCGCGAGCAGCTCGGAGCAGTTCTCGGGCTTCACCGAGCCGCCGTACTGCAGCCGGATCCGGCTGGCGCGCGCGCCGAAGCGGTCCGCGAGGCGGGTGCGGATGTAGGCGTGGGCCTCCTGGGCCAGCTCGGGCGTGGCGGTGCGGCCGGTGCCGATGGCCCAGACCGGCTCGTAGGCCACCACGAGCTCGTCGGCGCGCGCGGGGTCGGACTCGGCGAGCGAGCCGGCGAGTTGGCGGCGCAGCACGTCGAAGGTGCGGCCCGCCTCGCGCTCGACCAGGAGCTCGCCCACGCACAGGATGGGCCGCAGCCCGGCCGCCTGCACCGCTCGCAGCTTCTTCGCCACGATCTCGTCGGTCTCGCCGAACAGCTGGCGGCGCTCGGAGTGGCCGACGATCACGTAGCGGCAGCCGAGCTCCGCGAGCATCGCGACCGAGACCTCGCCGGTGAAGGCGCCGCTCTTCTCGAAGTGGACGTTCTGCGCGGCGAGCGCGATCGCCGTGCCGCGCAGCGCCTCGGCGAGCGCGGCGAGCGCGGTGAACGGGGGTGCGACGGCGATCTCCACGTCGTCGAGCACCGCGACCCGCGGCGCGAGCGCGCGCGCGAATGCGACCGCCTCGGAGACGGTCTTGTGCATCTTCCAGTTGGCGGCGACGAACGGCGTTCTCACCCGCGCCTCCGGAGCGCTTCGACGCCGGGCAGTGCGCGCCCTTCGAGGAACTCGAGCGAGGCGCCGCCGCCGGTGGAGAGGTGGCGGATCCGGTCGGCCACGCCGGACGCCTGCACCGCCGCGAGTGAGTCGCCGCCGCCCACCACGGAGTAGGCCGGGCTCGCGGCGAGCAGCTCCGCCACGGCGTGCGTGCCCGCGTCGAACGGCGGCTTCTCGAAGAAGCCGAGCGGGCCGTTCCAGAACACCGTCTTCGCGCGCGCCACGCGCTCTGCCAGCGCGGCGCGCGAGCGCGGCCCGATGTCGAGGCCCATCGCGTCGTCCGGGATGCGCTCGACCGTGCGCGCGCCGGCCTCGTCGTCGGGACTCGCCGCGACGATGTGGTCGACCGGCAGCAGGATCTCGGTCTTCCCCCCGAGCAGGCGCTTCGCCGTGTCGACGAGGTCGCGCTCGACCCGCGACTTCCCCACCGGCTCGCCCTTCGCGAGCAGGAACGTGTACGCCATCGCGCCGCCGATCGCGACGGTGTCGGCGCGTGCCGCGAGTGACTCGAGCACCGCCAGCTTGTCCGAGACCTTGGCGCCGCCGAGGATGCACACGTAGGGGTGCTCGGGAGCGTCGCGCACGCGCGAGAGCGCCGCGACCTCGCGCAGCAGGAGGAAGCCCGCGCCGACGTCGGAGCACACCAGCGCGAGTCCCTCGGTGCTGGCGTGCGCGCGGTGCGCGGTGCCGAACGCGTCGTTCACGTACACGTCGCAGAGCTGCGCGAGCTTCGCCACGAACGCCGGGTCGTTCGCCTCCTCGCCGGCGTGGAAGCGCAGGTTCTCGAGCAGGATCGCCTCGCCGTTCCGGAGCGCGGCGACGCGCGACTCGGTCTCGGGGCCGACGCAGTCGGGCGCGAGCGGGAGCCCCATCTGGCGCGCCACCGGCGCGAGCGAGTACTTCGGATCGGGCGCGGCCTTGGGCCGCCCGAGGTGCGAGGCGAGCACGACTCGCCCGCCGGCGCGGCGCACGAAGTCGAGCGTCTCGAGCGACGCGCGGATGCGCGAGTCGTCCGCCACCGCTCCGTCCTTGAGCGGCACGTTCAGGTCGGCGCGGATGAAGACGCGCCGTCCCGCCAGTCGCAGGTCGGCGACCGACGGCAGGGTGGCGGCCGGGCTCACAGCTTCTGGGCGACGAGCCGAGTGAGCTCGACCACGCGCCGCGCGTAGCCCCACTCGTTGTCGTACCAAGACACCAGCTTGAAGAAGTTCGCGTTGAGCTCGATCGAGCTGCCGGCGTCGAAGATCGAGGAGCGGCCGTCGTGGATGAAATCCGACGAGACCACCTCGTCCTCGGTGTAGCCGAGGATTCCCTTCAAGTACGTCTCGGAGGCGTTCTTCATCGCCTTCTTGATCGACTCGAGCGAGGTCGAGCGCTGCGTCTTCACCGTGAGGTCGACCACCGACACCGTCGGCGTCGGCACGCGGAACGACATCCCGGTGAGCTTGCCCTGGATCTCGGGCAGCACGAGCCCGACCGCCTTCGCGGCGCCCGTCGAGGACGGGATGATGTTGATCGCGGCGCTGCGACCGCCCTTCCAGTCCTTCTTGGACGGGCCGTCCACGGTCTTCTGCGTCGCGGTGTAGGCGTGCACCGTGGTCATCAGGCCCTCGGCCACGCCGAAGCCCTCGCGCAGCAGCACGTGCACCACCGGCGCGAGGCAGTTCGTCGTGCACGACGCGTTCGAGATCACGTGGTGCTTGGCCGGATCGTACTTGTCCTCGTTCACGCCGATCACCACGGTGAGGTCTTCACCCTTGGCCGGCGCGGAGATGATCACCTTGCGGGCGCCGGCGCTGAGGTGGCCCTTGGCCTTGTCGGCTTCGGTGAACAGACCCGTGGACTCGATCACCACCTGCACGCCGAGCGCCTTCCACGGCAGCTCGGCGGGGGTCCGGGCGGAGACGACCTGGATCTCCTTGCCGTCCACCACCAGCACGTCGTCCTCGGTCTTGTCGCCGCTCGAGCGCTTGGAGCCGACCTGACCCTTGAACGCGCCCTGGGTGGAGTCGTACTTCAACAGGTAGGCGAGGTTGTCGGCGGGCACGATGTCGCCCACCGCGACCACCTCGAGGTCCTTCGCGCCCATCTCGTGCAGCGCCCGGTAGACCAGCCGGCCGATCCGGCCGAATCCGTTGATGCCGACGCGCACAGCAGCCATGGGGACGCCCCTCCTCGAGCGGTCGGCGCGCAGCATAGCCAAGCGTTCTCTGGAGCGTCAATCCGAGTGATTTCGCTCGCTTACGCTCGTTTCGGGCTGTGCTAGGTTCGCCCGCCGTGATCATCGGGGGTGGGATCGACGTGGTGGAGATCGCGCGCGTCGAGCGGGCGATCGCCCGCCGCGGCGAGCGGCTGCGGCGCCGGGTCTACACCGAGCGCGAGCTCGCAGATTGCGCGCGGCGGGGTCGCCCGGCCCCCCACTTCGCCCTGCGCTTTGCCGTTAAGGAGGCCGGCATGAAGGCCATCGGCACCGGCTGGCGGCGGGGCGTCGCCTGGCGCGACTTCGAGACTGTGGAGACCGAGCGCGGGCTCGGGATCGAGATCCGCGGCCGCGCGCTGGAGATCGCGCGGGAGCGCGGCTTCGCGCGCGCCTGGGTCGGGGCGTCGTACACGCGCACCCACGCCTTCGCCCAGGTGGTGATCGAGGGCACTGGGAGCCGGTCGGCGCCGTGAGTCGCTGGCTCCGGGTCGCGGCCGGGGTGTTGGCCGCCACGCTGGCGCTCGCCGCCGTCGGCGCGTTCGTGGTGTTGTCGCTGGTCGGGCGCGATCCCGGGCCGAGCGCGACGGGCGACCTCGCGATCACGGGGCTCGCTGCGCCCGTGCACATCGTGCGCGACCCGTTCGGCATTCCGCACGTGCAGGCCGAGGGCTTGAACGACGGCTTCCTGGCGCTCGGCTTCGCCCACGCGCAGGACCGGCTGTGGCAGATGGAGGTGCTGCGGCGCAGCGCGCGCGGCCAGCTGGCCGAGCTGCTCGGGCCCCGCGCGCTCGAGACCGACCGGCTCGCGCGCACGCTCGGTCTCGGCGAGGCGGCGGACGAGGAGGCGAAGCACCTCGGCCGCGACACTCGCGCCGCGCTCGAGGCCTACGCGGCGGGCGTGAACGCGTGGCTGGCGGAGATCGCCGCAGGGCGGGCTCCCAAGCCGTTCGAGCTGCGCTGGCTCGAGCTCGAGCCCGAGCCGTGGACCCCGGCCGACTCGCTCGCGATCGCGCGGCTGCGCGCCTGGGATCTGGGCCGCTCGCTCGGCGCGAGTCTCTTGCTCGACCGCCTGGTCTCGGAGCTCGGCGGCGTGCCGTCGCGCGACTTCTTCCCGGTGCGGCCCAGCGACGGCGCGCGCGACCCGCTCGCGCCGCTGCTCGAGCTCGGCCGCGCGGGCGATGAGCTGGCGGCGCTCTCCGGCCTCGCGGGCCCCTCGGGAAGCCTGGGCGTCCTGGTCCCCGCCTCGCGCTCGGCGAGCGGAAAGCCGCTGCTCGCGAACGACCTGCACGTGGACTTCACCGCGCCCGCGGTCTTCTACCTGGCGCACGTGCGCGCGGGGCGAAGCGAGATCTCCGGCGCCACCTGGCCGGGCCTGCCGCTCTTCTTCGCGGGCGCGAACCGGGCGCTGGCCTGGGGCCAGGTCGCCCTACACGGATCGGTGTCGGACCTGTTCGAGGAGACGCTCGATCCGGCGGAGCCGCTGCGCTACGAGCGCGGCGGGCACTGGCGCGAGGCCAGCGTGCGCCACGAGGAGATCGCGGTTCGCGGCGGCGCGCCGCAGCCGATCGACGTGGTCACGACCGAGCACGGGCCGCTCCTGCGCAGCGTGCGGCCGGACGATCCGCGCACGAGCGCCCTCTCGCTGCGCTGGACCGGCGCCAGCGTCGACAGTGGCGTGGACGGCCTGCTCAAGCTGCAGCGCTGCGGCGACTGGGAGTGCTTCCGCGGCGCGCTGCGCGAGGTGCACGCGCCGGTGGCGACCTTCCTCTACGCCGACGCGGCGGGCGCGATCGGCACGCAGCTCGCCGGCGACCTGCCGATCCGGGCGATCGACACCGCGCTCCTGCCCGTGTCCGGCGCCTCGCGCTTCTACGACTGGCGCGGGATGATCCCCTTCGAGGAGCTGCCGTCGAGCTTCGGGCCCAAGCTCGAGGCGCAGGTGGTGTCGACCCACGCCGGCGCGGACAGCCTCCGCCACAGCGTGAGCTGGCTGTGGAGCAGCGAAGGCGGCTCCGAGCGCGTGCGCGAGCTGGTCGCGCAGGGCGGCCCGCTCGACGTGGAGCGCCTGGTCGCGATCCAGCGCGACACGGTCTCGCGCCGCGGACCCGCGAGCCTGCGGCTCTTGATCGGCGACATCGTGCCCGCCTCGTCGAGCGCGCAGCGCGCGCGCGCGATGCTGCTCGACTGGGACGGCTCGACCGCGAAGGACTCGGTGGGCGCGTCGCTCTACCACGTGTTCCGCCAGCGGCTCGCGCACCGGCTGCTCGAGCACCTGGGCCTCTCGCGCGAGGCGCAGGCGCTGCTCGATGCGGCCGAGCCCGCGCCGGGTCTCGTGCTTGCGCGCACGCTCGACCGGATCGGCCGCGACAAGGCGCCCGGCCTGGTCGAGGCCGCGCTCGACGAGACCTGGGCGACCATGCGCACCCAGATCTCGGCCAACCCCAAGAAGTGGGCCTGGGGCGACGTGCACGAAGTGCGGCTGATCCACGAGTTCGAGCGCTCGGGCAGCGGCTCGCTGCGCTGGATCGGGAAGCGCCTGGGCGTGGGACCGTTCCCGGCGCCGGGCGATCCGGACAGCGCCTGGACCATGTACCACGGCGCGCTGCCGGACGCGGCGGTCGAGCTCGGCCCCGGTCTGCGCTACGCGGTCGACCTCGCCGATCCCGACCACGCGCTGGTCGGGCTCGCAGGCGGCCAGTCCGGCAGCCCCGGCTCCGACCACTACGCCGATGCGCTGGGCGACTGGCTGGCCGGCCGGCCGCGCCCGCTGTGGATGCACCAGAGCGACATCGCCTACCACCAGAAGGGCACCTGGGAGCTGCGACCCGACACGCCGCGGTGACGCCTTTCGCCAGGCCGCGCTACTCCTTCTTGCGAGCGCTCGCACGGCGCTCGCACCCCGCATGATCATCTTCATCCTGGTTCCAGGGCTCTACGCCGCCGTGGAGCAGGCGGACAATCCGGCGCTGCGCGGCCGGCCGGTCGTGGTGGGCGCGGATCCCGCGAAGCGCGGCACCGTGATCAGCGCCAGCCGTGAAGCGCGCGCGCGCGGAGTCGGCGACGGCATGGAGATGCGCCGCGCGCTCGAGCTCTGTCCCGACGCGGCGGTGCGGCCCACGCGGCTCGAGCGCTACCGCGAAGTGGCGGCGGAGCTGCGCGCGCTGCTCCGCGCCGAGACCGACCGCATCGAAGAGCTCGGCCTGGACGGGACGTTCCTCGAGCTGCCCGGCGCAGTGGAGCCGGTCGCGCGCGCCGCGGAGCTGTGCGTGCGGGTGCAGGCCGAGCTCGGCATCTCGGCCGTGGGCGGCATCGCGCCGACCCGCTTCGTGGCGTTCCTCGCGGCGCGGCACGCCGGGCCCGGTGGCATTCGCATGGTCGGGGAGGGCGAGGTGCGCCCGTTCCTCGCGCCGTTCGCGGTGACCGAGATCTGGGGCCTGGGGCCGGCCACCGCCGCGAAGCTCGCGGCGCGCGGCGTGCACACCATTGCGACGCTGGCGGCGGTCGATCTCGCGACACTGACCGGCGTCGTGGGCCGCGGCGCCTCGGCCATCCTCGAGTACGCGCGCGGCGAGGACAAGGAGCCGCTGCGGCCCAAGCCGCGCGCGCGCTCGCTCTCGCAGGAGCGCACGCTCGACGAGCCCGCGATCGACGTGCGCACGCTCGGCGAGCTGCTCGACTCGCTCGCCGAGCGGCTGGAGCGCGCGCTCGCGCGCGAGCGCCGGGCCGCGCGCAACGTGAAGCTCGCGCTCGACTTCGTGGACGGCACCGCCGTCACCCGCTCGGTGGCGCTGCCCGAGCCGTCCGCAGAGCGCGCCGCCTTCGCGCAGGCGGCGCAGGCGCTCCTCTCGCGCACCCAGGCG
>Ga0318568_10001286_pt1 | contig 10934 bp, 14 predicted proteins | sample GRESIP088b5f21_FD_203690 | JGI IMG/M metagenome (GOLD analysis project Ga0318568, IMG submission 203690) | Tropical soil microbial communities from Luquillo Experimental Forest, Puerto Rico - GRE.SIPMG.088b5f21 | ecosystem: Environmental > Terrestrial > Soil > Tropical forest > Bulk soil...
TCGCTGCTCGTCGCGTCGGTCGCGCTCGGTCTCGCGCTGCTCTTCCTGGGCGACTCGCTCCGCGACCTGCCCCGCGCGGTGCTGGCGGCGATCGTGCTCGTCTCCGTGCTCGGCCTGGTCGACCTGCGCGGCATCCTGCGGCTGCGCCGCGCGAGCCCGGTCGAGTTCAACGTGGCGATCACGGCGCTGGTCGGCGTGCTGGTGCTGGGAATCCTGCGCGGGGTACTGCTGGCGGTGTTCGCGTCGATCCTGCTGCTCTTGCACCGGCTGGCCCGCCCGCACGTCGCGTTCCTCGGCCGGATCCCGGGCACGCTGCGCTACTCCGACCTCGCGCGGCATCCCGACAACGAGCAGCGCCCGGGCGTGCTCGCGCTCCGCGTCGAGGCCTCGCTCCTGTACTTCAACGTGGACGAGGTTCTGCGCGAAGTGACTGCCCGGGTCGAGCGGCAAGAGCCGCCGGTGAAGCTCGTGGTGTGGGATCTCTCCACCTCGCCCTACGTCGACCTCGCGGGGGCCCGGATGCTGGTGCGGCTCTCTCGCCTGCTCGCCGAGCGCGGGATCGAGCTGCATCTCGCGGAGGCGCACGCCGAGGTCCGCGACCTGCTGCGCGAGGAAGGGCTGGAGTCGGCGGTGGGCCACATCTCGCGCCGGACCTCGGTCGAAGACCTGATCGAGACATTCCAGAAGCGCCCCTGATCCGCCGATTCCTCCGCCGGTGGGCAAGTCCAAGGGCACCGTGTTCCTGAAGGCGGTGAAGGTGCTGCGCGGTCGCAAGGCCGAGGCCCTGGCCCGGCTGCCGAAATCGCTGCACCACTACCTGGAAGACCGGATCGTGGTCGCGTCGTGGTATCCCGAGGACGACTTCTACGAGCTCCTGTGCGCGTGTGCGTCGCTCTTCCCCGGCGGTGACTCCGCGTTCGACCTGCTCGGCGCCGCGACGGCGCGCGACCATGCCGAGGGCATGTACGCCGACACGCTGAAGCGCGAGCCCGCGTCACGCGCGCGCATCATGTGGAAGACGCAGCACGACACGGGCGACCTGGTGCTGGCGCACTTGAGCGAGAACTCGGCGCGCTACGAGCTCAGCGGCTGGAGCCAGACCCAGCCGCGCTACTGCCGGGTCGTGGGCGGCTATTTCACCGAGCTTCACCGCCTGACGGGTGCGGCCTCCCCGACGTACACCCATCCCGTCTGTCGCAGCGCGAAGGGCACCGATCGCTGCGTGTTCGTGATCAGCTGGCTCTGACGCCCGGCCGCGCGTGCTCGAGATGGGGTAGATTCAGCGCGGGATGAGGCCCTACCCCGCGCTCGTCGCTCTCGCCGCGCTGCTCTGGGTCACCGCCTGCGCGAGCTTCACCTCGCGTCCTTCACGCCCGGATTACGCGGGACCGGGCAGAGCCCTGCCGGTGCGGCTCAACGTGACCGAGCGCGGCATGCAGGAGCAGGGTGACGGCCGCTGGGCCGACCGCCCGGGCAACGGCGAGCTCGCGCACTCGGCGACGCAGGCGATCGTCGCCTCCGGCTGGATCGACGAGCACCGCTACGACGAATCGAGCCCGCTGCTCGACGTGCGGATCTCGAACTACCAGAGCGACGGCCCGAACTTCGCGAGCGTGATCACCGCCTGCCTCGTGCCCGGGATGCTCGACAACCGCATCACCATCGACGCGGAGCTCGCGCCGCCGCGCGGCGAAGTGCTGAAGTGCTCGCGCGAGATCGACGTGCGCACCTGGTTCCAGACGTTCCTGATCGTGCTGTACCCGGTGTTCTCGCCGCGCGCCGCCCGCGCCGAGTCGACCGACGCGCTGGCGCTGCAGTGCGTCGCCGAGCTCTTGAAGCAGTCCGCTTCCACGGCTGCGCCCTGAGGAGACGACCATGCATCGGCTCTCGCGCCTCTTCTTCCTGGTGCTGCTCGCGCAGCTGGCGACCGCGCCCGCGAGCGCGGACCCGGCCACCGGGCTCACCTTGGTGAGCCGGGACGGGACTCGCACGGTGCTCTCGCTCGACGACCTGGCCGCGCTGCCGCAGGTCGAGCTCAGGGTGGCCGACCCGAACGGACCGGAGACCGTGTTTCGCGGTCCGGCGCTGCGCGAGCTCGCCGCGCGTGCCGGCGCGCCGGCAGGCGACGCGCTGCGCGGAGCTGCGATGACGCTCGCGCTGCTCGGGCAGGCGCCGGACGGGTACCGCGTCGCGTACACCCTGGCGGAGCTCGATCCGCAGTTCGGCGCGCGGCAGGCGATCGTCGCGCTCGCCCAGGACGGGAAGCCGCTCTCGGCGCACGACGGCCCGCTGCGCATCGTGGTCCAGGGCGACCAGCACCGCGCGCGCTGGATCCGCCAGCTCTCGGAGCTGCGCGTGGTCCAGGTCGGGATGCCCTAGAATGACGCCATGACGGCGCGGATCGTCGACGGCACGCCACATCACGCCCGCTTCGTCGCCTGGGTGGCGCTCGAGGCCGCGCGCTCCCACCTGCCGCGCGGATTCTGGGACTTCTATCTCGACGGCGACGAGGCGACCTGCCTGCACTACCTCGAAACGCTGGCGAGCACGGCGCGCCCGCATCTCTTCCACACCTCGGCCTATCTGATCGCCGAAGTGGATGGGCGCCCCGCGGCCGGGCTCTGCGGCTACTTCGACGAAGAGCTCGGCTACACCGCGATCTCGGCGGTGAGCCCCGAGCTCGAGGCGCGGCTCGGCTGGTCGCGCGAGCAGGACGAACGGGGCATGGCCCGCAACGCGACCTTCCTCACCGTCGTGCCGGAGCATCCGCCCCGCACCTGGATCGCGGAGAACGTGGCCACGCTGCCCGAGTTCCGTCGCCGCGGGCTGGTGAGCCAGCTGCTCGAGGCGGTGCTGAAGCGGGGCGCCGCCCGCGGCGCGGGCGTCGCCGACATCAGCGTATTCATCGGCAACGACCGCGCGCAGCTCGCCTACGAGAAGGCCGGCTTCCGCGCGGTGAGCGAGAAGCGCAACGCCGAGCTCGAGCGCACCTGGGGCACGCCCGGGATCCGGCTGCTGCGGCGCGCGCTGCCCTGACGCGATGGCGCTCCGCGGCTCGCAGATCTCGGCAGAGGAAGCGCTGAAGCGCCTGGTCGACGGCAACCGCCATTTCGCTGCGGACGCGCGCGCATCGGAGGCGCTCCTGAACCGCGCGCGGCGCGCGGAGCTCGCGCGCACGCAGGAGCCGTTCGCGACCGTGCTCGGCTGCTCGGACTCGCGCGTGCCTGCGGAGATCGTGTTCGACCAGGGCTTGGGCGACCTGTTCGTGATCCGCGTGGCGGGCAACATCGTCGCGCCGTCGCAGATCGGCAGCGTCGAGTTCACCCCGCTGGTGGTGGTGCTGGGCCACTCGCAGTGCGGCGCCATCCTCGCGACGCTGGAAGAGCTGCGCCGACCCAGCGAGAACCAGTCGCGCAACCTGCAGTCGATCGTCGACCGGGTGCGGCCGGCGATCGAGAGCCTGCTCGACACTGACGTCGCGCGCGACGAGGAGGCGCTGGTACGCCGCGCCGTGCGCGCGAACATCCGCGCGTCGGTCGATCACCTGCGCCACGGCTCGCAGATCCTCGAGCAGATGATCCAGGAGGACCGGCTGCGCGTCGTGGGCGCCGAGTACTCGCTCGAGACCGGCGTCGTGGACTTCTTCCTCTAGTCGTAGATTCCGTCGACGTACCAGGAGTCGTCCGACAGGTTGTGGTAGATGCGGTAGAGGCCGCCGTCGGACAGCGCGACGTCCCAGTAGTCGCGCGCGAAGCGCCCTTCGCCCCACCACTCGCCGAACAGCCGCCAGGGACCGGCGAGCTCGAGCACGCGGCCGCCCTCGCTGGCGAGGCCCTGGACCGAGACGTAGACCGGCGGATCGCCGCCGTGCACGCGCGCGGGTCGCGCGGGGCGGATCGCGCGCAGGGCGAGCAGCCCCTGCGGCGGGGGCTCTTCCGCCGCCCCCTGCGCGCGTGCGCGCCGCTCTTCGTGCGCGAGCTTGAACTCGGCCAGCACCGCGGCGTCGAGCCGGTGGGTGTCGGCCACGTGCGGCGCGCCGACCTGGCCGGCGCCGCAGAGCGACTCGATGCGCGCGATGGTGACCGCCAGCTCGGCAGGCGAGGGGAGCGGCGGCAGGAACAGGTCGAGCTGGGCGGTCTCTACACTGTCCGGTGTCGCGATCGCGCGCAGCGAGAGCACGCCCTCGGCCGGCGGCTCGCGCTCGAGCGCCAGCCGCGCCAGCGCGAGCAGCACGTGCACCTCGCAGGTCGGCGCGGCCAGGCCGACCTCGCGCACGGCGACTGCGCCGCTCTCGAGCGAGAGCTCGAGCCGCAGCCGCCGCAGCGCGAGCCCGCGCAGGCGGACACGCGCGGCGAGCCGCTCGAGCATGGAGCGCAAGAGGAACGCGAGCGGCTCCAGGTTCGCGATCGCCCAGTCCGATTCCGCGCCCTCCTCGAAACGCGCGAGCGGTGGATGGAGGCGGAACGGCGCGAGGTCTTCGCCGTTCGCGCGGCGCGCGAGCCGCACGCCCGCCTCGCCCAGCCGCGCGCCCAGCGCTGCGCGCGGGATGCGCGCCAGCTGTCCCAGCGTGCGCACGCCCCAATGCGTGAGCCGATCGGCGAGCTCCAGGGAAGGGTCGAGCAGGTCGAGCGGCAGGGGGACGAGGAAGCTCGCCGCCTCCTCGGCGCGCAGGATCCGGCCGCCCTCGCAGTGGCGCGCGGCGAGCTCCGCCGTGGTCCGCGTCGGCCCGATGCCCAGCCGCGCACCCGTGGCTCCGCCGACCGCGAAGCCGACCTCGGCGAGCCGCGTCTCCAGCGCCGTGAGCAGCCCGCGCTCGGTCGGAAAGAGCGCCTGCGTTCCGGCGAGGTCGATGAAGACCAGGCCCGGCGCCGCCGACATGACGCGCGGCGACACCGAGCTCGCCACGTCGAGCAACGCCTGCTCGGCGGAGCGCAGGCCCTCGAGCGAGAACACGCGCACGAGCAGCTCGGGCTCGACCGCGCGCGCCTGTGCGACCGTCAGCCCGCGATAGAGCCCCGCGACGATGGTCGGACTCTGGGGCGCCCGCGCCTTGCGCTCGCGCTGCTCCACGATCGCAACGCGCTTCGCGGCGAGCGCGGGCTCGGCCCGCAGCGTGGCGGCGAGTGGCAGATCCGCGAGAACGAGACAGGCGAAGCGTTCCAAGGAACCGTTCCGGGCCCGAAGGCCTTCGTGTCCACCATTTCAGCCTCCCCGTCGATTTCGTCTCGATTTTCGCCTTGTTTTCGCCTGTTCGTCAAGCCCGATTTCGAGGAGATTCGCCCCATGGCGATCACCCTCTTCGGCCGGCGCAGTGCGTTCAACGTGCAGAAGGTGCTCTGGCTGCTCGGCGAGCTCGGGCTCGAGTTCGAGCACCGGAACGCCGGCGGCTCGTTCGGCGGGCTCGACACGCCCGAGTTCCGCGCGATGAACCCGCACGGGCGCATTCCGGTGCTGTGCGATGGCGAGCTCGTGGTGTGGGAGTCGCATTCCATCCTGCGCTACCTGGCGGCGAGCTACGGAGCGCCCGCGCTCTGGGCCGACTCGCCCGCCGAGCGCTCACAGGCCGACCGCTGGATGGACTGGTCGCTCACCGCGCTGCAGGTCGACTTCATGCAGCTCTTCTGGGGCTGGTTCCGCACCCCGGAGGCGGAGCGCGATGCTGCGGCGAACCGGGCCGCGCACAAGGACTGCGCGCGACACTTCCGGCTGCTGGACGCGGAGCTCGCGAGTCGGCCGTACCTCGCCGGCGCGCAGTTCGGCCTCGCCGACGTGCCCGCGGGCACCTGCCTCTTCCGCTACTTCGCGATGGGGCTCGAGGTGGAGCGGCCGCCGCATGTCGACGCCTGGTACGTGCGGCTGGCGGAGCGGCCCGCCTACCGCGCGAACGTGATGGTGCCGTTCGACGAGCTGCGCGGGCGGCTCGCGTTCTAGGTACGATGCCGCCGTGGAGCCGAAGCTCGTCACGGATCCCCGGCTCGCGCAGGTGCTCGCGGAGCTCGTGAAGCGCGAGCCGATCTTCCACCGCCCCGAGCTCGGGACCAGCCGCCGCGACTTCGACGCGATGATGGAGCCCGACTTCTGGGAGACCGGCGCGTCGGGACGGCGCTACTCGCGCGAGTTCGCGCTCGACACGCTCGAGGCGCGCCACCGCGAGTCGCACGACGATCCCTGGAGGACGCGGGACTTCCACTGCACCGAGATCGCGCCCGACAACTATCTCTTGACCTACACGCTCGAGCAGGGACCGCGAGTGACTCGCCGCCTGACCCTGTGGCGCCGCCGCGGCGGCGACTGGAGGATCGTCTACCACCAGGGAACGATCGTGGAAGGGGAGTCGCGATGAGCCGCGAGCCCGCCATGTACGGCGCGCTCGCGCCGTGGTGGCCGCTCGTCTCGGACCCGGCCGACTACGCGGTCGAGGCGGAGTCGCTGCGCAAGATCCTCGACCTGCCGCCGAGCGGGACGCGGCGCACGCTGCTCGAGCTCGGCTCCGGCGGCGGGAACCTTGCCTCGCACCTGAAGGCGCATTTCCAGCTCACCCTCTCCGATCGCTCGGCCAGCATGCTGGAAGTGAGTCGCGCGCTGAATCCGGAGTGCGAGCACGTCGCGGGCGACATGCGCACGCTGCGGCTCGGCCGCAGCTTCGATCTGGTGCTGATCCACGACGCGATCATGTACCTGGTCGACGCGAGCGAGGTGCGCGCCGCGCTCGCGACGGCTGCGGCGCATTGCCGGCCCGGCGGATCGCTCGTGCTCGTGCCGGATGCGGTGCGCGAGACGTTCGAGCCGTACACCGAATCCGGCGGCCACGACGGGGCAGACGGCCGCGGCGTCCGCTACCTCGAGTGGGTGAGCGATCCCGACCCCGACGACACCACCTTCGAGACGCTCTACGCGCTGGTGTTGCGCGAGCCGGATGGCGCGGCGCGCGTCGAGCTCGACCGCCACGTCGAAGGCCTGTTCTCGCGAGCCGAGTGGCTCGCCTGGCTGGGCGAAGCCGGCTTCGCCCCGCGTGTCACCGTCGATGCCTGGTCGCGCCACGTGTTCGTCGGAGTGCGCCCGTGACCCCGATGTACTCGCGCGAGTGGTTCGAGAGCTTCGCCGCGACGGTCCCCCGCGAGCTCAGCGATGCGGACCTGCGCGGAGTCACCGAGGCCTTGCCCCGCGAGGCGTTCCCGAGATTGCTCGACGTGGGCTGCGGCATCGGGCGGATCTCGGGGCCGCTCTCCGCGCTCGGCTACTCGGTCACCGCTCTGGACGTGAGCCGCGAGGCGCTCGCGAGCGCCCGCCGCCGCGCGCCCGGGCCCCGCTATCTCGCGCTCGATCAGCGGCACATCGGCCGGCTGCGTTGGGAGTTCGACGGCGCCATCGTGCTGTGGAACAGCCTCGGCTTCGCCGGCCGGGGCGGCGATCTCGAGACGCTGACCGGCCTCGCGCGCGTGCTTCGCCCCGGCGGGCGGCTCGCGCTCGACCTCTACCATCCGGGCTGGCTGGCGCGGAACCAACGCGATGGTCGCGACGAGCGCGGCCCGGCGGTGAAGCGCTGGCTGCGAGAAGGCCGCTTGTTCCATGAGATCCGCTACGAGAACGGACGCATGGACGCGATCGAGTTCGACGTCTACCCGCCCGACGAGATCGGCGCGCTCTGCCGGCGCGCCGGCTTCCAGCCTCGGGCCGAGCTGGTCTGGTGGCAGAGCGCCGAGCCGAGCGCCGAGTCTCCCCGCTACCAGCTGATCGCGGAGAAGCTCGCGTGAGCGCGAGCTGGGACGAAAAGGTTCGCGGCGTGGAGTGTCCGCTCTGCGCGCCCCGTCCGGAGACGAGCCCGGAGTGGGACTTCGTCGCGAAGCTCGAGCTGTCGTCGCTCTACCTCGCCGGGAACCAGACCTACCGCGGGCAGTGCGTGCTGATCTTCGACCCGCGCCACGCGGCACGCCCGGACCAGCTCTCATCGGCGGAGTGGGCCGCGCTGTCGCGCGACCTGTACGCCGCCGCGAACGCGGTGGTCCGCGCCGCGCGCGCGGACCATTTGAACGTCGAGTCGCTCGGCAACGTGGTGCCGCACGTGCACTGGCACGTGATCCCGCGCTTCGTGGGCGACGCGCGCGCTCGCGAACATGAAGGACACCCGCCTCGAACCGCGCGAGCGGGCCGAGCTCGTCGCGCGCCTGCGCGAGGCGCTCGCGAAGGGAGCGTGAGATGGAGCTGGGCCTGCGCGGCAAGCGCGTGCTGATCACCGGTGCCTCGAAGGGAATCGGGCTCGCGTGCGCGCGCGGCTTCGCTGCAGAGGGCGCGCACGTCCAGCTGGTCGCCCGTTCGCGCGCCGCGCTCGAGTCGGCCGCGCGCGAGATCGCGGCGAAGCACGGCGTCGAGGCGCGCGCGCACGCACTCGACCTGCGCGAGCCCGGGGCCGCGGAGCGGCTCGCTGCCGACGCGGGAGAGCTCGACGTGTTGGTGAACAACGCGGGAGACATCCCGCGCGGGAGGCTCTCCGAGATCGACGAGAAGACCTTCCGCCACGCCTGGGAGCTGAAGGTGTTCGGCTTCGTCAACCTGACTCGCGTGGCGCTGGCAGGGATGCAGCAGCGCGGGCGCGGCGTGATCGTGAACGTGATCGGCATGGCCGGCGTGACGCATCCAGCCGACTACATCGCAGGCACCGCGGGCAACGCCGCGCTCGAGGCCTTCACCAAGGGCGTCGGCAAGGGCTCGCTCCGCCACGGCGTGCGCGTCGTGGGGCTGCATCCAGGGGCGACGCGCACCGACCGGCTCGCGCTGCCGCTGCAACTCGCGGCACGGCAGCGCTTCGGCGACGAGTCGCGCTGGCCGGAGCTGCTGCGCGGAGTGCAGCTCCAGGAGCCGGAGCAGGTGGCGGACACGGTGGTCTTCCTCGCGTCGGAGCGCTCGAGCCATCTGTCGGGCGTGGTGCTGAACCTGAATCCGGCCTGATCGGAGAGAGCGAGATGCCCCGAGCGACACAGGAACGCGTAGAGCTGCCGGACGGCGGCAGCATGCGTGCGCTGCTCTGCCTGCCGGACGGCGCCGCGCCGGCGGGCGGCTGGCCCGGTGTGGTCGCGATCCACGACATCATGGGCTTCACGCCCGACATCCAGCGGATCGCGCAGCGCTTCGCCGGCTCGGGCTACGCGGCGCTGGCGCCGGCGCTGTTCGACGGCGCGGGTGCACCGCCGCTCTGCGTGGCGCGCACGCTGCGCGACGCAGGCCGCGGCGAAGGACCCGCCTTTGCGCGGCTCGACGCCGCGCGCGCGTTCCTCGCGTCGCGCCCCGGCGTCGCGGCGAGCCGGATCGGCGTCACGGGCTTCTGCATGGGCGGCGGGTTCGCGCTCGCCTGGGCCGCGCGCGGCGGGTTCCAGGTGTGCGCGCCGTTCTACGGCGAGGTGCCGGCCGAAGCCGAGCGGCTGCGCCGCGTCTGCCCGGTGGTCGCGAGCTTCGGTGAGCTCGACGGCCCGTTCCTCGGCCACGCGCGCCGGCTGGAGAAACACCTGGCGGAGCTCGGCATCCCGCACGACCTGAAGATCTACCCCGGCGTCGGCCACGGCTTCATGAACGACCACGGCGGCGGGCTGCTCGCCGCGATCGCCCGGCGCACGCCGATGCACGCGGGCTTCGACGCGGCCGCCTCCGAGGACGCCTGGGGCCGGGTGCTGACGTTCTTCGCGGCGCACCTGTAGGAGCCGCGCCATTCGCCGGGTGCAGCTGTTCGAGTTCCTCGACCTGCCGGGTCTGCCGCAAGTGCTGCGCACGCTCGCCACCGAGTATCTGCAGGCCTCGCAGGAGATCGGCGGCGGGCAGCGGGTCGTCGACCTGGTGGCGCGGCGGGTCGAGTCGGTGCTCGAGGAGCGGAAGTCGCGGGAGCTCGTCGACCTCTGCTCCGGCAGCGGCGGGCTCATGCCCGCGGTCGCGCGCCGGCTCGCCGAGCGCGGCGCTCCGGTACACGTCGCACTCACCGATCTCTTCCCGGATCCCGGCGCGGCCGCGCGGCTCTCCGCCGGCGAGCGCTCGTGCGTGGGGGTGCATCCCGAGCCGGTCGACGCGCGAGCCGTGCCGCGGACGCTTCACGGCGCGCGCACGATCTTCATCGGCTTCCACCACTTCCCGCCGGCCGAAGCGCGTGCGGTCCTCGCCGACGCCGTGCGCGCGGGCGAGCCGATCCTCGTGTTCGAGGGCACCGAGCGCCGGCTCGCGGCGCTGCTGCCGTTCGCGCTGTTCAGCCCGTTGCTCGTTCTGGCCCTCACTCCGCTCATCCGCCCGTTCCGCGCTGCGCGGCTCTTCTTCACCTATCTCGTCCCGCTCGTGCCGCTGATCGTGTGGTGGGACGGCGTCGTCTCGCATCTGCGCTCCTACCGCTGCGACGAGCTGCTCGAGCTCGCGCGCGGGCTGGGGAGTGACTGGCGCTGGGACGCGAGCCGCGAGAGAATCCCGGGCACGCCGCTGTACGCGACGAGCCTGATCGGGCTTCCCCCCGCGCACCCGGAGGAGCGATGGTGACGATCCGCAGCGCCGCGCCGCAGCTGCTCGTCGGCGACCTACGCCGCGCGCTCGACTTCTACGAGCATCGGCTCGGCTTCAAAGTCGATTTCGTTTACGAAGGCTTCTACGCGGCGGTGTCGCGCGGCGGGGCGGTGATCCACCTGAAGTGCGCCGACAAGACCGAGGCGGACCGCGAGCACCGGCGCGCGCACGACCACCTCGACGTGTTCCTCGACGTCGCCGGCGTGCGCGAGCTCTTCGACGAGCTGAAGGGCCGCGGCGCGCCGCTCGCGACGGGCCTGGAACGGCATCCGTGGAACGCGGTCGACTTCCACGTCGTCGACCCCGATGGCTACATTCTCTGCTTCTCGGCGGACGAGCCGTGAAGACGCGCGTCGTCCAGACTTCGGGTCACCCCTACCTCGAGGTGCTCGAGCCGATCACCC
>Ga0318568_10001287_pt1 | contig 10931 bp, 9 predicted proteins | sample GRESIP088b5f21_FD_203690 | JGI IMG/M metagenome (GOLD analysis project Ga0318568, IMG submission 203690) | Tropical soil microbial communities from Luquillo Experimental Forest, Puerto Rico - GRE.SIPMG.088b5f21 | ecosystem: Environmental > Terrestrial > Soil > Tropical forest > Bulk soil...
GTTGTTTATGATTTCAATTTATCATAACGATTCATCACAATCATGAAAATCTGCGTTCCTGTTTTTAAAATAAAATTTTCCGCTCCGGATATTTTTCTGCGTATTGATAAATTAAGCCGCGGATATAATCATTGTCGGGGTGAGGAGTCAGGCGCTCCTTAAGTTGCTCCAATGTAATGTCTTCCCCAAATTCTCCTTTAAGCGCAATGCCGCTGAATTTGCCTTTATTCATAAGCAAGATAGAAGAGTGGTTGTAAGTGCCGTCAAATATGGCAAAAGTGGGCAGTTGTTCGTGCAATGCTGTAATTGCTTTCAAAACTTTTTCATTGTGCAAAGAAGGGTCTTCAACTATATCATTATAATCGTTTATAACGCCGAAGCACAAACGCTCATTGATATCAAACTCTTCCGCCATTTTTCTTAACAACGTTTGGCCCTCGTGCAATAAATTAAATGTGTACAACGGATTCAAATGTTGTTTCTTTTTTTCTATTGCAAAACGCACATAGCCCTTTCTGTCTTCGTAAGTATACAGGCCATAAGACTGATGAAATCCTTTCTGGCTGCGGTTAAACTCGGGCCAATGCTTTCTTATTTCAACGCTTTCGAGAATCAAGGCAACAAGTTCGCTTGAGCATTCCTTGTGAGTAATGCTGTAAACTTTGCGCAGCAGATCCTGTTTGCGTTTGCCGCCATCATTGTTGGAAAAGTGACTCTTCACACGCCTTTGCAAATTGGTAGCTTTACCAACGTAAATGATCTTTCCTTTTGAATCATGAAAGTAATATACACCGGGCATCATCGGCAATTGCTCGATATAATAAGTTGGAAGATGCGTCGGCAAATATTGTTCTTTGTTTTTGCCCTTCAGCATTTTGGCAACATGCCCTTCGGAATCGCTGGCAAGGATTTTTTCAAATAATATCGCGGTAGCAGCAGCATCACCATGGGCCCTGTGCCGGCCCTCGATTGTAATGCTCAACGATCTGCAAAGATTACCAAGGCTGTAACTTGGCAGCCCCGGAATTACTTTGCGGGCCATTCGAACGGTGCAAAGTTTCTTCACATTCAATTCATATCCGCAGGACTGCAGTTGATGCTTGATAAAAGAGTAATCGAAGTTTACGTTGTGCGCAACAAAAATGCGATTGGAGAGAAGATTAAAAACATTTTCTGCAACGTCTTCAAAAGTTGGCGCATCGGCCACCATGAAATTATCAATGCCGGTGAGAACGGTAATGAAATGCGGGATCCTTTGGTTGGGATTGATCAGTGTTTGAAACTTTCCTTCCACCTCCATTCCGTTGTGTAGTATAATGGCAATTTCTGTAATGCCGTTACCATTTGCAAACCCGCCAGTTGTTTCTATATCTACTATCGCATACATGACTCAAAACATTCTCACTTTTAATGACTTTTTTCTTGCAAAAAATCATCCACTAATTTAATTTGCGCCGTCAAAATGATGTAGGCGAAGTTAAAAAAATGTTTTGACTTAAATTTTCAAATTCATGCGTTTAATCCTTTCCCTTTTCATTTCCGTATTGTTTACTGCGTATAGCTTTGGACAAGAGATTCGTATCGAAAAAAAGAACATCAGCGACACCGTTTTTAACGACCAGCGGAGTTTGATCATTCCTTCCGATTCGCTCGACGCGATGAAGGTAATGCTGAAACTTTTCCCGGGTAAATTGTATGATTTATCAAGTAAGGATTACAAGAATATTTTCATTAGCTGGGAGTGTAAAAAATGCAAGCCTGCTGCTTATGCAGACGTGAATTGGGTAGAGGGTGATCAACAATTTCCCTATAAAGATGGTGTAGCCACGAGATTAATAAATGTAACCGACTATAAAGATTCTAAGGGAAATCAGTTCAAAATACTGGCGTTTAATCATTCCGCATATGATGAAGACGGGGTACAGACTGGTCGTTTTACAGGCGGTTTGCTGGGGCTTGCAAAGTTTGCCAAAATTGGTGGAAGCTGGCAGATGCGATCGTTTCAACCAGCGATTGCCGCATTTGGTTCATTCGCAAGTTCTCCCAAGCCAGCACCGCTTGTAATAGGGGAGGATCAATACGCTTTTACTGTTTTGCACGAAAATGGTGGTGCGGATCGCCCATTTGAAGGTATTTTGTTTCTGATTGCCGGAACCAATGGTAAATACCGCCCCATTCTTGCAAACGGACAATATGAACTAACAGAGACAGACGAGGGAGAGACAAGATGGCAAAGTACTATCAAAGTTGACAATGACAGCAAGAAGCAATATTTCAGGGATATCATCATTACAACAAAAGGACACTACCACAAAAATGAGAATGAAGAAGATGAATTATACAAAGGCCCTTACGAAATTGCATCTTTCATTAAGAATAAAAAGTCCTTCGACTTTGTGATTGAAAAACGATATGTTTTTGATGGCAAGGAATACGTGATGAAACCAAAACCCGCAGTGTCTGTAACGAACGCGAAGTAGAGACGCGTTGAACGCGTCTCTTGTAATTTTTTATGACTGACTGATAAAATGCAGCGACGCTATATTGCAAGAGAGACGCATTCAATGCGTCTCTACGAGGATTCGAAATTATTTGTAACAGTTATTACTCGTCCATCGTTAGTGAAACTTAGTAGCTTGGTGTTGACTATTCGAGTCTTTCCTCAACAAACTATATCTATGCTCATTAATCAACTGATTGTTTTTAAAAACAGCTTTCTCGAAGACACAGTCAAACTTAAAGCCAGCTTTTTGGAGCACTTTCATGGAACCTGGGTTCCACTCGAATACGCAAGCGAATAAACGTTCAAGATTAAATGTTTTGAAAAAATGTGGAATGGCATGTCTGGCGGCAGTTGACATTATTCCTTTTCCCCAGAAAGGTTCGGCCAGCCAGTAACCAAACTCAGCGTTTTTGCGATAAATATCTTCCTGCAAAATAATGCCAATCACACCAATGCATTCGCCATTCGATTCAATCGCTAATTCCGTTGGCGACACCTTTTTTCGCGAAAGAAAAAGCCTGGCGTCTTCAATTGTGTAAGGATGCGGAAAACTATCCCTGAGATTGTTTTTGATCTTAATATTATTTGCATAACGTGCAATGCTTTCCGCATCATCCGCACGCAAATAACGAAGAATAAATGTGCCGCAGTTTATAGTCATGTGAGTTTTGAGTAGTGAGTTTTGAGTTATGAGTAGGAAACAGGAAGTAGTAAATAGTGAGTTATAAGTTTCGGGCTTTCTTACTCATAACTCACTACTCAAAACTCACAACTTTCCTTCAATCCCCTTTATATAAACATCCTGTTTCGGATATGGAATCTCAATATTTGCTTTGGCAAATTGTTCAAAAATTTCCAGCATTATGTTGCTGCGCAAAGAGCCTGCATCTGAAAGATCGTAGGACCAGAAATTGATCTTGAAATCTACAGAGCTGTTGCCGAAATTGTTGAACAGCACAGAGGGCCCGGGTGATTGCATGACCTTGCTATTGTTTTTCAAAATGCTTTCTATGATCTCTTTTGCTTTGCGCACATCAGACTCGTATGCAATGCCCACCACAATTTCCACTCGCTTGTTGCGGTTGTGCAGCGTCCAGTTGATAAGGTGTTTTGAAAGCATGTCACCATTTGGAACAATGATATCCGCGCCATCTGCATTGCTGATCTTGCTCGAGCGGACACCTATTTCTTTAACCGTTCCGGCACGTCCGTCTATTTCAATATAGTCGCCCACCTGAACAGGTCTTTCAAACGCAAGAATAATCCCTGATACAAGGTTGTTAACGATGTTTTGCAAACCAAAACCAATACCAACACCCAAGGCTCCGATCATGATCGAAATTTTGTCAAGCGGGATACCTGCTGCAGCGATAGCGATCATAAAACCAAGCGCCCAGATTGCCAGCCTCACAAGCAGCATTACAGAACCAATGTTGCTCCGTTTGTTGGTATTGCCACTCATTTTGCTACCGAAAAAGAAATTGATGAACTGCGAAATGATACTCGATATCCAAATGACAAAAACAAAAATAGCAACGCTCATGAAGCTGAATTGCATGTTGCCAATGGAACGGGGTTTATTGAAGAACCAGTCAAGCAGCTTGAAAATTGACTCATACATCGTAAGGCTTTTGGTAAATGCAATTGTCCACAAAATACCAGTGATGATCCAAAGCGCTCTTCTGAGTTTTGTTTTTAACTCATCATACACCAGGAACTCGGAGAACCTGCTTTCACGCAATGATTTGGATTGCAGATATACAGCCTCTAAAATAACGGTACTGAATGCTTTTAGCGTAAAGGTGAAAATGAAACTTTGAACAGCAGTAACGCCAAAGATTTTCGCAAGAGTGACGCGTCCTGTAATGTTGAATATGATTGATAATGCCGCGAACGATAATGTAAGCGTCGTGATTGATTTTTTTACAGGAGATTCGTCCAGTTTCACAAACATATCTCCTTTTTCACGCAAAATTTTCACGCAGGTAAATAAAGCTGCAGTACTTCCGATAAGTAGCCAGAAACGCTCGCCAAATGCGGATTCCAGGAAGAGATCATCGTGCGCAAAAAGCACCCATAGTATTGCCATGATGATCCAGTTTGTTCTTGCTGAAGGTGTAAAGAACGGCATTAGCAGATAGGTTACTAAAAGCAATCTGACCATGTCATTTACATGCATGTACACCATCGGTGGGTTCGGATACATGAAAGGTCCAACACATAAAAATGCAGTAAGGCAGGATACGACAACTGAATGATTCAGGAAATGCAACGGGCCCAGTATTTTCTGCGCATCAGGATATTTCTTTACCCGTCTGTAATTTATCCAGCACCAGCTAAGGAAAGCAAACAGCAATAGCAAGTTGATACTGCGAGTGTCCCAGCTTCCGGCGGTGTAAATATTGAACACACGAATGGACCTCGTAAATGTGTTGGTAATTACATCCCATAGTGATTGCTTGTAATCAGAAGGCCTTATGCTATACAGCGGCTCTTCTTCTTTTCCCCACATAGCCGTTTTAAATGCGCTGGTCCGGAAGTTGAGGTCTGACATCATGTCGCTTATTTGCAAACTACTGATGGAAACCTTGTTCTTCATGACGTTGATGCGTGTAATGGCCTGTTGCTGCACAGAATCAAGATTGCGTGCTTTTTTCAATACTATTTGCACCTGACGGTTTAACGAAGTATCCGGTATGTTTAGTTTTAAAGAGGCATCGTTAACAATCTTTTTTACTTCCTGGTTGCTTTTAACGATTTGGTCGGAGTAATCACCCAGACTTTTTTGCCAGTCGGCCAACTTAGAACTGGTCTCCTGCAACATGATCGTAAAAGTGTTGAGGTTGCGAAGGTTCATTTCCGCATCATTTTTATCGAGCCTGTTTTTAAAGTAAGTGAGGCTCCTCTCAACTGAAGGAATACCCGCTGCAATTTTTGTGGTATCCATCCTTCGTTTAAAGTAGTTGGATGATCTGGATATGGTGAAGGAGTACGTCTCTATCTTGCTGGCGATCTTGGAAACGGCTGTATCTGCCTGCTGTTTGAGCGTTATGGAATCCCGAATTTCTTCCTTGCGAACAGAGTCTTCTGGTGAAAGGTGACGTTGTGCAATGCTATTCTGCATGGAGATGCATAATAGAATAAAAATAATTACCGGTTTAGCGTGCCTCAGTTTTTTCATGTAGGATTGTTATTAGTGCAAAGTAATTTGAAAATGTGGAGATTTGAAAATTTGAAAATGGAACGCAGATTTTCAAGATTGTCATGATTTAAGAAGATCTTTTGATTAATACTTTTTAGATATTATTTTGGCTTTATCAAAAAAGAAAATCAAAACAGATCATGAGAATCTTGAAAATCTGCGTTCTATTGTTAGTGGTCCTTTCGGCGTGTAGGGCCAAACATTCCGATGATTCATTTTTCTTTGTACAGATGTCAGATCCACAGTTTGGTTTTTATACAGACAATAAATCCTTTGACATTGAAACAGCTCATTTTGAAAAGGCAATCCAAAAAGCCAATCGCCTCCATCCTGCATTTGTAATAGTTACAGGAGACCTGGTACATAAAACATTTGACGCTGCTCAAATCAATGAATACAAAAGGATCGCCAAACAACTTGATTCGGATATACCATTATACAACGTGCCGGGCAATCATGATACAGGTAACGAGCCGACTCCGCAGGATGTTGATGCGTATAATGCCGCTTTTGGTCCCGACTACTATACATTTCATTGCGGCAATATGTTGGGTATTGTATTAAACTCTAACTTTCTTCACAGTCCTGAGAAAGCAATGGATAAAGCAAAAGCGCAGGAGGAATGGCTGATCAGAACATTGGATTCTGCCTCCAACAAATCATACAAAAACAAAGTGGTGTTCATGCATCATCCATTGTTTATCGAAAGGCCGGAAGAGGGTGATGGTTATTTTAATATTCCAACAGCAACAAGAAAAAAATATCTTGATCTTTTTAAAGCAAATGGTATCAAATATATTTTCGCCGGTCATTTGCATCGTAATTTTTTCGGCAAAAGCGATAGTCTTGAAATGACAACCACAGGTCCGGTAGGAAAGCCACTGGGCCAGGACTCATCAGGGCTGCGCATTGTGCAGGTGAATGGTGGGGTTATTACGAGTAAATACTATGTTCTCGATTCAATACCTGCGAAGCCCTAATTTGAAAATTTGAGGATTTGAAAATTTGAAAATTCTTTGTGTGCGGCATTCTTTGCTTTTCAAAGACTGGCTGAGCGGGTAAGTAAATAATCAATTTTGAAGTAGCATTCTCATTTTCAAATTTTCAAATTTCCATATTCTCAAATTATCCCACTATTTTGCGTCTCAAATAACTCCGGTGCATGCATACATTTGAAACATTGAGCAAGCTTTTTATCAACAGATTCGATACCAAGCACTTTACAGGTAAGCCAGTAACACTGTATGAACCGGCTGATTATTTTTTATCATTAGGCGGAAAACGCATTCGCCCGGTGATGTGCCTGATGGCGAACGAGCTTTTCGATGATATTATTGAAGATACATGGAACGTTGCGACTGCCATTGAGTTATTTCACAACTTTACGCTTATTCATGACGATATAATGGACAAAGCGCCGTTGCGTCGTGGTCTTACCACAGTTCATATCAAATACGGAGAACCAACTGCCTTGCTTGCAGGAGATGTGATGCTCGTGACTGCTTACGATTACCTCAACAAAATGAAAAGCGGTCATCTACAAAAAGTGATACATCTCTTCAACAAAACGGCGAAGGAAGTGTGCGAAGGGCAACAGCTTGACATGGATTTTGAACACACTATGAATGTCAACATGGATGAGTATTTGCACATGATCGAATTGAAAACATCTGTCTTACTGGCGGCAAGTTTGAAGTTAGGAGCCATTCTCGGCGGGGCGGGTGATGGCAACCAGTATCACATGTATGAGTTTGGCAGGAACCTTGGCATCAGCTTCCAGATACAGGATGATTACCTCGATGCATTTGGAGATCCGGCGAAAGTAGGCAAGCAGGCTGGGGGAGATATCAAGGTAAATAAGAAAACCTTCTTAATGATCAAAGCGCTGGAAAGTTGTGATGATAGCCAGATGGAGCAACTTACAAAACTCATGAAAGAAAACCCCGACGACAAGGTAGAGAGAGTACTGGAGATTTTCAGATCATGCGGCGTAGATAAATGGGCTATTTCATTGAAGGAACAGTATATGAAAAAGGCATTGCATCACCTGGAGGAAATAGCGGTGTTGAACGTGAGGAAAGAGCCGTTGAGGCAATTGACTTATGCGCTGATGCAGAGGGAATATTAATTTGAAAATTTGAAAAAGAGGGGAACGCAGATTTTCAAGATTGTCATGATTTTTTATGATATGAAATAATCCTACTTCTGGAAAAATAATATTAATCATGACAATCTGCGTGCCGTTCTTCAAATGTATCCTTTTGTGTAACATTAATGTACTTTTGCTAAAAGCAAAAAATTTCAAATAGTATACATTTATGAAAAGAATAAACAGCATGGTAAACGTTTTGTTGTCCTTTTCATTATTTCCCTTTGGTTTGTCACAATCGTCTGATAATTTTAAAAAGAAGTTATCCAAATATCAAAATACAAATCAGGAAGCGGACAAGGCTAATCTTTACACAGATTGGCAAGCTGTAGGATGTGATATTGCTCACATGATTGAAAAAGGAAAGAATGAGCAATAGCCGGAGTTCCATTCCCGATCAGCAACAAAAAAATCCAGACAAAAATAATGGCGGAGTAATAGCCGCTCACATGCAATATCATCAGGGGCCAATTCCGCCAGCGAGTGAGCTGCAACGTTATGATGAAGTTAATCCTAGCTTTGCGGACAGGATTATTGCAATGGCAGAAAGGGAGCAAAAGGCACGATTAGAGCTTAACCAATTATCCTCAGAAAAGGTATTTGAAATCGAAAAAAGCAGAGTCGGTGTAACTAAAAGGGGGCAGTGGTTTGCTTTGGTAATAGTTGTTCTTATTTTGCTTTTTGCCTCGTTTTGGGCTTATCTAGGTCATGCAAACGCGGCAGCTGGTTTGGTCGGAGCCGTTGTGGTAGGAGTTATAGTTGCTTTTGTAGGTGGGAGGAAGAACGAAAATGAATCGTAAAAAGAACATAATATTCGATTTCAAAAATGGTAGCTACTTTAGGAGCTTTTTTTGGTGTGGAATGAAACGGGGGTGCTTAATTAGTGGAGCAGAGGAATCTAGAACATATATAATTTCATCTCAAGACATTAAGAAAATAAAAAGATGAAATTCTTTTAAAAAACCGGAATAAAAATTTTGCAGAAACAATTTCAACCTTATCTTTGCACTCCCAACAACGAAAAACGGTAACGCAAAACGTTGATAACGGGAAAGTTCTTACAGAAATGGGAGTTTAGCTCAGTTGGTTCAGAGCATCTGCCTTACAAGCAGAGGGTCGGCGGTTCGAGCCCGTCAACTCCCACTAAAGCCGAAATTCTTTAAAGATGAGTTTCGGTTTTTTTATTCAGATTTTCTGTTACAAAAGTTTTTACAAAAAGGGAGTTTAGCTCAGTTGGTTCAGAGCATCTGCCTTACAAGCAGAGGGTCGGCGGTTCGAGCCCGTCAACTCCCACAATCTAAAGCCAAAATACTAATCGTGTTTTGGCTTTTTTTATTTCCCATCGTACCGCAAAAAAAGAATGGTATTTTTAAGAAGGCTTAAGATATGGATCAAATGAAAGGCTGATATTTATAATGTAAAACACACATGCTGCAATGAATAAAGATGAAAAGCTGGTTACCTGGTTCAGCAGGCTGTTACGGTGGGGATTGGGAGTTGCTTTTATCCTTACAGGCATTTTGTATGAAGATAAAGCGAACTGGCCTGTTATATTGTTTGGCGTATTGCTAGTAGTGACCGGCTTCTTTAAGCCTAAAAGATGTATAGACAAGTGCGCTAACTAAAGGCTTCTTTAGACTTTTGGGCTGACAGAAATGGTTCTTATCACAAAGGTTTACACTAATAATAATATGATAAAAGGCAGTTATAGACTGCCCATTACCATTTATTCATCAATTTTATTGTTGACAAACTTGTTTCTGCTACAGTATATCACTAATCTATGCCCATTAGAACATAAAAGAACCGAATCCAGGATTCGGTTCCATCATTTTTATTTCAAACTAAATTCAATCACCGGAACTTCATAAGGTGGCTTGTTTTTAGGAAGCTTCAAAATCAAATCTGAATTGTTAGCACCAGTTTTAAACGGTACTTCAGAATCATCATTTAGCAATTGTGCATACTTTATTTTACCACTGTAATTAGGCAATACGAGTTCGCCATCTGCCGGATAATTAAAGAGATGCAGATATAACTTCTTTGTAGTGGGGTTGTACGTTAACCTTTCACCCATTGATTCTGGTATATCGTATTCTGCAGGAGGAAAGGTGCAATTATAGATAGCCTGATTGTTTTCATGCATCCAATATGCCAGGCTGTCCAGCGCTCTTTTAGCGCGAAAATCAAACTCTCCGCGAGCTGTAGGGCCAACATTTAATATGAGGTTACCACCATTGGCTGTAGAGGTGATCAACAGGTCAAGCAATTGACGTTGGTTCTTCCATGTATTTTCATCACGGTAGTATCCCCACGAACCGGAGAAAGTTTGACAGGTTTCCCAATATTTTCCTTTATACGGTAATAACTGTGATGGTTTTACCTGTTCAGGTGTCACAAAATCGCCGCCATCTGCATATCCATCCTGATCAAGTCCTAATCTGTTGTTCACCAATATTCCGGGCTGTAATTTTCTTACCAGTTTTATCAGGTTCAGTGCATCCCAGTCCTCCGGATGTTTACCATGTTTACTTTCTTTTCCCCACGTCCAGTCTAACCAAAGGATATCGACCTTTCCGTATTTTGTCAGCAGTTCCGTGATCTGGTCCTTCATGTATTGCTGATATTTTTTCATATCGCGGCCTTTGTTTACACGCTCATAATAAGCATCTTTTTCTTCATTGCTAAGGCTGTCTGCCGGACGCAGCGGATGGCAATCATCAACAGTATAATCCGGATGGTGCCAATCAAGCAGCGAGTAATAAAAACCTACTTTTATTCCTTCTGCCCGGAATGCATCTACAAATTCCTTTACCAGGTCGCGATGCGCCGGTGTGTTCGTTGCCTTATAATCGGTATATTTTGAATCGAACAGGCAAAACCCCTCATGATGTTTTGTTGTAAGCACTGCGTATTTCATGCCCGCGGCTTTGGCTTCTTTCGCCCATGTTTTCGGATCAAATTCGTCGGGATTAAAATTGTCAAAATATTTTTGATAATCTTCATTCGTAAAACGCTCCCGCATCTTTACCCACTCATGTCTTGCCGGCAAAGAATACAATCCCCAATGTATGAAC
>Ga0318568_10001289_pt1 | contig 10919 bp, 10 predicted proteins | sample GRESIP088b5f21_FD_203690 | JGI IMG/M metagenome (GOLD analysis project Ga0318568, IMG submission 203690) | Tropical soil microbial communities from Luquillo Experimental Forest, Puerto Rico - GRE.SIPMG.088b5f21 | ecosystem: Environmental > Terrestrial > Soil > Tropical forest > Bulk soil...
GGATTGCGGGCGTCGCAGACTGGCGAACAGCTCCGACTCGCGCCACACCCGGGCGAAGCCGCCCGGCTCGCGGACGTTGCCGGCCAGGAACTCCTCGTGGATGGTGAACGGGCAGGCGTAGACGTCGCCCACCGGGTCGATCAGGCACACCACCCGCCCGGCGCCGCACATGCCCAGGCCGGGCAGCGCACCGCCGTAGCCGTTCAGGTGGAAGAAGGAGTCGCCGGTGAGCACCTGCTCGCCGTGGGCCAGCAGCCACTGGTACAGATCCCGCTGCTGGGCCGCGGTGGGGTGGAGCTCGTGCCACACGTCCGCGCCCCGGCCGGACGGGCGGAGCCGGGTGATCCGCAGCTGGGCGGCGTAGCCGTCGGCGATCGCCTTGAACGCGTCGAGCTGGCCGGCGTTGTGCCGGGTCATCACGACGGAGATCTTGAAGCCGCGGAATCCCGCGTCGGCGAGGTTACGGATCGCCCGCAGCGCGGTCGCGTACGAGCCGGTCCCGCGGACGGCGTCGTTGACATCGGCCGTCGCCCCGTCGAGCGAGATCTGCACGTCCACGTAGTCGCTGCCGGCCAGCCGCCGCGCGACGGCGGGGGTGATCTTCACCCCGTTGGTGGAGAACTTGACCCCGACGTGATGGGCGGTGGCGTAGCCGACCAGGTGCCAGAAGTCGGGCCGCACGGTCGGCTCGCCGCCGCCGATGTTCACGTAGAAGACCTGCATGCGCTCCAGCTCGTCGATCAGCTCCTTGCACTGCCTAGTCGGCAGCTCCCGCGGGTCGCGGCGCCCGGAGCTGGACAGGCAGTGCACGCACGCCAGGTTGCACGCGTAGGTCAGTTCCCAGGTGAGGCAGATCGGCGCGGCCAGGCCGTACTGGAACTGCTCAGCCAGCGGGAGCGGGGATCCAGCGGCGTTCACGAGGTCAGCCCTCCAGATCATCGTCGCCGGGCGCCGAATACGCGGATGTTAACGTCACCCTGTGACACAATCAAGGCCTGGCGATCGGACGGGGTAAGGGCCAATGATCGTTGCCGATCCGCGATCGGCGGCGGCGGGCCGTCGCCGGGGACGGCCGCCCACGACGCGGGGCCGGGGACGGCCCACCGATACGAGCCGCCGGGGACGGCCCCCCGGGACCAGCCGCCGCAAGCTGGAACTGATCGCGCTGCGGCTGTTCACCGAGCAGGGCTTCGACGAGACGCCGATCGAGCAGATCGCGGCCGAGGCCGGGGTGAGCCGGCGGACGTTCTTCCGCTACTTCAGCTCCAAGCCCAGTGTCCTGTGGGGCGAGTTCGACGCCGAGGTGGAGGCCATCCGCGCGGCGCTGGCGGCGGTCCCGGCCGCGGTGCCGATGATGGACGCGATCCGTGAGGCGGTGGTCGCGGCCAACCACTACCGGGCCGAGGACGTCCCCGAGCTGCGGGCCCGGATGAACCTGATCATCTCGGTGCCGGCCCTGCAGGCCAGCGCGGCCGTGCACTACGACGCGTGGGAGCGGGCGATCAGCGACTTCGCCGCGACCCGCATCGGCCAGCCGCCCGGCTCCCTCTACCCGCTCGCGATCGGCCGCGCGACCCTGGCCGTGTGCCGCGCCGCCTACGACCGCTGGTGCGCGCGGGCGGACGCCGACCTCACCGTCTACCTCGACGCGGCCGTCGCCGCGCTCGCCGCCGGATTCCCGCCCGCCTCTCTCGGCACCGAGAAACAAGCGGTGGCCGGACGCGCCGGTTCAAGCTGAGCGCCACGGATCGATCACCTCAACCCCGGTTTCCTGGAAATCCTTGGTGTTGCGGGTGGCCAGGGCCGCCCCGTGGGCACGGCATATGGCAGCGATCTGGGCGTCGAACCCCCCGATTGGGAGGCCAGCCTCCTCACGGTGCCTCGCGATTCGCGCGTGGTGGACGGCAGCGCCTGCGTCGAAGGGCAGCACATATTCGCTAAACGCGGCGAAAACCTCATCCGCCGCCGCCCGCAGGCGATCCTTCCGTCTTCCCGCGGGAAGGCGTTCCAGGCCGTAGCGGATCTCGGCGGCCGTGATCGCCGTCGTGTACAGCTCGCCTGCGGCCTGTCTGCTCACCCAGTCACGGAGAGCCGGGGACGGTGACGGCCGCATGAGCTCAGACACGACGTTGGTGTCGGCGACGATCATCTAGCGGAGGTCCGCGGCCCGCGCCCGGTCGTTGCGGGGAGGTATGTCGAGCTCGATACCGCCCAGCTCACCGAAGCGATCGAGGATGACATCGAAGAAACCCGCCGCCTCGCCCGGCCCGCTCACCGCGTCGGTCAGGATCGCGCGGATCTCAGCCTCCATCGACCGGCCGTGACGGGCCGCGCGGACCCGCAGCCGTTCCTTCACCCGCTCGTCCAGGTTCCGGATGCTCACTGCCGCCAGCGTAACCACCATCCTCCTCTTTCGCCAGCGATGCTAGCAATGATAGCAGACGCCATTCGTCATGACCGCGTCGTAGGCACCAGGGTCATGGCCGTGCCGTCGCCAGCGTTACGATCGCGGCTGTGACTGATTTCGAGCTGGCCCACCGGTACGACACGGTCGACCTCTACCGCCGCGGCACGGCCGCCAAGGTCGAGCTCAACCGCCCCGAACGGATGAACGCCTGGGACGCCCGGCTCGCCCGCGACCTGCTGGCCGCCCTGACCGGCGTCGCCGAGGACCCCGGCGTCCGCGCGGTGATGCTGACCGGCGCCGGGCGCGCGTTCTCCAGCGGCGCGGACCTCAAGGAGAGCGAGTCCGGCCCTCGCGACCTGTACAGCGTGCTGACCGAGCGCTACCACCCGCTCATCCTCGGGGTCCGGGAGATGCCCAAGCCCGTCGTGGCCGTGGTGAACGGCGCCGCGGCCGGGATCGGCCTGTCCCTGGCGCTCGCCTGTGACCTGGTCATGGCCGGCGAATCGGCGTACTTCCTGCTCGCGTTCGTCAACATCGGCCTGGTGCCGGACGGCGGGTCGTCGGTGCTGGTGCCCTCGCGGGTGGGATTCGCGCGGGCGGCCGAGATGGCGATGCTGGGGGAGCGGATCGACGCCCGCCTGGCCCAGGAATGGGGCCTGATCAACCAGGTCTGGCCGGACGATGAGCTTCAGGACCGCGCCGCCGGGCTCGTGACCAAGCTGGCCAACGGCCCCACCCGGGCCTACGCGGGCATCAAGCGGCAGCTCAACAACTGGCTCTACCAGCGCATGGGCGAGCAGCTCGAGTTCGAGGCCAAGATCCAGCAGGAGATGGGCGAATCGGGCGACTTCGCGGAAGGGGTCAGGGCCTTCACCGAAAAGCGCCCGCCGCGCTTCACCGGCGTGTGACCGGGGCGTCGGCTCAGCCGCGCGGGTAGTCCTGCTGCGTGCGGGCGTAGTCCGCGAACTCCTCCAGCGAGTCCGGGTTGGCCATCGCGTTGACGTTGGCCGCCTGCTCCGGGGACACCCCGAGCAGCAGCTTGCGCACGGGGACCTCCATCTTCTTGCCGGTGAGGGTGGCCGGGATGGCGTGCACCTGGATGATCTTGTCCGGCATATGACGGGGGGTGTACTCCGCGCGCAGCCGGTCACGGATCTTCTGCCGGAGCGCGTCGTCGAGCACGCGTCCGTCGGCCAGGATGACGAACAGCGGCATGAAGAACCCGCCGCCGGGCAGGTCGAGGTTGACGATGAGCGCGTCGTCCACCTCGTCGATGGAGGCGAGCACCGCGTAGATCTCCGCGGTGCCGATCCGCACCCCGTGCCGGTTCAAGGTGGCGTCCGACCGCCCCAGCACGAAGCAGCCGCCCCGTTCGTTGATCTTGAAGAAGTCGCCCTGCCGCCACACCCCGGGGAAGTCGGCGAAGTACGAGTCGCGGTACCGGCTGCCGTCGGCGTCGCCCCAGAAGCCGACCGGCATCGACGGCATCGGCTCGGTGATGACGAGCTCGCCCACCTCGCCGACGACGTCCTCGCCGCGCTCGTTGAACGCGTGCGCCGCGACGCCCAGATGGGGGGCCTGGATCTCGCCCGCGTACACCGGCTGGGTGGGCACGCCGCCGACGAACCCGGTGCACACGTCGGTGCCGCCGCTCCCGGTGGCCAGCCACAGGTCGGGCTTGACGTTGTTGTAGAACCAGGCGCCGCAGCGGGCCGACACCGGCGAGCCGGCCAGCAGGATCTCCCGCAGCGTTGACAGGTCGTAGCTCTTGGCGGGCACGACGCCCGCCCGCGACATGATGTCGACGTAGGCCGGGCTGGCCCCGAACAGGCTCGCCCGGGCCTCGGCGGCCACCTGCCACAGCACGCCGGGATCGGGATAGCCGGGGTTGCCGTCGTACAGCACCGGGCACACGCCCAGCAGCGGCGAGCTGACCAGGAAGTTCCACATCATCCACCCGGCGGTGGTGTAGAAGAACATCCGCTCGCCCGGCCGCATGTCCATGTGGAACGTCTGCAGCTTGAGCTGCTCCAGCAGGATGCCGCCGTGGCCGTGCATGATCGGCTTGGGCAGCCCGGTGGTACCTGACGAGAAGAGGATCCATAACGGATGCTCGAACGCGACCTGCTCGAAGGCGAACCCGCCCGAGGGCACCGGCGCGGAGCCGATCGCCTCGTCCCAGGCCAGCCCGCCCGGAACGAACGGCTCCGCGCTCCCGGGACGCAGGTACGGCAGGGTCACCACCCGCTCCAGGCTGCCGAGCGCGCCCGCGATCCGCCGCATCTCGGCCGTGCGGTCGAACTCCTTCCCGCCGTAGCGGTAGCCGTCCACGCAGAACAGCACCTTCGGCGCGAGCTGCGAGAACCGGTCGATGACGCCGCGCCAGCCGAAATCGGGGGAGCAACTGGCCCAGATCGCGCCGGCGGCGGTGGTGGCCAGCATCGCGACGACCGTGTGCGGGATGTTCGGCATGATCGAGACGACCCGGTCGCCGGGGCGCACCCCCAGCGACCGCAGCCGGGTGGCCAGGGCGCGGACCTGGCCGGCGAACTCCTCCCAGGGCAGGCCGGTCAGGGGGGTGGTCTCGCTGGCGTACAGCAGCGCGTCGGTGCCCTGGCGCTCGTTGCGCAGCACGTGCTCGGCGTAGTTGAGCCGCGCGCCCGGGAACCACTGCGCGCCCGGCATCGCGCGCTGGCCGAGCACGCGGGCGGGCGGCGTTGACGCGGCGATCCCGAAGTAATCCCACACCGCCTGCCAGAAGCCCTCGAGATCCGTCACCGACCAGCGCCACAGCGCCTGGTAGCCGTCGAAATGCAGGCCGCGCTCGCGCCCGAGCCAGCCGGTGAACGTTGTCAGGTTCGCCCCGGCCACCTGCTCGGGGCCGGGTGCCCACAGCAGGTCGCCGTCACGCACGTCGGGATCCACACAGGCGACGGTGACACACCGCGGTGCCGCAGGCAATGCCCGGCGGGCCAGCCGGAGCGGGAGATTGTGGGCCCGCACAAGCGGCCGGGTTCCGGATGTGCACACGCGCACAAGATCGTTTCATTGACGTTCGGATCGTAATAAACGACCCTTGCGCTGCTGACGGCGGACATCTAGCATCCGAGGCAAATCGGAGCACTCCCGACTCAGATATTGTCATATATCGACCGGTCGCGGCGCCGCCTCCTGCACTCACGGCGACGACAGGGCGCGACTATCAGCTCGCCTGGCCCGAGGGGCCGGGTTCATGCCTGCACCACCAGGAGGTGGGATTAGGTGGGGAGAAGAAAGCACGCGCCGGGTACCCGGACCGCCGGAGCGCTGGTCGCGGTCATCGCGGCGCTGGTCGCGGCCGGATGCAGCAGCAGTTCCAGCACTCCGTCGTCGGGCGGCTCGGCGACGGCCACCGCGAGCGGTACCGCCGCGAGCACGTCACAGTGCGGCACCAAGCCGGGCGTGAAGGCGACCGGCACCCCGATCCCGCTGGGCGCGATCGCCACCAACCAGCCGGGAACGTCGTTCACCGACATCCCGAACATGGCCGCCGCCTATTTCGCCTGCGTCAACGCCAACGGCGGCATCAACGGCCACCCGATCAAGCTCTACATCCAGACCGAGCAGACCAACCCGGCTCAGATCGCGGCCGATGCCAAGCAGCTCGTGCAGACGGATCACGTGGTCGGGATCGTCGGCAACACCTCCATCCTCGAGTGCACGATCAACCACAGCTACTGGGAGAAGCTCGGCTACTTCGTTGTTGACTCGGGGATCGCGCCCGAGTGCTACTCGACCCCCAACAGCGCCGCGGTCAACATGGGCCCGCGCTACAGCTCCGACGGCGCGGTGCAGTACGCGCTGTCCCAGCACGTGTCGAAGGTCGTGTTCGATCAGTCGAACGTCCCGGGTACCGGCTATATCGCGGCCGGCCCGGCGGCGCTCGCGGCGGCCGCGCACACGCCGATCGTGCAGCTGACCGAGAACGTGCCGATCTCGGACGCCAACTCGGTGGCGATCAAGGAGGTCGACGACGCGGGCCCGAACGGCGCGGTGATCCTCAACTTCACGCCGCCAGAGGCGCTGGTGATCCTGCAGGCGGCGCAGAAACTGGGCCTGGAGGACCGGGTCAAGCTGTGGGGCTGCTCGACCCCGTGCAACACCGACTTCCTGGCCCAGGCGCTCGGCCCGAAGTGGAACCACAAGCTGTTCGTCAACGCCGAGCTGACCCCGCCGGACGTGACCAGCACCCCGAAGATGGCGCTGTACAAGGCGATCCTCGCCCAGTACGGCAAGTCGGTGTCGGGCGGCGTGGGCAGCTTCAGCCAGATGGGTTTCGCCGAGGCCGAGATCATGGTGCACGCGCTGCAGGCGGTCACGGGCGCGTACACGGTGGCCAGCGTCAACACCGCGCTCAAGGCGGTGAAGGATTTCGACACCGGGATGCTGTGCCAGGGCTGGACGTACGGCGGCTACCCGATGCACATTCCGAACAACGTGGACTACACGACCACGCCGGACAACGGCAAGATGGTGACGGCCCAGGGCTGCACCGCGATCTCGCCGGCCGACCCGCAGATCGCCGCGTACCGCAAGGTGGCCGGCACTGGGTGAGGACGGTGAGCTGAGGTAATCAGCAGGACAGGCGACAGAGCGCCCAAGGCAGGACGACGGTGCCGAGCTGGCAGGACTTCGAGCCGTTCATCGTGAGCGGTCTCGCCCTGGGAGGGGTGTACGCCCTTTCCGGGGTGGGGACGGTGGTTCTCTACCGGGCCACCGGCGTGGTGTACCTGGCCTTCGGCGCGGTCGGCGCCATGGGCGCTCTGATCGCCTGGTCCCTGACCAACGCGGGCACCCCCGACTGGCTGGCGTGGCTGGTCTGCGTGCTGTTCAGCGGGGCGGTGACGCTGGCCTACGGGATCGTGTTCGGCCCGCCGCTGGCCCGGCGCGACCCGCTGGTCAAGGCGGTGGCGACGCTGGGGCTGACGCTCATCCTGTTCGGCCTGATGGACCTGCTCTGGACGACCAACGGCGGGCAGTCCCGCGCGATCACGCTGCCGACCGACAACGGCGGGTTCACGATCGGCCAGGTCCAGGTGACCTGGACCCAGGTGATCGGGCTGGCCGCGGGCGTCGGCATCGTGGTGGTGACCACGGTGTTCCTGCGCTATACCAAGCTCGGCACGGCGATGCGGGCGATGGCCAACGACCGCGAGATCACCGCCACCCTCGGGGTGCCCGTGCGCCGGGTCGAGGCGGCGGCCTGGCTCGGCTGCGGCGTGATCGCCGGGGTGGCCGGGCTGCTGCTGGCCGACCTGGTCGCCCTCGACGCGACCACGCTGACGTTCCTGGTGATCTCGTCGCTGGCCGCGGCGCTGATCGCGCGGCTGCGGTCGATCGTGGCAACATTCCTGGCGGCGATGGCGATCGGCCTCATCCACGACTTGCTGACCCCGATCCAGTCGCTGTCCAACTACCGCGACATGACCCCGTTCGTGCTCGCCGCCGTGGCGCTGCTGGTGCTCTCACGCCACCGCGTGATGACGGCCTCGCGCGAGGAGGCCTAGGGCATGCCCGGGAGGTCCGTGCCGTGGGGCATGTCCCGCCACGCTCCGGCCCGCACCGGCCCCGGGGACGGGCCCTGATGCTGGACATCGCGGGCCGCACCGCCGCCGCGCGGCAGCGCTCACCGCTGCGCCGGCCCGGCCGCCGGGCGCTGATCCGCGCCGGGGTGGTCGTTGTCCTTTTCCTGTTCGTGCTGCTCGCGCTGCCGCAGCTGCTGAGCCTCTACTACATCGATGCGATGACCCAGGTGGTGGTGTACTCGGTGGTCACGCTCGGGCTCGGCGTGCTCGTCGGCCGGGTGGGCCTGGTCTCGCTCGGGCAGGTGGCGGTGCTCGCGATCGGCGCCTGGGTCGCCGCCAGGCTGCTGTTCGCCACCACCCAGCCCTACCCGCTGGTGCTGCTGGAGGCGGGCGTGATCACGATGGTGCTCGGGACGCTCATCGGGCTCCCGGCGCTGCGGCTGCGCGGGCTGTACCTGGCGCTGATCACGCTGATGCTGGCCGGCGCGATCACGGTCGTGCTCACCACGACGAACTTCCCCAACGGCGGCCACGGCTTGCTCGGCTACAACGGCGCCACGGTCCACATCCCGGCGATCCGCCGTCCCGCCATCGCGGAGAGCGACCCGGCCTACTACCGCTACGCGGTCGTGGTCGCCGCGCTCATGTTCCTGCTCGTCCTCGCGCACATCCGGACCAGGCCCGGCCGGGCCTGGGCGGCGATCCGGCAGAGCGAGCCCGCGGCGCTGGCCGCGGGCATCAACACCTGGCTGTACAAGCTGTGGGCGTTCGCGCTCGTCTCGTTCATCACCGGCGTGGCCGGCGGCGTGCTCGCGGGCGCCGTCCACTACCTGTACTCGATCAACTTCCCGACCCAGGACTCGATCACGCTGCTGGCCGTGGTGCTGATGGGCGGCGCGTACAGCCTGTGGGGCGCGGTCATCGCCGCGCTGCTGCTGCAGCTCCTCCCGGCCCTGCTCAACAACTGGGGCGTGTCCGCCGACTGGCTGACGATCCTGTTCGGCATCGGCGTGCTGCAGGTGCTGCTCACCGCCCCACGCGGGCTGGCGGACCAGGTGCCCAAGGATCTCGCCCGGCTGGGCCGCCTGCTGCGGCGGCGGATACGCCGGCCGGCGCCGCCCGAGGGTGATCCAGCATGATCGAGGTAGACCGCCTGACCGTCCGCTTCGGCGGCGTGACCTCGCTGGACGGCATGAGCGTGACCTTCGGGGCCGGCACCTGCGGCCTGATCGGGCCGAACGGTGCCGGGAAGACCACGTTCTTCAACGTCTTGAGCGGGTTCGTCCGGCCGGTCACCGGGACCGTGCGCGCGTTCGGGGAGGACCTGCTGTCGATGGTCCACTACCGCCGCGCGCGGTGGGGGGTGCGGCGGACGTTCCAGACCGAGCAGGCCATCGAGGAGCTGTCGGTGTTCGACAACGTGGCGATGGTGCACGAGCACGCCAGGCTGAACGGCGCCTCCCGGCGCCGGGACGTGCTCGGCGCGATCTCGTTCGTCGGGCTCGGCGCCGATCCCTCCGCCACCGTGGGCACGCTCGCGGCGGGCGAGCGCCGGCTGCTCGAGGTCGCCCGGGCCGTGGTCGGCCGGCCGAAACTGGTGCTGCTGGACGAGCCCGCCGCCGGGCTGCCCGACGAGGAGACCCGGCACCTGGCCGAGGTCATCCGGGCCATCCCCGGGCACACCGGGGCGCTGGCGATCCTCGTCGACCACGACATGAGCCTGGTGTCGGCCTGCTGCGAGACGACCGCGGTGCTCGACTTCGGCAAGCTGATCGCGGCCGGCCCGACCGCCGGGGTGCTGCGGGACGAACAGGTGATCCGCGCCTACCTCGGCACGGCGGAGGTGTCATGACCGAGGAGCCACGGGCCGAGACCGGCGCGGGCCTGGACCTGCGCGGCCTGACCGTCGAGCGGGGCGGGCGCGCCGTGGTTCGGGACGTGTCGATTCCGATACCGGCCGGCGGGGTGACCGCGCTGCTGGGGCCGAACGGCGCCGGGAAGTCGAGCCTGGTGCTGGCCGTGGGCGGCGTGCTCAGGCCGCAGGCGGGATCGGTGCTCCTGGACGGCCGCGACCTCGCGGGCCGCCGGCCGGAGCTGATCCGCCGGGCCGGGATCGCGATCGTGCCGGAGGGCCGCAGGCTGCTCTCGGAGCTGACCGTCGAGGACAACATCGGCATCGCCACCTACGCCCTGGCCCGCGAGCAGGCCCGGGCCGGGCGCCAGCGGGCGCTGGACCTGTTCCCCGAGCTCTCCCGGCGGCTGTCGGCCCGGGCCCGGACGCTCTCCGGCGGCGAGCAGCAGATGCTCGTGCTGGCCCAGGCCCTGGTATCCCAGCCGCGCTACATACTGATCGATGAGCTCTCGCTGGGGCTCGCGCCGGTGGTGGTCAACCGCCTGATCCCCAAGATCCGCGCGTTCGCGGAATCCGGGATCGGGGTGCTGCTGATCGAGCAGTTCGCTACCGTCGCGCTGGGGCTGGCCAATCACGCCTACGTCATGGAGGGCGGCCGGCTTCGGTTCTCCGGGTCCGCCGGGGAGCTGCGCGGCCAGCCGGAGCTGCTCCGGTCGGCGTACCTGCTGCGCGGCAGCGGGGGCTCGGCCGCGCAGCAGGCCGCCCCCTCGGAGCCTGCCTCCGGATGAGGCGGGCCGGGCTATGACGCCGGGCCACCGACGGTGACCAGCACCTTGACGGCCCCGGCCGCGGGATTAGCCACGCACGCGATCGCCTCCCGCGCGCCGGTGAGCGGGAAGCGGTGCGTGAAGAGCGCGGCGATCGTCTCCCGCTGGGCCTGCACCAGGGCGACCGCGGAGCGGAAATCGGCCGCGGTGGCGCAGCTCGACCCGAGGACGTCGATCTCCTTCTCGGGGAAGAGTCCCGGCCCAGCTGCTCGATGATGGCCGAGAACTCGTGCCCCTGGACGCGCGGGAAGAAGGAACGGGCGCCGGAC
>Ga0318568_10001294_pt1 | contig 10900 bp, 10 predicted proteins | sample GRESIP088b5f21_FD_203690 | JGI IMG/M metagenome (GOLD analysis project Ga0318568, IMG submission 203690) | Tropical soil microbial communities from Luquillo Experimental Forest, Puerto Rico - GRE.SIPMG.088b5f21 | ecosystem: Environmental > Terrestrial > Soil > Tropical forest > Bulk soil...
TCTCCACGGGTGGCGCCGTGCGCACAGGTGGTGCCACAGGTGCCTGTGACTGCACCTGCGTGGGTTTCTGAGCCGGGGGGTTCGCCGGAGCCGGCGACGGCTTGGGGGCCACCGTCGTCGTCGTCGGTGTCGCCCAGGCCGTCCCCCACAACAGTGGCGCAGAAAATGTCACCACCACGGCGGCCACCGCCCCAATCTTGCTAACCGCCGACAACGGCGGCTTCATCATCATGCCGATCATGGGAATGTTCCTTCCCGGAATGCGAAGCCCGCTACGAGTCGCGCGCCACCGCCGGACCGCCAGCTCGACCGATTCTTAGTTAGCCGTATCCGCTGCAGGTGTTTGCTCAGGGCCATCGAATCGACCCTCATGAATGTGGAGAGTAATCGTTGCTGGGCGCCGTTGGAAAGTTTGGCGAAAATTCAAACCTTTCCACCGGATTTTCATGTCAGACGAGGGCGATGCCACGGCGAGGCGACATGTTGTCGCACGTCAGCAACTCCCCCACGAGTTGCATTCGCGGGCAACCTCGCGGTTTCTGGCGGAGACATTCCTCATGCTGCGCTCTCGTGAGCGTAACGTCCCCCGACCAAGGCCGATAGTGTCTGGCGCTACCGGATTCGGCTCGGCGGCCTTCGGTAACCCCAAACGGTGACGAACTTTGCCAAACACCCGATCACCCTCAGCACCGATCGGATCACGGGTGGCTCGATGGGCAGCGTGCGCGTGCTCGACCACATTGACCAATTCGTCGCCGTCACGTTTCCACCGTGGCTTGCCGCGCAAGGCAAAAGACCCTGTCCGGCATCGGTTTACGCGCATGTGCGGAACAACCGTGACGATTTATTCAGCAGCGGCTGGGCTGACTCGCGTCGTCGAGGCCGCTGCTAACGGACGCAACGGCGGTCAACGGATTGGAATAACGGGGTTTACACGAGTAACTCGTCGATCAGTGGAAGCCCGCGATCTCGAAGATCGCCGCGGCGGAGGTGATGGCTTTGTCGGCATTCCCCTCGTCGTGCAGAAGCATGCGCACACCGACGCGGCCGGGTACGCCGGCGTGCGCGACGCCCTCCACCCGGAAGGGTCCCACCTTGCCGCGTGACATGAACATCACATGCCAGCTAATTACCTGCACTTTCCTGGTTCTGGCGGCATCGGCGGCAAGGTCGGTCGCCGCGGTCTCGAGGACGACGTGTTGGGGTCCGATGTGCAGGGCAGCGTCCGGCGACGCGAGTTCGGCGCTCAGCGCGGGCAGGACCCAGTGACCGTCGCCGCGCTTGCTGGCGCCGAAGGCTTTCCACAGCGGCGGTAGATCGGGAGAGTCCTCGATCGCGAGCTCGGTGCCCGAAACATCCATCCTGCCAAGGCCTTCCGGTGGGATGCCGATGATCGCTCCCTGCCCCTCGTTGAAGGCGATCACCCGGTTTGGGTTGTCGGCGTCGACGATCTTGCACCGGCCATAGCCCATCGTGCGGCCCTGGTGCACGATGCCGGAGCCCACGATTTCGATCCTCTTGACGTCGTAGCCGGGATCGATGATCTGTACCGATGCGATGACGGGGTTGGGCACGGCGACCATGTCGGTCTGACACCCCTCGGGCGAGGAGATAGCCAACGGCGCCACCATGAGTCCGCCGGCCTCGTTGCGCATGTCGCGGCGGATGGTGACGGTGTCATCGGTCTCGCCGAGGTTCATGGACGAGTGCTTGCGTCCGATGTACCGGTAGCTGAGGAGTCCGGTCCAGCGTCGGAAAAGCTCGCCGCGGTAGGCGTCGGGATCCTTGGCCAGCTCTCGGATGTCGCGGAGTTGGTCGTTCAATTTCGGCCGCCTTTCGCGGCTTTGCTCCGCCGCACCTGGTTGAACGGTACGCCCCGGTCGGCGGCGTACTCACGGGGAAAGTTCAGAACCCGCTCGCCGATCACGTTGCGCGCCATCTCGGTGGTGCCGCCGCCGATGCTGGCGATCTGACGGCCCAGGTAACGCGTGCCGACGCCGAGCAGCCCCGCGTCATCCTCAACCACGGCCGCCGAACCTGCGATGGCGTGGGCGGTGTCGTTCTCGACGTCGTGTACCTCGGCCATGTCGAGCCTGATGATCGATCCGGCGGCGGGTGGCAGAGATCCTCCGGCCACGGCGTGGTAGACATGCTCGCTGAGTTGTCCGTGCACCGCCCGATGCACCAGGGCCCGGCCGACCATCTCCCGCACGCGCTCGCTCGCTCCCTGGTTGGTGCGGTCGACCAACGACATCAGGTCGATCGAAACATCTTCGGCCTCAGCGATTCCGGGTCCGGTGGTGTATTCCGAGCCGTCGCCCATGGTGCGGCGCTCGTGGTAGAGCTGGCGCGATGCCACGTCCCAGCCTTTGCCCGGTTCCCCGACGACGGCGTCGTCGCCCACGTCGACGTCGTCGAAGAATTCTTCGCAGAACTCGACCGAGCCGTTGACCTGTCGGATGCGGTTGATCGTTACTCCGGGGTCGTGAAGCGGCACCAGAAACATCGTCAGCCCGTTGTGTTTCGGTGCGTCCCAATCCGTCCGGGCCAGGCATAGGCCGTAGTCGGCGGCGAACGCCCAGGTACTCCACGTCTTGGCGCCGTTGATGATCCAGCGTCCACCGCGGCGGTCGGCGCGGGTGATGACGCCCGCGAGGTCGGAGCCCCCGCCGGGTTCGGACAGCAGCTGGACGAGCACTTCATCGCCGCGCAACGCCGCCCGGATGTGAGTGCGTTTCTGATCCTCGCTGCCCATGTCGAGGATCGTCGCGCAGCAAATGGCGAAGGACGGGACGTTGAGGAGCAGCGGCGTCTCGTAGGCGAGGGCCTCGGCGTCGAACGCCTTCTTGTACTCGTAGCCCAGTCCGAGTCCGCCGTACTCTCGAGGAAAGCAGATTCCGGCGAATCCCCCGTCGTACAACCTCTTTTGCAGTTCACGGGCGCGCTGCCAGGACGTCAGTGCGTCGCGCTCGAGGATCATCGCGTCGTCGGAATCCAGCCGTGGCATGTTCTGGGCCAACCAGGCCCTGGCCCGGCTCCGAAATTTTTCGACGGACTCGGCAGTCACGACCGCTATCGGCCTCCCGTGTTCAGCTGCACCGCGGCGCGAATGAGCGCCTTCAATGCCTTCTCGTCGATCGTGTCGCCCTCCTGGAAGTCGATGGCTCGTCTGGTGTTGCCGTCGAGGCTGGAGTTGAACATGCCCGAAGGATCCTCCAGCGAGGCGCCCTTGGCGAAGGTCACCTTCACCACGTTCTTGTACGTCTCGCCGGTGCAGATCATCCCGTCGTGATACCACACCGGGACACCTCTCCACTTCCATTCCTCGACCGCGTCGGGATCGGCCTCCCTGATGAGGTTTCTGATGCGAGCCAGCATTTCGCCGCGCCAATCACCCAGTTCCTTGATCCTGGCGTCTATCAGCTGAGAGGGAGACTCCCCCACGTTTTCCTCCTTGGTTGTCGTCGCTCTGCCGGCGTTGAGTACCCCGTCAACCGTATTGCAGCGCGTCGCCGCCGGGTCATGGGATGGTGAGCGCGATCTTGCCGACGTGTTCACCGGCGCGCATCACCGCCAGCGCCTCCAGGAGCTTTTCCCAGCCGAGGACGTGGCTGATGTGGGGTTTGATGCGCGCATTCGATATCAGCTCGCACAGCTCGCGGTGGGCGCGCACGCTGCCGACGGTGATGCCGACGATCCGCAGATTGTTGAGCATCACTTCTGCGACGGAGATGGGCGCCGTGTCGAAGCCGCTGAGTACGCCGATTACCGCGATCGTGCCGCCCATCCGCGCCGAATGCACCGACCGCGCCAGCGTGGCGGGTCCGCCGAGGTCGACGATCAGGTCGGCGCCCCGCCCGCCCGTCAGTCGCTTCACTTCCGTATCCCAATCCGGGTTCGCGCGGTAGTTGATGAGATGCGTTGCGCCCAAATCCGATCCGACCTTCAGCTTGTCGTCGGACGACGACGTCAGAATCACGGTGGCTCCCAGCGCCCGAGCGAGTTGCAAGGTGAACAGCGATACCCCGCCGGTTCCGAGGGTGACCACGACGTCGCCTTCGCCGATGTTGGCTTCCCTCAGAGCACTCCAGGCCGTCACCCCGGCGCAGGGAATGGTTGCGGCTTCAATATCGCTGAGGTGGTCCGGCGTGCGAACCAGGCCGGCGGGGTCGGCGACGCGGTACTGCTGCAACCACCCGTCTTCACTGTCGCCGGGTAGCTCCTGTTTGGCTTCCGGTGTCGGTGGTCCATCGAGCCATCCTGGGTGAAACGCCCCCATGACGCGCTGTCCGAGCTGTGGCCCGTCGACGCCGGGCCCGATCGCGACGATCTCTCCTGCGCCGTCGCTCATCGGCACGCGTGGCCACGGCCCGGGGAGCAGGCCCATGAGATTGACGTTGTCGTGAAAGTTGAGGCTCGAGGCCCTCACCTTGACCAGTACCTGGCCGGGACCGGGTTCGTCGACCGGCCTGTCCACGGTCTCCGGGGGTGCGCCGGGCCTGTTCATCACCATCGCCCGTTGGCGATCCGGAACGCTCATGCGATATCTGCCTCCTCACGTAGGGAGCCTCCGCTCCCGCGGTTGGATCCGTATGCCCGTCGCACAACGACTGCGGGCTGCGCCTGCATTCCTCGCTCGGACGCAGCGAGAAATCTGCTCAGGCAGCCCCGGAAGTGACCAGCAGTCGAGCGGGGCTCCGGCCAAGCACCAAGCGCCATGGGATGTCGGCCGGATCTTCGGCCAGGCGCATTGGGGGATGATCCGCTGCGAGCACAGCGCGCACGCTCTCCTCCACCGCGATCTTGGCCAGGGCGTGGCCCACGCAGTAGTGCGTGCCGGCGCCAAAGTTGGGCAGTCTGGGTGTGTCGGGCCGTAAAAAGCGGACGGGGTCGAAATGATCGGGTTCGCGCCAGGCCGACGCATCGCGGCCCGCGGAGGCAAGGCAGAGAAAGACCGTCGAGCCGGCCGGAATGGTGTCGCCGTACAAATCAATGGGCGCTACGGCGGTGCGAGGAATGTACGGGATGCTGGGCTCCATGCGCATGGTTTCTGCGACGGCGCTTGCCAGCCGGGCCTTGTCTTCGTGTACGCCGGCAAGTTGGTCACGCTGCCGCAGGGCCACCAGCATGCTGCATGGTATTTGACTCCCGGCCGTATCATGTCCGGCCACAAGAAGATTGGCGATCATAGCGACGGTTTCGCCGTGGGTGAGACGCTCGCCGTCGGTCTCGGATGCCAGTAGTGCGGTAATGAGATCGCGTCCCGGCGCCTGGCTGCGACGCGTCGTCAACTCATCGACATAGCCTTGCAGTTCGACGATCGCGGTCGTCGCGGCCGCGATTTGTTCGGGCGTCATGACAAGAAACACCGGACTCAAGTCGTCGAGCCACTGCGAAAACACCGGGACGTCGCTCTCGGGAACACCGAGCAGGCGGCACATCAGCCGGGTGGCCAGAGTGGAACATGCCGCGACAAGGTCGCCACCATGGCGAACAGAAGCGACCGACTCAGCGGCCATGTCGGCAGCACCTGCACGGAGCGCCTCGACGGACCGGGGCGTGAACGCGCGGGAAACGAGCGATCGGATTCGGCGGTGATAATCCCCCTCGGTAGTGAACATCAACCGGCCGTACCAGTTGCGCAGGGGTCCGTCGGTGATGCCCATTATGTCGAACATCGCGAGCCCGATTCCCTCTAGTCGCTGATCGTGCGCCAGCGTTTCCACGTCGCGGTGGCGCAGTACAACGGTGGCGCCGGTCGTTACATCCGACGCCAGCGGCCCTCGCTGTGCAACGTCACTGAGCACACTGTGCAGGTCAGCTGCGAAGGTGCCGCTCAGGTCGACCGCATTATCGACCGCATCGTTCAGGGCCACACCCGAAGTATCCGGTCCGACGGTCAGCAAATACACAGATTGGGCATTTTGGTCGCGGGGCGGCTGCGATCCCAAGGGCCGATAGGTTTACACTTCTCGAGTGAAATGTCACGCATGGCGTGCCTTCGGGAAGTGCCGATCGACCGGAATCGAGCCGCAATGACAGAGCCCGCGCGCGAACTGATCGCAGGCGATGATGCCACCGCGTTGATTGCGATCGAGGCCATCAAGCAACTCAAAGCCCGCTATTGTCGCCACCTCGACACCAAGGACTGGGCGGCCTGGCGCGCAATATTTACCGATGACTTCGTCAGCGACACCGCAGACGCCGGCGGCAAGCTGATCACCGGCGCCGACGACTTTGTGGCGTTCACCCGAAAAGGCATCGGCCGGCCCTCGCAGGCCACGGCACATCAGGTGCACGCGCCCGAGATTGAACTGACATCGGCGACGACGGCGCGCGGGGTGTGGGCCCTGCAGGACGTCGTGCGCTTCGGGCCCGGTGTGACCCTGGTCGGCTACGGCCACTACCACGAGACCTACGAGAACATCGCCGGGCAGTGGCTTATCAAGAGCTCCAAGCTAACTCGGCTGCGGGAGGACATCGTGACCCCGGTGTTCTCGCTGCACATCTCCGGCCGCGTCCGGCGGGTGGCCGCTAGGCTCGCCGGCCGGCTGATGGAGCGGTGACGCGTCGATGACTGTTGGCACCATTCTGGTCACCGGCGCGTTCGGTCAGGTCGGCAAGCGATGCGCGCAGATCCTGCTCGACCGGGGACGGACCGTCATCGCCACCGACCTAAGTACCGACAAGACCGTTGCCGCCGCGGCTGAACTGTCCGTCGGCGCCGGAAGGCTGGTTCCGGCGTATGTCGATCTGCTGGATCCCGCGGCGGTGCGCGAGCTGGTCGCGGCCCATCGGCCCGAAGCGATCATTCACCTCGCCGCCATCGTTTCTCCACCGTCGTATCGCAATCCCGGGCTGGCGCGGCGAGTCAACGTGGGCGGGACCGAGAATCTCCTCGCGGCGGCCTTGAAAATCAAAGATGCACTGCCCCGTCCGCCGCTATTCCTGATGGCGTCCAGCGCCGCGGTCTACGGATCACGCAACCCCTACCGGCACCCGGAGCGGATCACGCCGGACACTCCTGTCGACCCCATCGATCAGTACGGTCAGGACAAGGTGCTCGCGGAGGCGGCGATCCGCGCCAGCGGCCTGCCGTACGCGATGTTCCGACTCGGCGGGGTCATCTCGCCGGACACTCAGTCGACCTTCAGCGGAGACCACCTGCTCCTCGTCCGCTCCATCCCGGGCGACAACCGCATGCACGCGGTGGACGCGCGTGACGTGGCGCTCGCGTTCGCCAACGGCGTCGACCGCGAAGCGACCATCGCCGGCAAGGTACTGCTCATCGGCGGAAACGAATCGTATGTGATGCTGCAGCGCGACCTCGAGGACGACCTGATCGCCGGCGTCGGCCTGGGCCGTCTCGGCCCCTCGGCCAGTCTGCGGGGCGACCCCAGCGACGATCGCGGCTGGAGTTTCACGGGGTGGTTCGACACCACCGAATCGCAGGCGCTGCTTGACTTCCAAGAGCACGACTGGCACCAGACGATGGCCTGGATGGGCGAATCCCAGGGCCAGCTGCGCCCCGTGTTACGAGCGCTGGGCCCGATATTGCGGCCAGTGCTGCGCACGGCCCTGAAGCTGCAGCGCCGCGCCGAGGGACGGGGCCCGTACGCCGACCCGTGGACGCTGATCGCGAAAAAATACGGTCCCGGCGCGCTGGCCACTGCGGACGGTGCCGCGGACTAGCGGTCGATCCACCCCATTTGCGCTTCGGCGTGGTGGCCCCCGACGGCCGGGGTGAGTCCGTCGAGCTTCGCCAGTTGGTCGGCGCTGAGCTCGACCGCGTCGGCGGCGACGTTTTCCTCAAGGCGGGTGACGCGTTTCGTTCCTGGAATGGGCACGATGTCGGAACCCTTCGCCAGCAGCCAGGCCAATGCGACCTGAGCGGGAGTTGCGCCGACATCGGCGGCGATGTCGCGGACTTCGTCTGCGCTCTGGAGGTTGTGCTGGAAGTTCTCGTCGAAGAAGCGCGGGTTGGTCTTGCGGTAGTCGCTGTCGGGAAGTTCCCCGGTCGAGCGGATCGCGCCGGTGAGAAAGCCACGGCCCAGCGGCGAGTAGGCAACGAACCCAATTCCGAGCTCCCGCAGCGCGTCTAGCACCCCCTCTTCGGGGTCGCGGGTCCACAGCGAGTATTCGGACTGCACAGCGGTGATGGGGTGCACGGCGTGGGCGCGGCGAATGGTGTTCACGCCGACCTCAGAAAGGCCAATGTGCCGGATCTTGCCGGCGGCAACCAGCTCGGCCAGCGCTCCGATCGTGTCTTCGATCGGGGTCTCGCGGTCGAGGCGGTGTTGGTAGTAGAGATCGATGTGGTCGGTCGCCAGCCTTTGCAGCGACCCTTCGACGGCGGTGCGGATATTGGCGGGGCTGCTGTCGAGGCCGGCACGGCCGGTGTGGGAGATCAGGCCGAACTTGGTTGCCAGCACCACGCGATCGCGCCGGCCCTGCAGGGCGCGGGCGACGAGTTCTTCGTTGATGTAGGGGCCGTAGACCTCGGCGGTGTCGATCAGCGTGACGCCGAGGTCAATGGCGCGATGAATAGTGCGGATGGATTCGGCGTCGTCGCTGCCGGCGCCGGCATAGGCGACGGACATGCCCATCGCGCCCAGACCAAGGCGTCCAACTTCGAGTTCGGCGAGATGAGCCCGTTTCATGCGGCCATTCTGCGCCGCCCGGCCACCGGCTTCGGGACGGGTACCGTGGCGCTCGTGCAAGACACCGCGAGACCGGCACGCAATCTGGCGGTGGACTTCTATCGCGCATCGGGTGTCGCCCTCATCGTGCTGGGGCACTGGTTGGCCGGATCGGTGACCTATCACGACGGATCTTTCGGGCGGCAAAACCCGCTCATCGACATCCCCTGGACCCAGTGGCTGACCTGGCCCTTCCAGGCGGTCCCGACATTTTTCCTCGTGGCCGGCTACGCCAGCGCCGTGTCCTGGACGCACCAGCGCCAGTCCGACCGCGTGTCGCGGCAGGCCTGGCTCAGGCATCGACTGGCCCGGGTGCTGGGCCCGACGTTGGTGTACGTCGCGGTGGTGTCGGCAGTCGTGGTGGCGCTCCGAGCGGCCCACGTGGGCGGTTCGACGCTGGAGTATGCCGGTTGGGCGGTCGCGATGCACCTGTGGTTCCTGGCGGTATACCTGGTGGTGGTGTCGCTGACACCGGTTGCGATTGCGGCACAACGCCATTGGGGACTCCTGGCGCCGGCGGTGCTGGCTGTGGGGGTCGCGGCGGTGGATGCCCTCTCGATCGGCCGGCATGTGCACGACCTCGACTGGCTGAACTATGTGCTGTGTTGGGGGGCGTTTTACCAGCTTGGAATCGCTTGGCGGGAAGGGCTATTGGCCGGCCGGAGGCCCGTGCTGCTCGCGGCCTGCTCGGCGATCGCGCTGGCGCTGTTGATCCGGCTTGGGCCCTATCCCGTCAGCATGATCGGCGTTCCCGGCCAGACGATTGACAACACGACACCGCCCACCTTGGCGCTGCTGGCCTTCGGATGCGCGCAGGCCGGATTGGTGATCGCACTCGCCCCGGCGGTCAACCGCGCGCTGCGCGGGGGCCTGGTCAAGCGGGTGCTCGTCATTGCGAACAACAACGTGATGGCCCTTTACCTGTGGCACATGATCCCCGTCGTGGTCGTGGCGATCGTCGGCTATCCCGCTGGACTGCTGCCGCAACCGACCGAAGGAACAGGGGCGTGGTGGCTGGCCCGGCTGGAATGGGTGGTCATCCTCAGCGTCGCGGTAGCGATCGAGATGGTGCTGTTGTGGTGGGGTCGGCGCCTATTCGCGGCGCCACTTCCGATGCTGGGTGTACCGGTCACGGCCCGCTGGACCGAAGCAGTCATGCTGGCGGGTGCGTTGATGGCCGCGTATGGCCTATCGTCGCTCGCCGCTGAGGGTTTCGCCCCGGACGGCCATTTCGGATGGGTGACCGCGGCAGTCTTCGCCGTCGGGGCGGCACTTGTCGGGCTTCGCCCCACAAAGGTCGGCCAAAGGTCGGCCGATCCCGCATCTGCGCCCGGATGAACTCGAGCACGTCGGCGTTAACGATCTCGGCTTGCGAGGTCTTCAAGATGCTTCCCAATGACGGTCACTTTGCCAAAGGACTTACGACGTCGCGAGGAGGGCCGTAATGCCCTGGTCAGGGGTGGTACCGCAGAGTACTGTCCGACAGGTTCGGAAGTATTTGAGCGCCCGGACGAGACGGAGAAAACCTCGCTAAGGGAGTACACAGATGTTAAACAGCCTAACGGTCCACAACAACCGGGTCCCTCAGCAGCGCGCGCAGGATGCCGAGCTATTAAAGGAGTCGGGTGTGCACAAGCTCGTTGTCGCAGACCGCGACGGCAACTGCTTGGCGTTCGTATTGGCTTGGGACAGTTTCGATTACGACAGCGAGACCGACACCTATGTGTGCGTTGCCGACGCTGATGGCAGAGACCTCATGACTGTGTACACCGCGGGCGAAATTAAGTCGGTACCTGGTGCGAACATGCATGTCGTAACCGCACCGGATGGGCCCAGTGGCTGCCGGGCGTTGCACGCCCTGTGAGCCGGTTGGCACACGGTAGTGACGTCCGGGTCAATCGCCTAGGAAAACCAAGCGCGGGTTGCTTCCGCGTTTCACCGTTGAACCAGCCGATCGTCTGGTTGGTCCTGTCGTAAACGGTTTGCGGGCGCATTCCGGCCCAGCTTCTCCATCGGCGCCGGTGGTGCTTGGCCGGGTAGGTAGCCCGCATTGATCGATGCCGCAGACGTCGGTGTGAAATTCCGTCTGCCGCAGCATCCCCCGATCAAGCGGACGCAGCCGCCACCAGTCGCTAGCCCGAAGTTCCCCCCTCTTGGACTGGTCTGACCCTGCACGGGCATTGTGACCTGGTGTTTTGTGT
>Ga0318568_10001297_pt1 | contig 10889 bp, 3 predicted proteins | sample GRESIP088b5f21_FD_203690 | JGI IMG/M metagenome (GOLD analysis project Ga0318568, IMG submission 203690) | Tropical soil microbial communities from Luquillo Experimental Forest, Puerto Rico - GRE.SIPMG.088b5f21 | ecosystem: Environmental > Terrestrial > Soil > Tropical forest > Bulk soil...
TGTACACGTTATTCACCAATGAATAGAAGCGGATATCTCTCATAAAAAGTTTCTTCACGATGCGGTTAGTAGGCGGTAAACGATAACCTAAGGAAATAGTAGAAATCTTAAAATAGCTTCCATCTGTGTTGAACATTGTGCTAAACGGACTAAACTGATAATAGGTGGAAACAAAAGGATTGATAGACGGAAAGTCTGCTTTATAATTTGGATCCTGTGCTTTGGTTGGGGTCCAGTAGTTTACACCAGACAGATCCGGCAATCTGTATTGCGCCAGCCCAAGCGTAGAACCTGCTATCCTGGCGAATTGTGCCGACCTGAAGTTGTCAACAATTGTTCTTTTGTAAGTATATACACACTGTATGGTTAGCGAGAAATTTTTGTACGCAAAATCATTCGTGAAGCCACCTACAAAACGTGGATTGGGATCGCCTGTTGGCATCCTGCTACCATAACCACCATCGCTTTCATCCACCCAAACATCGCCGATATGATGTACGTCTTCCCAGATAGGATCGCCCGGAACAACCGTATGATTTCCTTTGAAATAAGTTACTGTCTTGCCAGTATACGAATCAAATGGAATATCACTTGCCTTATTATATACGCCCTTGTAACGCATTTGGAACATTTCGTAAATAGGTTGTCCAACACTAAAGATGCGTGAAGTGCCATAAGGATCACCACTTGACGGAACAAATGTTTTATTACCGTTTGGCAATTTAGTGAGCATGTTCCTGTTGAACGTCATCGTAAACGATGTGTTCCATCTAACCTTGCTTGTTCTGGATAACGGTACGGCATTTATGCTAAGATCCACACCACGATTACTAACCACCAGATCAGCAGCATTGAAAGTAATTGAGTTATACCCCATGTAATATGGAAGCGTAAAGTTGTAATAGCTGTTGTTTGAAAGACGCTCGTATATATCCGCAGTAACACTCAGCCTGCTGTCAAACATTTCAAGGTCGATGCCCAAATTGCGTTGTGTTGAACTGGTCCACGTAAGATTGTTTTTTGTAAGGCCATTGTTATAGTCCGGCACCACAGCCGCTTTGCCATTATAAGTTCCCGGAGTGGTGTAAGAGTTAAATGGCGCATAAGGGTTAGGCGATTGCGTACCTGAAATACCCCAGCTGGCGCGGAACTTCAATAGGCTTAAGGTCTTGCCAATGTTCAGGCGCTGCATGAATTTTTCGTCCGTAACATTCCATCCCAGTCCTATTGAAGGGAAGTATCCCCATTTTGAATTAGGGCCAAAACGCGAGGAAGCATCGGCCCTGTATGAGGCATACAACAAATAACGCCTGTCGAAATTATAACTAAGCTGCCCCACAAACGACAACATCGCATCCTGCGTATAGTTGGTTGTTGCATTCAAATATTGTTTGGGCGCGGCACTGGTAATTACTTGTATATCGTCATTCGGCAGGTATTGCGCTGAAATGGACGTAGTATTTAACACATTGCTCTTGAATTGCTGACCCACCGTTAAGCCTAAGCTGTGTGTATGAAAGCCACTCATGAACCGTTTGTTATAGTCGAGCGTGTTTGTAATAAAATAAGTGCTGTAATTATTCTTATCCGAATATGCCTGTGATGGTTGCAATGTACCTGCGTTCTGCTGCTGTACTACATTCAGGTTCGATGGTTCGAAGTAGTCCCTGTTTGTTACGGAGATATTAGCAGAACCCATCGTGGAAAATCTCAGGTCGCGGAAAATATTATAATTCAATGCCAGGGAGGCCATGTACATATCATTGATATTCGTATTCCTGATCATGTTGTACAACCCGAGATAACCTGCTGAGTCAAAGGCATTTAATCCCCAGAAAGATGCCGGCGTACTGGAACCATCAGATCCTCCGATGGGCATGGCCAAATCACTGTTGCTGTTATACTTCGTACCACGTTGCCTGTCACTTTTTGACATGGATAGCATTACCTGGCTATTAAGCTTTGGCGAAATAGTAATGTTCAGGTTGGTTTTAAACGAGTATCGCTGGAAGCCGAATGCCTGAATAATACCCTTTTCATTGTAGTAGTTGCCAGACACATTATACCTGATGTTGTCAGTTCCTCCGGATAAGTTTAAATCTGCATTTTTTACGTTGCCCATTCTGTAGAACAGGCCCTGCCAGTCGGTTGCGTAGTTGAAGTAGGGATTTAAACTATCAGTTAATTCTATCGGGATACCAGTTACCTGCGAAGGAGTTGCTGTAGAAATATAATCATTAATGATGCTTAATTTTTTGTTTCGCTCAGTTTGCCCGGTGTATGTATTCATCAACTGGGGAGTCAGCGATGCACCGCCATATAGATTTACCCTGAACTGAGGTTTTTTCGCCCTGCCTTGTTTGGTGGTAATATAAATAACACCGTTTGCACCCAGCGATCCCCATGCGGCTGTGGCAGCAGCATCTTTTTGCACCTGGATGCTTTCGATATCATTCATGTTGAGACCTGCCAGGAAGTTTGTACCGGTGGCGCCCAAAGCGCCCTGCATATCAGAAGGATTTACAGGAATGCCATCAATAACATACAGTGGCTGGCTCATCGCACCGGAAGAAGCAACATCGGGATCGCCGATATTGGTATTCACTGTGCTGTTACCTCTTACTACAACTGTTGGAGCAACACCGGGCTCACCCGAGCCCAACTGCACGTTCAGGCCGGCAATGCGTCCCTGCAGCATCATGTCCACCGATGCAACAGGCGAGTTCTCAATTTGTGCGCCGCTAAGCGTAGAGACAGCCGTAGTGGTTGTGTGCCTCGATTGTCGCTGTACCCCAATCACCAGTACTTCACTCATCGCTGAGTTGGTGCTGGTCATAGTCACAGCAACGGAGATCTTGCCTTTGATGTCCACCTGTTTTGGTTCCATCCCTACGAATGAGCAAACCAATGTAGTGGTCGCGTCTGGAACAGTTATACTAAACTCTCCCTTGGCGTTTGTAGAAGTGCCTGACTTATCGTTGCCCTTAACGGCTACGCTTACCCCTTGCAGGGGATTCTTTTTTTCGTCAGTTATCACACCCTTTACGATGTGGGTTCCCTGGGCAATTAAAGAGGACGCAGAAAGGAAGAAAAATGTAATCGTTAGAAATACAGCAAACGGCGTCACTCGTTTGCTGGGAAATGGAGGAACTTTCATAATGTTGTGGGGATTGAAAATTTAAATTCATTCTGGCAATGGAGTCAAAAAAATACTGGTTGCGTATGGTCAATACGCATTACACTGTTGTCTTGTGGAGTGCATAAGCAGTTAAAGTTTAAGTTTTGAAAAAGAGAGACCTGTGCGAAAAGCAGCAGAATTTTATCGCACAATTAAAGTTGGTAGAATTTTAAAAAAGCATGGGTGGAATTCTGAAACAAAAGGGTGAATATCTTAAACATCTCATTCCCGCTTCAATTAATACCTTAAAAACCACGCGATTATTTTACAATTTCAGATTTTACCCCAATTCTTTAATATAATCTACCTCATTAATCAACCTAATCATCAAATTGCTAACAGGATTTTTGGGGTTTGGAAAATCATGTGCGACGTATCAAAACATTTCAATTATTTAGTCTATGCAAATCAAGTCACGATACATCATTTGGGGAGTTTCACTTTTTCTGATGGCATTTCCCATGAAACATTTTGGAGCAGTAACCAGTACGGCCGGTGTAAAAATTGGGACCCAGGCTGCCGTCCGTTTTTTAAGAAAAGACACTACGTCTGTAGAAAAAGAGAAATTATTTGTGAAGGAGAACTTTGAATTTGCCACGCGACAAACTGAAAACAGACTGAAAACCACGGGGCAATCTACACCGGGCATGCCTCACAGCATAAGGAAGGACGGAACGCTGTTAAGTGAAAGTATCTACGAATGGACATCTGGCTTTTATCCAGGCATTCTCTGGTATCTTGCTGAATATAATAAAGACAATGCCCTAAAAGACTCCGCAATAATATGGACAGAAAAACTGGACTCTGTTAAAACATACACAGACGACCATGATATAGGTTTTATGATGTATTGCAGCTACGGCAATGCTTACCGTTTTACAAAAACACCGGCCTATAAAGATGTTTTAATACAGTCTGCCAAATCCTTGTGTACAAGATATAATGAGACTGTAGGAAGTATCAAATCATGGAACAGTTTTAAATCCTGGCACGGAGACAGGAAGTTTGGCTTTCCCGTAATTATTGACAACATGATGAATTTGGAACTTCTGTTTTTTGCATCAGACGCCACAGGAGACAATTCATTTAGAAATATAGCCATTTCTCATGCTGAAAAAGCAATGCAAAATCAAATCAGGGAAGACTACAGTACCTATCATTTGGTTTTATACGATACCGCAACAGGCAAGGCTATTAAAGGCGAAACTGCTCAAGGTTATGCCGATAACTCCACATGGGCAAGGGGCCAGGCCTGGGGCATTTACGGTTTTACAATGGTGTACAGGGAAACAAAGGATCCTCGTTTTTTAAAAACCGCCCAGGGTATGGCAGATTACTATATTAATAATGCAAATTTGCCCGCTGATAAAATTACATTGTGGGATTTCAACGCCAACGAAGATGGATTCGTGCCGGGCATAAAATCGAACGCGAATAAAGTAACAAAAAAATACAGGGATGCATCAGCAGCTGCCACCACGGCATCTGCCCTGTTAGAATTGAGTACCTACAGCGAAGACCAAAAAGCAAAAGTATACTTTGAGACAGCTAAACAAATATTACATTCACTTGCCGGACCCGCTTACCGGGCAAAGGAAGGAACCAACGCCAACTTTATGCTGATGCACAGCGTAGGCAGTATTCCGCACAACAGTGAAATTGATGTGCCGTTGATCTATGCAGATTATTATTTTGTAGAAGCACTGACACGATACAACCAGCTGTTAAACAAAAAAGCTTTATTTTAAGCAAACCAATGCATCGCCGAGACATGTATACTCAACCACAAATACTATAAGTTAATAATGAAAACAAAACTAAGCTTGCCCATTTCATGTTTGTTGTTATTGGCTTTACCAATAACAAACACCATTGCGCAGAAAAAAGATGCCGTTAAAACAGAGACATCGCAAACTGGTGTATCTACAGGATCGCAGGACCGCGAATTTTGGTCGAAAACACTTTATAAGATTTCATACCCGGTTATACACAATCTTTCTCAAAGTACCCTGAAGAAGAACATGCCTTTGGAGACAGGAATTTCTTACGGTCTTGGTGTAGAAAAAGTCACTTATCTCGAGGCGGTTGGCAGGACACTGGCAGGCGTTGCGCCATGGTTGGCATTGCCAGATGATAAAACTCCCGAAAGCGGTTTGCGAAAACAATTACGTGAAGAGGCGCTTAAAGGTTTGGCAAACGCTGTTGACCCTTCAAATCCGGACTACCTTAATTTCAGAACTGAACAACAACCCATTGTTGATGCTGCATATATGGCTGAAGCATTTTTGCGTGCTCCGCAGGCATTGTGGGAGCCGCTTGATGACGTTACCAAAAAACGTTTTGTGGAAGAATTCAAGTCCCTCCGCAGCCGCAGCGCCGGTTATAACAACTGGCTTCTTTTTGCAGGTATTACAGAGGCATTTTTATTGAAGATCGGCGAACAATATGATCCGGTGAGAATATCTTTTGCAACGCATAAAATAAAGGAGTGGTATGTGGGCGATAGCTGGTACAGCGATGGAGAAAAATTCAGCATGGACTATTACAATGATTATGTGATCCATCCTATGTTCGTTGACATGATGAAAGTGCTTGTCGATACAAAAAAAGCGCCGCAGCAAGACTACGACCAGGCCCTGAAAAGAATGATACGACACTCGGAATTCTCTGAGCGCATTATATCTCCTGAGGGAACATATCCTGTAATTGGTCGCTCGGGCACCTATCGCACCGCGGCTTTTCAATCATTGGGAGAAGTTGCGCTAATGGAAAAACTGCCCGCGCAAATAGCGCCTGCACAAGTACGCTGCGCATTGACAAAAGTGATTAGAAACATGTTTGAAGGGAACCAAAACTTTGACAGCAATGGATGGCTGGTGCTTGGCTTTAACGGCCATCAGCCCGCTGTTGCTGACACGTACACTTCTACAGGCAGTTTGTATATGGCCACGCTTGGTTTTCTACCTTTGGGACTACCGGCAGACAATAAATTCTGGACGGATCCTCCTGCCGATTGGACGAGCAAAAAAGCGTGGACCGGCCAGGAAATAAAGAAGGATTACAAAGTTGAATATTAAATGCCCTAAATTACCGGTTCAATAATTTTTAAGTAAACGAGGATGTGCTTAAAAAACCTACCTGCTTATTCGAACAGAAGAATTCTTTTCTTGTTCACGCTTATTTGCTTTGCTGTGTTGAAGACGCATGGCCAGGATTTGGTGTTTAATCATCTTACAAAAGAAAACGGTCTTTCCAATAATTCTGTTTTAGCCATTACGCAAGATGGAAAAGGATTTATGTGGTTTGGTCTTGACGGGGCGCTAAACAGGTATGACGGTTCAAGATTTAAAAACTATACTTACAAAGATGGCGGCAATGAGCAGGTTTCCCAGGCGGCTGTAATATCTCTTCTGTGTGATGCTAAAAAAGAACTGTGGGCCGGCACTTCACGGGGCCTAATAAAATATAATGAGACAAAGGATGAATTTGAAAACGTACCGCTTGACAAGCAAAGTGCGCTAATGATCATCTGTTTACATGAAGATAAAAAAGGCACATTGTGGGTGGGTACAACTAACGGCTTATATGCCTCAACACCGGATCAAAAATTTGCAAGATTCAATGTTGAGGATAATACAGTCAAGGGCATCAGCAACAGGATCTGTTGCATTCATGAAGATAGCGATGGAAATATTTGGATAGGAACAAGCCAGGGTTTGAGTCGCTTAAAAAAAGTTGCGAATGGTTATGAAACAACAAACTTCTACAGCAATGGGGCCGACCCCAATACACTAAGCTCAAACTCAATAACGGCGGTAGCTGAAGATGCGCTGCAAAACTTATGGATAGGCACACAAAACAACGGCCTCAATTTATTCAATCCCCGATCCGCTACATTCACAAGGTTTACGCGCCAAAACAGCGGCCTGGCCAATAACGATATTCGCACCATCATCACTACACGCAACGGCCAGCTATGCGTGGGCACGCAGGAGGGACTAAGCATTGTGAACATTTATAATCATAAAATAAAGTCTTATCAAAATGATATTGAAAACAAAGCCAGCCTCAGCAGGAATTCAATACACAGTTTGTTTGAAGACAACAACGGAACACTCTGGATCGGCACTTACTACGGAGGAATAAACTACAATTATTCATCCAACACTAATTTCAATATTATTCAAAACACCGGGCACAACCAATCAATCAACAACAATGTAGTCAGCAGCATTGCGGAAGATCAACACGGTGATCTCTGGATAGGCACGGAAGGTGGCGGTTTAAATCACCTGAACCGGGAAAAAGGAATCGTTACCGTTTATAAAAATAACCCATCGGACATTACAACTCTTGGCTCCAACCTGATAAAGACTGTTTATGTAGACAACGATCAAAATGTGTGGTGCGGAACGCATGGCGGCGGACTCAATGTATTGCCAAAGGCACAAAGCGCCTTCAAACATTACCTGTTCCAGGAAAATGATCCTACCACCTTGCGATCTGAAATCACCTCAATCGCAGAGGATAACAAGAACAGGCTTTGGATCGCTTCCAGCCAGGGACTACTTGTATTTTATAAAGAGGGAACAAATCTTACGCCCATCCCCATTCAAATTTTAAAGGGTTATGTAAAAAACTGGACACCCATTTGTCTGATGAAAGATATTAGCGGCAATATATGGATCGGTGGAAACCCTGGCCTGTACTGCATATCAGACAACGATCAAATCACAACCATCAGCCATGATATTAGCGTAAACAGTATTCAGCAGGATGATGCAGGAAATATATGGGCCTGCACAAATCGCCAGGGGCTTGCAATGTATGACAAAGAAAAAAAGCAGCTCGTCTACCATGCTGAAAAAAACGGAATACCGGCGAATATTTACGCAATGCTCGAAGACAACAACAGGAATTTTTGGCTAAGCTCAGATAACGGCCTGGTAAAATTTAACCCTGCGAAAAATATTTGCCAGGTTTACACGGTAAGCGATGGTCTTTCGGGCAATGAATTTAATATCAACTCTTACCTGAAGGATAGCAAAGGCAATTTGCTTTTTGGCGGCTTCAATGGCATTACAAGCTTCTTCCCTACTAACATTGAAACCAACACACACAATGCCCCTATCGTTTTTACCGGTCTTCGTTTATTCAATAACGATATAAAGGTTGGAGGCGATGATAAAATTCTGCAAAGCAATATCAACAATGCGGATGTGCTCACTTTTAAATACGATCAGAACGTTATTACCATTGAATTTGCGCTGCTCAATTATATTAAAAGCAATAAAAATCATTTCGCCTATAAGCTCGAGGGGTTCGATAAAAACTGGAATTCAACGGTAAACAATTATGCTTCTTATACAAATCTTTCCCCGGGATCATATACGTTGGTAGTGAAGGGCGCAAACAATGACGGACTATGGAGTGCAGCTTCTTCCATTAAAATAAAAGTGCTTCCTCCATTGTGGCGCACGTGGTGGGCCTATATCATTTATGTCGTCGCAGTCATTTCAATTCTGTTTCTTTTACTACGCTTTTTATTTCTAAAAGCACTGCTGAAAAAAGAAGATGCGCTGCACCAGGTAAAGCTTAATTTTTTCACCAATATTTCCCATGAGATCAGAACGCACCTTTCGTTGATTGTGCCACACCTGGAAAACTTAATCAACGACAACAGCCACAATAAATTTTTGTCGCAACAACTCACGCAAGTAAAGGGTAATGCCGATCGTTTGGCAAGACTTGTAAATGAAATAATGGATTTTAGAAGGGCTGAAAGCCATCAGCTCCGGTTTCATTTTGAAGAAAGCAATCTCGTTCCATTTTTGCAAACCATTTATGAGTCATTCAGAGAAACTTCATTACAGAAAAACATCAGCATTTCCTTTACGCATAACACTAACAATATTCCTTTAAACTTCGACAAAGCACAACTTGAAAAAGTTTTTTTCAACCTTATTTCCAACGCATTCAAATTCACGCAGGAAGGCGGACGGATACGTTTAACTGCCAACCAGGAAAAAGATCATGTAGTCATTAGTGTTGTTGATAACGGCAGAGGCATTGCACCGGCCTACCTCGATAAACTATTTGACAACTTTTTCCAGGTTCCCGATTACAATGTACAGAATACGGGCTATGGCATTGGCTTAGCACTCTCTAAAAACATCGTGGCGCAACATAACGGCTCGATTCGTGTGGAAAGCTCACAGCCGGCTGACAATGAGACGGAAGGAAGAACTGCCTTTATCGTGACATTGCCGCAAAACAAATTATCTTCCGGACTACCTGCTAAAACAGGTGGCATGGCTAATGCATATTCCCATGGTAGTCTTTTTTCCCGCTCTGAAGAATTGGATGTAACAAAAGAAGAACAATACATTGAGAGAGCAGAAAAACTCACCACCATCCTGATCGTTGAAGACAATACTGAATTACGCTCGCTATTAAAAGAAACCTTTAGTGAGCAATACAATATTGTAGAAAGTGCCAACGGCGTCCAGGGATGGGAAGTTGCAGCTGAAATTATTCCTGATATCATCATCAGTGACATAATGATGCCGGAAATGGACGGAATTGAACTATGCACCAAACTTAAAACCGATAAGCGAACCAGCCACATACCTGTCATTCTGTTAACTGCGAAAACCGCGCAGAACAATCAGATTGAGGGCCTTGAAACCGGTGCCGACTACTACATTGCCAAACCTTTCAGTACTAAAATTCTTGAACTAACCATCAGAAATATTTTAGCTGCAAGAGAAAAACTTTGGATAAAATTCGCACAACAAACGAATGGCGCTGTAAAGGCTGAAGAACTATACCAATACAAAAACAATTTAGACAAAGAGTTTCTGGTAAACCTGACCAACATAGTGAATGAAAATATGGATGACCCGGATTTTGGCGTGGAAAAATTATCAAAAAAAATTGCTATGAGCCATCCGGTTCTTTATAAAAAACTAAATGCCATTACCGGCCTCACTATAAATGAATTCATCAAAAATCAGCGACTTCAAAAAGCCGCTGAATTATTGATGCAGGAGAACTATTCATTAAATGGGATCGCATTAATGGTGGGTTATAACGATGGCAAATATCTCGGCAGAGAGTTTAAAAAGAAATTCGGAAAAACACCGTCAGAGTATAGCAAAGGGAATTAAAATTGATCTAACGCCTCTTTGAACTGAGGCTTACCTTTATAATCTTTTAATATAGTCTTGCAAATTTTGTCTTGTGCTGTTTTAGCCTGATTACGATTTGGCTTTATCTTTTAGTTTTTAAATTTCACGCCGTTTGCCGAGCTAATAATTTTCAGGTTTTTATTTTGGCAGTTTATGTTGCTTAAAACACCTTCAAAACCGCGTGGTGATTGGCTCTTAAACAAAGTAACCTTGTCGCCCAATAAGGACGGTTCGAACCCAAAAATATCTCTGATAAGTACATCAGCAAATGCAGCTCCGCAACCTTCGTTATAATCTTGCCCGCCACGATGTGCAATGCGCACTATAGGATTATTTCCTTTGTTATCGGGCCCTACGAACTCATGCGCCTGTGCAAAAGGCCCTTCGTGGGTGACAGGTTCAACTGCACGTAAAAAAGCAATGGATTTATTAAAGTGACCAAAAAGACTCATTACGCCTGCTACAAGCGGCGGCCATCCATCGTAGCTGCCCATTGGCCCGTGATCGGGTCTGTCTGAGTT
>Ga0318568_10001298_pt1 | contig 10886 bp, 9 predicted proteins | sample GRESIP088b5f21_FD_203690 | JGI IMG/M metagenome (GOLD analysis project Ga0318568, IMG submission 203690) | Tropical soil microbial communities from Luquillo Experimental Forest, Puerto Rico - GRE.SIPMG.088b5f21 | ecosystem: Environmental > Terrestrial > Soil > Tropical forest > Bulk soil...
TCGATACGCTGTCGGAGGAGGGTTATCGACCGATCTCCCTCAACGTCTCGGGCGATCCCTCCGACGCGCGCTATGCCGCCGTTTGGGTGCAGCGACCCGGACCGCTCTGGGTTGCGGTTCATGGACTCGATGCGGCGACCTATCAATCGCGCTTCGACGAGCTGACCGACCTCGGCTACACGCCGACGCTTTTGAGCGCGACGGGACCCGTCGACCGCGCGATCTTCACCGCCATGTTCGAGCAGGGCATCGACGTCGAGTGGTTCGCGCGCCATGGCTTGCGCTGGGATCCTGAAGACGACCCCGACACGATCACGCACGAGAACCAGCGCGCGTTCGACGAAGGCTTCATTCCGCGTTGTCTTGTCGTCTACGGTACGCCCGATGACCGGCGCTTCGCGGGGATTTGGTTTCGCAACGTCGGTCCGACGCCGTGGTCGTGGTGGTGGTCGGATCCTGACACCTATCAGCTCATCTTCGATGCCGAAGTTCGCGGGGGACTGCGCCCCACCTTCGTGGCCGAGGCCGACGACGGCTGGATTCTTTCCGTGTTTCGCGACGATCAGATCGGGCAATGGTGGGCACGCCACCGCCTGACGGCCGATCAATATCAAGCGGAGTTCGATGCCCGCAACGCCGACGGTGCGATGCCCCTCGTGGTGCAGGCGGGTGGCGTGGGCGACGGCACCCGCTACGCGTGCATTTTCGCGCGACAAGAGACGCCGTTCGCACGGAACTTTGCGGCGACCGGCAGCCATGTCACGGCGGTCTCGGAGCTCGATCAAATCGTGCGCGACTTCATGGCCGCGCACGCGATCCGCGCCGGCGCGGTCGCCGTCGGCCGCCACGGGACGATCGTGCTGTCGCGCGCCTACACCTGGGCCGAGCCGAGGTATCCGATGACCGGCACGCACACCCTGTTCCGCGTCGCGAGCCTGAGCAAGATGTTCGCGGTCGCCTGCGTCGATCGGTTGATCGCGCAGCACCGGCTCGCGTGGAGCACGCAGGCGTTCCCGTTTCTCGGCATTACCGCCGCATTGCTTCCTTCCCAGACGCCCGACCCGGCGATCAGCGCGATCACCGTTCAAGAGCTCGCGCTCCGACGAAGCGGGCTCCGGCGCGATTGGGACGGCGGCAACGACCTGCGCAGCATTGCGTCGAAGCTTTCGATCACCACCACGCCGACGCGCGATCAGCTCGTGCGCTATATCTACGGCGAGCCGCTGATGTTCACGCCCGGCACGCAGGAGCTGTATTCGAACGTCGCCTTCACGGTGCTCACGTCGGTCATCGAAGCGGCGGCGGGTCGCCCATTCCTCGACTACCTGCAAGGCGAAATCCTGTCACCGCTCGGCATCCACGACGTCCATGTCGCGGCGACACCTCACGGCGGGCGACGCGCCGACGAGATCGCGAGCTATGACGACCCGGGGATCGGGGACTCGCTGCTGCAACCGACGCTGGATGTCCGTGAACCGAAAGCGTACGGCGGTTCCTTCGTGCTCGAAAACGGCGAAGGCGCGGGCGGCCTCGTCACCTCGGCGCGCAGCGTCGCGCGCTTCATTGCGACCCACGCAGTGTGGGATTCCGGCGGCCGCCAGCTCGCAACGCGGTATGGAACGCTCGACGGCGCCATCAGCGGCGCGGTGTCGCGACCGGACGGCCTCGACTTCGGCTACACCTTCAATCGGCGCGTCACCGACGCGGAGCACGACCAGATCACCAACGGCATCCACACCTACCTCAATGCGCACGGCGCGTCGTTGCACTGACGGGTGACGGCTCGCGAAGCCGGGGCTGTGGGAAGCTCGTGTCCTTGGTCGAATCGGGGTCCGCGACGTCGGACCGACGCTGATCTTCACTCGTCCAGCGCCTGCGCCAGATCCGCGAGCAGGTCGTCGAGATGCTCGATCCCGATCGACAGGCGCACGAGGTCGGTCGGGCATTGCGTGCCGGGGCCTTCGACGCTCGCACGGTGCTCGGGCAGGCTCAAGCGCTGCGCAATCGCATGGGCATTCGCGGATGCGGCCGCGACGCGCAGGTGTAGCGTGCGCATGCCACGTAGCAGCAGTGCCGCCTCGAATGCTCCGAGAATGCCGCCTCCGGCTCCGCGGATGTAGCGGATGCGCTGCCAGCGCTCGTCGTCTTCGGCCGTCGCGAGAGCGCCGGCGATCACGTCGGAATGCCCGTTCAGATATTTCGTCGCCGAGTGCATGACGATCCGGGCCCCGAGCTCCAGCGGACGCGTCAGGAGCGGCGTCGCGACGGTGGAGTCGACCGCGACGATGCCACCAACCTCGCGCGCGAGCTCGCTCGCCGCGGCGATATCCGTGATATCCCAGGTCGGATTGGCCGGCGTCTCGATCCAGATCAGCCTGGGTCGGCTTGCCCGCGTCTTCTGCGCGAGATCGTCGAGCGACGCGTTGTCGTAGAGCTGGATCCTGAGCCCCCACGGCGCCGCGAATTGGAGCAGCCATTGGCGCAGCGCCCAGTACATGCTGCGTGGGGCAAGGACCGCGTCGCCGGGCGCGCAGGATTGAAATACCGCGGCTGCCGCGGCCTGGCCCGACGAAAACACGAGCGCTGCCTTGGCACCCTCGAGCGCGGCGAGCAACGCCTCCGGCTGATCGTAGGTCGGATTGTCGGCGCGCGCGTAAATGCGCCCGCCGGGAAACGCGCCATCGGCGCCGCGCTCGTACGTGGTCGACACGTGGATGGCGGGGACGATGTCGCGATAAGGCGTCGCAATCCGTCCCAGGCCTTGAGCCACGAGCGTTTCGCGATGAAGGTTAGGCGGGTCGTTCGACATGGGTGCGGGCTCTTCAGCGGTCGACGAGGCACTATGCCCGTTACGACGGGTCCCGCCAACTGGGGGGATCAGCTTTGACGAAGCATCGGACAGGCGCGGGCGCCCACGTTGACGCCGTCCCGCGCGTCGCGGTAAAAACCGTAGCGCCGGTCACGCAAGTACAGGCATTCGCCGTGCCCGCGCCCCACCGGGCCACCAGAAAAACATGCCACCTCGACCCGAGACCCGAATGGGCGTCGCCGTGCGCAACATTGCGCGCGCCGACGCCGCCGCGATCGAGCGCCTGGGACGCTTCGGCGTCGCCACGCTGCACGAGGCGCAGGCGCGCACCGGCTTGCTCAAGCCGTACATGCGTCCGGTGTACGCCGGGGCGGCGGCCTGGGGCAGCGCAGTGACGGTGCTTGCACCGCCGGGCGACAACTGGATGCTGCACGTGGTCGCGGAGCTGCTGCGGCCCGGTGACATCGTCGTCATCGGCGTGACGAGCGACAACGACGACGGGATGTTCGGCGAGTTGCTGGCGACTTCGTATGGAGCGCGCGGTGCGCGCGGCCTGGTGATCGACGCCGGCGTGCGGGACGTGAAAAGTCTGACCGAGATGAAATTCCCCGTGTGGTCGCGCGCGATCCACGCGCGCGGCACGATCAAGTCGACGCCGGGGTCGGTGAACGTGCCGGTGATCTGCGCCGGCATGCTGATCCACCCGGGCGACGTCATTGTCGCCGACGACGATGGCGTCGTCGTCATTCCGCGGACGCGCGTTGGCCAGGTGGCCGACGCCGCCGAAGCCCGCGAGAAGCGCGAAGACATCGTGCGCCGTCGTCTTGCCGCCGGCGAGCTTGGTCTCGACATCTACGGCATGCGCGATGCGCTCGCCAAAGCCGGCCTCAAGTACGAGGAGGAACCGCCGGGCTGAACCCCATGGGGGCTCGCGCGATCGGTCAGCATTCCGATCGCACGCCTCCGGAGGTTTTGCCGGCGCTTGGGGCAAGCGGGGAATTCGCATGATCATCGATTGCCACGGCCACTACACGACGGCGCCCAAAGCGCTCGAAGCGTGGCGCCACCAGCAGGTCCAGGCGCTGGGCGCTCCCGTGCAAGCGCCGTCACGGGCGTCGCTTTCGATCAGCGACGACGAGATCCGCGAGTCGCTCGAAGGCGCGCAACTCCGCGTGCAGCGCGAGCGTGGGACGGACGTCACCTTCTTTTCCCCGCGCGCGAGCTTCATGGCGCACCACATCGGCGATGCGCGCACCAGCGCGGACTGGTCGTATCTGTGCAACGAGCTGATCCATCGCGTCTGCTCGCTCTATCCGGAAAATTTCGTCGGCGTCTGCCAGCTGCCGCAATCGCCGGGCGTCCCGCCCGCGAACTGCATCGAGGAGCTCGAGCGTTGCGTCCGGGAGTACGGCTTCATCGGCTGCAACCTCAACCCCGATCCGTCCGGCGGGCACTGGAAGGAGCCGCCGCTGACCGACCGTTGGTGGTATCCGTTGTACGAGAAAATGGTCGAGCTCGACGTGCCGGCGATGATCCACGTGAGCACGTCGTGCAACCCGGCGTTCCACGCGACCGGCGCGCATTATCTGAACGCCGATACGACGGCGTTCATGCAATTCCTGACCTCGGATCTGTTCCGGGATTTTCCGACCCTCAAGTTCATCATCCCGCATGGGGGCGGCGCGGTGCCGTACCACTGGGGACGCTATCGGGGCCTCGCGCAGGACATGAAACGGCCGCCGCTCAAGGAACTCCTGCTGAACAACGTCTTCTTCGACACCTGCGTGTATCACAGACCCGGGGTCGAGCTGCTGCTGAAGGTCATACCGGTCGACAACATCCTCTTTGCCTCCGAGATGATTGGCGCGGTCCGTGGTATCGACCCCGACACCGGGCATTACTTCGACGACACCAAGCGCTACATCGATCAGATCGAGTGGATCTCTGCCGGCGATCGCGCGAAATTGTTCGAAGGCAATGCGCGGCGCGTGTTTCCGCGTTTTCGGACGCCGTCGAAGCCCGGAGCTTAGGGTTTCGTTTCGAGCACTAGGTCGAGGGACGATCCCAAAGCGCGAGCGTCCCAAGAAATCCCGCGGGTACGTCCGCGCTATAAAGTTGCCAGCGCGCAGGTGCGTAGGGCGCAGGCCCGGCGATTACGGCGAGCGCGGGCTCGAGCGCCACCTCGATGCGCGAGAACGGCGCCGAGAGCGCGTCGCCCGTCGCCTTGCTCATCGCTTCCTTGCACGTCCACAGCCGCAGGATCTGACGGCGTGCACGGTCCGCATCGTGACCGTCGAGCACCGCACGCTCGGTCGGCGCGAGGAACTTCCTTGCGATCCCCTGAGCATTGATCTCGCGATCGTCACGCTCGATGTCGATCCCGACGCGCCGCCGACGGGCCAACGCGAACATCGCGCAGCCGGCGGTGTGCGAGACGTTGAAGTCCAGTTCGATGGCCGGCGACTCGACCCGAGGACGGCCCCGCTCGCCTCGGACGATGACGACGGCACCAGGCTCGATTCCAAGCTCGATCCCCAGCAAGACGCGCAGCGTCCCGCGGCCAACGATGTAGCGATCGCGAAGCTCGGGGCGCCCGAAGCGCGACGCGCGCGCATGCTCTGCATCCGACAGCAGGCTCGCCAGAGACTCGCGTTCTGCAGCGTTCGCCGCCAGCGAGCGCCACCACAGGCGAACGCCTTCGGCCGGCGCGCCGACTCCCGTCGGAGCGAGTGCGGCGAGTGTCACGGCAAATTTGCCCGGCATCGGGAACTCGTCTAATCTCGAGCGATACGTCCAACAAGACCGACCACGCCGGCGAAGGGCCAACAGCGATTCGCCGGCACTCCCGTCGATGCGGTTCGTCCTCGGCTTTCTCGCGCGTCTTCCGCTGCCGCTGCTCTACGGGCTCGGGGCGTTCGGGTATTTTGTCACGTACCACGTGATGCGCTGGCAGCGCGACCGTGCGGCGCGAAATCTTGCCCGGGCGTTCCCGGAAAAATCGGATGCCGAACGGACGGCGATCCTCAAGCAGAACTACTGGAACTTCGGGCAGGTGCTCGCCGAGGCGCTCTGGGGATTCGCCGCAAGCCGTGAGGAGATCGCACGCCGGGTCGTCATCGAGAATCTCGAACTCGTCGAGAAATTCGAACGCCGCGGCCACACGGTGCTGCTATTGACAGCGCATGTCTGCAACTGGGAGTGGCTGCTGCCCGCAGGCGGCGCGCATTTCAAGTTTCCGATCGACACGGTCTACAAACCGGTGCGCCTCGAGGCCGCTGACCGCTTCCTGCGCGAGGCGCGAAGCCGCTTCGGCGGCACGCCGATCCCGATGCAGAGCTTCCTCTACGAGCTCATGCGGCGCTCGGTCAAGCCGCGCGTCTATGCGCTGGTCGCCGACCAGACGCCGCAGCAGCACATGGAGGACAAGTACTGGACCCGGTTCTTGAATCAGGACACGGCGTTTTACACCGGTGCCGACAAGATCGCGCAGTTCATGGACGCGCCGGTGATCTATGTGGCCATGCGCAGGACGTCACGCGGTCACTACGCGGTTACGCCCTCCGTGCTCGCCGAACCGCCGTACGAGCCCGGCGCGGATCTTCCGGTCATGGAGCGCTTCGTGCGCAAGCTCGAGGAGGAGATCCACGCGAACCCGGCCGACTGGACCTGGATGTACAACAAATGGAAGTATCCGAAGCCCGCCGATGCGGACGATGTGGCGCGGGCCAGGAAGGCGCGCCGGCGCAAGCGCGTGCCCGCAGCATAGATTGTCCGCCAGCGCCGCTAAGCGGTTGCTCGCGCACAAAGCATCCGCCGGCGTCGCTCTGCGACTGCCGGCGGACTTTCACCTAGTTAACGGCGAAACAGTAGATCCTTCCGGCCCCGCCGGTCGACTTGAGCGCGTCGTCGCTGCAGCCCTTGGTGGGGTGCGACGAATTCCACGACAACGCCGGCGGGCTCGTGTCCAGACCGGTGCGGTCGTGGTGGCCGACGATTGCACGCCCGTCGCCGCTCTTCGTCCAGTTCCCGCAGCTCGCGTCCTCGCCCCCCGCCGGAAACGCGGTCCCATCCGGCTGCGTTCCGGTCAGGATGTCGTGCATGTTCGGATTGTCGCCGCGACCGTTGACGACGGTCCCCTTTTCCGTCAGCGCCGTCTGTTTGTTCAGGTTGTTGTTGGGCCCGTGCAGGTCGTCGACGCTCTTCGCGATGACGACGCCGTTCACGTTCTGCCACGGTCCCTTGCCGATACGATCCTTCGCGTTGACCTGGGGCGACGAGGTGCTGAGATACGCATGCCACGTTTTCTTGCCGGCGCCGACCGCGTCCGCGAGGGACTGGCACAGCTTGTCGGCTCCGGCGACGCCGCCGAAATCGGCGCCCTTGCCCGACCCGGTGCTCGAGACGAAAAACGTCATGTCCGCAGGTTTGCCTTGCGCCAGCGTGGGTAAGGGGATCGCGGAAAGCACGACTGATGCAACAATGCCGAACGTTTTTGACTTCATGTGTCCTCCGTGGGTAAGAGTTACGGGGCGATCGACCTGCCGTGACGCGGCATCATAAACATCGCGACGGAGCTCCGCATTCCCGCAGCGCAACAGCCCGCTGCGCGATGCTGCTCGTCGTCGGCTTGCTTGCGGCGTGCACGAGCGCGCCGATGCGTCCGGACCTCGCGCGCATGTATCACGTGGCCGCGCAGTCGCCGGACGACACCCCGGTGATCCTCGTGCCCGGGCTGTTCGGATCGAAGCTCCGCGATCGCACGACGGGCGTCGAGGTCTGGCCGGGTCCGTGGAACCGCATCCTGTTCTCGGACTACCGCGACATCGAGCTCAAGTTCGATCCGAAGACCCTCGAGGTGCTGCCCGACAATCTCGAGCCCTACGCGATCGCGGATCACGTCCTCGGCCAGGATTTCTACGGGCCGATCATCGAGACGCTCGCCAAGTATGGGGGTTACGCGCGCGGGACTCCGGGGACACCAGCCAAGCCGGGCGAGCGCCGCTATTACGTGCTGGCCTACGACTGGCGCCAGGACAACGTGACCCACGGGCGCGAGCTCGACGCGCTGATCGAGCAGGTGCGCCGCGATTACGGCAATCCGCAGCTTCGCGTCGACATCATCGCGCACAGCATGGGCGGTTTGATCGCGCGGTATTACCTGCGTTACGGGCCGGTCGATGTCCTGGACGGCACGCCGCAGCTCGTCACGCTCTATGGGACCACGCGGGTGCGCAAGCTGATCCTGCTCGGCGCGCCGAATTTCGGATCGGCGTCGTCGCTGCACGCCTACCTGACCGGGGAGCAGATCGGCTTCGAGCGCATGCCGCCCGAGCTCCTCGCCACGCTGCCCGCGGGCTATCAGCTGTTTCCGCATCCGCTCGTGGACTGGCTGTTCGACCTCGAGGGGAAGCCGCTGCCCGACGGATTGTTCGACGGCGCGACGTGGCGGCGGTACCGCTGGAACATCTTCGATCCGGCGAGCGAAGCGCGCATCCGCGCCGCGCATCCGCAGGACGCCGACGCGTACGTCGCGTCGCTGCAGCGATATTTCGACTATCGGCTGGAGCGTGCGCGCCGGTTCATGTGGATGCTCTCGACACCCGAGCCCGCGACGCCGATCCGCTACGTGCTCTTCGGCGGCGATTGTGCGTTGACGCCTTCGCACCTGATCCTCGAGCCGGACGGCGGCGGCGCGCACGCGCGCCTCTATCCCGCAGACATCCAGCACCCGTATGCCGGCGTACCTTATGATCTCATCATGATGGAGCCGGGTGACGGCCGCGTGACCAAGCCGTCGCTCCTTGCACGCGACACCCTCGATCCGACCGCACCGCAGCTCGACGAGAGCTTCATCCCGATTGCCTACTGGTTCTTCCTGTGCGAGCGCCACGATCAGCTCACGAGCAACGCGAGCTTCCAGGACAATCTGCTCAACGTCCTCCTGATGAAGAACCTGCCGTGGGAAGCGATGATGGGGAAATGACGATGCGCCGGATCTTTCAGGACCTGGCATGAACGCGCCGCTGTCCACGACCGAGCGCATCGAGGCCGCGGTGGCTGCGATGGGCCCGGACGCGTTGACCGAAGCGGGCCTCAGCACGCACGTCGCGCGCCTTTTTGCGCGCACCCTCGGGGAGACGCGCGATCTCGTCTATCTCGCGAACCACTCGCTGGGACGGCCGCTCGATGCGGTCGAGGACGACGTCCGTGAAGGGATCGCCGCATGGTATGCGAGGCTCGGCGGCGCGTGGGATGCGTGGAGCGACGAGATGGAAGCCTTTCGCACGCGTCTCGCGCTGCTCATGAACGCCGCGCGCGCCGACTGCATCGCGCCGAAAACAAGCGCGGGTCAGGGCTTGCGCGCGATCCTCAACACCTACGATACGAAGCTGCGCATCGTCGCCACGCGGGGCGAGTTCGATTCGCTGGACGTGATCCTGCGCGAATACGCGCGCCGCGATCGGATCGCCCTCACGCTCGTCGAAGCGCGCGACGACGGCCGCATCGACACGACGGACATCGTGGAGGCGGTCGGCCGCAAGGTCGATCTCGTCGTCGTTTCGGAAGTGCTGTTCAACACCGGTCAGCGCCTGGCCGGGTTGAACGAGATCGTCGCCGCGACGCACCGTGCGGGAGGACGCGTCCTTCTCGATGTCTACCATTCGCTGGGCGTGTTTCCCGTCGACGTGACGGCGCTCGACGTCGACTTCGCGGTGGGCGGCAGCTACAAGTATCTTCGCGGCGGCCCCGGTGCGTGTTTCCTGTATCTCCACCCGCGACACCTGACGGGCGTGCTGCGCACGCTCGACATCGGATGGTTTGCGAAGCACGACCCGTTCTCCTACGCCCGGCCGGATCCGCCGGCATTCGCCGAAGGTGGTGATGCGTTCCTCGAGTCCACCCCCCCGGTGCTGACGTGGTACCAGGCGCGGGCGGGGCAGGTGCTGGTGCGCGCGCTCGGTCCCGCGAGAGTCCGTGCGTATTCGCTCGAGCAGCAGCGTACGTTGGTCGATCTCCTCGGAAGGCACGGCATCGCGGCGCGTGGCGGTGACGAGGATCACGGTGCATTCGTCGTGATCGATCATCCGCGCGCCGTGGCGCTTTCCCGATCCCTCCGCGCGCACGGCATCGCGACGGACGCTCGGGGCCGCAACCTGAGGCTTTGTCCTGATGTCGTGACCACCGCCGACGACCTCGTGCGGGCGGCCGAAGCGCTTGCGCGCCTCGGGCGTGACGCCTAGCCGGTCGCGGTCGCGATGATGATGCGGACGATCGCCAGCAGCGTGAGGACGAACACCGCCGCGAGAATTACGCCGACGATGATCACCTGATGCGGGCGGATCCGCGCGAGATCGTCCTGCATCGCTTGGTTCTTGCGCACACCGAAGAAGCTCCAGATCACGGCGCCGATCACCTGACGCGAGGTAGCCGACCGCGACTCCGGGGCGGGTGAAGCTTCCGGCTCGTTTCGGGATTCGGTCACAGCCTGCTCCGAAGCTGGATCGCTGCTGACGCGGTGCGGTGACGTCGTCGAGGAGAGGGGAGCGGATACGCCATCAGCGATTGAGCTCGTTCAGCACGCTCACGAGCCGCCGGTTGAACTCAGCCGGCCCCTCGATCTGCGGAATGTGTCCGACGCCGGGCATGACTTCGAGTCGTGCGTGCGGCAGAAGTTTCACGACGCGCTCGCCCTGCGGCAGCGGCGTGATGCTGTCGCGCGCGCCCCAGAGCGCGACCACGGGCACCGAGATCGCGGCGTACGCTTCCGGGTCCTCGCTGCGCGAGGGCTGCGCGGGATCCAGGAGCTCCGGCAGCCAGTCGCCGATCGCGTGCGTGGTTCCGGTCACGACGAGCGGGCGCTGGTAGACCTTGACGCGCTCCGCCGTCGCGCTGGCATTGTTGGCGATGAAATGCTCGAGCAGCTGATGCGTGAACGCCGGATTCGTCAGGAAGGTGGCGACGACCCCGTCCCGCACGGGCGTCGCCGCGAAAAAGGCCCGCTCGAGCAGGGGCTGCGGCTCCGGCGGCTCGTGCGCTTCGCGAATGCTGAGCGCGGCGTCGACCAGCACCAGCGCCC
>Ga0318568_10001301_pt1 | contig 10879 bp, 4 predicted proteins | sample GRESIP088b5f21_FD_203690 | JGI IMG/M metagenome (GOLD analysis project Ga0318568, IMG submission 203690) | Tropical soil microbial communities from Luquillo Experimental Forest, Puerto Rico - GRE.SIPMG.088b5f21 | ecosystem: Environmental > Terrestrial > Soil > Tropical forest > Bulk soil...
AAATCTATTAGGCCTTTAGGTCTTTTATTTCTATTTTTCTTATTTTCTCTAGGCGCATATGCTCAGTCGACAACCGTAAAAGGGATCGTAAAAGATATTTCCGGAGGAACGATGCCAGGAGTGAGTGTAATAGACTCTGACACAAAAAAGGGTACTATTACTGATATCGATGGTAATTTTGAAATAAAAGTGTCAGAAAATTCAACACTTACTTTCTCTTTTATCGGATATCAAAGTTCAAAAGTAAAAGTGGCTGGGAAAAGAGTCATTAATGTTGTTTTGGAAGAAGATACCAAAAAATTGGACGAAGTTGTAGTTGTTGGTTATGGTACACAACGGAAAGAAGCAGTTACCGGTTCGGTTGCTTCAGTAAGTGGAAGTATGCTAAAAGAAGTCCCTGCAGGAAATGTCACTCAAGCATTGCAAGGGCGAGTTGCTGGCGTAAATTTACAACAAACTGATTCAAAACCGGGGGCTACGCTACAAATTCGTATTCGTGGAACTCGCTCGCTAAATGCAGACAATGATCCACTTATCGTATTAGATGGTATTCCTTTTTCTGGAACAATTGGTGATATCAGTCCAGATGATATTAAGAGTCTTGATATTTTGAAAGATGCTTCTGCTACAGCGATTTATGGATCGCGTGGAGCAAATGGTGTTATATTGATAACAACCAATAAAGGAGTAAAGGGTGCAGCGCCTCAGATAAGTTACAATGGCTATTATGGTGTAGGGAAAGCTATTTATTACCCTATGATGAATGGATCTGAGTTTGTAGCTCTCCGTAAAGCATCAAATAGATACACTACCAACGGTCCGGATGAATCTAATGATGTAAATACAAATTGGCAGTCATTGTTTTATACAACTGCAACTACACAAAGTCACGATTTAAATGTTTCTGGAGGTAACGATAAAGGTACTTACAAGTTTGGAGCAAATTACTACAAAAATCAAGCAGTAATTCCTGGTTCAAATTATAATCGTTATGCTATCCGAGGTTCTCTTGATCAGGAAATAGGTAAATATATTAAGGTTGGATTTACCACGAATACAAATTATAATGTAACCAATGGTGCTAGTTTGGGAATGTATGGTGTATTGAGCTTGTCGCCTATTACCAATCCATACAATACTGATGGAACTTATAAAAAGGTTATAAGTATGGTGATGGATAATCAATATGTTATGACTAAAGGCAATATTGAAAATTTGGGAGATACGTGGAAAGATCAAAAAAAGGCGTTGGGTTCATATAACTCTTTATATGCCGAATTAAAAGTTCCGGGAGTGGAAGGTTTGAAATATCGGACCAATGTTGGGGCGAACTTCAACTTTAGTAACGCCGGCACGTATTCAGGTGTTGGAGTTATGAGTTCTTCAATTACAACTCCATCATCTGCTAGCCTCAGTAACTCATATAGCACAGATTGGTCGGTAGAAAACATGTTGACCTACGATAGAGCTTTCGGGAAACATAGAGTGAATGCAGTAGCAATGTACTCATCTGAACAAAACTTTTACAACAGTACATATGTATCTGCAACAAATATTCCAGCGGACAACTTGCAGTTTTATAATCTAGGACAATCTGCCTCAAGCGATATTACTATTAATCCAAATTATCAGGGATATACAGTATGGGGCTTGCAGTCTTGGATGGGACGTGTAATGTATTCTTTTGACGACCGTTATATGATAAGTGTTACCGGACGCGCAGATGGTTCATCAAGATTAGCACCAGGACATCAGTGGCATACATATCCTGCAGTCTCAGTAGGCTGGAACATCAATAAAGAATCGTTTATGAAGGATATAACCTGGATTAATGCGTTAAAGTTACGTGCAGGTTATGGACAAACGTCTAACCAAGCTGTTTCTCCTTACTCTACACTGGGATCATTAAATACTACCCCATATAATTTTGGAACTTCTTACCTTACAGGGTATAATGTTAAAACAGTTCCGAATCCTAAATTGGGTTGGGAGTATTCTATAACGAAGAATTTTGCAACAGACTTTTCGTTGTTAAATAACCGTTTGTCAGGTACTTTTGAATATTATATAACAGATACCAAAGATCTTTTGATGAATGTGAATTTACCACCTACATCTGGCGTTAGCAGCTATACTGCGAATGTAGGTTCAACCCAAAATAAAGGATTCGAATTGTCTCTTAACGGTGTGATATTAGATAACCTCAATGGATGGACTTGGGAGGTTGGCGCTAACGTGTATCGTAATGTTAATAAAATTACAGCACTCGCTTCAGGAGCAACCCGAGATGAATCCAATGGTTGGTTTGTAGGCTCTTCAATTAATAGTATTTACGATTTTAAGAAAGTTGGTCTTTGGAATGCTACTGATGCTGATTATAAATATTTTAGCATGTTTGAGAAGGGGACGACTTCAACACTAGGTATGATTAAGGTTCAGTACACGGGCACTTATAATGCAGATGGTTCACCAACAAGGGAAATTGGACCAGCTGACAGACAAATTATCAATCTTGATCCTGATTTTCAAGGTGGTTTTAATACCCGTGTAGCCTATAAAGGATTTGACTTGAATGTTGTAGGTGGCTTTCAAAGTGGAGGTATTCTTATCAGTACACTTTATGGATCGGGTAGTTACCTAAATATGCTGACAGGGCGTAGAGGTAATATAAAAGTTGACTACTGGACGCCAACAAATACAGGTGCAGCTTTCCCTAATCCTGCTGGACCATTAAGCGGTGATAATCCAAAATATGGTCAACTATTGGGTTACTTTGATGCATCATATGTAAAAATCCGTACCATAACGTTGGGATATAACTTCTCACAAAAATGGTTGAAATATGCCGGAATTCAAAAACTACGTCTTTATGGAACTGTACAGAACCCATTCACACTGTTCTCGCCTTATCACAATTTGTCAGGAATGGATCCGGAAACTAACTCATATGGGGATGGAAATTCGGCAGTTGCTTCTTACAACAAACGTATACTAACTGTTGGTTTTAATACACCTTCAACTCATAACTTCTTAATGGGTATTAACATAACATTTTAAATAAAACGAGATGAAAAGTAAATATATAAAATCTTTAATAGGAACAGCCCTAGTATCTATGTTCCTTGTGGCATGCTCGTCTGATCTTCTGACTGAGAATCCGCGAAATTTTTTCACGCCCGATTATTTCAAAACGAAAGCTGGAGTTCAAGGAGGGGTGACTTCATTGTATGCTAACCTGCGATATCTGTACGGACAAGCTTACTATTACAATGCTTGTGAGACAGGTACCGATGAAGCTACATGGGGCGCTAGTGCAGATGGAAACTTTACAGCAATGGACTATTCAGGTGCAGCAACTTTTGATGCAACATCGTACCCAATTTCGATATTATGGGGAACAGTCTATTCTAACATCAATACAGCAAGTGGTATTATTGAGAATGCTTCGCTGGTAAATGAGAGCAAAAAGGGAACTTCGGATACGATCCCTGGTTCTCTAATTTCTGAAGCCAATTTTTTTCGCGCATTTGATTACTTTTTGTTAGTGCAAAAATATGGTGGAGTGCCTTTGGATTTTGGTTCTGGAGAATTGAAGTTTAATACAAATCCCGTTAGAACATCGGTACGTAATACTGTACCTCAGGTTTATACTAAATGTATATTTCCTGATCTGATTACAGCGGTGAATAAATTGCCTACATCACAACGTCTGACTGGTACAGTAACTAAGCAGGTTGCTCAATTAATCTTGGCTAAAGCCTATTTGACTTATGCTTGGTGGCTTCAAAACCCAAACAACATTCCAACTTATCCATTATGTGACAGAACTGATCCTAACGGAAAAGATGCAGCCTGGTATTTTCAACAAGCTTACAATATTGCCACTGCTGCAATTGCTAATCCAGGATCATATGGTTTAGTGGCAACATATTATGATGTTAATTTGGGACAGAATGATCGAAACAAAGAAGTGATGCTTTATGCTGACCATACACAATCAAGTGAGCAATATAACGGTGGTAGTCTTACTTATGGTGGTAGTGCTCCCGATAATTTTGCCAGTTGGATGTTGACATGGAATTATCCTAATATCAGAAGTTCAGGGGTTAGTTCTGTTGTGCGTGTATCTACGCAAGACTTAGGGCGCCCATGGGTACGTATGGCACCGCCTATTGACGTATTTACTAATACCTTTGCAGACAAAACGAATGATTCTCGTTATGACGGAACCTTTACAACTGTTTATCATGCTAACTGGCCTATGGGTGGCAATACCAGTACTTCTTTAGTTAATGCAAACGGCATGTCAATTGTTCCAGGGAATCCAGTACTTTCTTTCTTAAGCACAGATGATCCATCTATCGTTTATCCGGCTGACAAAACAGCAGGCATAAGCAATGTTGGTGCTGGTATAATGCCCGGAAGAGCTGATTATGTTGTTGGTCCAAGTGCTATAAGTAGAATTGTATATCCTGGCATTTGGAAACTAGGACCTTATCGTACAGATAATGGTACCGGAATAGGAAACCCGAATGCAGGTAGTACACGTCCTTTCCCAATTGACAAGTTCTCGGAACTATTCTTCATAGCAGCCGAAGCAGCTGTGAAGGGAGCAACCACAACGGCTATAACTGGTACATATGCTAATGATGGAACTGCTAGAGGATTGATAAACGTGATTCGTGCACGTGCAGGAAAATGGAGGTATAGCAACGCGCAAAATGCTGTTGTAATTGCTGATAATAGTGCCGCAATGGTTGCTGCAACTCCGGCAACTATAGATATCAACTATATTTTGGCCGAGCGTTCACGTGAGTATTACGGCGAAGGCCATCGTATCTTCGATTTGAGACGCACTCAAACATGGGCAGATATTGCTGGTACTTACCGTATCTGCGGAAAAGATATAGGAGATCATAAGATTCAAACTGTGACACGTACAATATTACCAAAACATTATTTGGATCCTATCCCACAAGGCCAGATTGATGGTATGGATATGACAACTGCAGAAAAAGCAGCTTATCAAAATCCTGGTTATTGATTAAATAATTAATTTATGGCTGATTGGGATTAATAAATAATCTGATCCCAATCGGCCATAATTTTATCAAACAATATATTTTCTAAGCAGTAGGTAAACTGTAAAATCCCAGCATCAATCTCGTTTCATAACAACTGAGATGTAAGAATCTCACAACCAAAATTACCGCTCAATTTGCTACATTCCCAGTAAATGCAAGTGATAAAAATGCCACAATCAACTGTAGTGTATAGAGAATAATACGAATATTGGCAAATGAAAACTACTCAAATACACACAAATAAATCAAAAGTAGAAGAATATAAGATAATGAAACAGTTAATGTGGCACTCGCTACACAAAGTATTGCATCAATAAAATTGGTCTTACAGTATAACTATGGATAATAACTAAATAGCATTAAATTATACTTATGATTTTAAAAATGAGAATAAACAATTTGTTGAAACTGCAGTTAGGTTTCTTGGCTTATCTGGGAATGGTTTTATTGTTTCCATCAAATGCTTCTGCTATTGGAGTACCAACCTATATTTCAACATTGGGTGGTAAAGACTTATTTACATTATCAGCCTCCGGAAAGTCAACCACATTGTGCATCAACTCTAAAGATTATCCGGGTGTAATACGTGCCTTGAAAGATTTAAAATCCGATATTGGCAAAGTAACCAACAATGAACCTAAAATTTTATTTGACGAACTACCGCATCAAAAGGAAGTAGTAATAGTTGGAACGCTAGGTAAAAACCAAGTTATTGACCAGCTAATAAAAAATAAAAAACTTAACATAAAAGAGATGGCTGGCAAGTGGGAAGCTTTCAGCATCCAAACAGTCGAAAACCCATTTCCGGGTATTGATAAAGCTCTTGTTATTGTTGGTAGCGACAAACGTGGAACTATTTACGGTATTTACGATTTGTCGGAACAAATAGGCGTTTCGCCTTGGTATTTCTGGGCAGATGTTTCTATTGATCACAAAGACGCACTATACGTCAAGTCAGGGACATATACCCAACATCCTAGCGTGAAATACCGGGGAATCTTTATTAATGACGAAGCGCCTGCCCTCACCGGCTGGATTAAAGAAAAATATGGAATGGCTAAACCCTCTCAAAATCCTCCTGTTGGCAATATGGTAGTGAACTATGGTCATGAATTTTACACACACATTTTTGAGTTGATGCTCCGGATAAAAGCCAATTATCTTTGGCCAGCCATGTGGAGTAATGCTTTTAACGAAGATGACTCTGAAAATCCACGCCTTGCTGATGAATATGGTATTGTAATGGGTACCTCACATCAGGAACCGATGATCCGCTCACAACAAGAATGGGATAGACGATACTATACAACGATTGGACATTGGAATTACAATAAACATCCAGACATCATGGAAAATTTCTGGCGTGAAGGGGTGCGACGCAATAAAAAATACGAAAGTGTAATCACTATGGGACTTCGCGGAGCAAATGACTCGGAGATGGGCGGTGACTTAAAATCTAATATAGCGATGGTAGAAAATATTGTCAATAAGCAACAACAGATTATCCGTGAGGAAATCAATATAGATTTAACTAAAGTCCCTCAATCTTGGTGTTTATATAAAGAAATAATGGAGTATTACAACGAAGGCATGCGTGTACCCGACAATATAACGCTTTTGTGGTCGGATGATAACTGGGGAAATATCCGCAGGCTACCCACCCCTGAAGAACGTAAACGAAGTGGTGGCGCTGGAGTGTATTATCACTTCGACTATCACGGAGACCCGCGAAGCTATGAATGGATTAACACCAATCCTATTGCTAAAATATGGGATCAAATGTCACTTGCCAAACAATATGGCGCTGATAATATCTGGATAGTAAACGTAGGGCATTTCAAAGGCTACGAATTACCTATGGAATATTTTATGAGCCTTGCCTGGAATACTGAAAAATGGACAAACTCCAATATCAATGAGTACATCCGTTTGTGGGTTACCCGTGAGTTCGGACCAACATACGCTGGTGAAATTGCAGATATTATTTCAAAATACACAAAATATAACGGTCGAAGAAAACCGGAATCGTTATCACCGCAGACATATAGCTTAGTGAATTATAATGAAGCGGAAAACGTGGTCTCTGAATTTAATCAAATTACGGCTCAAGCCGAAGCTATTTATAATAAGTTGCCTCAGGAAAAACGAGATGCCTTTTATCAGATAGTCCTGTTTCCTACAAAAGCCAGTGCAATAGTCAACGAAATGTATTTGGCTGCAGCTAAAAACAACCTGTATGCAAGTCAGAAACGCGCGAGTGCTAACGACATGGCAACTCAAACCAGAGCCCTGTTTCAAGCTGATACAGACTTAATGGCTTATTACAATCGTGAGTTTGCCGGCGGGAAATGGAATCACTTTATGGATGAGACTCACATCGGATATACCGATTGGGCACCCCCTAAAGTAAACAATTTAAATGCTATCAAACTGGTTAAAGTTGAAGTTCCAGACTCTGCGTCAATGGGTGTCAGTTTAGAGGGAAACGAAGCGAGCTGGCCTAATGCTACTGAAAAAGCTGTTTTACCAGAATTTGATATTTTTAATGGCCGTCAACACTATATCGAAATTTTCAACAGGGGGAAAGCATCTTTTGAATACACCATAACAGCCAATGTTCCATGGCTTACTTTTAGCGAAAGCAAAGGAACTATGACAAATAAAGACAAACGAATTTTAGTGAATCTGGATGAGTCAAAATTGCAGAAAGGTAAAACTGAAGGTGTAATTAAAATTGCAGGTGCCGGCAAGGAAGTGTCTATTGCGATTAGTGCATTTAACCCAACTGAAGTAAACAGAGAGAATCTAAAAGGCTTTATTGAAAGTGGAGGTTTAGTCTCTATTGAGGCAGAACATTTTTCTAAGAATATCGAACAAGGTGAAAGAAAATGGATCAAAGTTGACGATTACGGTCTCACTTTATCAGGGATGAGAGCTACAGCTCCGGCTAATGCTCCGGCAGCAACAATTGGGAAAGACGCTCCATGCCTGGAGTATCCTGTGTACATGTTCTCTAAAGATACTGTTCAAATTACTCTTATCACGTCACCTCTTCTAAACTTTATGCCCGGACGCGATATTAAATTTGCTATTTCGTTTGATGACGAGACCCCGCAGTACATTACGAATGTTCCTGATAAATTCAAAGTGCATTACTCAAATCCGGCATGGGCACAGACCGTTGTAAAACAATCTCGTTGGTGTACAACAACTCTAAAAGTAACTAACTCTGGCTATCATACATTGAAGCTTTGGATGATTGATCCAGGTGTGATTGTACAAAAGATTATAATAAACGCGGGAGGGCTAAGACCAAGTTATTTAGGGGCACCGGAGAGTAAGAACCTTATTAAAATGTAATATTTTATCTGCTTGTAGAATGATAAAAATAAATAATATAATGATGAATAACAGGATTAAATTATTGATTGTGATGTCATTCTTTGCAATTCAGTTATTTGCACAGGTAAAGTTGCCAAAACTGATCAGTGATGGAATGATTTTGCAACGAGATGTAAATGTGAAGATTTGGGGTTGGGCAGATAATGGTGAGAAGATAAAACTGGCATTCAAAGGAAAAAATTATGAAACGGTTGCCAATAAACAAGGAGAGTGGGAGGTGAAGTTGCCTAAGCAGGTGGCTGGAGGCCCGTACTCGATGATAGTTAAAGGCAGTAAGAATGAAGTTACAGTAAATGATATATTGATTGGTGATGTTTGGCTTGCTTCCGGGCAGTCTAACATGGAATTGCCCATGAGGCGGGTGAGTCCGTATTATCCGAAAGAGATTGAGAATTCGGAGTGCAAGTATATCAGGATGTTCTACGTTCCTCAAAAATATAATTTTAATATTCAGCAAACTGATTTGGAATCCGGTTCGTGGAAAAGTGCTAATCCACAAAATGTACTTGAATTCTCAGCAGTGTCATACTTCTTTGCAAAGAATATTTACGACACCTATAAAGTGCCGGTTGGAATTATTAATGCCAGTTTGGGAGGCTCGCCTGCAGAGGCCTGGTTAAGCGAAGAGGCTTTAAAATCGTTCCCTGATTATTATGATGAGCTCCAGCGGTTTAAAAGCAAAGAACTAATAAATAAAATAGAGAGTGAAGATAATGCTCGAATAGCAGGCTGGTATTCGGAATTAAATAAAAGTGACGAAGGAAATAAATCAGCTGATACTCGTTGGTCCAAGCCGGAACTAAATGTGTCCGATTGGAAAACAATGAGAATTCCCGGATATTGGACTGACATTGACCCTGAAATAAGAAACGGGGTTGTTTGGTTCCGCAGGAAGGTTAATGTTCCGGTAACATTAACAGGAAAGCCTTCAACTCTTATTCTGGGCAGGATTGTGGATGCTGATTCGGTTTTTGTGAATGGAACATTTATAGGGACAACCAGTTATCAGTATCCACCCAGGCGCTATCCTATCCCTGCAGAGCTGTTGAAAGAGGGTGAAAACACCATTGTGATTCGTGTGGTGAGTAATATAGGCAAAGGTGGATTTGTTTCAAATAAACGATATGTTATTGAAAGCGCTACTGATACGCTTGATTTGACTGGTGAATGGTACTTTAAGCAAGGGGCTAAAATGAATCCACTGGGTGGACAGACTTTTGTCAGATGGAAACCGGGCGGATTGTACAATGCCATGATTGCTCCGCTGACGAATTATTGCTTGAAAGGATTTCTCTGGTATCAGGGCGAATCCAATACAGGAAAACCACTGGAATACACCGCGCTTTTGTCTCAGCTAATTCAAAGTTGGAGGAGTGTGTGGTTGGACAAAAACTTACCGTTTTTATATGTTCAACTACCCAATTATATGAAGCCGGTGAGCGAGCCGGGAGAAAGTAACTGGGCATTGTTCAGGGAGTCTCAGTTTAAAACCTTATCCATCCCTAATACTGGTATGGCGGTGGCAATTGATTTGGGCGAAGGAAATGACATTCATCCGGTAAATAAAAAGCCTGTTGGTGAAAGACTTGCCTTATTGGCAAAAGGAATGGCTTATGCTGCGAAAGACGTTGTAAGTTCTGGCCCACTGTACCAATCGATGAAAATTGAAAAAGACAGTATCATCATTTCTTTTAAAAATATAGGAAGTGGTTTAATAATAAAAAGAGGTAAAAACCTAAATAATATTGCAATTGCAGGTCTGGATGGAAAATTTGTTTGGGCGTCGGCAAAGGTAACCGGAAATAAGTTGGTGGTTTGGAGCAATAAAGTTTCAAATCCGGTTGCGGTTCGGTATGCTTGGGCTGACAACCCTGAAAATGCAAATCTTTATAACAAAGAAGGTTTGCCTGCATCTCCTTTCAGGACAGATAGTTGGAAATAATGTATAAATTAATCAAAAATAAATCAATGAAATCAACAACACAAAAAGTATCCTTGGGAGAGAAAATTGGATACAGCTTAGGAGATGGGTCTGCAAATTTGGTTTTTCAAATGATGATGACATTTCAATTATTTTTCTATACCGATGTATTTGGAATAAAGGCCACTGCAGCAGGTATGATTTTATTGATAGCCCGTGTATTCGATGCTTTTGTCGATCCCATGGTTGGAATTCTGTCCGACCGAACCAATACCCGTTGGGGTAAGTATCGTCCATGGGTATTATGGACGGCAATACCATTTGCAATATTCTTTGTACTTGCATTCTCTACACCCGATCTGACTGAAAGATGGAAAATTTTATATGCAGGTGTTACCTATATTCTATTGATGTCGGTTTATTCGTTTAATAATACCCCATATTCATCTTTAGGAGGTGTGATGACCAGCAA
>Ga0318568_10001308_pt1 | contig 10860 bp, 10 predicted proteins | sample GRESIP088b5f21_FD_203690 | JGI IMG/M metagenome (GOLD analysis project Ga0318568, IMG submission 203690) | Tropical soil microbial communities from Luquillo Experimental Forest, Puerto Rico - GRE.SIPMG.088b5f21 | ecosystem: Environmental > Terrestrial > Soil > Tropical forest > Bulk soil...
TCAAGTTCGTGCCCGAGGGCCGGAGCGACTTCTTCAACATCCTGACCAGCTCACTTGGCGTGTTCACTGTGCTGGTCACCGTGTTCGTCTTCCTGCGCCCGGCCAAGCCGAAGGGCCGGCTCACCCCACAGGACGAGCGGGAGATCAGGGAACTGCTGCACCGGCACGGTCACCGGGACTCGCTCGGCTACTTCACGCTCCGCAACGACAAGAGCGTGATCTGGTCGCCCAGCGGCAAATCCTGCGTCGGTTACCGGGTGGTCGCCGGTGTCATGCTCGCCAGCGGTGACCCCATCGGGGATCCCGAGGCCTGGCCGGGCGCGATCCACGCGTTCCTGGACGAGGCGGCGCGGCACGCCTGGGCTCCCGCGGCTATGGGCTGCAGCGAACTCGGCGCGGAGATCTGGTGCCGGGAGAGCGGGCTGACCGCGCTGGAACTCGGTGACGAGGCAGTGGTGGAGGTGGCCGACTTCAGCCTCAAGGGCCGGCAGATGCGCAACGTCCGGCAGATGGCCGCCCGGGTATGCCGCCAGGGTTATGCGGCCCAGGTCCGCCGGCTTTCCGAGGTGCCACCGGACGAGGTCGAGCGGCTGGTCCGCCGGGCGGACTCCTGGCGTGGCAGCCCCACAGAACGCGGGTTCTCGATGGCCCTCGGCCGCGTCGGCGGCCCGGGCGACGATGATTGCGTGATCGCCACGGCCACAGAGAACGGGGTGCTGCGCGGCCTGTTGCACTTCGTGCCGTGGGGTTCCGACGGCCTCTCGCTCGACCTCATGCGCCGGGAGCGGACCGCGCAGCCGGGCGTGAACGACTTCCTGATCGTGGAGACGATCAGGAAGGCCCAGGAACTCGGCATCAAGAGGTTGTCGCTCAACTTCGCGGTCTTCCGCTCGGCCCTGGCCCGCGGCGAGCGGATCGGCGCCGGGCCGGTGCTGCGCGCCTGGCGGAGCATCCTGCTGTTCGCCTCCCGGTGGTTCCAGATCGAATCGCTCTACAAGTTCAATGCCAAGTTCTGCCCGCTCTGGGTGCCGCGCTTCTTCGTGTTCTCCGGGACCAGGGACGCGCCGCGGGTCGCCCTCGCCGCCCTGGAAGCCGAGGCGTTCCTGGTCTGGCCCACGGTGGAGGTGCGCCGGATCGCCCGCCGCCTGGGGCTCACCCGGCTGGCCCGGCGGCTGCGCCGCAGCACCAGGCGCCCTGGGACGGCGCGCCGGTAAGCCTGCGCCGGCCCGGTGCCCTGCCGCTTCCATGACCGCGCGGCCCGGCGTTCCCAGCCGCTGAGCCGGCCTGTGGCGAGGTGCTCTCCGCGCATAGGGTGACCAGTGTGACAAGCGGCACACCTGCCGGGGGGCTGCCCGGCGCTGCCTGGCCGACCGGTGCTGCCGGGCCAGCGAGCGCTGCGTGGCCGGCCGGCATGCGGCGCGGCCCGGGCCCGCGCGGGCTCCCCGACCCCGGCCGGTGCCTGGTCATGGGGGTGGTGAACGTCACCCCGGACTCGTTCTCCGACGGCGGCGAATGGTTCGGGGCGGAGGCGGCGATCGGCCGCGGCCGGAAGCTCGCCGCGCAGGGCGCCGACATCGTGGACGTGGGCGGGGAGTCCACCCGGCCGGGTGCCCAGCGGATAACGGCCGACGAGGAACTGCGCCGGGTCATCCCGGTTATCACGGGCCTGGCCAGGGAGAACATCCCGGTCAGCGTGGACACCATGCGAGCCGAGGTGGCCGCCGCCGCGCTGGACGCCGGTGCCCGGCTGGTCAACGATGTGAGCGGTGGCCTGGCCGACCCGGACATGCCCCGCCTGGTGGCACAGGCGGCGGTGCCGTACGTGGTCATGCACTGGCGCGGGCACAGCCACCAGATGCAGGAACGGGCCGTCTACGCCGACGTCGTCCGGGAGGTATGCGAGGAGTTGCGCCGCCGGATCGATGTGGTGATCGCGGAAGGCGTGGATCCCTCGATGATCGTGGTGGACCCGGGGCTCGGCTTCGCCAAGCTGGCCGAGCACAACTGGGCGCTCCTGGTGAACCTGGACCGGCTGTCCCGCCTGGACGGCGCCGATCATGTCTTCCCCGTGCTGGTGGGGGCGTCGCGCAAGCGCTTCCTTGGCCGGCTGCTGGCCGCCCCGGACGGGACTCCCCGGTCCTTCGCCGGCAGCGACGACGCCACGGTCGCGGTGACCGCCCTCGCGGCCGCCGCCGGCGCCTGGTGCGCCCGCGTGCACCAGGTGCCCGCGAATTCCGACGCGGTCGGTGTCGCCGAGGCATGGCGCGCCGCCGCCAGGGAGGCCGGGCCAGCCGCCGCCGGAGAGGCCGGGCCAGCCGCAGCCGCCGCCGGAGAGGCTCGGCCAGGCGCTGCTAGAGAGGCTGGGTCATGAGCACGGACCGGATCGAGTTGCGGGGGCTGCGGGTCTTCGCCCGGCACGGCGTGCTCGACACCGAACGCCGGGCCGGCCAGGAGTTCCTCGTCGACGCGGTGCTGTGGCTGGACACCAGGCCCGCTGCGGCCGGCGATGACCTGACCCAGACCGTTGACTACGGCGCGCTTGCCGACCGGCTCGTGCGCCTGGCCGAAGAGCCGCCCGTCCGGCTTATCGAGACGCTCGCCGAGCGGCTCGCGGCCGATTGCCTGTCCGAATACCTGGTCGCGGAGGTTGAGATCACAGTCCACAAGCCCCAGGCGCCGATCGCTCACCCCTTCGGCGACGTCGCCGTCGTTATCCGCCGGGCCCGCCCGGCCCCTGGCCCGCAGCGGCCCGAAACCCACTCGCCCGGCCCAGCGCCCCCCGCACCCAGCCAGGGACCGCCCTCGCCAGATCCACGGCGGCCCGCGTGAACCGGCGCACGGTCATCGCCATGGGCAGCAATCTCGGTGACCGCATGGACTACCTGCAAGGAGGGCTGGACGGGCTGTTCGACACCCCGCGCCTCTGGTTCGTGGCCGTATCGCCGGTGTATGAGACCACCCCGGTCGGCGGGCCGGAACAGCCCGACTACCTGAACGCCGTGGTGATCGGGGAAACCTCGATGCCCGCGCAGGCCCTGCTGGAACGGTGCCACAGCCTCGAGGACGCGTTCGGCCGTGTCCGCGGCGAGCTGTGGGGGCCGCGGACGCTGGACCTCGATCTCATCGTCTACGGTGACGAGGTGAGCGACAGCCCCGGACTGACCCTGCCGCACCCCCGCGCGCACGAGCGCGCATTCGTCCTCGCCCCTTGGCACGACGCCGACCCAGAGGCGCAGTTCCCGGGGCGGGGGAGGGTGGCAGACTTGCTAGCGGCCATAGGCATGAAGGGGGTCACCCGGCTGGATGGCGCCGTCCTGCAGCCGCCGGGATGACCGCCCCCATACAAGCCTGGCGGTGAGGTCCGGGTGAAACCTACCAAGGCGCGCACCCTGGTGCTGACGGCACTGGTCAGTGCCGTTGCGATGTGGCTCGTGCTGCAGCAGGTGTACACGGCGCTGCCACCCTTGCCGTGGAGCGGGGTGCCAGCACTGGCGCTGCTCGCCATCGCCGAGGCGATCACCGGCCGCAACGTGCGGGCCCGGCTGGCGGGCCGCGGCGCTCCGATCCACCCGATCGCGGTGGCCCGGATGGCCGCGTTGGCGAAGGCCAGTTCGCTGGCCGCCACCCTTATTGGCGGACTGGCCTCCGGTTTCCTGATCTACGTCTCGGGATCCCTGGATAAGCCGGCCTACCGGTCCGACGCGCTGGTGTCCGCCGCGACGCTGCTCGCCGCGGCGCTGCTGGTCGCCGCCGCGCTGTACCTGGAGTATGGCTGCCGCGTCCCGACCAGCCCGGACCGGGCCCAAGACTCCGAACCCGGCCAGCCGCCGCACTCCGGTGCCGCGCACTAGCTGCAGCTGCCCGCTCACCGCCGGGGCGCCACGGCGAGCGGCTACCTGTCCATGTCACCCACGACGAAGAACAGGGAGCCCAGGATGGCGGCCAGGTCCGCGACCCGGTGCCCCGGCAGCAGGTCCGGTAGCACCGCCATGTTGCTGAACGACGCCGACCGCAGCTTGAGCCGCCACGGCGTTTTGCCGCCCCGCGACACCAGGTAGTAGCCGCTCAGCCCGAGCGGGCCCTCCGTCCAGGCGTAGACATGCCCCTCGGGCACCTTGAACACCTTCGGCAGCCGGGCACTCAGCGGGCCCCGGGGAAGGCTGGCGAGCCGTTCCGCGCACTCCTGGGCCAGGTCGAGGGACACCGCTAGCTGGTCGCGCAGGCACTCGAACCGGGCCAGGCAGTCCCCCTCGGTGCGGACCGGCACCCTGAGCACCCCCGCCAGCTCGCCGTAGGCCAGGTACGGCTCGTCGCGGCGCAGGTCGAAGTCCACCCCGCAGGCGCGGGCGGCGGGCCCGCTCACCCCGTACTGCCGCACCTGTTCCGGTGTCAGCACCCCGACGCCCCTGGTGCGCGCGCGGAAGCTCTCCTGGCTCACCGTGGCCCCGATCGCGGGAAGCGCCGCGCGCACCTCGTCGATGACGCGGCGGGACCTTGCCAGCCAGCCGGCCGGGATCTCCTCCTTCAGGCCGCCAACCCGGTTGAACATGTAGTGCATCCGGCCACCCGAGATCTCGTCCATGACCGATTGGATGGCCTCGCGCGCCCGGAACGCGGCCTCCGCCGCCGCTGGCTCGACCGCTCCGGCCTCCTCCGCTCCCGCCGCGATCTCCGGGGGATACGAGCTGAGGAAGGCAAGGTGACTCAGCGCACGGTTCAGTTCGGCAAGGAGCGTGCGGGCCCAGACGGCTCTGGGCGGCACCTCGATCCCGGCCAGTCGCTCCGCGGCCAGCACCACCCCCAGTTCGCTGGTGAAGGCGCCCAGCCAGTCGTGCCGGTTGGCCAGCACGATGATCTGGCGGTAGTCCCGCACCTCGAACAGCTTCTCCGCGCCCCGGTGCATGAACCCGATCTCCGGTTCGGCCGCCGTGATCAGGTCGCCGTCCAGGGCGAGCCGCAACCGCAGCATCCCGTGAGCCGACGGGTGCGACGCCCCCAGATTGATGAGGAACTCCGCCCCGCCGCCCGCCCCGGCCGGGACGGCCCCGGGCAGCCAGGCACCGGTGATCGCCTCCACCTGGTGGCCGCCCTTCCCCGGGACGTCGCGATCACGCATCCGCCCATGCTGCCACGCGCTATGCGTCTCCCGGTCCCGCGGCATTTGTTGTCGTCGTGGCAACCACGACGATCAACCCCGATCGGCCCCCGGGGGCCAGCCGGCCAGCCAGGCAACCGGCCAGCCGGGCCAGCCGGTCAGCGGGGGTCAGCCGGGCCCAGCCGGGCCAGCGGCCCGGGCATGGGAACTCCGACCGCCTGAATCAGCCAGCCGAACCCGCCCAGCCCCGCGGCGTCCATCAGTTCGGCGTCCTGGGACGCCTCGCACAGCGCCCGGGCATAACCCGCCGGATCCCTGGCCGCGAGCGCCAGCGGCGGGCGCCGCGCGTCCAGGCCGAGTTCCCGCAGCGCCGCGCGTTGCGTGATGAGCACGGCCCGGGCGGCTCCCGCCGCCGTTCCGGTCGCCGCGCACGCGTCCAGCGCCACGTGCGCGGTGATGTCCCTGGTCCCATCGCGGATCACCCCGGCCCAGGCCGCGCACCGGGTGCTGCCCACCTCGGCGCGCTCCCCGCAGGCCCGCAGCGGCCACCAGGCGCGGATCCAGGCCAGGTCTTCCGGAGCGGGCGGGCCCAGTGCCCGTTCCGCCCCGGTGGCCGGATCCACCTGGACCACGGCAGGCCCGGCGGGGGTCAGCTCCACCACGTTCAGCGGGATGTTGTCGAGCCATTCGCTGGCCATGACGAGCCCAGTGATGCCCGCAGGCGGCACCGGCTGCCAGCGGATCCGGGGATCGAGCCCGGCCGGCCGCGGGGCCAGCTCCACCGCGCAGGCGGCGATCCGCCCCGCCAGCCGCCGCGACGCCTGCCCCGGTCCCGCCGTCGCGGCGGCGAGCACCTGCTGCAGCAGTTCGGCCCGGCCGGCCCCGATGTCCACCAGGTCGATCCGCTCCGGCCTGCCGAGCGCGGCGTCCACCTGGCGGAGCAGTTCCAGTACCGCCCCGGCGTAGCTTGGGGAGACGTGGACCGCGGTGTGGAAATGACCGGCGGGCGGCTCTCCCCTGGCGTAGAAACCGCCCGGGCCGTAGAGCGCGGCCTGCATGGCCTGACGCCAGGTGATCCACACACCGCCGACTGTACGGCGCGCACCACGCTGCCGGGGATACGGCCGCGGCTATGCTGAGCGTTGCCGTCCGGCGTCCACTGACCTGTCGCAGGGGCCCGTTCACCGGCCACGCGTGAGGACTGGACCGAGAGGGAAACGAATCCATGGCGAGCCCGGTGGACCCGAGCCAACCGCATCCTGCCCGGCTGCGGGTGGGCGTGATCGGAGCCGGGAAGGTCGGCGTCGTCCTGGGTGCCGCGCTGGCCCGGGCCGGGCATAAGGTCGTGGCCGTCTCCGCGGTATCGGACGCCTCGGTCCGCCGCGCCGCCGCGATGCTGCCCGGTGTGCCGCTCCGCCGCCCCCTCGCGGTCGTCACCGAGTCCGATCTGGTCCTGCTGACCGTGCCCGACGACGCCCTGCCGGGGCTGATCAACGGGCTGGCGGCCACCATGGCCCCGGTTGAGGGCCGCCTGCTCGCCCACGCCAGCGGCCGCTACGGCGTCGGCGTGCTCGACGCGACCACCCGCCGGGGCGGGCTGCCGCTGGCCCTGCACCCGGTGATGACGTTCGCCGGCCGGCCCGACGACCTGGACCGGCTGTCGGGGATCAGCTTCGGGGTCACGGCCCCGGCGGCGCTGCGCCCGGTCGCGGAAGGGCTGGTCATCGAGATGGGCGGCGAGCCGGTCTTCATCGACGAGGACCAGCGTGGCCTGTACCATGCGGCCCTGGCCAGCGGCGCCAACCACCTGGTCACGCTCGTCGTCGAGGCGGCCGAACTGCTGGGCATGGCCGGGGTGCGGGACCCGGCGCGGATGCTGCGGCCGCTGCTGAGCGCCGCGCTGGACAACGCCCTGGTGCTCGGCGACGCGGGCCTGACCGGGCCCGTCGCCCGGGCCGACGCCGAGACCGTGGGCAGCCACGTGGCGGCGCTGCAGCGGGCCTCACCCGAGGCGCTGCGCGCCTACGTCGCGCTGGCCCGGCTCACCGCCGACCGGGCACTGGCCGCGGGCCTGCTGGCCGCGCCGGACGCCCAGCGCCTGCTCGACGTGCTCGCCGGAGCGCCGCGGTGACTCCGCCGGTCCTGGCCCGTACCAGGCTCGGGATGACCGCCGCGCGCAAGCTGCTCGGGTCTCCCATCGTGCTGGTGCCGACGATGGGTGCGCTCCACGACGGTCACATCGCACTGCTCCGCCGTGCCGCCGAGCTTTCGCAGCCAAACGGAAGCGTCGTGGTCTCCGTGTTCGTCAACCCGCTCCAGTTCGGCGCCGGTGAGGATCTCGACCGCTACCCGCATGACCTGGACGCGGACATGGCGATCTGCGAGCGGGAGGGGGTGGCGCTGGTCTTCGCGCCCGGCGTTGCCCAGATGTACCCGGGGGAACAGCTGATCACCGTGGACCCGGGACCGATGGGCCAGGTGCTGGAGGGCGCGTCGCGGCCGGGGTTTTTCACCGGGGTGCTCACCGTCGTGCTCAAGCTGTTCCAGCTTGTCGGCCCGCAGGCCGCGGTGTTCGGTGATAAGGACGCCCAGCAGCTTGCCCTGGTCCGGCTGATGGCCGAAGACCTTTGCCTCGGCGTCGGGATCGCCAGCGTGCCCACCGTCCGGGACCCCGACGGCCTCGCGACCTCCAGCCGGAACGCCTACCTCTCCGCAGCCGAGCGGGCCACCGCGCTGGCGCTGTCCCGCGCCCTGCAGGCCGGCCGGGCGGCGGCCGAGGCCGGCCCGGACGCGGTGCTCGGGGCCGCCCAGCGCCTGCTGGACGAGGCGGCCAAGGCCGAGCCCCCGCTCGCCCAGGACTACCTGGCCCTGGTCGAGCCGGACGCGTTCACCCCGGTGAAGCCCGGCTTCGCCGGGGAGGCGCTGCTGCTGGTGGCCGCCCGGATCGGCAAGACGCGCCTGATCGACAACACCCCGCTGACCCTGGCCCGGGCAACCCCATGACCCCGCCGCCCGCAGCGGCACTCTCGCCCGCCACCGAACCAGCGTTGCGCGGGTTGTGGGGTAACAGGGACTGGTGGGGCCTGTGCGGCTGCTGGGCCTGGGTTCCGGGCGGTGAGGGGTTGCCATGCTGCTGACGATTGACGTGGGCAACACCAACATGGTGCTGGGGGTGTTCGAGGGCGAGGAGGTCATCGAGCACTGGCGCATCGCCACCGACCCGGCCCGGACCGCGGACGAGATCGCCGTGGTGCTGCAGGGACTGATCGGGCAGAGCACCGTCCTCAAGGACCCGGACATCAGCGGCATCGCGCTGTGCTCCACCGTGCCTTCGGTGCTGCACGAGATGCGCGAGATGTGCCAGCGCTACTACGGCGGCATTCCCGCGCTGATCGTGGAGGCGGGAGTGCGGACCGGCGTCTCGGTGCGGATGGACAACCCGAAGGAGGTGGGCAGCGACCGGATCATGAACACGGTCGCCGCGGTGCACCTCTACGGCGGCCCCGCGGTGGTCGTGGACTTCGGTACCTCCACCAACTTTGACGCGGTCAGCAGCCGCGGCGAGTTCGTCGGCGGCGCCCTCGCGCCCGGCATCGAGATCTCCGTGGACGCCTTGTCCCGCCGGGCCGCCCAGCTGCTCAAGGTCGAGCTGGCCCGGCCGCAGCACGTGATCGGCAAGAACACGGTCGAGGCGCTGCAATCCGGGATCATCTTCGGCTTCGCCGGCCAGGTCGAGGGAATCGCCCGGCGCATGGTCGCCGAACTGGCGCCCGACGACCCGGACTCGGTGACCGTCATCGCGACCGGTGGCCTGGCGCCCCTGGTCCTCAGCGAGATCAGCGTGATCGACGCGCACGAGCCCTGGCTGACGCTGATCGGCCTGCGGCTGGTGTTCGAGCGCAACACCGGCGGCGGCTGACTCCGCGATGCTGACCCGGGGGAGCGGCCCCCCCGGACCCCCCCCGGGTGTCCTACGGCCCGGTTCCTCCGTCGCCGGGCCGTGGCCGTGCTGCCAGGGGAACGACCCCCCGGAACCCCCGGCCGTGGGCCTTAAATCAGTCCTGGTCGTGCCGCCGCGCCGGTAGCCTCGCCGGTGTGGACCATGACCATAGCCCGGCCGAACTGCCCGAGCAGATGAGGGTCCGGCTGGCCAAGCGGGAGCGGCTGCTCGCCGAGGGCACCGAACCCTACCCGGTGGGCTTTCCCCGCACCGCCACCATCGCCGAGGTGCGCGGCCGTCACAAGGATCTGCCGGCGGACACCGCGACCGGCGAGATGGTGGGCGTCACCGGCCGGGTGATGCTGTCCCGCATCGCCGGGAAGCTCTGCTTCGCGACCATCCGCGACGGCACCGGTGACATCCAGGTGATGCTCTCGGCCGACCGGATCGGCGAGGACATGCTCACCGCCTGGAAGCGGGACGTGGACCTCGGGGACCACGTCGGCGTCGACGGCGAGGTCATCTCGTCCCGGCGTGGGGAGCTGTCGGTCCTGGCCGACAGGTTCGCCATCACCGCCAAGGCCCTGCGGCCGCTTCCCGACAAACACCATGGACTGACGGATCCAGAGTCGCGGGTACGGCAGCGTTATGTAGACCTGATCGTCAACCCGAAGGCGCGCCGGATGGCCGAGCTGCGGGCGGCCGTGACGCGGGCGGTGCGTGAAGAGCTGCACGAGCGCGGGTTCGTCGAGGCCGAGACGCCCGTCCTGCACCGGGTGTACGGGGGCGCGAACGCACGGCCGTTCAGGACCCACATCAACGCCTACGACATGGACCTTTACCTGCGGATCGCGCTGGAGCTCTATCTCAAACGGCTGATGGTCGGCGGCCTCGAGAAGGTCTACGAGATCGGGCGCAACTTCCGGAACGAGGGCGTGGACGCCACGCACAACCCGGAGTTCACCATGCTGGAGGCCTACGAGGCGTACGGCGACTACATGACCATGGCCGCGCTCACCCGGGAACTGATCCAGCGGGCCGCCAAGGACGCGCTGGGCGGCACCCAGCTGCACCGGGCGGACGGGACCGAGGCCGACATCGGCGGGGACTGGCCGATCAAGAGCGTGCACGGCGCGGTGTCCGAGGCGCTGGGGGAGGAGATCACCCCGGACACCAGCGAGCAGCGGCTGCGCGCCCTGTGCGCCAAGGCCGGGGTCCCGGCCGAGCCGGGGTGGAACCGCGGCCAGGTCGTGCTGGAGATGTATGAGCGGCTGGTCGAGCGGCGCACCGTCATGCCGACCTTCTACCGCGACTTCCCGGTCGAGGTGTCCCCGCTGACCAGGGCCCACCGTGAGGAGCCCCGGCTGGCCGAGCGCTGGGACCTGGTGGCGTTCGGCACCGAGCTGGGCACCGGCTACTCCGAGCTCGTCGACCCGGTCGAGGAACGGGCCCGGCTCACCGCGCAGTCGCTGCTCGCCGCCGGGGGCGACCCCGAGGCCATGGTGGTCGACGAGGACTTCCTGCGGGCGCTGGAGTACGGCATGCCCCCCAGCGGGGGCATGGGCATGGGCATCGACCGGATGCTGATCATGTTCACCGGCGAGAGCATCCGGGAGACGATCCTTTTCCCGATGGTCCGGCCCGAGTAGCGGCCGCTGCGCAGCGGCACGCCGCGGCCAGCGGGCCCGCCAGCGGCCGGTCAGCCGACGATCCGGACGGCGCCCACGTAGACGGACCACATGACCGGCTGGACCTGCACGTTCTCGCCGAAGTCGGGGGCGTCCACCATCAGGCCGTTGCCGATGTAGAGGCCCACGTGGCCGAT
>Ga0318568_10001309_pt1 | contig 10857 bp, 7 predicted proteins | sample GRESIP088b5f21_FD_203690 | JGI IMG/M metagenome (GOLD analysis project Ga0318568, IMG submission 203690) | Tropical soil microbial communities from Luquillo Experimental Forest, Puerto Rico - GRE.SIPMG.088b5f21 | ecosystem: Environmental > Terrestrial > Soil > Tropical forest > Bulk soil...
ATTAAGAAGAGCATTTATTGCATTAGGCATTTTTGTTTTTTACTCTTTAATTATAGAAAATATCATCAAAACATATTTCAGGTTTAAAGAGTGGGGTGTACGAGAATTTTTACCTTTCGAAATCTCAAACAGACTTTTACCTATGCCTAATTTTTTAGGTAAAATAAATGAAGCATCTAACGAAGCTTATAAAAAAGCACTTGCAGACATTAACTGGCATATTTTATACACGTTAATTTTAACTGCAGCCATTTGGTGGATCTGTTATGCCATCAATAAAAAAAGGGATTTGTAACCAAGCTGCAGTACTATCATGACGCTCCCGTTGCGTCGCACACTTGTACTGTAGAAGAAAAGGCAGCAGGCATAAGGCAAGGAGTAAGAGAAGTAGAATACCATTCACATTTCTCATTTCTCATTTCTCATTTCACCACTCACCTCTTTTCTCAACGCTTCTGCAATAGTTGTGTAATTAAAATTAAAACCGGTTGATTGCGTTTTTGCAGCACTTACATTAGCACTCTTCAATACTTCAATACTCATCTCTCCTAACATGATTTTTAATACAAATGCAGGCACGTAAAAAGGAATAAAAAATTTATTTCTTTGCTTAGCTAATGTTAGTGTAAGTATTTTATTATTTACCGGATTTGGCGCAACAGCATTAAATACACCCTGCATATTTTCATTTTCCATTGCATGAATAAACAGCCTGCAAACATCCTCAATATGTATCCAACTAATCATCTGTTTTCCGTTTCCCAAAATAGCTGCAACACCCATCTGCAAAGGTTTTATAAACTCTTTTAGTGCACCGCCATCTTTGCTCAAAACAATTCCGATTCGCAACTTTATCAAACGCTTATTTAGTTTTTTTACAGGTTCAATACTTTCTTCCCAAAGCCTGCATGTTTTGCCTAAAAATTCATTATCTGCTTTTGCATCTTCCTTAAAACCATTTTGCAAACTATTGGTATCATCCGCACCATACCAACCAATTGCAGAAGTACTGATAACCGCTTTAATTGCATTCGGAATTTCTTTCAATGCTTTTACAATTAAAGCACTGCTTTGTGTTCTGCTATTTATAATTTCTTGTTTGCGTTGTACAGTCCATCTCTTCTCTGCAACACTTGCGCCGGCTAAATGAATAATATAATCTGCTTTTGTAATTGCATCTGCACCTACTATTTGATTGGCAAGATCCCATTTTGCGTAAGAAACAGATGGCAGGCAACGGTTGACAGTTAACGGTTGACGAGTTAAAATAATAACATCATAACCCTTACTGACAAGCATTTTAGTAAGATGCTTACCAATCAAACCTGTACCGCCCGTTATTAATACCGTTGCCATAATTAATTAAACAAAGTTGATATTTTTTTGTTGAAAAAAAATGAAGAGAAAAGCATCATGTACAAACTAATATCAATTTCATACTGTAGTTTTTCACGCTATTATTTTCGTCTTTTAGGCTACGGCAAAACGGAACGAGAAATTGTTTGAAACATATTCCGTAAATATTCGCTTCGTTCATTTCTTTCTTTTTGATTTTTGATTTACTGCCGAAGTGTGCGACGCAACCTAAGCCCAATCTGTGTTTCAACAGTTGGCAACAAAAAGAAGCCCACTGATAGACATCAGCGGGCTCGTAACTATAAAACAATCTTCGAAAAAATATTAGTCGGGTTTCTTACCATCTAAAAAAGTATTGATGGTAGAAATCTGTGTATTATTATTTTCATCTTTACCAACTGTATACTTACTGTAAAAATTTTCTACAGAAGTAAGTGTATTGCCAAACAATTCCATATTACGACGAATGTATGCAGGCACTGCATCGAACTCGTTGTTGGGGTCTTGTGTGTTCATATTAAAAGAAAGGTTACGCAATTTTTGAATACGTTCTGCAGCTCTGCGTCTTTGGTCTTCTGTTTCATCAAAACTTGCAGCATTATTGTCAACCGCAGGCGCAACAGGTGTTTCAGCCTTTTCATTTACTTCAAATTGCATTTCTTCAACAGGTTCTTCTTTCTCTACAAAATGAACTTCGTAAGCAGGCTGAGGTGTTGCATCCTGCTTTGGTTGCTCGATAATTGGTTTTACAGCTTCCTGAACAGGCTGAGGTTGCTGTGCAGGTTGTTGTGTAGGTTGCTCGGCATAAATATTATACGGCTTGGCTAAAAAACTGTGCGGTGTTACAGTTATTGGTTTTTCAACCATTTTAATTTCGGCAACTTCCGGTTTTGTTTCGGCAACGGGTTCTGCTTTTTTTTCTTCTGCATCGGGTGCAAAAGAACTTATAATTACATGGTTTGAAATTTCTGTACTTAATTCGAAATGAAGTTTTTCGCCACTTTCTTCTTTTGTTTCTTCTATAACTTCCTCAATGGTATTTAATTCAGTTGTGCTGAAAATATTGATTGTTTTTTCTTCAATCACTTCTTCTTTCAACTCAGGAGCAAACGGGTCTTTTTCTTCGAAAGGAATTGCCTGCTGTTGTAATGTTAAAGGTTGTTCGGTTAATTTTTTTTCTTCTCCTTCAATACCCAAAGTCATTACAATTTTTTCAGGAACCGGTTCTGCTTTTTTAACAGCAACGGGTTTTGCAAAGGGGTCTCTTGTATCGAAACCGGTGGCAACCAATGTGATACCGATTTTTTTATCTAATGTACTATCGTAACCCATACCTACAATTACATCCGTATCTTCCCCGGCTTGTAAACGCAGGTAGCTGTTAATGATTTCCAGTTCATCCATTGTGCATTCATGTTCACCTTCTGCACTGTTAATATTAATCAGAATCCATTTCGCACCGCGAATATCATTATCGTTCAATAAAGGAGAATTCAATGCTTCTTCAATTGCACGCTGCGCTCTTTCTTCACCTTCTACTTCTGCTTTACCTAGAATAGCAACGCCACCATTTTTCATAACGGTACATACATCGGCAAAATCAACAATAATATGTCCGCGGCTATTGATAATATCAGTAATACATTTTGCGGCAGTAGCTAAAACATTATCGGCTTTGCAAAAAGCTTCTTTCATCTTTAAGTTACCATATTGCATTCTCAATTTATCGTTGCTGATAACAAGTAATGTATCTACATAAGGTTTTAATTGTTTAATTCCTTCTTCGGCCTGCTTCATACGGCGCGGGCCCTCAAAAGCAAATGGAGTAGTAACAATACCAACTGTAAGAATTCCTAATTCTTTACAAATTTGTGCAACAATAGGGGCACCGCCTGTTCCGGTTCCACCACCCATGCCTGCGGTAATAAAAGCCATTTTGGTATTTACTTCTAAAATACTTTTAATTTCCTGCAAAGATTCTTCAGTTGCTTTTTTACCAACTTCGGGATTTGCACCGGCACCTAACCCTTGCGTAAGATGTGGCCCTAACTGAATTTTATTGGGAACTTTACTTTGCTCTAAAGCTTTGGCATCGGTGTTACAAATAATAAAATCTACACCTTCGATACTTTGGGCCTGCATGAAATTAACAGCATTACTGCCGCCACCACCTACACCTAATACTTTGATGATAGATGACTTTTGTTTCGGAAGATCGAAATGAATCATAGTTACGGTTTTAACGGTTAGTAAGAAATAGAACCGGTTTTACTTAGGGTTTGGATTTATATTCTACTGTTTAAAGGTTTTAAAAAGTTTAAAAGGTTTAAAACGTTGAACTTTTTAAACTTCTTAAACTTTTCAACTATTTAATTACTTGGTCTTCTTCTTCTTTAAATAAATCAATCAAATTATTTTTAAACTTATCCCAAAACTTCATTCCCTTCACTCTTTCTTTCACATCAATACCCGATGCAGCAACAGCCTCAGTTTTTGTTTCGATTTTTTCTATGGTAAGTGTTTTAGGAACTTCCACCTTTTTAAATTTCTCCGTAAATTCTTTGTATTTGTGATCGTAATCGCTATATCCTTTTAATATCAATCCCAAACAAGTTGAATACATCGGCTTCTTTAATTCTTCAATATGATTAGGAGCCAAATGCTCGTTAGGATAGCCGATTCTGGCATTTAATCCGGTAGTGTATTCGGTTAACTGAATTAAATGTTTTAACTGAGCACCGCCACCTGTTAAAATAACACCGCCATTTAACGCTCTGTTGTCTAAACCCACTTGTTTTAAATGATATGAAACAAAATCTAAAATCTCACTCATTCTTGCCTGAATAATCTGCGATAAATTTTTAACGCTTATTTCTTTTGCAGGCATACCTTTTAAACCGGGAATAGTAATGTATGCATTTGCTTTTGCTTCATCGGCCAAAGCACTTCCAAACTGAACCTTCATTGCTTCGGCCTGGCTTTTCAATACTCCTAAACCCATCCTTATATCGTTGGTAATGTTTTCGCCACCAAAAGGAATAACGGCTGTATGTTTTAAGATACCTTCATAAAAAACAGCCAAATCGCTGGTTCCGCCACCAATATCCAAAATAGCAACGCCGGCTTCCATATCAATCTCACTCATTACCGCACTGGCACTGGCCAACGGTTGTAAAACCAGATCTTTTGTTTTTAGTCCGCTTTTTTCTACAGCACGGTTAATGTTTCTGATAGCATTTCTATCACCTGTAATAATATGAAAATTAGCACCAACTTTAACGCCATTATACCCGCAAGGCTCTTTAATGTTCTGAATATTATCTACATGAAAATCCTGCGGAATAACATCAATAATCTGGTCTCCTGCCGGTATAAATGTTTTGCGTTGGTTTTCGATTAGCTGGTCTACCTCCCATTGTTGAATTTCATTCTCAGAATCTTGCCTAACCATATCTCCACGAGTTTGCAAACTCTTAATATGATGGCCTGCAATGCCTACATACACTTCGTTTATTTCAAGATCCGGATTGCTTTCGTAACAGTTTAACAATGCCTGCTGAATCGCTTTAATGGTTTGGTCAATATTCAATACCTGACCATGCTGAACGCCATTACTGTTGGCACGCCCAAAGCCAAGTATTTCCAACTTACCATGTTCATTTTTTCTTCCCGCAATAGCGGCTATTTTGGTAGTACCAATATCCAATCCAACAATAATAGGTGCTTCTTGAAAACTCATACAATACAGATTTTGTGTTTTGCCGGTATAGATTAATTCTTTTATTAAATCAGCTTTTGTTTTTTAATCATCATCGTTGCGTCGCACTCTTCAAGGCCTTATTCATTACTCTTCTTTTTCATCACCGCTTTTGGTTGTTGCTTTAAAAGCTTTGTTTTTTTCGGTTTAATATTGCCCGCAACGCCACTACGACCACTGGATAACGATTTATTTGATACTTTATTTTGTTTTATACCAACAACATTTTTGTTATTTATCTTTTTAACAACAGTAACAGAATCTTTGCGTACCGGCACGGGCTTTGACACTGCAATCTTCACAGAATCATAGACACTGTTCATCCCGGTATTGACAACATTCATCATTATCTTAGACCTTGCAGAGTCTAACAAAATTTTTGATACACCTTTTTTAACCGCCACTACCTGGTTATCGTATTGCACATATAATTTTTCATAGCTATTCATTCCGTTTTGCAACCATGCCTGTTTATAAAAAGTATTCAGCCTGCTGAATTTTTTTTCCAGATCATTCGCATCTCCCAACTCAATTATCTGGTCTCCAATCGTTGGGATCACTTCAAAATTGGCATCAGGCAAAATATCTATTTGCGATACCTGCGCCATTCTAAAACTATCTGCTAGTACATATTTTCCAAGCTTTACAACGCTCCATAACATAGCACTGTCTGATGAAGCCAAAGTATCTTTATCACTCGGGAAATTGGTAAACACCGGAACCCTTGCACTTAACTTATCGCTCAAGGGTAAACGCAACGCCATACTGTCTACATAAAACGAATTATCACTTGCGGTAAAAACTCTTGCAACAGGTTCTCTTTCTTCAATTCTTACTTTCAACAGCTGATTATTATCAAAGAACATTTCTGCATTCTTAATCCAACGATTTTTTTCCAGTGCTGTTTCTAAAGAACGCAAATCAACTTTACCAATCTCCTTTCCAATAATATTTCCATTACTGTTTAATAAATTCAATACATCGTTCTCATCAATAAACATATCTTTTTCTGCACCGGTAATTTCAATTTCCACATTTGCACAAGCCTTCTTATCCTTTTTTTGTATGGCAGCTCCCAGCAATACAATAGTTCCTGCACCAATGAGCAGCCATAACGCTTGTTCTAATCTTTTTTTCCAATTAATATTTTTCATATCAATTGCGCTCTAAAATTTCTTTAATGGGCAATAACATTGCATCAATATCTCCTGCACCAGCCATCACCAAAATTTTTGGCTTGTTCTGTTTTATCCAAAACTTTAATGATTCTTTACCCATCATCACTTTTTTATCCAGTTTCATTTGCTGCAAAATCAATTCACTCGTAACACCACCAATTGGTAATTCTCTTGCAGGATAAATCGGCAATAAAATCACTTCGTCTGCCAGGTCTAAACTTGCTGCAAATTCCTTCGCCAGGTCTCTTGTTCTGCTGAATAAATGTGGTTGAAAAACAACAACAATTTTTTCTTTGTTAAATAAGCTCTTTACACCTGTTATCAAAGCTTTTAATTCTTCCGGATGATGTGCATAATCATCAATTAAAATATGCTCCTTATTCTTCAACACATATTCAAATCTTCTTTTCACACCTTTAAAATCTGCAACTGCAGCTTGTATTTTCTCGTTTTCAATTTTCAACAGTTTTGCAACCGCAATAGCAGCAATACTATTTTCAATATTATGCAAGCCCCCCATATGCAACACTACATCGCTGATGTGCCAGCCATTTGCAATTACATCATATTTATAAGAACCGTTTTCTACTTTAATATTTGCAGCATATACGCTTGCTTTATCATTATCGAAGCTGTAAGTAAAATGTTTTGATGCATCTAATTCTCTGTTGCGTTTTAATCCGTACTTATTAATTAAAGCGCCGCCTACTTTTACTTTTTTAGAGAATTGAATAAATGCATTTTCAACTTCTGTTGCCGTGCCATATATATCCAAATGATCTGCATCCATTGCCGTGATGACAGCAACATCAGGCACTAATTTTAAAAAGCTTCTGTCGTATTCATCTGCTTCAACAACAACAACATTATTATCGCTGCTCCAGAAATTGGTTTGATAATTTGCAGAGATACCACCGAGAAAAGCATTACAACCATAGCCGGTATGACGTAAAATATGCGCCACCATTGTTGTGATGGTTGTTTTACCATGCGTACCACCAATACAGATATTAAAAGAACTTTCGGTAATCCATTGTAAAATATCGCTGCGTTTAACAACAGTATAATTATGTTGCTGATAATACACCAACTCTGCATGTACTGCAGGAATAGCAGGCGTATACACAACGGCATCAACATCTTTCGGAATTAAATCAACATTTTCTTCGTAATGAATAGCAATGCCCAAATCTTCTAATTCAACAGTTAAAGGTGTTTGCGTTTTATCGTAACCATTCACTGTACAACCTTTATGATTGAAATAACGAGCTAAAGCACTCATTCCAATGCCACCGATTCCGATGAAATAGATTTTCTTTATGTTATTTAATACATTCACTTAATTGTATTCAAAATTTCTTTAGCAATAATTTCATCAGCATTATTAATTGCCAATGCTTTTATGTTTCGTTGCAATGTTTGTTGCATTGAATTGTTTTTAGATAAATCAATTATTGTGTTGATCAATTTTTCATTTACTTCTGCATCTTTTACAATTAATGCCGCCTGTTTATTTACCAAGTGCATTGCATTTACTGTTTGATGATCTTCTGCAGCAAAAGGGAACGGAACAAAAACCACAGGTTTGCCGGCAACACACAATTCTGTTACACTCATGGCGCCGGATCTTGATATTACCACATCAGCAGCAGCAAAAGCCATTTCCATTTCTTTAATAAAATCGTTTACCCAAATATTTTTTTTGCCTTGTGCCACTGATTTATATTTTTCTGCATTTACTTTTCCTGTTTGCCAAATCAGTTGCAAATTGTTTTCTTCAAAAACATTTACAGATGCTGCGATTGCATCGTTAATACTTCTTGCACCTAAACTTCCACCGATGGCCAAAACCGTTTGCACTTGCGGGTTTAAGCCAAAAAACGTAATGCCTTCATTTCTTGTTACGGTTGATTGTACAATATTTTTTCGTACCGGGTTTCCTGTGATTTGAATTTTATCGGCAGGAAAAAATTTTTCCATTCCATCGCTTGCTACGAATATTTTAGTGGCATTTTTGCCCAACAACATATTTGATTTTCCGGCGAATGAATTGCTTTCGTGAATAAATGTTGGGATGTTTTTTGATTGTGCATATTTTAATACAGGAAAAGTTGAATATCCACCAACACCAATTACAGCATCCGGTTTAAATGAGTTGATTATTTTTCTTACCTGAAAAAAACTTTTAACCAGTTTAAAAGGTAATCCGATATTTTTAATCAAAGAACCTCTGTTGAAACCCGCAATGTCAATTCCTTCAATTTTATAACCTGCTTGCGGTACTTTTTCCATTTCCATTTTTCCTTTTGCTCCAACAAACAAAAGTTCTGTTTTCGGTTGCAAATGCTTGATTGCATTGGCAATGGCAATGGCAGGAAAAATATGCCCGCCCGTTCCGCCTCCGGCAATTATTATTTTTTTGTTCATTGTTCAATATTGTTATTGAGTACAAGTGTGCGACGCAACAGGAGTTACATAGCAGCACTAACGCTTGGTTCATTATTATTTTTCTGTCCTGTAGCCAGCGACGGAACAGGAACGTCTTCCTTACCTTCTAATTGCTCCACATTTCTTGCAACACTTAATATAATTCCGATAGCTGCACAGGTAAATAAGAAGGAACTTCCGCCCATGCTTATTAACGGCAACGTAACACCTGTTACCGGAACAAGATTTACATTAACCGCCATATTTGCAACAGCTTGAATTGCCAATGTGAAACTTAATCCTAATGCAAGGAAAGCACCAAACGCATAAGGGCACCTTCTGAAAATTCTGATACAGCGAAACAGAAATAACAGATATATAAAAATGACAAACGCGCCACCCAACAAACCATACTCCTCTATAATGATTGAATAAATAAAATCGTTATACGCTTGCGGTAAATAATTTCTTTGTTGGCTATTACCGGGACCAAGCCCCATTAATATGCCGCCATTGGCAATGGCAATTTTTGCCTGCTGAACCTGATACGGTATTTCAGCATCTTTCGCATACATAAAATCTTGTACACGTTTAACCCATGTTCCGAAACGGCCGAATGAGTTTACTTTCTCCGAAACTTTTTCTGTTGTTGCTGTTTCTTTTTTCTTGCCATCGTAAGTCATTACTGCGACAGAAACAATAAATGCAATTGGAATACATGCAACTAATATTATCAGAAAAATATGTTTTAAGCTTATGCGTCCGATGAACATTAATAACAAAGAAGTTGCTCCTGTTAACAATGCATTAGACAAATTGGCCGGCATAATTAAAACACATGTAATCATTACCGGGATTACAACCGGCAGGAAACCTTTCTTAAAATCCTTTATTACTTCCTGCCTCTTACTCATGGTACGAGAGATGTACATGAATAAAGCAAGCTTGGCAAAATCGCTGGTTTGAAAAGTCATATTAATGATAGGAAGCTTAATCCACCTGCTGCCTTCATTAATTTTTGCACCAAAGAATAAAGTATAAATAAGCAAAGGAATAGAGATGAGATAGAGTACCGTTGCAACTTTTGAATAAATTGTATAATTAACCCTGTGCATGAAATATATAATCATCACGCCCATTAACATAAAAGCAAGTTGCTTAAATAAATACACTTCATTATTTCCTTTATTCATTTTGTAGGCAAGCGAACCTGTAGCACTGTAAACTACCAGCACAGAAATTAAAGCCAATAAAATAACGATACCCCAAATATATTTATCACCCCTGGTGCGTTGCACAATGCCTCCCCTAACCCCTCCCAAGGAGGGGAAGCCCATTTCGCTAAATAAAGTATCTGTAGTTTCTTTTATTGACATAATATTCTTTTTCTCCTCCTTTGGAGGAGTTAGAGGAGGCTTTATAATTCTTTTACGGCATCTTTAAACTGAGTACCTCTGTCTTCATAATTCTTAAATAAATCAAAACTTGCACAAGCCGGACTTAACAAAACCACATCACCTTTATTGGAAAGTTTAAAGCTTGCATTAACGGCTTCTTTTGCAGATTTGGTTTCTACAATTGTTGGTACCATATCTTTAAAGGCAGCAATGATCTTTTTGTTATCCAAGCCCATACAAACAATTGCTTTTACTTTTTCTTTTACCAAATCGGCAATTAAAGTATAATCATTACCCTTGTCTGTTCCACCCAAAACCAAAACCGTTGGTTTTTGCATGCTCTCTAATGCAAACCAGGTGCTGTTTACATTGGTTGCTTTACTATCGTTAATAAATTCTACACCTCTAACAGTTGCAATAAATTCCATTCTGTGCTCAAGACTTTGAAAATCTTTTACAGCTTCACGGATTTTTTCTTTTCTAATACCAACTGTTGTGGCTGCAATACAGGCTGCCATTGTATTGTAGTTGTTGTGCTTACCTTTTAAGGCAAAATCGTAGATACTCATGCTTACTCTTTCTTCTTGTATGCGTAACATCATCTGATCGCCTTTGATGTATCCGCCTTTTTTAATTTCATGTTTCATAGAGAATGGTAATGGGTTAGTATGGATGGTTAGTAATTCTAATTTTTTTGTGATTACTTCATCATCTTCGCAGTAAATGAAGTAATCTTCTATTG
>Ga0318568_10001316_pt1 | contig 10837 bp, 7 predicted proteins | sample GRESIP088b5f21_FD_203690 | JGI IMG/M metagenome (GOLD analysis project Ga0318568, IMG submission 203690) | Tropical soil microbial communities from Luquillo Experimental Forest, Puerto Rico - GRE.SIPMG.088b5f21 | ecosystem: Environmental > Terrestrial > Soil > Tropical forest > Bulk soil...
CGACGAGCCTGCGGTTGCGGCTCACGCGCGCCAGCACGACGCGCGAGAGGCCCGAGGCCTTGGTCACCGGCGACGTGCCGGCGTAGTTCCTGCGAGACTTGGCAGAGGCATAGCGGTTCGGGTCGTCCCCGAACTCGCCGAGCACCCGGGCGCCGAGGACCGTCCCCAGCCCTGGAAGCGACAGGACGACCTTGGCGTCCGGGTGCTGCTCAAAAGCCGCCGACAGCGCTTCTTCGAGCGTCGCGACCTCGGCGGTCGCCGCCGCGATGAGGCGGAGCTCGCTCGCCGTGACCGCGCCGTAGGCGTCCGCGACGATCCCGGGCTGCTCGAGCTGTCCGCGGCACAGGGCGTCGCGGAGCTGGCGGGCGCGGGCGGCCACGTTGCGCTGGCGCCCTCCTTTGCGCAGCAGCGCCTCGAGCTCCCCGGTCCCGAGCGCGCGGCCCGCGGCGGGCGTGGGGGCCGCGGTGAGGACCGCCACCGCGTCGTTCGAGGCGAGGTCGGTCCCGAAGGCCTCGAGGGCGCCCGGGTAGTAGTCCTTGAGCGCGTTGCGCAGCTGGTTCAGGTGCCGCTGCCGCGACCAGATGGCCGACTGGTGGGCCCGTGCGAGCACCTTGGTCGCCTCTGCGAGGTCCGAGTCCCCGGCGACCTCGCGGAGCTGGTGGCGGTCGGTGCGGACCATGTCGGCGAGCACGCGTGCGTCGCCACGGTCGGACTTGGCCCCCGAGACCTGGTGTCGGTCCCGGAACCGCGACGACGCGAGTGGGTTCACGGCATAGACGGCGTAGCCCGCCGCCACCAGCGAGACCACGAGCAGCCCCCGGTCCTTCTCGATGCCGACCGCCACCTGCCCAGGCTCCTCCGCGTGGTCGGCGACCAGCTCGTGGAGCTGGCGGACTCCCTCGAGCGTGTCGAGGACGCGGCGGGAGCCGAGCACTGCGCCACCCTCGTCGAGCACGCACACGTCGTGGTGGGCCTCAGCCCAGTCCACACCAACAAAGATCATCGAAGCCTCCTCGGTCATGTGACGAGCCTTGAGGCGACGGCAGCGACCTAATGGATCAGTGCTCCTGGCACGACACCCCTCCAGCCTTCCCCGTCGGCCTCACCGACCGACCGGGGCACGCTCTAGCCATAGAGCTCTCAGCTCAGGTGACACGAGTGCTCACCGGTCAGCGGCTCAGCGGAAGCCTCCCGCAGTCAGCTGGCTGCTTCCACCCCCATTAGGTGGCGCCGGTACGATCAGGCGCCATGCAGTACCGACACCTCGGACGCTCCGGGATGATGGTCTCGGCCGTCTCCTACGGCAACTGGGTGACCCATGGCGGCCAGATCGGCGAGGACGCCGCCGTCGCGTGCGTGCGCGCCGCGCTCGACAACGGGATCACGACCTTCGACACCGCCGACGTCTACCACCAGGGCGAGGCCGAGCGCGTGCTCGGCGTCGCGCTGAAGGGGGTGCGGCGCGACTCGGTCGAGGTCTTCACCAAGGTCTTCTGGCCGACCGGGCCGAACCCCAACAACCGCGGGCTCTCGCGCAAGCACATCATGGAGTCGGTCGAGGGGTCGCTGCAGCGGCTCGGCACCGACCACGTGGACCTGCTCCAGGCCCACCGATACGACGTCGAGGCGCCGCTCGACGAGACGCTCCGCGCGTTCGACGACCTCGTCCGTCAGGGCAAGGTGCACTACGTCGGGGTCTCTGAGTGGACCGCGGCGCAGATCGCTGACGCCTTGGCGACCGCCGACCGGATGGAGCTCGACCGGATCGTCTCCAACCAGCCGCAGTACTCGCTGCTCTGGCGCGTCCCCGAGACCGAGGTGATGCCCGTCTGCCGCGCAAACGGGATCGGCCAGGTCGTCTGGTCCCCGCTCGCCCAGGGCGTGCTGACCGGGAAGTACGAGCCGGGGGCCGCCGTGCCCGAGGGCACCCGTGCGGCCGATGAGGGCGCGAAGCACTTCATCTCGTGGCTGCTGCGCGACGAGGTCCTCTTCCCGGTCCAGCAGTTCTGCAAGCTGGCGCGCGAGGCCGGGCACACCCCAGCCGACGTGGCGCTCGCGTGGGTGCTGCGCAACGACAACGTCGCGAGCGCGATCACCGGGGCCTCCAAGCCCGAGCAGGTCGTGGCGAACGCCAGGGCGGCGGAGCTCGTGCTCGACGACGACCTCGTGGCGGCGATCGACGAGGTCCTCGCCCCCACCGTGCTGCGGGACCCCGCGATGACCGCCAGCCCCACGCGGCGGCCCTGAGCCACCGCCCGCCCGAACCTCCTCAGGCGCGCACCACCGCGAGCTGCGTCGCCTGGGCCACGGCGTGGCCCCGTGCGTCCCACAGCTCGCAGACCTCGTCGACGAGCCCGTCGCCGATCGTGCGGGCGAGCTGGCGCGCGACGAGCCACCCCTCCGCCGGCCACGCTCGGACGTACGCAGAGAGCTGTACCGTCGGCACCCAGCCCCCCAGGCCCACGACGGGGAGGGTCGCCGGCGGCATGACGTCGAGCGCGAAGAGGAGCGCGAGCGGGTCCATCCTGCGCCCGTCGGCCAGCCGCAGCCACCCCCGCACCTCGGCGGTGTCCACGAGCTCCCCGCGGGCCCACCGGGTCACCGCGGGGTCGAGGCGGAGGTCGACTCGGTCCATGATCTCGACGTTGATCCCGGGCACCCCATCGACTGGCCGCCGCTCGCAGACCTCGACGTCGGGGAGCACGACGGGGCACTCGAGCTCGTAGCTGACGTCCGGCTCGTCGGGCAGCCGTCCGCACGCGAGCTCCGCGTCGACGGTCACCTGGCCCCGCTGGCGGAGCGTCGCGCGGACGTGGCTGACCCGGGCGCCGCGCCGGAGGATCGCGAGCTCGACCTCCGCCTCCCCCACCGTCGTCGCGCGGACGAACGACGCGCTGCCGGCGATGCAGTCCGGGTGGTCGGTGCCCCCGGCCACGAGGTTCGTGGTCGCGGCGCGCGCGAGGACCGCGAGCAGGTACCCGCCGTTCGGGTTCCCGAGCACCGCGTAGTCCGCGTCGAGCGTCGCGGCGTACCGGCCGTCGCCGACCTCGGTCACCGCCGTGGCGGCGTCGAACCGGTCGAGCTCCCCCGTCTCTGCCCCGGCCACCGCGCCTCCTCGACGAGGCGAGCACGCTACCGGGTCGGTGCGGGTGCGCTCGATAGGTTGGACGTCGCGAGGGGGGTGATGGCGGACACGCAGGAGGAGGTGTGGCGCGTCGGCGCGTACGCCGTCTGCCGCAGGGGTGACGAGGTGCTCCTCGTGCGCGCGTCGAGCCAGACCACTGTCGAGGGACGCTGGTTCCTCCCGGGCGGCGGGCTCCGGTTCGGCGAGGACCCCGTCGTCGGCGTCCTTCGCGAGCTGCACGAGGAGACCGGGCTCACGGGCCGGTCGCCCCGGCTCGTGATGGCGACCAGCGACCTCCACGAGCGGCTGATGGGCGGCCGGCTCTGCATGGTGCGCCTGATCTACGCCGTCGACGTCGAGGACGGGGCGCTCGTACCCGAGGTGGACGGCACGAGCGACGAGGTCCGGTGGGTCCCGCTCGCCGAGGTCGAGGCGCTCGGCGCGATCCCCTACGTGGTGCGCGCGCTGGGGCTCGACTCCGCGAGGTAGGCGTCGCGCAGCTCGCGCTTGAGGAACTTGCCCGCGGGGTTCCGCGGCAGCGGCTCGGTCGCGAACCAGACCTTGGTCGGGATCTTGAACACGGCGAGGTGCGCCGCGAGGTGCTCCTGCAGCTCGGCGACCGTGAGCGCCGCACCGGGCTTCAGCACCACGACGCACGCCACCTCCTCCCCCAGCCGCTCGTGCGGCACGCCGAACACCGCCGCCTCGTAGACCGCGGGGTGCTCGTAGATCGCCGCCTCGACCTCGGCGGAGTAGACGTTCTCGCCCGCGCGGAGCACCATGTCCTTGGCCCGGTCCTCGACGTAGAGGAACCCCTCGTCGTCCACCCGGCCGATGTCGCCGCTTCGCAGCCAGCCGTCGACGAGCACCTCGGCCGTCGCCTCCGGGTTGCGCCAGTACCCGCGGAAGAGGTTCGGGCCCTTCATCCAGATCTCGCCGCGCTCCCCGGTCGGCACGCGCGCGAGGGCCTCGTCGCGGATCTCCACGTCGAGGATCGAGGTGTGTGCGCGCCCCGTCGAGGTCGGCCGCTTGACGTAGTCGTCGCCGCTGTTGCCCGGGCCGAACGCGTTCGTCTCGGTCATCCCGTACCCGATGCCGGGCCGGCCCTTCGAGAACGAGCCCTCGATCCGCTCCACGAGCCGCGGCGGGGCCGGTGCCCCGCCGCCGCCAACGCTCACGAGCGAGGAGGTGTCGAACTCGCCGAACCGCGGCGACTCGAGCAGGTCCCAGCTCTGCGTCGGCACGCCGACGAACGCGGTGACCCTGTGGCGCTCGATCAGCTCGAGCGCCTGGTCGGGGTCCCAGCGTCGCTGCATCACGAGCTTCAGCTGCGCGCCGAAGCACGAGAGCATCACCGGGACGCACCCGGTGACGTGGAAGAGCGGCACGATGAGGATGAAGCAGGGCGGGTTGGCGGCCGGCGCGTCCGGGTCCCGCGGCCCCCTCACGATCCCCTGCAGCGCGCCGTTGCACGCGAAGGCCATCAGCGACTGGCAGATCGACCGGTGCGTGGAGACGGCGCCCTTCGGGAACCCGGTCGTGCCCGACGTGTAGAGGATCGTCGCGTCGTCCTCCCCGTCGACGGCGACCTCGGGCATCGCGCCGCGCGCGGCCACGACGTCGCCCCAGCGCCGCACGCCCTCGGGGAGCGCGGCGTCCCGGTCGGTGCGGGTCACGACGAGCGGCACGCCGCGCCGCGCGCACGGTCCGGCGGCGCGCGCCATCCGCTCGGGGTCGCACAGCATGACCGCGCACCCCGCGTCGTCCACGGCGTACTCGAGCTCCTCCTCGGTCCACCACGCGTTGAACGAGACCGAGACCGCCCCGACAGAGAGCACGGCGCAGAACCCCACGATCCACTCGGGCAGGTTCCGCATGGCGATCCCGACGCGGTCGCCGGGACGCACCCCGAGGTCGTGCACGAGCGCGTGGCCGAGCGCGCAGGCCTCGTCGAGGACCTCGGTGAACGTCCAGGTCTCGTCCTCGTAGACGAGGAACGGCTTGTCTGACCCCCGCGCCATCGCGAAGACGTCGAGGAGGGTCTTCGGGGCGTGCACGAACGCGCGGTACTCGACACCGCCGAGCTCGCGCAGCTGGGTCTCGAAGAGCTCGCCTGGCGCGGTCGCCTGGGCCAGCGCCTCCTCGAACGTGGCACCCATCGGCGTCCTCCCGGCCCCGGCCAAGGGCGGCATCCTACGAGGCCGGACGTGCGCGCCCGGGCGCGCAGTTGGTAGGAATGCACGCATGCCCATCAACGTCACCGCACTCCCGACGCTCTCGGACCACGTGAACGACGTGCGGCTCCGGACGGCCGCCATCGTGAACCAGGAGATCCTCCCCCGCGAGGCGGAGCTCTGGCCGCGCAACCGCTTCTCGATGAGCGAGGCCGAGCGCGAGAAGGCGCACGCCGCGCGCGATGACGTGCGCACGAAGGTGCGGGCCGCGGGGCTGTGGGCGCCGCACCTCCCCAAGGAGTACGGCGGGATGGGGCTCGACTTCCTGGCGCACGCCTACATGAACGAGATCCTCGCCTACGCAATGGGCGCGGCGTCGCTGTTCGGCGTGGTCGCGCCGAACTCGGGCAACCAGGTGCTCCTCGCGCGGCTCGGCACCGAGGAGCAGAAGCGACGGTGGCTCCTCCCGCTCATCGAGGGGACGATGGAGTCCGGGTTCTCGATGACCGAGCCCGAGACCGCCGGGAGCGACCCCCGCAGCCTCAGGACGAGCGCGGTGCGCGACGGGGACGAGTGGGTCATCAACGGCCACAAGTGGTTCACCTCGAACGGCAGGGCCGCGGACTTCCTGATCGTCATGTGCCGCGCCGAGGACCCGACGGGCGGGTCCGGCCGCTCCGGGCAGATGGTCCAGATCATCGTGCCGACGGACACCCCCGGTGTGGAGATCGTCCGCGGGATCGGCATCTGGGGTGCGCCGACCTCGGACCACTGCGAGGTCCGCTACACCGACGTCCGGGTCCCGCTCGAGAACGCGCTCGGCAACGTCGGCGAGGGGCACGAGGCCGCCCAGACGCGGCTCAACCCGGGCCGCGTGTTCCACTGCATGAACTCGGTGGGCCAGATGTGGCGGGCGTTCGACCTCATGATCGAGCGGTCGCTCACCCGGGAGGTCCACGGCGGGCTGCTCAAGGACAAGCAGCTCATCCAGGGGTTCATCGCCGACTCCTACGTCGACCTGCAGACCGCCCGCCTGCTCACGATCCACGCCGCCGAGGCGATCGACCGAGGCGACCCCTCCGCGCGCGTCGAGATCTCGGCGGCCAAGCTCTACGTGCCCTCCGCGTACCACCGCGTCGTCGACCGCGCCATCCAGGTCTGGGGTGCCGCTGGCGTCTCGAGCGACCTCCCGCTCGCCCAGATGTACCTCGGGGCGCGCACGCTGCGGCTCGCCGACGGCCCCGACGAGGTGCACCAGATCCTCATCGCGAAGTCGGTGCTGCACCGCTACGAGCGCGGCGAGAGCTGGGGCTTCGCGGGGTAGGGATCCCCGCAGGGCCGACGGCCCGTGCCTACGCTTCGACCGCCTACCGCAGCAGAAGGAGACCGATGCTCGCCGCCTCCAACCAGTACCCGATCCTCGCCGCCTTCTGGTGGATGTTGATGTTCTTCCTCTTTGTGGTCTGGATCTTCATCCTGTTCCACGTGATCGTGGACATCTTCCGGAGCCACGACATGGGCGGCTTCGCGAAGGCGCTGTGGCTGCTCTTCATCATCGTCGCGCCGTTCCTCGGCGTTTTGATCTACCTCATCGCGCGCGGCCACAAGATGGCACAGCACCAGGTCCAGGCGGCCCAGCAGCAGCGCGCCGAGTTCGACGCGTACGTCCGGCAGACCGCGGGCGGCGGCTCGACGGCAGACGAGCTCGCGAAGCTCGCGGACCTGAAGGCGAAGGGCTCGATCTCCGACGCCGACTACGAGGCGGCGAAGGCGAAGGTCCTCTCCTGATGGTCGCGCGCGGTCCTCGGCGGCCGCGCGCGGGCGGGACCTAACCTCGAGGGATGGACGATCCGGCTGGGGCGCGGCCGCTCCGGTTCGTCACGGCGACCTCGCTCTTCGACGGCCACGACGCCTCGATCAACCTGATCCGGCGGCTCCTGCAGCGCCAGGGCTGCGAGGTGGTCCACCTCGGCCACAACCGCTCCGTCGCCGAGATCGCCGACGCCGCCGTGGACGAGGACGTCCACGGCGTCGCGGTCAGCTCGTACCAGGGCGGCCACATGGAGTTCTTCGCCTACCTGGTCGAGGAGCTCGCCCGCCGAGACCGCCCGCAGGTCCGCGTCTTCGGTGGCGGCGGCGGGGTGATCATCCCGAAGGAGATCGCCGAGCTCGAGGCCCTCGGGGTCGCCAAGGTCTTCTCGCCCGACGACGGGGCCCGCCTGGGGCTCGAGGGCATGGCCGCCGAGATGTGCGACCTCGCCCGCACCGTCGAGCGCCCGGCGCCCGGCTCGGTCGAGCCCCTCCTCGACGGGGACCGCCGCCAGCTCGCGCGGGCGATCACGGCCATCGAGGCAGGCGCCCTCGCCCCCGAGCTCCTGGACGCGGTCCGCGGCGCCGCCTCGGCGCGCGCCGTCCCGGTCCTCGGGATCACCGGGACCGGGGGCTCGGGGAAGAGCTCGCTCACCGACGAGCTCGTGCAGCGGTTCCGGCTCGACCTCGAGGACAAGCTGCGGATCGCGATCGTGGCGGTCGACCCGACGCGCCGCCGCGGCGGCGGCGCGCTGCTCGGGGACCGGATCCGGATGAACGCGATCGACACCCCGCAGGTGTTCTTCCGGTCGCTCGGCGCCGGCGGCGCACCGGGCGGGCTGCCCGCGCACCTCGACGACGTGGTCGCTGCATGCCGCGCGTGGGGGGCTGACCTGGTGGTCGTCGAGACCCCGGGGATCGGGCAGGGAGACGCCGGGATCGAGGCCGTCGCCGGCGTCTCGCTCTACGTGATGACCCCGGAGTACGGCGCGCCGACCCAGCTCGAGAAGATCGAGATGCTCGACGTCGCCGACGCCGTCGCCATCAACAAGTTCGAGCGGCGCGGCGCGAACGACGCCCTCCGGGAGGTCCGCCGGCAGCTCGCGCGGCTGCGCGGCACGCCCCCCGCGGGGCTCGAGGCGCTCCCGGTCTTCGGGACCGTGGCCGCGCGGTTCAACGACGACGGCGTGACCGCGCTCTACCACGAGCTGCGCCGGCTGCTCGCCCCCCACGGCCTCACCGCGGCGTCCGGCGTCCTCGCCGACCCGTCGATCCGGGCCTCCACGCACGCCCAGCCGCTCATCGCGCCGGACCGGGTCGGGTACCTGGGCGAGATCGCCCGTGCGGTGCGCGCGTACCACGTGCAGACCGAGCGCCTCGCGCGCGACGCAGCGGTCGCCTGGGCGCTCGCCGTGGCCGCCGACGAGCTCGCCGCGACCGACGCAGCCGCGGCTGTGCGCGCCGCGGCCGACGGGGCGACCGCCGCGCTCGACCCGTCCGTGCGCGAGGCGCTCGCGGCCTGGCCCGCGCGCGCCGCGGCGCTCCGCGAGCCCACCGCCACCGAGGCCGGGCGGCCCGTCGCGCTGCAGCGCACCACGCTCTCGGGCTCAGCGGTCCCCCGGGTCGCGACCCCGCGCGGGGACGACCCGGCGGCGCTCGTCCGGTTCCTCCGCGGCGAGAACCTGCCGGGCTCGTTCCCCTTCACCGCCGGGGTCTTCGCGTTCAAGCGCGACGACGAGGACCCGACGAGGATGTTCGCCGGCGAGGGGGACGCGGCGCGGACCAACCGCCGCTTCCACCTCCTCGCCGACGGCCAGCCGTCCACCCGGCTCTCCACCGCGTTCGACTCGGTGACGCTCTACGGGTTCGACCCCGACGAGCGCCCCGACATCTTCGGCAAGGTCGGCAACGCCGGGGTCTCGGTCGCCACGATCGAGGACATGGCCGTCCTCTACGGCGGGTTCGACCTCTGCGACCCGTCGACGTCGGTCTCCATGACGATCAACGGGCCGGCTCCGACGATCCTCGCCATGTTCCTCAACGTCGCGGCGGACCAGCACGTGGCGGCGGCCGAGCGCCGCGCCGGGCACGCGCTCGACGAGGCGGCGCGCGAGGCCGCGCGTCAAGAGGCGCTCGCGACGGTGCGCGGCACGGTCCAGGCCGACATCCTGAAGGAGGACCAGGGGCAGAACACCTGCATCCTGTCCACGGAGTTCGCGCTGCGGATGATGGGCGACGTCCAGCAGTACTTCATCGACCACCGCGTGCGGAACTTCTACTCGGTCTCCATCTCCGGGTACCACATCGCCGAGGCCGGGGCGAACCCCATCACCCAGCTCGCCCTCACGCTCTCCAACGGGTTCACCTACGTCGAGTCGTGGCTCGCGCGCGGGATGGACGTCGAGGCGTTCGCGCCGTCGCTCTCCTTCTTCTTCTCGAACGGGATGGACGCCGAGTACACGGTGCTCGGCCGGGTGGCCCGGCGGATCTGGGCCGTCGTCATGCGCGAGCGCTACGGCGCCTCGGCGCGCGCCCAGAAGCTCAAGTACCACGTCCAGACCTCCGGCAGGTCGCTGCACGCACAGGAGATGGCGTTCAACGACATCCGGACCACCCTCCAGGCGCTCTGCGCGATCTACGACAACTGCAACTCGCTGCACACGAACGCGTTCGACGAGGCCGTGACCACCCCGACGGGCGAGTCGGTCCGCCGGGCGATGGCGATCCAGCTCATCATCAACCGCGAGTGGGGGCTCGCGGGGTGCGACAACCCGCTCCAGGGCAGCTACGTCGTGGAGGAGCTGACCGATCTCGTGGAGGAGGCGGTGCTCACCGAGTTCGAGCGGATCAACGAGCGCGGCGGCGTGCTCGGCGCCATGGAGCTCGGGTACCAGCGCGGGCGGATCCAGGACGAGTCCATGGCCTACGAGCAGCGCAAGCACGACGGGTCGCTGCCCATCGTGGGCGTGAACACCTTCCTCGACCCCGACGCCCAGCCGGTGCCCGACACGATGGAGCTCGCCCGCTCCACGCTCGACGAGCGGACCGCCGCCGTCGAGCGGGTCCGGGCGTTCCAGGTGGCCCACGCCACCGAGCGCGAGGCGGCGCTCGACCGGCTCCGCCAGGCCGCGCTCGAGGGCAGCAGCACGTTCGAGGTGCTCATGGACGCGGTCCGGTGCTGCACCCTCGGCGAGATCACCGACGCGCTCTTCGAGGTCGGCGGGCGGTACCGGCGCAACCTCTGACCCGCCCGTCCGCAGAACCTGGGCGCGGACCGATGGTCACACCCGCTCGCTAACGTCGAATCCCTTGTGCCCGAGACCCTGACCCCTCGGCGGCGCCTGGTCGACCGCCTGCCCTTCGACGCCGCGGCGCTCTCCGAGCGCCCGATCCGGCTCTTCTTCGTCGGCACGTTCATCGGCGCGCTCGGCGTGGGGCTGGTGCTGCCGTTCTTCATGATCTACTGCGTCGACGTCCGGCACTTCCACCCGTGGCAGGGCGGCACCATCCTCGCAACCGAGGCGATCCTCGGGATCATGCTGGGCCCCTTCTACGGGACGCTCGTCGACCGGTTCGGCCCCTCCAGGATCCTGGCCGTGACGATGCCGCTCTCCTCGCTCGGCCTCGTCGGGATCGCGCTCGCCTCGACCCCGCTCATGATGCTCGGCGTCGCGGTCTTCTTCGCGGTCGTCGGCGCCGGCCTGTGGAGCGCGTTCTCGACCCTCATGGC
>Ga0318568_10001324_pt1 | contig 10810 bp, 12 predicted proteins | sample GRESIP088b5f21_FD_203690 | JGI IMG/M metagenome (GOLD analysis project Ga0318568, IMG submission 203690) | Tropical soil microbial communities from Luquillo Experimental Forest, Puerto Rico - GRE.SIPMG.088b5f21 | ecosystem: Environmental > Terrestrial > Soil > Tropical forest > Bulk soil...
TGGCGCGCCGGGCGGGCCACGGCGGTAGCCTTCGGGTATCCGGGCCATGGCGGCCGGGCACCGGCCCCGCGGCCGGCGCGGCGGCGGAGGCGGCTCCGCCTTCCATGACAAGGAGCACACCGGCATGAGCCTCTTCAAGCGGGCGCACGACATAGTCCAGGCCAAGGCCAACAAGGCGCTCGACGCCGCCGAGAAGCCTGACGAGATGCTCGACCTGTCCTACGAGCAGATGCTCGACCAGATCACCCAGGTCAAGCGGGGGCTGGTGTCGATCACTGCGTCCCGCAAGCAGCTCGAGCTGCAGGAACAGCAGCTGCAGAACTCGGCGAACCACCTCAACGACCAGGCCAAGGCGGCACTCGCCCAGGGCAAGGAGGACCTGGCGCGGGAGGCCCTGTCCCGCAAGGCCGCCGCCCAGTCCCAGATCGACGCCCTGGAGCCGCAGCGCCAGCAGCTTGGTGAGGAGCAGGAGAAGCTTGAGCGCACCCTGGCGGAGCTGCAGCAGCGGGTGAACAACTTCCGCACCCAGAAGGAGGTGCTGAAGGCCCAGTACAGCGCGGCGAAGGCGGAAAGCTCGATCGGCGAGACCGCGGCGGGCATCTCCAGGTCATTCGGCGACACCGGGGCGGACATCCAGCGGGCCCAGGACAAGATCGCCACCATGCAGGCACGTGCCGACGCCGTGGACGAGCTGCTGGAGTCCGGTGTGCTCGAGGACGTCGGCGGCGGGGACTCCGACGAGATCCAGAAGGAACTCGACGAGGCCGGGACGAACGCACAGGTGGACGCCGAGCTCGCGGCGCTGAAGGCAGAGATCGCCGGCCCGGAGGCGCCGCCAGAGATCACCTCCGGCTGACCGGGGCCGTAGCCCGGCGGTTAGACTCCGCCCGTGTCCTCGCATCCCGCCCGCCGCCTGTGGGCGGCCCTGGAGACGCTGCACGACGTCACCTACTTCGCCCCGGAGGTCCGGGCCGCGGGGATGGCCCAGGGCCTCAAGGGCTTCTGGATGACCTACTTCGCGTGGCGCGCCGCGCCGCTCGGCCCGGTCCCCGCCGCCCCGGTCGTGGCCATGTTCGCCGGGTTCCACCCGGGCACGGTGGCCCGTGCGCTGCCGGAGGCGTGGTCGCGCGCCACGCCACGGGCGTGCCTGGAGGCGCGCGCCGCGGTCAGCGCGGCCGCGCTCCGGGACGCGGGCGCGGACCCGGAGGCCTGTGCCCGGGCGGCCGCGGTGCTGGCCCCGGTGGCCGCCGCCGCGGATCCGACCGGCCGTCCGCTGGGCGCGGCCAACGCCGCGCTGGAACTGCCCGGCGATCCGCTGGGCAGGCTCTGGCAACTGGCCACCGCACTGCGCGAGTACCGCGGCGACGGGCACGTCGCCGCCCTGGTCGCCGAGGGCATCACCGGGCTGCAGGCACACCTGCTGCAGTCCGCGTCCGGGCACATGCCGCAGGAGGTGCTGCGGCGCGCGCGCATCGGCTGGACCGACGAGGACTGGGCGGGCGCGGCGGATGCGCTGCGCGACCGCGGGCTGCTCAGCGCCGGGCCCGGCCTGGCGCTCACCCCGGCCGGCCGCGCCGTGCTGGACACGGTCGAGGCGCGCACCGACGAGCGGGCCTGGGATGGCGGCCTCGCGGCGCTCGGCGAGCATGGCGCCGAGGAGGTCCTCGCGCTGCTCCGGCCGTCGGTGCGCGCGGTGGCCGGGTCCGGGATGCTGCCGGCGATCAGCCCGACCGGCCTGGCCAGCTCCGAGTACAGCTAGCTGCCCGGGCGCCGAGGCTAGGTGGTGGTGTCCCGGACCGATTCGTGGACCCCGCGCACCGTGATCAGCACCAGCCCGGTGACGAAGACCAGACAGGCGCAGATCGCCCCGCCGCGGTCCAGCGGCGGCCTGGCCGGCCAGACCCACGGCGTGGTCAGCCCGTTGGCCAGTGCGCCCTCGGCGAGCACCCAGTAGGCAATGGGCCCGGTCCAGGCCAGCATCCCGCCGAGCACGACCGCGCAAAGCAGGCCGACTCCGGTGATCCCGGCGACGTTACGGGCCATGGCAGCCAAGCCGCCCGGCAGGTAACCCCCGGTGGACCCGATGGCCAGCGTGCCGATCGCCGCCGCGGTCAGCCCCACGGTCACGCCGAGCCTCAGGTACGGCAGCCGCCGACCGGTGGCCCGTTCCGGCTCGCCGAACGGGCCGTACGTGGTCGCCGCGATGACCGCGGCGGCCCCGGCCTCGGTCACCAGCGGGAACAGCATCTGCGCGGCGGGCCCGCCGGCCACGGTCCAGTGCAGGTGCAGCGCCGCCCAGAGCAGCGCGCCGCACCCGGCCAGCAGTACCAGCGCGGTCGGCGCCCGGCGGCTGACCAGGTACAGCCACGCCAGCCGCAGCCAGGCCGGGCCCGGGCGGGCCGCCGGCGCCGACCCGGCCCCGGATGCGGCCTGGTGCACCCCGGCGGCCGTCACGGCAGCTGTGCCAGGGTGAGGTGGTCGGCCCGCAGCGCGGCCAGGTGGGCGGCGAGCCAGGCGTGCCGGGCGCCGGCCGACATCGCGGCGAGCCGCCTCGCCACGGCGTAGACAGGCCCCGTCGCGGGCGGCGGGCCTGGCGCCGGCCCTCCCGTGGTCCGCGCCAACGACCAGAGCCCCGCGCTGGCAAGCAGGTTCGGCTGCCTGGCGATGGGCAGGCCGGCACCCTGCAGCAGCGCCGCCTGCACCGCCTGCTGCGCCGGGGTGCCGATGCTGGTCCCGGCGCCGACGAACGCGTGCACGAACAGCAGCCGCAGCTGGCCGGCGACCTCACCGTCGGTCCACCCGAACGCGCCGGGAATGCCGAGGGCGCCGAGCGGCATCCCGAGCACCGGCGGACGGCCGCTGATCGTCATCGCCTGGCCGCCCTGGCCCTCGCCCGCGCTGTAGGCCGCGGCCACCTGGGTGGCCCGGGTCGGCGCGCCGGGAAGGCCGGCCACCTCGCGGACGACGGGTGCCAGCGCCGCCGTCACGGCGGTCAGTTCGGGCCGGTAGTCCGGGTTCAGGCACACCCGGAACCCGGACCCTTCGCAGTCCGGGACGTTGGCGATGGGCCGGTCGCTGGCCGCGTCGTGCAGCGCGGGGATCACCAGGCCGTGCGGCCCGAGCCTGGCGGTTCCGGCAAGCCCGGCCGCGGCGCCGGCCGCGGCCAGGCCGGCAACCGTGGCCACGGCGGCGGCCCGCCGCAGCCGCGGGCCGCCGGCCGCGGCGGGCAGGCCGAGCAGGCACAGCGCGGCGACCGTAATCCCGGCGAGGAACATGATCCTGGCGATCGGCAGGTCGGGCAGCCAGGGGTAGAGCATCCCCGAGTCTGGCTGGAAGTTGCCGTTGGAGTTGGTCGGCAGGATCTGCGCCCAGCCGCTGGTGTGGCTGAAGCCGATCCGCGACGACATGAGCATCGCGAACACCGCGCCGAACGCGGCGAGCGGCGCGGCGAACCGGCTGGGATAGAGCGCGCCCACGGCGAAACCCGCCGCGCTGAACGCCAGCACGGCTGCCGCGCCGACCGCGACCCACCACCACGGCGGCTCACCGCGGACGCCCTGGTGTGCGTAGACCGCGAACAAGACGCCGACGAAGGCCAGGTAGCCGCCCACCGCCCAGATCGCGGTCGCCGCCCAGGCAGCGAGCTGCACCGCCCAGCGCGGTCGCGCGGCGGCGGTCACCAGGTCGGCGGTGCCTCGGCGGCCGTCCCGCGACCCCACCCAGGCGGCCGCGCCGGCCACGAACGGGGCGAAGTCGATGATCGTGGCGCCCTGCCCCATGTTCCAGAACGTGCGCAGCACCCAGTACGGCGGCATGGATGTGCTGGGCCGGTAGGAGTCGAACCAGAACAGCGCGGCGATCAGCGGCAGGAGCCACGGCATCGCGTTGTGGCGCAGCTCCAGGCGCAGCAGCCGGGCCGCGGTCAGCGGGACCGCGCCGCCGGCCGGGGCCAGCGGGCGCCGCACCGGGGCGTCGGTCGCCGCCGTCATGACCGTGCCGCCACGCCGGACCGTGCCGCGGCGAGCACCGCGCTGTAGCCGCGCTCCAGCGGGGCATCGCCCGCCGCGCCACTGCCTTCGCCCCGGGCGATCAGCTCGTCCGGCGTGCCGTGGAACACCAGGCGCCCGGTGTCCATCAGCGTGACCTCGGTGCACGCGGCGGCGACGTCCTCGACCAGGTGCGTGCTGACGATCACCGTGGAGCGCTGGCCGAACTCGCGCAGCAGGGCACGGAACGCCACCCGCTGCTCCGGGTCGAGCCCCGCGGTCGGCTCGTCGAGCAGCAGCAGTTCCGGCTCGTTGACGATCGCCTGCGCGATCCCGGCCCGGCGCAGCATCCCGCCGGACAGCGTGCGCAGCTTGGACCGGGCCTTGTCGCCCAGGCCCACGTGCTCGATGGCGGTGGCCACCGCGCGTGCTACCCGCCGCGGCGGCATGTCCTTGAGCAGCGCGAAGTACTCCACGAAGTCGGCCACCGTGAAGCCCGGGTAATAGCCGAGGTTCTGCGGCAGGTACCCGAGCCGGCGCCGGATCTCCCGCCGTGGGCCGTAACCACCGGGATCTCGGCCGAGCAGGCGCAGCGTGCCCGAGGTCGGCGGCAGCGCGGTTGCCATCATGCGCAGCAGTGAGGTCTTGCCCGCCCCGTTGGGGCCGAGCAGCCCGAACACGCCCGGGCCGGCCTCCAGGGTCACCCCCGCCACGGCCTGGGTGTGGCCGAACCTGCGGGTCAGCTCGGTCAGCTCGACGTTCATGAGGTTCCTCTCGGGATCCGGGTCGCGAACCAGGCGACCGCGCCACAGCAGGCCGCGAACGCCAGGTAGGGAGCGATGAGGGCAGAATCGGTGATCACGGCGGCAAACGTGGCACCGGCGGCGTGGGCGGACAGGATCACGATCAGCCAGCCGGACATGCCCGCAGCAGCGCCCGTGTTCGGCGACCGGGTCGCGGTCGCGACGGCCAGCGCCAGCGCGCAGGCCGCGGTCATCGGCACCAGCCAGCCGAACGTGACCGCGGCCGCGGCCCCTGACGCGGCCGAGGCGGCGAGCCCGAGGATGGCGTTCAGGCCGAACACCGCCAGCGCCCGGATCAGCAGCACCATCCGGTCGCTGACCGCCATGCTCTGGGACAGCTCCCAGGCCGGGTCGATGCCAGGCCCGTAGGCGTAGGCGATGCCCGCCGCGGCGACCGCCGGCGCGAGCAGGGCCACCCACGGTCTCCCGGTGCCCAGCGTGAACCCGATCCCGGCGAGCAGTATCACGACCGTGGCGATCACCCAGCCGAGCAGCAGCGACGGGGTGGTCACCAGCGCCCGGGCCAGGCCGGGGGAGCGCAGCAGCCGCCCGGCCGCCCGCTCCACCGGCCCGGGGCGGCGGCGCCACACCTGCGCGGCCACGCCGAGCCACACCCGGTCCAGGTCAACATCTCCCGGGCCCGGCCCGGTGTCCCGGTACCCGCCGGCCAGTTCGTCGCCGATCATCGCCCGCTTCCCTCCCGCACTGGCTCGCGCTGCCGCAGGGCCGCGCGCATCAGCTGCCTGGCCCGGTGCGCGCGGCTCTTCACGGTGCCCGCGGAGACGCCCATCAGCGCCGCCACCTCGGCCACGCTCTTGTCCTCGACGTACATCAGCCGCCAGGTCTCGCGGGCCGGGCCGCCCTCCGGCCCCAGGGCGCTGACGGCCTGGTCGAGCTCGGCCCGGGACAGCGCCGCTTCCGCCGGATCGCCGGGATGCCGGCCGTCGGCGGCCACCACGGCGGGCAGCAGCAGCTCGGCCGGCCCGCGGCGGCGCAGCCACAGCGCCGCCTGCCGCCGGGCGATGCCCCACAGCCAGCCGCCCGCCGAGCCCTCGGGCCGGTAACCGGCCGCGCCGCGCCAGACCCCGAGGAACGTCTCCTGCAGCACGTCCTCGACCTCGGCGGCGGGCAGCACGGCACGGAGACGGCCGGCCAGCCACGGCGCGTGCCGGGAGAACAGCTCGCGCAGCGCGGTGTCGTCACCGCGGGCCACGGCGGCGATCAGCGCATCGTCGTCCATCGCTTCTCTATTGCGTTCCGGCGGCGGCAGGTTCACGCGAGCGGGCACACTCTGCCGGCCGCTGCGGTCACGCTAGCCGACCGGCGCGCAGCTCCGCCGTGCCCGCGGTGGCCCCGCCCGGCCCGGCGAGAGCCGCCGGGCGGGCCCGGTCGATGAGGAGCGCGGTCAGCAGCACCACCCCGATGCCGACGGCCGCCCCGGCCACGCTGTCGGTGAAGTAGTGGTAGCCGAGGGCCACCATGGCGGTCGGCACGGCGGCCGCGATGAGCATGGCACCAAGGATCAGCAGCAGCCGCACGGCGCCGGGCAGCCGCGGGCGCAGCGGGCCGGCCAGCAGCACCGTGGCGGTGGCGGCCAGCGCGAACATGGCGGTGGCGTGCCCGCTGGGGAAGCAGGCGTAGCCGCGGATGGTCCGCCCGACGAGGGGCTTGAGGGCGAACTCGGTCAGTGCCACCGCGGCGGGCACCGCAACGCCGGCCAGCACGGCCCCGCGCCACCGGCGCGCGGCCAGGCAGGCCAGCACCAGCGCGGCCGTCAGCACCGTGACCGAGGCCAGGCCGCCCAGCCAGTCCAGCAGGTGCAGCGCCCCGTGATACCGGCCGAGGCCGCCGCGGATCCGGGCATCCACGACCGCGTCCAGCCCGTCGGCGCGGCCTTGGTGGGTGAACGCCAGCGCGAGCGCCGCCGTCACCGCGGCGCACCCGGCCAGCACCAGGGACGCCGGGCGGCGCCACGCCGGGGGCAGCAACGGCCGTGCCACCGGTCTCCGCCGCAGCTCCATCCCCCAAGGCATCAGCCCAGCTTATGGGGACACCGTAACTGCCAGGGACGGGTGCGGGGCGCGGCTACAGGCCGCTGGGCCAGGTGATCGACTCCGGGGCCACCAGGGGGGTGGCGACCTCAAGCTGGATCTGGGCGTGGGCGTTGAGCGGGATGTCGCGCGGGTTGCCCTGGTACCGCTTGCCGTTATAGATGGCGGTGACGTGGCCCTTGGCGGGGCCGACCTGGCTGGGGCCGAGCGGCTGGCCCCACTCGTCGAAGAAGTCCCCCAGCGTGTAGGTGCGGTGCACCGGCGACTCGATATGCACGATCCCATCGGCAGCGTGCGTGTGCAGCCAGTAGAAGCACTTCCCGCTGCTGATGAACGGGCCCTGCGGGGTGCTCTGGCCGGCCGCGCCGGGGATGCCGATGCCGGCCGGGACCTGCCGGGGCGAGCCGTTCACGAAGAGGGTCAGGTGCGTGTGGATGTGGAAAAGGGTCTGCTCGTGGGTGCTGCAGCCGATGCCGTCCACGGTCTGGCCGGCGGCCTTGGTGGCGGTGCCGGTCAGCGGGGGAGCGCCGGGGACGGGCACGCCCTCGGGCCCGGCCGGGCCCGGTGCCGGGGCCGGCCTGAGCGAGCCCAGCGTGCTCAGCGCGGCGAGCTTCAGCGAGGGCGTGCCGCCGGGCCCGGCGCTGCTGGATGATCCGCCGGAGGTGGCCACGAGCGTGATGCCGACGGCCACGGCGATCACGACCACGGCGCCGCCGGCGGCGGCCAGCCAGCGCCGCTGCCGCCGGCGGCGTGCCTCCGCCGCCCTGGCCTGCGCAATCTTCTCGCGCGCCTGCTGCTGCCTGTTCCTGCTGCCTTTGGACACGGCACCGTTCCCTGATCGGGCCACCGGCTGGTGGGCTGGGCGCCGCGCGGCCGCGAGCGCAGCGCCGATTTCTCCAGCGTAGCGCCCATTATCTACTGTCTACGTACGTAGACAGTAGCATGGTCTCGGGAGTGCGGAGTACGGAGCGCGGCGGCAGGCGCCCAGCCTGGCTGCGGCGGCGCGGGAGGCGTCATGCGCGGGTTCGGCGAGCTGGAGTCGGTGATCATGCACCTGGTGTGGGATCACGACAGCCCGGTGACCGTACGCGAAGTGCTCGGCGAGCTGCGCCAGGAACGCGCCATCGCGTACACCACGGTGATGAGCACGATGGACAACCTGCACCGGAAGGGCTGGCTCGCCCGGGCCAAGGACGGCAAGGCCTACCGGTACACCGCGACGGCCAGCCGCGAGGAGTACAGCGCCGGCCTGATGCGCGAGGCGCTGGCCGGCGGCGGGGACACCGAGGCGGTGCTGAGCCACTTCGTCGCGCAGATGGGCGGCGAGGAGTCCGAGGTGCTGCGCACCGTGGTGCGTCGGCTGACCGGCCGGCGGCCCGGATGAGCGCGGCGCTGCTGGTCACCGCGTTCGCCGGGCCGCCGGCCGGGCACGCCGCCGCGCTCGGCTGACGCGTCAGGCCAGGCCGAGCAGATAGTCCGCGAGCGGGCCCGGCCGGGACAGCGCGATCAGGTGGCCGCCGGGCAGCAGGTCCGCCGCGACGCCGAGCCGGTCGGCGGCCACTTTCTGCTGGAAGCCCGCCGGGAAGAACCGGTCGCCGGAGCCGGCCACGGCCCGGAGCGGGACGGGCGGCCACCCGCCGAAGTCGCACACCGACCCGAACACCACGTCCGCCTCGGGCCGCTGATACGGCTCGCCAGCCGCCGCAACGTCCGGCGGCACGTCGTGCAGGAAGTAAGTGGCCAGGTCGAACTCGGCCGGGTAGCCGCCGCGCCGCGCCGCGGCGACGCGCGCCAGCTCCCAGCCGGTGTTGTCCCACCACGCGCCCGGGGTCTCGCCGGGCACCGGGATCATCGCGTTGACGAACACCAGGGCGGCCACCGGGGCCCGCGCGGCGGCCAAGGGCGCGGTAAACCCGCCGAGCGACTGCGCCACCAGCACCACATCGCCGCGGCCGCCGATGGCGCCGGCCACCAGCCCGGCGTACTCGGGCAGGCCCGCGCCCTCGTCGTCGCCGGGCAGGTCCACGGCGGCCGCCTCGTGCCCGGCCGCGCGCAGCAACGGCACGACGCGGTGCCAGTACCAGGCCGACCCGCCGGCGCCGGGAATCAGCACGAAGCTAGTCACGACAGCCCCAGCGCGGGGGCCAGCTCGCGGTAGCCGGGCAGCGGGTCCGCGCCCGCGGCGGTGACCAGCTGCATGCAGACGTGGTCCGCGCCGGCGTCGAGGTGACGGCCGAGCTGCCCGGCGACCTCGGCGGGGCTGCCGTGCGCGACGAGCGCGTCGATCAGCGCATCGCTGCCGGCGCCGCTGACGTCCGCCTCGCTCCAGCCCAGGCGGCGCAGGTTGCTGGTGTAGTTGACCAGCCCGAGGTAGGGACGCTGCACCCGGGCCCGGCCCGCCGCACGGGCCCGGGCCGGGTCGGTGTCCAGCACCACCTTGTGCTCCGGGGCGAGCAGCGGCCCGGGGCCCAGCAGGGCCCGCGCCCAGGCGGTGTGCTCGGGCGGCACCAGGTAGGGGATGGCCCCCGCGGTCCGGTCACCGGCGAGGCGGAGCATCCTCGGGCCCAGGGCGGCCAGCACCAGGCGGTCCCGCGGAACGCCGCCGGCCCGGAGCACGTCCACGTAGCGGGCCAGGGTCAGGTGCGGCTGGGCGTAGTGCTGCGTGGCCTCGCGGTGACCCGCGCCCACCCCCAGCAGGAACCGGCCGGGGTGGCGGCGCTGGACCCGGGCGAACGACCGCGCCACCTGCTCCGCCTGGTCCTTCCACATGTTCACGATGCTGGTGGCCAGCATCAGCGTGGTGGTCGCGTCCAGCATCGCCTCCGCCTGCGCCAGGTCACCGTCCGGCGACGCGCCCAGCCACAGCGTTCCATAGCCGAGCCGCTCGATGCCCGCGGCGAGTTCCGGTGTCACCAGGCTCGCGCTGCGCCAGATCCCGAACCGCCCCAACCCGGCAGGTACCCTCATTCGGCCAATGCTAGTGACGGTGCGGCTGGTGACCGTGGCGCGGCGGCGCCGGCAGGGCCGGCGGGGCCAGGAACGCCCGGCGGTGCAACGCCGCGCGGCGCTGGAGCGTCTTCAATGATGCCCGGCGCCCGCGCGCTGGCGGGCCGGCCCGCCGCCCCGACAGCCCGCGGAACCCCCGCTGGGCCGGCCGGGGGTGCCACATGACCGGCGCGCGGCCCCGAATTGGCGGATACTCGGCAGACAGTGGCGGGCGCCGCACAACGGCACGGGGGCCCGCCCGGGAAGGCACGGATGGTGAACGAGCTTCGGGTCAGCGCCGACGGCCGGCAGTACAGCTTTGCGCAGGGCCGGACTGTCAGGATCGGGCGCAGCATGGACAACGACGTGGTGGTCAGCGACCCCACGGTGTCCCGGCGGCACGCCCGGCTGGCCTGGGGCCCGGACGGGTGGGTGTTCGAAGGCCTGGGCCGGGCCGGCACCTTCCTGCGCGGCAGCGCGGTCACCAGGCTGGCGTTGTCCGAGCCGGTGGAGCTGTCGCTTGCGTCGCCGCACGGCCCGGTCGTCCGGCTGGAACCGCCACGGCAGGCCAGCACGGGGGCGATGCCCGAGGCGGGCGTGACGGCGGGAGAAAGCGACCCGGTGGCGGCGCCGGGGGATCCCGGCCCGGCGGCGCCGGGGGATCGGGGCCCGGCGGCGCCGCTGAGCACCGACGGGCCCGCCGCGGCAGTCGCGGGCTCACTGCCGGCCGCGAGGCCAGGCCCCGGTGCCCCGGTCCCTCCGGTGCCCGCGCCGGCGAACCGCGGTGCCCCGTTCCCGCCTGCGACCGGCCCGGCCGCGCCGCTTCCCCCGGCCGGCCGGGGGGCAGGTGCCCAGGCCGCGGGCACCGCAGCGGGCCAGGCCGGTCCCCACCAGACGGCCGCGATGCCGCGCATCCAGGTCCCGCCGCGGCTCAGCGAGGCCGCGGCCGAGGCCAGGGACGAGCTGGCCTCCGCCGCCGCGATCC
>Ga0318568_10001328_pt1 | contig 10794 bp, 10 predicted proteins | sample GRESIP088b5f21_FD_203690 | JGI IMG/M metagenome (GOLD analysis project Ga0318568, IMG submission 203690) | Tropical soil microbial communities from Luquillo Experimental Forest, Puerto Rico - GRE.SIPMG.088b5f21 | ecosystem: Environmental > Terrestrial > Soil > Tropical forest > Bulk soil...
GCGCCTCACGATCTTGCGGCGCGACCACGTCGGGTTCGTGTTCCAGGCGTTCAACCTGGTGCCCACCATCACCGCGGCCGAGAACATCACCCTGCCGCTGCTCCTGGCGGGCCGCAAGGGCGACCAGGAATGGATCGCCAAGATCATCGAGACGTTGGGCATCGGCAACAGGCTCAGCCACCGGCCCCAGGAGCTGTCCGGGGGCCAGCAGCAGCGCGTTGCGGTGGCCCGGGCGCTCGCCAGCAGACCGGAGATCATCTTCGCCGATGAGCCGACCGGCAACCTCGACTCCCACGCGGGCGCCGAGGTGCTGACGTTCATGCGCCGGGCGGTAGACGAGATGGGCCAGACGATCGTCATGGTCACCCACGACCCGATCGCTGCCAGCTACGCCGACCGGATCGTGTTCCTGGCCGACGGGAAGATCGTGGACGAGATGCACGAGCCCACGGCCGACCGGGTCCTGGAACGCATGAAGCGGTTCGGGGAGTGAGCCCACATGTTCAGGGTTATCGTGCACGGGCTCCTGGCCCGTAAGTTCCGCCTATTCGCCACCGCGCTCGCGGTGACGCTCGGGGTGGCCTTCATGGCCGGGACCATGGTGCTCACCGACACCATCGGCAACACCTTCAACAACCTGTCCAGCGGCGTGTACAAGGGCACCGACGCGGAGGTGCGGGCCAAGGTGGCCTTCAGCGCGCCGACCACGGGCGGTGGCGATCAGCGCCCGCTGATCAGCGCCGCACTGGTCCAGACCCTGCACCGGGTGCCCGGAGTAGCCGCTGACGAGGCCAGCGCCATGGGGTATGCGCGGCTGATCGGCAGCAACGGCAAGGCGCTGGGCAACCCGGCGGCTGGCGCCCCCACGCTGGGCGGCAACTGGAACCAGGTCAAGCAGCTCAACCCGTGGACGCTGGTGGCAGGCCACCCGCCGCAGGCGGCCAACCAGGTGGTGATCGACAACAAGAGTGCCACGGACGGTCACCTGAGGGTGGGCGACATGACCACGGTGCTGGCGCTGGGCCCGCCGCAGCGATTCCGCGTCGTGGGGATCATCAAGTTCGGCACCGCGGACAGCCCAGGCGGCGCCAGCGTGGCCCTGTTCACCACCCCGGTCGCGCAGCGCCTGGTCGCCGGGCCCGGGAAGGTCACCAGCATCCTGTTCGTCGCCAAGCCCGGCGTCTCGCAGCAGCAACTGGCCAGCAACTTGCGCACCGCGCTCCCGCACGGGCTGGAGGCGGTGACCGGGGCAACCGTGACCAAGGAGCTGCAGACCGCGTTCCAGCAGGGGATGTCGTACTTCAACACGTTCATGATGGTCTTCGCCGTCATCGCGCTGCTGGTCGGCGCGTTCATGATCTTCAACACGTTCTCGATCACCGTGGCGCAGCGCAACCGCGAGAACGGCCTGCTGCGCGCCGTGGGCGCGAGTAAGCGCCAGGTCCTCGGCTCAGTGCTGGCCGAAGCGGTGGCCGTGGGCGTCATCGCCTCCGCGATCGGGCTGGCCGCGGGAATCGCCATGGCGATGGGGCTGGAGGCGCTGCTCAGCGGGCTCGGGATGCTCGGCATGGCCGTCGGGGGCGTCGTGTTCAGCCTCCGCACCGTCATCGTGGCTGGCCTGGCCGGGCTGGTGGTGACCGTCGTCGCGGCCCTGTCGCCAGCCCGCAAGGCGGCCAAAGTCCCGCCGGTCGCCGCCATGCAGGAGGTCCCGGCCGGCAGCACCGGCTACGGCTCGAAGCAGCGGGTCATCGTCGGCACCGGCATCCTCGTGCTGGGCGTGGCCGCGCTGTTCACCGGGCTCTTCGGCCACCTCGCCAGCGCCATCACGGTCGTCGGCCTCGGCGTGCTGCTGGTGTTCTTCGGCGTGTCCGTGCTGGGCCGGACCGTGTCACTGCCGCTGTCCCGCGTGGTCGGCGCGCCGCTGCCCCGGTTGCGCGGCATCGCGGGCAAGCTGGCCCGGGAGAACGCCATGCGCAATCCCAAGCGCACCGCGTCCAGCGCCTCCGCACTCATGATCGGGGTCGGCCTGGTCAGCTTCATCACCATCCTGGCCTCGTCCACCACCGCGTCGATCAATTCCGCCGTCAACCGCAGCTTCGCCGGTGACATCGTCATCGACTCCGGGGCCGGCCTGGCCGGCGGCGGGATCGACCCGGCGCTCGCCCAGCGGCTGAACGGCCTCCCGCAGGTGTCCGCGGCCACCGGTGTCGGCGCCGGCATCGCAAAGGTCTTCGGCAAGGTGGAGATGATGTCCGCGGTCGATCCGCGGACTGGGAGCAGGATCTTCCACGTCAGCCCGGTGGCCGGATCCATCGGCGGCCTCGGCCCGGGTGACATCGCCGTCTACAAGGATGTCGCCTCCTCCCACCAGCTGAGGCTCGGCAGCGCCGTGCCCGTGCTGTTCCGGGACGCCGGGCGGCGCACGCTCCGGGTCGCGCTGATCTACGGCGACTCGACGGCCGCGCCCGCACCGCGCTACTTCCTGGGCACCCCCGCCTACAACACCTACTTCGCCCAGCACTACGACAGCAAGATCGTCGTGCAGAAGGCGCCGGGCGTCAGCACCGCGGCCGCGCTGGCGGCGGTCCGGGCCGTCGCGACCAGGTACTCGGGTACCTCGGTGATGGACCAGGCCGCGTTCAAGGCGGAACTGACCAAGCCGTACAACCAGCTGCTCATGCTGGTCTACGCGCTGCTCGCGCTGGCGATCCTCATCGCGCTCCTCGGCATCGGCAACACGCTGGCATTGTCGATCCACGAACGGACCCGGGAACTCGGCGTGATGCGCGCGGTCGGCATGACCAGGCGGCAGCTACGGGCGACGATCCGCTGGGAGTCGGCCATCATCGCGTTGCAGGGCACGATCCTCGGCCTGCTCGTCGGCGTGTTCTTCGGCTGGGCCCTCGTGAGAGCCATGAACAACCAGGGCATGACCGTGTTCAGCATCCCGGTGCTCACCCTGGTGATCATGGTGGTCCTGGCTGGGCTGGCCGGCCTGGCGGCGGCGATCCTGCCCAGCCGCCGCGCCGCGAAGTTGAACATCTTGCAGGCCATCGTCAGCGAGTAGGGCCCGCCCGCCATCTGCCTCAAGGTGGTTTCTGAGGCGGCCAGTTGCAGGCACGTGACCGTGCACCGGCCCGGCTGGAGTGCGGTCGTGACCCACGAGGTCATACACCGGGACGGGGCGGCATGGCGCTGAGCCTGCCGTCCGAGGAGGCCGGCGGCCTATGCCTCCCCGCCGGCCTTCCTTTGCCTGTGGACTGGCCCGTCACCGCGCGGAATCATCGCGCTGGGCCGCGCGGCGGAGGCGGGCCAGGGCCGAAGGTCGGCCGGGGGAAAGTCCGGAAGTCCGTCAGCGGTACGCGAGCACCACCCAGACCTGTCCCTGGCTGAAGGTCATCCGCCGGCCGGACGTCGTGGTGAAGGTGGTGCCGCCATTGGCGTTCGGGCGGGACCAGTGGGTGGTCCAGGCCTTCCCGTCGCGCAGGACCAGTGCCGTGCCTGACCCGGTGCTCTCCGCGTACGGCGGGGGCTTGCCGTACTCCAGGAACCGGGAGGTGCGCACCGTCGTGTGTTGGATCACCACGGTGGCGGGCGACAACCGCCCGCCGTCGGTGGTCCGCGCCGGGGCGCCGTCCATCGATACCAGCCAGCGGCCCTTGGCCGCCGACCAGGTGAAGCGGAACGATGCCGCCGGGTAGGCCACCGACGTCGACCGGAGGGCCTTCCCGCCTGGCGGCGGCGGGCCGAATCGGAACCCGATGTCGCGGGCCTTGCTCGCGCCGGGGGCCTGCCGCAATAGCTGCGGGGTGTGGGCATACAGGTTGTAGGGGGCGATCCGGCTATTGTCCCGGTAGTAGCCGCGAGTGATGCCGGAGTACAGGTCAACGATTCTGGCGGTGCGGTGAATGTAGGGAAGCAGCGCCGCCGTGGCACCGGAATAGGCGAAGGCGGGCCGGCCGAACTGGCGCAGCAACTCCAGGTCGTCCTCCCGGGCACTGCGCACGGGCCCGATGACGTGCGGGTAATGGGAGGAGAACACCGCCAGGAACCGGCTCAGGCCACCCTCGACCGGGAGGGTGTACACGATGTCTGCGCGGGTGAGCCCGGTCTGCGGCCGGGCGTATTGGATGTTATCGATCTTCACCGCGAGCACCCGGTTCAGCGCGGGTACCGGCTCGCCGGTGAACGGCGACCGCAGCTGGACCGGGTGTGAGGGCGTCGGCTGCGCCGCCGGTGCCTGCCCGCCACCGCGGAGCACGAGCAGTACACCCGTCACGCCCGCGAGGATGACGACCGCCGCGGCACCGATAACCCACTTGTGCTGTGCCCACCGCATAACATTGCCGGGCCGCGCCCGGGCACGGATCGGCTCGGAACGCGCGGCCACGCCTCCCGGAACCATCATGCCGGGCGTGAACGGGTGGGCGCTGGATACCAGAGGCTCGGCAGCCGGGGCCGTTGGTCACCTCTCGGTCCGCGTCCCCCGGCAGATCGTCAGCGGCCAGCTGCCCGATCTACCTGGGCGGCCCCGACCTTGTCCACCACGTCCACTACGCCTTCAACATCCCAGGCCAGACGGGTCGCGAGCGGGATCAAGCCTTCCTCGGCCGCGAGTTCGTTCTCGCCGGTCAAGGTGACGACGCCATTGCGCACAGCTACCTTGAGGCCGGCCGCGCCGCCCGGCAGGAGATCGTCGAATATCCCACTGACCTGGCGGCCGATCTCAGCGTCCGGGCGGAGGAACACGCTCAGCAGGTCGCGGCGGCTGACGATGCCAAGCAGCTTGCCATCGGAGTCGACGACCGGCAGGAACCGCACCCGATGGGCGTTCATCAGCCGGGCCGCCGCCGCGATCGTCGCGTCCGGGCGGATCGTGATAGCGGGGGAGGTCATCAGGTCCTCCGCCATGGTGCCGTGATGCCGTTGCCGCCCCGCCGGCCAGCCCCGCCACCGGCGGCCAGCCTTCGGGTTCTTATCCCGCGCCGCGAGCAAGTCGCCCTCGGAGACAACCCCGGCGACATGCCGTCCCATGGTAAGCACCGGCACCCCGCCGACCTTGCGCTCGGCTAGCCGCCTGGCGATCTCCTTATACGGGGTTATCCGATCGACGGTCATCACCGACGTTGTCATGACATCTTGCACCCGGCTGTGCCACCGGCCGTGGCGTTTCCGGCTGGCCGTGGAGCCGTTGTGACCGGCGCCCGAAGTGTCGGCGGCCGCCGGCGGCTCCGTGGGGTTATCGCCAACCCGCCCGGCCACGGACTCGAGGGCACGGGCCACGTCGGCCGGTGCGGCCCGGCCTTGCAAAGAGTCGTAGTACGCGGCGCCAAGATGGCGCAATACGGCGTCAAGGTGGGCGTCCCTGCGGTTCATTGTCCGCCTCCTCGTGATCGCCTAGGGGCATCGCTGCCCCTGGGCCCGATCCCATTGCAGCAACCCGCGGCTGGTGCGGATAGGGACGAAGGTGCCGGGATGCCCGGGACGTTCGGCCGTGCCGCCGTGTGGGACGGTGCCCGTCAGCCGGGCTGCGGCCGCGCCCGTGGGTCATTGCGCCTCGCCCGGGTAGCCGAGCTGGTCGCGAACCGCGACCACGCCGTCGATCTGCCGTATCACCGCCACCAGCCCGCGGGCGAGCTGACCGGTGTCCGTGCGGCCGGTGAGGGTCACTATCCCGTCGTGCACGGTCACGGAAACGAGCGGCGAGTCCGCCAGGAAGGTTTCGGCGATGACCTCTTCTTCGGCGTCACGTCGGATGTCGGCATCCGGGCGGGCGAACACCCGCAGCGCGTCGGCACGGCTGATGATCCCGATCAGGAGCCCGGTGTCGGTGATGACAGGCAACCCCTTGACCCGGTGGTCACGCATCAGGCGCGCGGCTTCGGCGACCGGCGCCCCGGGCCCGATGGTCACCGGCGGCTTGGTCATCAGCTCGGCGGCGGTTACCCCGGCCGCCTTCTCGCGTTCGGTGAAGCGCAGCAGGCTCGACAGCTCCCCAGGCTCCGTGTCCAGGCCGGCTTCCTTGTTCAGCATGTCGGCTTCGGACACCACGCCGATGACCCGGCCCTCGCCGTCGACGACGGGCAGAGCGCTGACCCCGGACTCCCGCATCTTCACGACCATCTCTTTGAACGACGCGGCCGTCCCGACGGTTACGACCTGTGTCGTCATCACGTCTTTGACGGTGCTCCCCATCGCGATCCACCCCTTCGGCCGCGCTCATCACCCGCGACGGTTACATCTAGCATGCGGTCCCCGCGGGCAGGTGTGCTACGGGATGAAAGGCCCGCGAACGTGCGCCGAAGGTCCCTGGCCCGGTCGGGACGCTGGGACAAGAGTGGAAAGTGAGTTCAGGGCTGCTCGTCATGGCGGCCCGGATACAAGGAGGCAGAAGATGTCTGGTATCACGGTCGGCATCGACGGATCTGCCCACTCCTCCCGCGCGCTGGAATGGGCCCTCAGCGAAGGAGCGGCCCGGCACGCACCGGTCACCGTTCTGACGGTTCACTCGGTCCCGATGAGCGGGTGGACGGGCAACCCGATCAAGCTTCCGCGGGATGCGGCGGACCTGGACCGCGAGCGCCAGGCCGCTGAGGAGCTGACGGCCAAGGCCCTCAGCCAGCTCGGCGACGCCCAGCCGCCCTCGGTGACGGTGCGGGCCATCATTGGCTTCCCAGCGGAGGAGCTGATCGAGGCGTCGCGGACGGCCGACCTGATGGTGGTGGGGTCCCGTGGCGCGGGCGGCTTCGCCAGGCTCGTGATCGGCTCGGTCAGCAGCCAGGTCGTGCACCACGCCCACGGCCCGGTCGTGGTGGTGCAGTAAGAGCTGAGGGCCTTCCCGCAGCAGGCGCGCGTCAGCCGATCTGTTCGGCCAGCGCGACGATGATGCCGGCGGGGCCGCGGAGGTAGCAGAGCAGGAAGATGCTCTCGTACTGGGCCACCTCGCCGAGGAGTTCGGCGCCGTGGGCGCGCAGGCGGGCGACGGTGTCATGGATGTCGTCGACAGCGAACATGACGCGATGCAGGCCCAGCGTGTTGGGCGGCGGGTTCGCCGGCTCGGCGACCACCGCCGCGGGGGTGTGGTACTTGGTCAGCTCCAGCTTGCTGTGGCCGTCCGGGGTCCGCATCATCGCGATTTCGCTGCGGAGGTCGCCGACTCCGACGGTGCGGTCCGCCCAGGCGCCTTCGATCTGCCCCTTGCCTTCCAGCGCCATGCCGAGCTCGGTGAAGAATGCGACGGCGGCGTCCAGGTCGTCGACGACGATGGCGACGTTGTCCATTCGCTGAATGGTCACGTCTCCCACCCTACGATCGCGGCGAGCCGCCAGTCCGGTGTGGAAGGAGCCGGCGGCTCGCCGCTGGCGGGACCCGAGGGCTAACGCGTCACGGGCCGCCTGGGCGGTACCGTGTGTAGCTCACCCGCTGGCGGGTGATGAGCCCGGCCAGGACCAGCGGTGGACTGGATGTGTCCAGCGCGGCGTAGAGCTGCACGTTCTCCGGAGGCAACCGGCATGGCCAAAAAGGACAAGCAGAAGCAGCACCCCGAACAGGAAGGCCAGGGGCAGCCGCCCGCAAAGATGAAGCGCAAGGAGTACGAGCGCGAGATGCGGGTCCTGCACGGCGAGCTGGTCGCCATGCAGGAATGGGTCAAGTCGACCGGGGCCAAGATTTGCGTCGTGTTCGAGGGCCGGGACACCGCCGGGAAGGGAGGCACGATCAAGCGGATCACCGAGCGGGTGAGCCCGCGGGTATTCCGTGTCGTTGCCCTGGCCGCCCCCACGCCGCGGGAAAAGTCGCAGATGTATATCCAGCGCTACGTCGAGCACTTCCCGGCGGGCGGCGAGGTCATCATCTTCGACCGCTCCTGGTACAACCGGGCCGGCGTCGAGCGGGTGATGGGCTTTTGCACGCCGGAGCAGACCGACCGGTTCCTCGAGCTGGTCCCGGGGGTCGAGAAGGCCATGACCGATAACGGGATTCTGCTGCTGAAGTACTGGCTCGAGGTCAGCCCCGACGAGCAGACCCGGCGGTTGGAGAGCCGCATCAACGACCCGCGGAAGATCTGGAAGCTGTCGGATATGGACCTGAAGTCCTACAGCCGCTGGTACGACTACTCCAGGGCACGGGACGCGATGTTCGCCGCTACCGACACCGAGTGGGCGCCGTGGTATATCGCGCATACCGACGACAAGATGCGCGGCCGTCTTAACATCATCAGCCACCTGCTCAGCCAGGTCCCCTACAAGCCGCTGGCCCACCGGGACATCACGCTGCCCAAGCGGCAGAGCGCCCGCGGCTACCGGGAGCCGGACCTGCCGTTGCGGTACATCCCGACACCGTTCTGAGGCGTTCTCCGACGGCGTCGGGATCCTGACCTGGCTCATAGCCATCGGGGCCGTGATCATCCTCGGCGCCGCAGTTGGTGCCGCCTGGGACAACAGGTAGAGACCGGCCACCATGATCACCAGGCCGAGCGGCCGGGGCGGGGCGGGCTCTTGGCTTGAGGGTGTATCAGAGCCGTGGCGGTGCACTCTTTAACACATCGGTTAAACCATTGGCGGGGACAGCGTTGCCTTGAGCGATGGCCCGGAGCGGTGAAGATGCCCTGCCACGATCACCGGGAGGAACCATGACGACCACCGAGCATCACGAGCACGCCCGGACGCAGGAGGCCCTGGAGGAGCTCACCTCGTGGGGGCGTAACCCCAGCTCGGACGGCGGGGAGAACATTGCGTTCTCGGTATCGCGGCAAGGCGCCCCGAGCGATGCATTCCTGGCCACCGGCGATTGCACTCCTTTTACGCCGCAGGGCAGCCGTGGCGTCCTCCACGGCCAGCCCTCCGGGGCCACCGGCGCGCCCGTCGCCTATTTCATCGACTTCGGAATCCCGCTGTCAGTGAACCAGGTCCCGTGTACGTTCTCCTTCGACCTGAACAGCGGGAAGGTCACACTTACCGGTGCGTTCCCCGGCCTGCCGTCGAGCCTCGAATTCAACGTCGAGTTCGACAAGAGATTCGACGGAGCCGGTGGCGACAACGTTCTGTTCCATTCCGAAAAGACGTCCGACCATGCCGGATACGTGATCGCTGTGCAACACGTGGCCGCATCTTAGCCTTAATGGACCGTCCGAATTGAACGCCAGCAGGGCCTTCGCGCCAGGCTGCCCTCCCGGGCTGGCGTAGCTCAGCGCTGCAATCCACCCCATGACCATTGCGGAATGCTCATGCCCTCGGGGACCTGCTCAGCAGAGTCGGAATAGCGCGCCATAGTGGTGGTCGTGGCCCAGGCGAAGTAGTCGTGCAGCACCCGCCATAGCGGATCGGCCGCATCCAGGCCGACATCTTCCATCGCCTGGTCGAAGCAAGCGATCGCCCGGCGGTCCATCTCCTGGTGCGGGCCGTTGCCGCTGTGGATCCGCACGACCGAGGTCTCATCTCCGTAGGTGCCGGAGTAGGCCGGCGGGCCGCCAAGAGCCTCGGCCCAGTACGCGGCGAGCCGCTCGGTGTGCTGCGGATGGAACCCGTGGCTGAATGCGTGGCTGACTATCTCGTCGGCCATCACCCGGGCGTGCCAAGCCCCGGCCAGACGGCGCAGGCCCGCCTCGCCGCCCGCGGCTTCGTACACGCTCTGCATGCCTCCACAATGCCAGGCCGCGACGGCATGGCCGACCCGGTCAGGGCGGAGGGCGGTGCGATAACCTCGCGGGCGGCCGGCCGGCGGCGAGCGCTTAGTCCGCCCGCGCCGCGCCGCCGACCCTATGGCGGCCCCGGCCGGCTGGGCCCGGAGCACCGCCGAGGCTGCGCTGCACCGCGGCCACCATCCGCCGCGCCAGGGAGGATCGGCCATAAGCCCGCGCGCCCGCAGTGAGTTCGCGATCGGCAGGTTGCCTGGCGGGCGCACGGGGAGCGTCAGCCCCTGCGACCGTCCGTTCCATGGCCTTGACGACGTAGAACAAACCCGAGCGCGCCATGATGTACCTTCCCCCGTACAGTCCTGCACCGCGACCGCGCCACCGTGTCGGCATCGAGGCCCGCGCCCCCGTGCGCCACAGGCCCGCCGCCAGCGGCAGCGCAGGAGACTTCCTCCCCGTAGTACAGAGCAGCCCGGGCCGGCCCTGATACGAAAAGCGGCGGCCGAGTGGGTCAGGCGCCTGTCGCCGCCCGGCCGCGCGGCCGGTGCAGGCGAAGATGATCGCGCTCGCTGCGCGAGGCTTTCGGGCGCCGATCGGGGACCGTGACACCGTGCGGTGCGGCCCAGCCGTTACGACCGGTGGCCAGCGCCAGGAGCAACAGCGGCCACTGCGTCCCGCCCTGCCGGCCGGGCGCCGCGGCGCGCTGCCACCCGGCCAGCAATGAGCGCACCGCTTGGCGCACGCGGCCGCGCGACCCGGCCGGGCCATCCGCCGGCGCGCGGGCACCGGCGGTCTCCGGGTCCCGCGCGATCACCTCCCGCTCCGCAGGCCCGTGGCGTTGCTGCTGGCAGGCTGGGCACAGCAGCCGCCCATAAGCGTCCCGGCCCCAGCCCGAGGCGAGCGCCCTGGTCCGGTTGTCGGCCTCGCCGAGCGCGGCGGGGTGCGCGAACCGCGCCCGGCAGTCTGTCATGTCACACCAGGCCGCAGGGACGCGGATCTGATCACCGATCACACAGTGTTCGGTGATCGCCACCGGGTGAACCAGCGGATCACGACGCGCCGGTACCCGGCCCGCCTGCCTGCCAGCTGGCGGGACGGGGAATCTCAGCTTGGCCATCCGGCCAGCCCAGCCTCCTGGACCCGGCCTCCGGGCATGCCTGGGA
>Ga0318568_10001340_pt1 | contig 10757 bp, 13 predicted proteins | sample GRESIP088b5f21_FD_203690 | JGI IMG/M metagenome (GOLD analysis project Ga0318568, IMG submission 203690) | Tropical soil microbial communities from Luquillo Experimental Forest, Puerto Rico - GRE.SIPMG.088b5f21 | ecosystem: Environmental > Terrestrial > Soil > Tropical forest > Bulk soil...
CAGCGCTACCGCGCTCAACGTCATCACCGACGGCCCGCTCGACCGCGCCGCGCTGGCCGCTTATGCGACCCGCCTCTCCGACCTGGCCGGTGTCGCGCGCGTTGAGACCAGCGTCGCGACGTTCGTGCAGGGGGAGACCGTTCCTAACTCCGCCGACCCGACCCTCGCGCGCCCCACGGCGCAGCGGCTGTCCATCGTGAGCGCGGCCGATCCGCGCTCGAATGCCTCGAAGGACCTGGTGCGAACCGTGCGCGACCTCCCAGCCCCGGACGGCGTCCGCGTCTATGTCGGCGGCCAGACCGCCGAGCTGATCGACACCACGCACGCGATCGGCACCAGGCTGCCGCTGGCCGGACTGCTGATCCTGCTCACCACGTTCATCGTGCTATTCCTGTTCACCGGGTCCGTGGTGCAGCCGATACGCGCCCTCGTGCTCAACGGCGTCACCCTCGCCGCGACCGCCGGGCTGCTGGTGTGGATCTTCCAGGAGGGGCACCTGTCCGGGGCGCTGCACTTCACCGCGCTGCCGGTGGACACGAACATGCTGGTGCTGCTGTTCTGCATCGCCTTCGGCCTGTCCATGGATTACGAGGTCATCGTGCTCAGCCGCATCAAAGAACTGCACGACCAGGGCCGCGACAACCGCACCGCAGTCACCGACGGGCTGACCCGCAGCGGACGTATCGTCACCACCGCGGCGGCGCTGATCGCGGTGACCTTCTTCGCCAACGTCACCTCGACAGTCAGCTTCCTGCAGCTATTCGGCCTCGGCGCGGGGCTCGCAGTGATCATCGACGCGACGCTCGTACGCGCCGTGCTGGTGCCGGCCTGCCAGCGGATACTCGGTCGCGCCGCATGGTACGCGCCCGCACCGCTGCGCCGGCTAAACACCCGCATCGGCCTGATAGAAGCCCGCGGCTAACCCCCATCTCGGCCTCCCACCGGCACTAGCCACCAAGCACGGTCTGACCAGCGACGTGCATCCAAAGCCGGCATTGCTCATGCCCCAGCCTCGGACGTGATGATGATGAGCCCCAACGAAACAGAGATGCAGGCCCTGGGCTGGATTGAGGACAGCCTGGCTGGTTCTGACCCCAGGCTGGCTTCCATGCTGCACATCTTCAGCCGGCTGGCCGCAGGCGAGGAGATGCCTGCAGGCGAGAGGATCCGGGTAACGCGCGGGCGGTCGGCTGCCCACCGTCCGCGCCGCGCCCGGTCGCACCCGCGCCGGGGCATAGCCTCCCCGCAAGCGCGCCGTCTATACCGGCGCCTTGGCCTGCAGCAAGCCATGGTGTTGCTGTGGGCCGTTAGCACCGCCGGACTGCTTGCCGTTGCGCTGGTCCTCAACACCAGCGGCCACTAGGCCTGCAGCCGGTCGATAGGAACGGCGTGCTTGAGGAGCGAAATGGACGAGGTCTCCCTCCTGGGGCAAGACCCGGCCACGGGGCCGCGTTACGACGATCTGAGCGCGCAGTTCTTCAATACGTGCGCGAGCACGCCGCGGCATCGGCGTGAACCGGCCGGAAACCGGCTGGCGGCCGCGGTAAAGCCACCGTCCGTTCGGGATATGGCCCTTGATGATGCGGGTCAGCGACCTCCATCGCCGGATGGCGCGGGTTGGAAATAGTGTTGCGCGGGGGTAATGCCAGGGTGACGATGTCGGCCATGAGTCATGTGATCCGACGGGTGCAGTCGGCTGCAGTGCTGGCGCCAGGACCCGGCCGTGCTGCGGGTACGCCGCCAGCACCGGCATGCTGCCGCGTCCCGGCCGCCGGCGGATGGCCGGGATAAGGCCGCTGTGGGGAAGGGGACGCACCGGGGGTGCCGGCCTGGCCCTGACCCTGAGGCGGTGCTCGCACAGCTTCGTTCCGCCGATGAACAGGTGCGTGTGCAGGCGCTGCACCGGGTCTGCCCGTGCGCCGCTGGGTTCCTGGTGTATGAGCGGTTCCGTGCTGAGGTGAAGCGGCTGCAGAAGGATCCGAGCCCCCAGGTCCGCGCTGCGGCGCTGCATGTCGAGCAGGACGCGTGCCTGATCGAGGAACTGGAAGCCAATCTCGACCGGGCTGAGGAGCAGGGCTGGCGGTACAGCGACGCCGGCTGGACGCGGAGGCACCGCCGCCGCCAGGCCACCAGGTACTGGCTGCCGCCGTGACCGCGGCGGAGACGGCTATCGGGCTAGGAGGTCAGGTCCGCGGCGAAGAACAGCCCGACCAGGGTGCCGTCGGAACGGGTCACCACCACTCGGGTCACCCCGGCGCGGCTCATCCGCTGGGCCAGCGCCGCGGCGTCCTCGCTGGGCCGCACCGTGGACACGCCGGATCGCATCACCGCTCCCACCCCGGCCTCCCTGGAGGCCGATGCCAAGGCGTCGCGGAAGGCGGCGCCCATGACTACCCCGGCCTGGTTGAGGACCAGCACCGGCCCGAAACCCTGGGTGTCGAGCAGGCGCAGGGCCTCGGCGGCCAGGGTGGCTTCGGTGACGGTGCCCACGCTGCGGCGGGTGAACGGTCCCGCCAGCCGGGCGGTCCCGTCGAATGGCAGGTCAGCGGCGAGCCAGTCGGCCTTGCCCGCGGCGTAGTCATACACCGGGCCGAACCCGGTCTCTTCGAGCCGCCACGCGGCCCGCGGGCTCATGTCTCAATACCAGTCGTGGCAGTACACGATGACCGGCCGGGACCGGTCCAGCTGGCCGGTCCTGGCGTCCAGCTCCTTGAGCGGGATGCTGACCGCGCCCGGCAGGTGCGCCCAGGCATAGTCGTCTGCGGGCAGGACCTCAACCAGCTTGGCTTGCTGGCCGGTCAGCTCCCGCAGTTCGTCGCGCCCGATCACGGTCGGCATGATGATCTCCATTCCCGGCCCGGCGTCTGGCGGACAGCCGGCCGGCCAGCGCGGCCGCGAGCCGCTCCTCGAACGCGGCAGCGTGCGGGCAGTCCGGGACGGTCAGCAGCGTCAGGTCCATGAATCAGGCTCCACTTTGGACATCCGGGTCTGAACTCCGGTCCTCACCCGGGTCTGGCCCCAGGCTAAACCTTCCCCTTCGCTGGAAGGTCAAGGGCGCATGCCGGCGCGTCAGCCGGCAATGATCGAGCAGTAGCCGCGGCAGTCGGCGGGGTCTTGCGCCGCTGCCCGCCTGCTGAGTGCCGCCAGCTGGTCGCGGGCGCGGGTCAGCTCGGCCAGCCGGGCCTCCACCTCGCCCAACCGCCGGGCGATCAGATCGGCGACGTGGACGCACGGCGGCTGGCCGCCATCGCGGATGTCCAGGACCTGGCGGATGGCATCCAGGGTGAGCCCGGCGGCCTGGGCGTGCCGGATGAACGCCAGCCGCTCCAGGACGCCCGGGTCGTAGTCCCGGTACCCGGCCGGGGTCCGGGCCGGGGCAGGCAGCAGGTGCTGGTCCTCCCAGAACCGGATCGTCTTGGCCGGCACCCCGGACCGGCTCGCCACCTCGCCGATCTGCATACCGCACCCCTTGACCTTCCAGCGGACTGGAAGCTTTAGCGTAGCGTGCAACGGAGCCCGCCAGAAAACCCGCAGGCCAGCCCCCGACAGCAGCGATCAAGGGAGCATCCGCCCATGACTGCACAGACCACCTTTTCCCTGGATGAGATCGACGTGGCGCTCGCCGTCAGTCGGTGATCGGATTGCCTGCGGGAGTAAACGCGGACGTTTGTGCCGCGCGGACGGGAGTGTCAGCGCGGTGACACGATGGTGACATGAGTGTGTCGCGGGTTCCCGGTGCGGAGGCTGTTGCCAGGCTGCTGCCCGCGCATCGGGCCGAGGAGGACGCGCGGATCAGGCAGGCCGCCTGGGTGGCCCGCTGCGTCGGCCGCGGCGAGGCGGCGCCGCTGCGGCCGGATGACGTCACCGCGCTGGCCGGCATGCTGCGGGTCCGCGAGCTGACCCCGGGACAGGTCGTGTTCCGGGCCGGCGATCCCGCGGCGGGGGTGTGGATCGTCCGTGCGGGCCGGATCGAGCTGTCAGTTGGCTCCGGTCCCCGCCGCGCCGTGGTGCACCTGCTGCGGACCGGTGACGTGGACGGCGACATCCCGCTGCTGCTCGCCATGCCGATGCCCTATACCGGCCGCGCGCTCACCGATGCCCGCTGCCTGTACCTGGGCAGCGATGACTTCGAGAAGCTGCTGGCGACCCGGCTGCCGGTCGCCCGCCGCTGGCTGTCGAGCGTGGCGCAGCGGCTTGCCGCCAGCCAGGCTCGGGTGCTCGGCCTGCTCGGCGGGTCGCTGACCGCCCAGGCCGCCCGGCTGCTTGCCGAGGAAGCCGACGACGGCCGGGTCGCGTTGCCGCAGCGCACCCTGGCGGCGATGCTCGGCGTGCAGCGCCCCTCGCTGAACAAGGTGCTCAAGGACCTCGAGCGCGACGGGCTGATCAGCATCAGCTACTCCACCATCGACATCCTCGACGCAAGCAGGCTCACTCGGCTCGCGAGGTAAGCCAGGCAGGTGCACCCGGCAGGTACCTCATCATGTCAGCGAGCCGACAAAGCCGGCCTGACAGCACCGGGCGGCGGGCATGCTGAGCCTGTGGACCGCGACTATGACCTGATCGTGATCGGCGGCGGTGCCGCCGGGCTGGCCGCCGCCCAGGCCGGGGCCGCGGCGCGGGCGCGCACGCTGCTGGTGGCCGAGGGGGAGATCGGCGGTGAGTGCACGTTCACCGGCTGCGTACCGTCCAAGACACTCATCGAGGCCGCGGCGCGCGGCGCGGCCTTCACCGAGGCGACCGCCGAGGTGCGCAGGGCGGTGGCCACCATCGCCGCCACCGAGACGCCTGCGGTGCTCAGCCGCCGCGGAATCGAGGTCCTCCGGGGCCGCGCTGCCTTTCGCTCGCCCCGGGAGATCACCGTGGACGGCAGCGTGCTGCGGGCACGGGGCTTCGTCGTGGCCACCGGCTCCCGGCCCGCCGTCCCCCCGGTCTCCGGGCTTGCCGGGGTACCGTACCTGACAAACGAGAACGTCTTCGACCTGACCTGCCTCCCGGCCAGCCTGGCCATCCTCGGCGCCGGCGCTGTCGGCTGCGAGCTGGCCCAGGCGTTCGCCCGTCTCGGCAGCCAGGTCACGCTGATCGAGGCCGCGCCCCGGCTGCTGCCGGCAGCCGAACCCGCCGTCGCCGAGGTCCTCAGCCAGGTTTTCGCCGCGGAAGGAATCACGGTGCGCACAGGTTCCGCGGTGGAAACAATCAGCAGCATTCCGAACGGAAGCGGCTGTCTCCTCCGGCTCCATGACTCGGCGGAGGTGGCGGCCGCGAAGCTGCTCGTCGCCGCTGGGCGCACCCCGAATACCCCTGACCTGGGCCTGGCCAGTGCCGGCATCCGCCTGGACGGCCGTGGCGCCCTCGTCGTCGACCGCACCCTCGCCACCACCGCACGCGGCGTCTATGCGGCCGGGGACGTGACCGGGCTGATGCCGTTCACCCACGCCGCCTATGCGATGGGCCGGATCGCGGCTCGCAACGCCCTCCGCAAACGCCGGCCGCCGGAACGGTTCAGCCCGGCGAGGATCCCCTGGGCGGTGTTCACCGACCCCGAGGTCGCCCAGGCGGGCCTGACCGAGGAGCAGGCCGCCGCGCACGTCCCTGGCGCGCGGGTGGCGTATCTGCCGGTGGGGGAAGTGGACCGAGCGGTCACCGCCGGGCGGACCGCGGGCTTCATCAAGATCATCGCCGGCTCCCGCCGTCTCACCGGCAGCATCGGCGGCGGCCGGGTCCTGGGCGCCACGATCGTCGCGGCCCGGGCCGGGGACATGATCGGGGAGATCGCGCTGGCGATGCGGACCGGGATGTTCACCGGCCGGCTCGCCCAGACCACCCACGTCTACCCGGCATGGTCATTGGGTATTCAGCAGACGGCGGCCCAGTTCTTCGCCGGATACGGGGAACGGGCTGCCCGCCCGGCACAGGTCGGGAAGTAGCAGCCATGACCGGCGGCGCCCATCGAACGCCCCGGCGCTCACCTTGATGACATCGAGTGCTTCTTCACCGGGCTCGCCGCCTTCTTCCGCACCGGCGGCCCGTCCAGGCGAGGGCCGCGGGACGCTCCTGGGCCCCAGGCCCGGGCGGTGAGACGATGGAGGCTGGCCCGGCCGCGGGCCGCGCCCGGCGAGCGGAGGAGCGCAATGGGTGAGGAATACCGCGAAAGCACGGCCGCGTACAACTATCCCCGTTTCGACGAGTATGTTGCCGCTGGGGGTGACAGGGCGGATGAGGACGCGTTCAGGGCCTCGCCCTGGGCGGGGCAACGGGCGCCGGATTTCACGTTGCCGCGGCTGGGCGACGGGGCGGGTGTCAGGCTATCGGACCTGTGGCGGTCCAGGCCGCTAGTGATGGAGTTCGGCTCGTTCACTTGACCGTACTGCTCAGCGGAGGGTCCTCTGCTTGATGCCGCGGCTGCCCGCCACCCCGAGGCCGCGTGGGTGTTCATCTACACCAGGGAGGCGCACCCGGGCGAGAACGTTCTTTACCACGACAGTTTCGAGCGCAAGCTGGCCTGCGCCAGGCTGCTGGCGCAGGAGGCCGGGATCGGCCGGGACATCCTGGTAGACGACCTGGACGGCACGGTGCACCGCGCCTACGGGCTGATGCCGAACATGACCTGGGTGATCGACCGGGGCGGCCGGGTCGTCTACAAGGCCAACTGGACCGGCGCCGCGAATGTGGAAGCCTTCCTGGACCGGTTCCTGGCCGGCCGGGCCGAGCACCCGGCCGGGACCTTGCCCGTGATGTATGAGACGCAGCAGGCTGAGTTCCGCTACCCCGACCGTAAGCGGTTCATGCAGCACCTGCTACGCAACGGCCCGCGTGCGGTGGCGGAGTTCGAGAAAGCCCAGCAACTGTGGGCCGAGCGAGCCCGCGACCTGACCGGCCCGGGCTGACGACTCATGTCAGGCGTGGCTAGCTCATGTGCCCGAGGGTGCGGCACGGCGGGCCAGCGGGTAGGCGACCAGGCCGAAGATCAGCCCGTAGATCAGGTGGCCGATGAAGAACGGCCCGCGCGGGGTCATATGACACATCAGCGGGTTCGCCCACGGCAGCACCAGGTAGATCATCACCACGTACAGCAGCGCCGCCCCCGCCACCGATGCGGCCGCGTAGCCGGGTGCGGTGCGCAGCACGCCCAGCCCGGCGCGGCGCAGGACGAACAGGACCGCGATGAACACGATCCCGACCAGCACGGAGAAGGCCAGGTGCAAGATCATCCCGACGGCCAGGTGACCCGCAGCCACGGGCATGTTCATGCTCATGCCCGGGTGCATCATCATGTCCTGCTCGATCATGGCTGCCTGCCCGCGCCAGACGAACGAGGCCATGCACAGGTTCAGCGGTGTCCAGAACCCGTTGCTGGTGGCGACGGAGTCGATCATCTGCCACAGGGCCATGCCGATGCCGCCCGCCAGTCCCGCCAGCGCGCCGTACCCGGCCAGCCGCGGCACCTCGATAGTTTTCGGGCGGGTGAGAACCGCATCGCTCATCTAGCTCACCTCTGCTTCTCATGTGCCTGGCATGCACGCCAGGCACCGCCTGGGCGGATCCGGCGGATGCTGGCTATAGACGCCATGAGCGGGCAGGTGATTGCGTGCATTGACCGGCTGTGCCAGCCGCACCGTGCATAGCTGGCGGCACCGCCCGGTGCACGCCAGCGGGGGGTGGCGTGCTCAGGCCGGCGGCAGCCGGGCGGCCAGCGCCGCGAGCTGGGCTTCCGGGACCCGTGCCGCTACCAGTTCTGAGGCATGGCCGTTGCGGCAGTACAGGCCGAGGCTTCCCAGCCGGGCGATCCACGCCATGCCCGGGCCGGCAGCGCCGTGGGCACGGGCGGGCATGGCGAAGGGCTGGGCGGAGACAGCGACCACCGCCTCCACGTCGCCCAGCCACAACACCCGCAGCACCATTTGCTGCCCGCCTGCGGCCACCGTCACCGGGCTGCCCACTTCCACCGGCGCACCCGGCCCTCCCGGGCCAGGCGCAGGCTGCTGCGCGGGCGGGAGTTCCTGGGCGTAGCGGGCAACGGCGGCCACTGCGGCAGGCATAGTCCCGGTCTCGCGCCCGCCCGGCACCAGCACCGAAACGGTGACCGCCACGGTGGCGGCAACGGCCCCGGCGGCCGCGAGCCACCGCCAGCGCAGCCTCATCCCGTGACAGTGTCGCTGCTGCGCGACGGTGCCCGCGGCCGCAAGTTCTACGGCGAACCCGACCCGGTCGGCCAGCCCCGCCGGGGGAGGCTGGCGCAGCAGCTGCGCGGCCTGGCGGCCGGCCCGGTCCTCGCGCACCGCCTGCCAGCAGTGCTCGCATGCCAGCAGGTGTTCATCCCACAATCTGGCATCCGCTGAGTTCAGGTCGCCGGCCAGGAATGCTGCCAGCAGCCGGTGGCCGGTGTCATGGCCGTCCATAACTTACCCCCGCCTCGGTGAGCAACCGGGCCAGCCTGCGTCGGCCCCGGTGCACCCGGGCCAGCACCGTGCCGCGGGGACAGCCCAGCGCCTCCGCCGCCTCCCGGGCCGTGTACCCGGCCACATCCATCAGCACGATGCACACCCGCTGCGGCTCCGGCAACAGCGCCAGGCAGCGGGCCACCGCCTGCGCGTCCAGGCCCGCAATCACCACGTCGGCCACGTCATCGGCATGCCTTCCCGCGGCGTCGGCCACCGGAAACGCGTCCAGCGGAACCCCGAAGGACGCCTCCCACGGCCGGCGCCGCCGTCGGCGCGCCTGCGACCTGGCGGCGTTCAGGCAGATTGCCGCCAGCCATGCCCGCATGTTCTGGCCCCGCCAGGAACTGAACGCTTCGTAGGCCCGCAGGTAGGTTTCCTGCACCAGGTCCTCGGGATCCTGCCCGTCCCCGGCGGCATGCCGCGCGACCTGGTACACCACATCCAGGTACGGCAGCGTGGCATCCAGGAACGCCCGGTGATCAACGCTCATGGCACTTCACACCACCTACGACGCACGGCACCTCTTCTTGATTGCGCCGCGCCCAGGAACATCATCTCTCCGGGACAGTGCCCTCCCGCGGACGGAGCTGCCGTGGCCGCCTGACTGGTGTTCCGGGCGATCCGGCGGTACCGGCTGTGAACTGGCCGCGGCGGGCAGGTGCTCAGGCGCGGATTGTCGGCTGGCCGACACTTGCGGCCGTGCAAAAGGCCGGGGCCGGCCCTACGCTGAGCGTGTGCAGGTTGCGGCCGTTCAGGTCAGCGCCGGGGCTCCACCTGCGGCGGTGGCTGAGCGCGTGCCGGGACGTGTCAGAGCAGCGGCGAGCCGTCGCTCCGGGGTGAGCGGACCGGCGTTCGCCGTGCTGCGGCGGTCGTTCCCGGCGGATGCGGGCAGCCGCCAGCGAACCGAGGAGCTGCTGGGCGGGCTGCGGTCGGGCGGGTGGCGGCTCGGCGCCTGGTACCGGTTCTGCTGCCGCGCCTCCGTTATGTCGTGGCAGGCCGCCGTGGCCCGGCCCCGAGCCGCGGCCGAGGTTACCGCGCTGCACGCCGTCCTGTTCTGGCTGGCCCGGGACTCCGGTCGCGGGAACCGGGCGCGGGTCGCCGCTAGCTGGCTGCTTGCCGTCACCCATCTCGGGCTGCTCGGGCAGCGCCGGTCGCTGGGCGCGGCGAACGCGGTCACGCTGGCGCGGGCGAACCTGCCCGCGCTCGCCTGCGGACCGTGGACCGGGCTCGCCGCGATGGCCGCCGACCTGCTGGATGGTCAGCTCGCCCGTCGGGCGAACGAGGTGACCGTCTTCGGCAGCTACGCGGACACGCTCGCTGACGCGGCGTTCTGGACCTGGTTCGCCGCTCGGCACGAGCCCAGCCGGGTGCTGCGGACAGCGGCGTTCGCCGCGTGGACGGCACCCGTGGCGGCGGCGACCGCGCTCAGCGTCACACGAGGCCGGATGACCGGGATCCTCCGCCACGAGCTGCTGCGTCCGGCCGCGCCGCTCGAGGTCCTCCTCCTCGCCCGGGCCTGCGCCCGTCACGCGACTCACAAAAAACTTGCTTTCTGCACACCGCCGGATACCTCGCCGCGCCGCCGCGGCCGGCGCCGGCTGCTCAGGCACTGACGCCTGACGCAGCGGCTGCCACGGCGGCTCGGGCATGTGCTCCGGCCAGATCATCGCGAGCTGACACGCAGCACGCGGACCGGCCGCCGGCGGAAGCAAGCGGTCACTTTGGTCGTGGCATGACTTACTTGCCGACGCTGCCGCTGGGCACGGTACTGCTGGATATGTTCCGTGCCCGTCCGGAGATCTACGATCATCGCGGGCCGATGACACTTCACGACCTCCTGGTGGGCGCCCGCGGAGCACAGAGCGCCGGCGAGCCGCGGCCCCGTCATGTAGGTGGCCGGGTAAGTGTCTGCTGGCTGACAGTCCAGGTCCGCGGCGTGTCCTGGCGTGATGTGCTGAGCTTTCGGGTTTGCGGCGGAAAACACGGAGGTGCTTGTGGCAGGCATGCCGGTGAGGGCACCAGGGCCCGGGCGGTCCCCGGCCGCCGGTAGGCGGGACCGGGATGAGGTATTCCTCGAGTACACCAAGAGCATCTGCCCGGTGTGCAAGGTCGTGGTAGACGCGCAGGTGAACATCCGGGGCGACAAGGTGTACTTGCGCAAGCGGTGCGCCGAGCACGGCTGGTTCGAGGCGCTGGTGTACGGCGACGCGCAGGCGTACCTGGCCTCGGCGCGGTTCAACAAGCCGGGCACGATCCCGCTGGCCTTTCAGACCGAGGTCAGGGACGGCTGCCCGTCAGACTGCGGGCTGTGCCCGGAGC
>Ga0318568_10001343_pt1 | contig 10748 bp, 10 predicted proteins | sample GRESIP088b5f21_FD_203690 | JGI IMG/M metagenome (GOLD analysis project Ga0318568, IMG submission 203690) | Tropical soil microbial communities from Luquillo Experimental Forest, Puerto Rico - GRE.SIPMG.088b5f21 | ecosystem: Environmental > Terrestrial > Soil > Tropical forest > Bulk soil...
AGTCCGTCCTGCTGATCTCGCTCCCGGCGCTGTTCCGCGGCATCCAGCTCAACCCGCTCGTGCCGTCCAACACCTCCTACTTCCTGTGGATCTTCCTCGGGTTCATGCTGGTGACCTCGGTGCTCGTGGTCAGCCTGGGGCGCGTCGGCGACATCTACGGCCGGGTGCGCATGTACAACCTGGGCTTCGCCGTGTTCACGTTCTTCGCGATCTTGCTGTCGGTGACCTGGCTGACCGGCCCGGCCGGGGCGTTGTGGATCATCATCATGCGGATCGGCCAGGGCGTCGGCGGAGCGTTCCTGTTCGCCAACTCGACCGCGATCCTGACCGACGCCTTCCCCGAGGACGAGCGGGGCAAGGCGCTGGGCATCAACGGCATCGCCGCGGTGAGCGGCTCGTTCCTCGGGCTGATCCTGGGCGGCGTGCTCGCCCCCATCGAGTGGCGACTGGTCTTCCTGGTGTCGGTCCCGTTCGGCCTGTTCGGCACGATCTGGGCCTACCTCATGCTCAAAGACAACGGGGTCCGCGTCCACGCCAAGATCGACTGGTTCGGCAACACCCTGTTCGCGCTGGGACTGGTCTCGCTGCTGACCGGGATCGTGTACTCCCTGCTGCCCTACGGCGGTCACCCCACCGGGTGGACCAACCCCCGGGTGCTGGCCGCCATCATCGGCGGGATCGTGCTCCTGGTGCTGTTCGGCTGGGTGGAGACCAAGGTGGCGCAGCCGATGTTCCGCCTGGGCCTGTTCAAAGTCCGGGCGTTCACCTGCGGCAACATCGCCGGGATGCTCGGCGCCATGGGCCGCGGCGGGCTGCAGCTCATGCTGATCATCTGGCTGCAGGGCATCTGGCTGCCGCTGCACGGCAAGAGCTTCGCCGAGACCCCGCTGTGGGCGGGCATCGCCATGATCCCGCTGACGATCGGGTTCCTGCTCGTCGGGCCGTTGGCCGGATGGCTGTCGGACCGCTGGGGCGCGCGGGTGCTCGCCACCCTCGGCCTGGTCGTCTCCATGATCACGTTCCTGCTGTTCGACCTGCTGCCGATCAACTTCAACTACGCCGAGTTCGCCGCGCTGATCTTCCTGTTCGCGGTGGGCATGGGGCTGTTCTTCGCCCCCAACCAGGCCGCGGTCATGAACAGCCTGCCACCCGACCAGCGCGGCGCGGGCGCGGGGATGCTGAACACCTTCCAGAACTCGGCCACGGTGCTGTCCATGGGCCTGTTCTTCACGATCGTCACCCTGGGCCTGGCCGCGCGGCTGCCGTCACACCTGTTCCGGGGACTGGTCGGCGCGGGCGTCAACCCCACCGCTGCGCACCTGGTCGCCGGCGAGCCGCCGATCGGCAGCCTGTTCTCGGCGTTCCTCGGCTACAACCCGATCAAGCAACTGCTCGGCCCGACCGGGGCACTGCAGCAGCTGCCCGCGCACCAGGCCGCGTACATCACCAGCCGGTCGTTCTTCCCGAACCTGATCTCGGAGCCGTTCGCCGGCGGCATGCACCTGGCCTTCACCTTCGCCGCCTTCGTGACGCTCATCGCCGCCGTGGCCTCCGCCTTGCGCGGCAAGCGCTACTTCTACACCCCCCAGCCGACCGCGACCGAGCCGGCCGCCGCCGAGCTGGCCAAGGGCGCGGCCGAGTCGGCCGAGCTGGTCGGCCTCGACGAGTCGGCGGCCGTGGCCGACCTCGACCCCTCGCGCGGAGGCAGCTGACCGATGAACCAGACCCGAACGGCCACGGCGGAACCTGCCGCCACCGCGCAGGCGGCCACGGGGCCGCCAGAGCAGCAGGAACTGCTCGGCATCGGCGCGGCCGCGGCCGCGGCCGGGGTCTCCGAGCGGGCGCTGCGTTACTACCAGCAGCTGGGCCTGATCGTCCCGTCCTGCACCACGCCCGGCGGGCTGCGCCGCTACTCGGCCGAGAACCTGGCCCGGGTGGCGCGCATCCGCGAGCTGCAGACCCTGCTGGGCCTCAACCTCGACGAGATCGCGATCGTGCTGCGCAACGAGGACCGGATGGCGGAGATCCGCCGCGCCTACAAAGACGAGCGCACCAGCGACGACGAGCGCCTCCGGCTGACCCGCGAGGGCCTGATCCTGCTGGAGGGCCTGCGCGAGACCGTCGAGGCCAAGCGGGCCGCCCTGGACACCTTCCTCGCCGACCTGGAGGCCCGCATCGGGCGGGCCCGGGACCTGCTGGCCGACCGCGACCTGCCGCCCGGCTAGGCCGCGACCGCGGCCTCGAGAGCCGCCCCGGCCGCGAGCAGGCGCTCCTCGGTGCCGGGCGCCGATACGAGCTGGATGCTGGCGGGCAGCGGGCCGCGAGCCGGGACGGGCAGCGCCAGCGCGGGCACGCCGGCCAAGTTGACCGGCAGCGTGCAGCGGCCCTCCAGCAGCTCGTGCGCTCGGTCCAGCGTCGGCGGCAGGATCAGCAGCGTCGGCGTGACCAGCAGGTCGTAGCGGTCGAACCACGCCGCCAGCTCGCGGCGCCACCGGTCCTGGGCCTGCCGGGCCGCCGCGACCGCCGCCGGGCTCACCTGGCGTCCCGCGTCCAGGCGCTCGGCGACGTTGGGGGTGAGCCGGTCGGCGTGGCGTTCAAAAATTTCCTGGTTGGACCGGTAAGCCTCGGCCACGAGCAGTCCCAGCGTCGGCCTCGTGGCGATATGCCATTCGCCGGGATCTACCTCGCTGACGTCCCAGGATGTGGCGCGCAGCGCCGCGGTCACGGCGTCGTCGACGTCGGGCGCGGCGGGGATCCGCAACCGGCCGACCCGGGGCGATCCGGCGTCCGGCGCGACGGCGAAGCCCGGCTCGAGCAGCCGCATGCCCGCGGTCAGGCCGGCCACGTCGGCCGCCATCGGCCCCACGGTGTCCAGGCTCGGCGCCAGCGGCCGGACCCCGGCGAGCGGGATCCGTCCCCACGTGGTCTTCAATCCGCAGATCCCGCAGCAGGCCGCGGGGATCCGGATCGATCCCCCGGTGTCGGTCCCGTACGCCACCGCAGCCTCGCCGGTGGCCACGGCCACCGCCGATCCGCTGGAAGAGCCGCCGGGCGCGAGCGAGGCGTCGAGCGGGTTCACCGGCGTGCCGAACCAGGGGTTGATCCCGGTGACCCCGAGCGCCAGCTCGTGCAGGTTCGTCCGGCCCGTGATCTGGGCCCCCGCCGCCCGCAGGCCGGCCAGGCAGGCCGCGTCGCTCGCGGCCGGGACCGCGGCGTCGGCCAGCACTCGCGACCCCGCGGTGGTCGGCATTCCGGCCATGTCGATGAGGTCCTTCACCGCGACCCGCGGTCCCGGCCCGGCCGTGGAGAAGGTCGTGATGAACGTCGCGGACACGCTGCCTCCCGGATCAGGGGAGGTTCAGTATGACAAGCGCGAGGGCCTTGCGGCCAGCGCGGGCCGGCGTCGTAGAGTCGGCGGCAGCGAACGTCGGGGCCGCATAACCAAAGGGGCAGCCATGGACGCGGATCTGGTCGGCCAGGTCGTCGGCACCGCTCAGCGCGTGGTCGCCAGCGGGGCGATCTCCGCTAACGGGCACGGCAACGTGAGCATCCGGGTGCCGGGGGCGGAGGAAATGTATTTCACCGCGGGCCCGTCGCTGCGCAACCACCCGGCCGAGGCCGTGGTGCGCGTCGGGCTGGACGGGACCCTGCTGGAAGGCGACCTGCCGCCTATCCAGGGAGCGGTCGTGGCTATGCACACGGCCATGTATCAAGATCATCTCGATGTCGGGTGCGTCCTGCACACCCACTCGCCCTACGCCACGGCCTACGCCGTGGCCCAGCGCCCGATCGGGTGCTGGGTGGAGGCCCTGGCCATGTTCGGCCTGCCTTCCGGGGTTCCGGTGGCCGCTTACGGGCCTCGCGGATCAGACCAGGCGGTGGCCAACATCCGGGCCGCGGTCATCCCGGGAACTCCCGCGGTGCTGCTGGCCAACCACGGCGTGCTGGTCTTCCACCGGACCCCGGACCTGGCCATCCTGGTCGGCTCGGTGGTCGAGGAGGCCGCGCAGGCGGGCGTCAACACCAGCGGGCTGGGCGGCCCGGTGGAGATCCCGGCCGACATGCGGGCGGCGGCCCTGCAACGGGCCATGGCGTTCGAAAGCCGCGGCACGGTACGCGCGTAGCAGCGGGACGGCCACGCCTGGCCTGGAGGCGGTCCCGGTGCGGCCGATGTGGGCATGCCCCGAATGCGGGCGCCGGTTCGCCAACCGCAACCAGCCGCACGCCTGCGCCCCGCTCGGCACCCTGGACCGGCATTTCGCCGGTTCCTCGCCGGCCGTCCGGGCCACCTTCGACCGCGTGCTGGAGGCGGTCGGCCGCCTGGGCCCGGTCGAGGTGCTCCCGGAGAAGACCCGGATCGCCCTGCACGTCCGGATGAGCTTCGCCGCGTTCCTGCCGCGCCGGCACTGGCTGGCCGGCCACCTCGTCCTGGCCCGGCGGGTGGACAGCCCGCGGCTGCGGCGGGTCCAGGCGTTCTCCCCGCGCAACGTCGTGCACGAGTTCCGGCTGGCCTCGCCGGATGAGGTGGACCAGGAGTTCACCGCCTGGCTGGCCGAGGCCTACCGGGTGGGCGCCCAAGAGCACCTGCGCACCTGACCGGCGGCGGCGGTGAGATCACGGGGACTCGGCGGCCTGCTTGAGTGCCGCCAGGGTGGCCGGGATGCCGGTGCGGGCGGCTTGCGCGCGGTTGGCGACCTGCGCCTGTGCGTCGGCCCCGTACCGCTCCTCGAACCCGGCGATGCCCGCGGGGAGGAACTCCCAGGACTCGGTGACCCGGGTTCCCCTGTCGACCGGGGTAAACGCGTAGCCCCAGCGCACCCAGTCCCCGCGCACCTGGAAGGCGAACTCCCGGCCGGGCTCGGCCGCCACCACCTTGGAGCGGGTTTCCCAGGTCCGTTCCGGCAGCTCGTTGCGGCCGGTGAACCAGGCACCCGCCCGCGGGCCAGCCCCCTCATCCCACCAACAGGCCCGGCAGACCGGGCTCCACTCGCCCATCCGGGTCACATCCGAAACCATGTCGTAGAGCGCTTCCGGGGTCCGCGCGATCACGACCGACTCGGAGTAGCTGAGGCTGGGCATTCCCACGACAAGCCAGTATCCCCGATCGCCCGCGGCTACCGGAAACGGCTCGTGGCCGGGGATAGCGTGCGTCAGGAACTGCGCGGCCAACCGTACGGCCCGGCGATCGAGAACTTTGAGGCGGGACAGATCCTGTGCACAGTACTCGATGGAGGAATCAACCTGATCGAAACCCCGAACTGGGGTACTTTGATACATGATCCATGGGGAAGTGATCGAGATGGCACGGGTACTAGGGGCGATCCGTCAGAGCAAGGCCCGACAACGTGCCGTGTCCCCCGCCGTACAGAGGGCAGCCATCACGCGCTGGGCTGAAGAACACAGTCACACGGTAGTCAAGCTCACAGAGGATCTTTCCCAATCTGGGAAGCTTTCAGCCTTTAAGCGGCCAGGACTAGGGCCATGGCTAACCGAGATAGAAAAGATCGCGGTGTGGGACATCCTGGTAACGACAAAGATTGATCGTGGGTACCGGAACACGCGAGACTTTCTAGCCGTCACGGCGTGGGCGGATGAACACCGTAAGCAAGTTGTGTCTCTGAAGGAACAGATAGACATGACTACTTCCGAGGGGCGGCAGTCTGCCCGCGATGCTGTCAGCCGTGCGGAATGGGAGCGCGATATGGCGAGCGAGCGTCGGCTAGAAACGCTCGAAGAGCTAAACGAGCAGGGCCGATGGTCCGGTGGCCGCGTGCCTTATGGCCTACGGGCCGATGAGCGGGACGATGGTTATTACCTTGTGCCAGACACCGGAGGTACGGCGGATATCGCTAGCCAGATGGCGGATATGGCGATAGGTGGCAAGACCAACGCAGCCATACAGCGTTGGCTGAATACCAGCGAACATCTCAACTCCAACGGTAAGCCATGGTCGGTTGAGCGCGTGCGTTTGGTGCTGCACTCAGAGGCTATGGCCGATGTCCTTGGGGAAGAAAAGCACGCGGAGCTACGCGCGGCCCTCCAGTCGCGTAAGCCGAAGCGCGGACAGTGGACTAGCGGCCAGCATTGGCCGTTGCGCGTGGCCTACTGCCACGAGGACAAGACTCCTCTATACGCGGCTCTGCGGAAAAACCGCGACTACAAGGGTTATTACCGCTGCCTGAAGTGTAACATGAATGTGCGAATGGTTCCGGTAGAGGATGCCATAGAGGCTGACCTACGAGCTATCTGGCAGGACGAGCCTCATCAGGTTCGGAAGCTCGTGCCGGGCGATGACTACGCGAAGGAGATTAAGCACCTAGAACGTCAGCTAGACAAGGTACGTGATGTCGAGTTTATCGAGACGTCAGGACTAGAGGCAGAGATCGCGCGGCTAAAGGCCGCGCCTCACAAGCCTGACAAAATAGTACTGGTCACGACAGACGAGACCATAGCCCAGCATTGGGATAACCTCGACGGTCCTGCCGAGCGTAATCGCTTCCTGCGTGACCGAGATGTGCGCTACCTCGTGTCTCCCGATGGCTTCGAGCCGTGGCGCCTACCGGCCGAGTGGAAACCCGCGTTATGTCGTGCCCACTACGCGTCGACAGCAGGCCTGCTACGCGCCAAGACCTAAGCAACTAGTAAGGGATCGGCCGCGAACTCCCTTGGCTGGGCATCCGTACCCGGCTCGGGGATCCTAATCTGCCGTAAGCGTTATTTGAAGTACCGGCGACGTCCGCGCCGGGGTCGAGCAGAGCCTGCGCAGGCTGGACACGGACCGGCTCGATCTTGTGTAGGTGCAGCCGGGCCCAGATAGGCGGACCACACCGTCGAGACGCTCAGCCGCTGCCGCTACGGTCACCTGCGAGTGCCCGACCAGGACTGTGCGGCGGCAGGATGGGCGGCCACCAGCACGAGCGCGTCGAGGATGCGCCACCAGTCCGGCTCGGTGAGGTCCTTGCCCATCGAGTGCGCCAGTGTCGCCAGGGCGGTCACCAGCCGGGCCGGAAACTCGCCGGCGTCAGCGTCGAGCGTCGCGGTCATGGCCTCGACTGCCTGCCGGAACCTGGCGGTGCGCCCGAGCCGGACCAGCGACGCGGGCACCGCCGGCGACGTCGGCCCGGCGGCCTGCTGACCGTCCTCGTCCGGCATGAGCGTGATGATCAGGCGCATACCCAGGGCTTCGGCCAGCCGGGCCAGCGCGGCCGTGGTCGGGTTGCCCCTGCCGTTCTCCAGGTTGGCGATGTAGGGGACCGAAAGGCCCGCATCAGCGGCCACCGACGCCACGGTCCGGCCCGCTGCGGTCCGCGATGCCCGCAGCTGGTGGCCGATCGCTGACTGCTCCACCGCGCTCTCCTGTCTTGACAGGCTAACAATCTAAATGCTTATTCTCAGAGAATAGCCCTGGAGGGAGGCAGCGCGGTGCTCCAGGCCCTGCGGATACCGGATTTCCGGCTGCTGTGGGCCAGCAGCCTGGTCAGTTCGCTCGGCTCATGGCTGCTGGTGCTGGCTGTCCCCGCGCACATCCTCATGGCCACCGGCTCACTGCGCGACACCGGGCTCGCTCTGGCCGCCGAATACCTGCCGGTGCTGCTGCTCGGCCCGATCGCGGGCGTCGTCGCGGACCGATGCGACCGGCGGCGCCTGATCATTATGGCGAACTTGTCCTGCGCGGGCTCGGTGGCCGTGATGCTGGCCGGCACCGGTCCGGGCCGGTATTGGCTGCTCTATGCCGCCTTAGTCGCCGAGAACGGCGGCGCCGTACTTTACGCGCCCGCCCTGCAGGCGTGCACGCCCGCCATCGTCGGCACCGGCCCCCTGCTCAGCAGCGCCAACGCGCTGAACTCCCTGAGCAGCGGCACCGTCCGGCTGATCGGCGGCCCGGCGGGCGCTATCCTCCTCGCCGTCTGTGGCATCAGGTGGCTGATCTGCGCGGATGTCCTCAGCTACCTGCTGTCCGCCGGCGCCATGTTCCTGACCTCCCGGACCCGCGGCCAGCACCTGTACCGCAAGACCACGATCAGCGGCGTGGCCCGCGACATCGTCCACGGGACTCGCGTGCTGCGCGCACAGCCCCTCGCGAGGGCGCTGCTTCCTGTCACGGTCATCTTCCTGACGGCCAACGCATCGCTCAGCGCCGTCCTCATCCCCCTGGGCATCCAGCGGCTAGGCGGCGGCGAGCACACCGGATACCTGCTGTCCAGCCTGGGCGCGGGTTTCCTGATCGGCGCCCCCGTCATCCGCCCGCTCCTGGACCGGGCCCAGCCCCGCCACCTGCTGACCGCCAGCCTGACCGCAACGGCCGCCGCGTACTTCCTGCTGTTCACCTCAGCATCGCTCGCCACCGCGCTGCCGGCCGCCGCTACCGTCGGCCTGGCTGGCTCCATGTCACTGGTGATTCCGCAGACCGCCATGCAGCGGGTGATCCCCGACGCGGCACTCGGCCGGGTGAGCGCGGTATTCCTCACCAGCGGGGCAGCCGCCACTCTCATCGGTGCCGCGGCCGGGCCCTTCCTCGTCCAGGCCGCGCAGCTGATCGCAGTAGCCACCGCCGCCAGCATCGCTACCCTGAGCGCCGCTGCACTGGCCTACCTGATCGTGCCGCTGGTACCCAGCGGCCTACCCGTCCCAGGTCCCGGTGACCGGCTGGTGGTCGCCGCGGACCTCGGTCCGGTCGAGCCGCAGCGCCTCGATCACCGGCGCGTCGCTCACCACGAACAGCTCCGCGGTCTCGGCCGCCTCGTGGTCCACCGCGCACCAGCTCGGCACGGCCAGGGTGTCGCCCGGCCCCCAGCTGAAGATCATCCCGTCGATGACGGTCCGCCCGCGGCCGGCGAACACCACGATGATGCTGCTGCCCACGGTCCGCGTGGTCGGCGTGCGCAGCCCCGCGGCGAGCCGCCGCATCGCGCAGCGCATGGTCGGCACGGCGTCGCCGCCGTGGACCGGGTCGACGAAGCGCAGCTCCGTGTCGCCGCTCCCGGTGGCCGCGGACACCTCGGCCAGGGCGCGCGCGGTGTGCTCCCACCGGTAGACCATGAGCGGTGAATGCCGGTCGGTGTCCGGCCTGACGCTGGGCAGCAGCCCCGGGTGGCCGTACAGGGCGGCGCTGCGCGACTCGACCGGCGGGCCCGCGGTATCGAGGTACTCGGCGCCCGCAGGCTCGAAGAAGCCTGCGTCCAGCCCGTTCACCAGCGGCAGGTCGAGCCCGTCGAACCAGACCATCGGCTCGTCGGCGCCGCTGTGATGCTCGTGCCAGGTCATGCTCGGCGTCAGCACGAGATCCCCGGGGGACATCGGGCACGGCTCGCCGTTCACGGTGGTCCACACGCCGCGCCCCTGCAGGACGAACCGGATGGCCGACGCCGTGTGCCGGTGCGCGGGCGCGCTCTCCTGCGCGTTCAGGTACTGCATGGCCCCCCACAGGGTGGGGGTGGCGAACGGCAGCCCGCCCAGCCCGGGGTTGGCCAGCGCCAGGACCCGCCGCTCGCCGCCGCGGCCCACCGGGACGGTCTCCCCGGCCTCGGCCGCGAGGGGCAGCACGGTATCCCACCGCCACAGCCACGGCACCGCCCGGGGCGCGGGCTGACCCGGCATCAGGTCGGTGACCTGGGTCCACAGCGCCTGGATGTTTACCTTGCCCATGGCGTCGTACAACTGCGCCCGCCGGGTTGGCAGGTCCTGCTCCGGCCCGGCCACTGGCCAGGCCCGTTCCGCTGCGTCTGGCGATGTCATGGCGGTTCCCTCGGCCGGATCTGTGCTACTCATCCTAGATGTGGCGTATTGGCGCGGACGAGGCGCGCTGTAGCGTCAGGGAGGGCGGCAGGCATGGGCGACCACGAGGAGCAGCATGACGAGCACCGAGGCCAGCCAGGCGGCCGCCGGGTTCGCCGAACAAGACCGCACCGTGCACGAGACCCGCGTCCGGGTGCTGAGCGCGGGGGCCGGCCACCCGGTCCTGTACCTGCACGACTCCGGTGACCTTGGCCAGTGGGCTCCGTGGCTGTCCGGGCTGGCCGGGCGCTACGCGGTCTGGCGGCCGGACCATCCCGGCTTCAACGCCAGCGCGGACGGCGCCGGCGTCGACAGCGTCCACGAACTGGCGTTCTTCTACCTGGACCTGATGGACGAGCTCGGCCTGGGCCGAGTCATCCTGGCCGGCGCCGGCCTGGGCGGCTGGCTGGCCGCCGATCTGGCCACGATCGAGCCGCAGCGGGTGAGCAAGCTGATCCTGGCGGGCGCCCGCGGGATCCGCACCGACGAGCACATCCCCGACATCTTCCTGCTCAGCCCGGCTGAGCTGGCGGTGCTGACCTACCACACGGACGAGGCCAGGTCGGCCGCCCGGGAGCAGGCCGAGCAGCTGGCCGACGATCCCGGCCGCTTCGAGCGGTACCTGCGTAACCGCAGCGCGACGGCACACCTCGGGTGGAATCCGTACCTGCACGATCCCAAGCTCCCCCGGCGGCTGCACCGGGTCACCGCACCAGCGCTGATCCTCTGGGGCGCGCAGGACCGGCTGCTGCCGGTCCGCCACGCCCGCCGCTGGGCCGAGCTGCTGCCCCGCACCCAGGTCGCGGTCATCCGCGACGCCGGGCACCTCCCGCTCGCCGAGCAGCCCGGCGCGTCGCTCCAGGCCATCCTCGCCTTCTGCGGGGAGGACTGATCCGTGCAGTTCTTCGGCTTCCACCTGATGCCCTACCCGTACCTCACCGAGAAGCACCGCCGCGACGGCGACTCCTCCTGGA
>Ga0318568_10001345_pt1 | contig 10744 bp, 7 predicted proteins | sample GRESIP088b5f21_FD_203690 | JGI IMG/M metagenome (GOLD analysis project Ga0318568, IMG submission 203690) | Tropical soil microbial communities from Luquillo Experimental Forest, Puerto Rico - GRE.SIPMG.088b5f21 | ecosystem: Environmental > Terrestrial > Soil > Tropical forest > Bulk soil...
TTTTACTACTTGTAATGGCTATGGAACGTCTTGCATTTTCTTTGATGGCCGACCATTCTTTCTGATCGATCATATCCTTAGAAGCAATCCAGGAGCCACCAGCTGCCAGAACTATTTCTAACGAAGCATATTGGTCGAGGTTAGAAAGGTTAATGCCACCCATCGGAATAAATTTAACGCCCGTATGAGCATAGGGTGCCTGCAAAGCTTTGATAAGGGAAATACCACCCGAAAGGTCACAGGGAAACACCTTTACCACATTGCAATTTAACGCTAAAGCTTTTTCCAACTCCGAAGCGGTGACAATTCCAGGTATAAAGGGAATTCTTTTTTCAACAGCAGCCAATACGACAGATTCATTTAATCCCGGCGCCACGCCAAATATAGCACCCGCACCAATAGCTTCATTAACCTGAGCAGTGTTCAGCAGTGTCCCTGCACCGACATTCATTTCAGGAAATTCTTTCCGTACAAGCTCAATGGCTTTGGCGGCGGCAGGCGTTCGAAAGGTTATTTCCATGACATCTAAACCGCCCCCTAAAAGCGCCTCAGTCACAGGCAGCACATCTTCCGCAACACGGACAGTGATGGCCGGCATTAATTTATGGTTGAATATACTTGTGAGCATCTTTGACTTTTAATTGACGATTGCTTCTTTAACCTTTTTTATCAATGCCTCGGCTGCTTTTTCTACCACGGCTTTTCCATTTTCAATATCAGCTTCTGAAGGGTGGCCATTAATGCCCCCGGATTGGGGATCAAGCTCATATCTTGACCGGATCTTATACCAGGGTTTTTGCACGTTAAAATCTTTGACCCTTTCCATATGACTTATTGTGCCAAGCGCCAGCGCCACTTCTGTTTCACCCTTATCTGCATGGTGAATGCCTTGTATGCCGCAGTCGCTCCACCAATTCCAACACACACCTTTAAATGAAGGATATTCATCCCACACTTTGTAAAACGCCAATTCGCAAGGTATTTTATTGGCACCATGCCCTGTAATAAAAATTACTTTTAAAAATCCTTTTTTACATAATGACAGGCAGATGTCGGTTATGACATGCATATAAGTGGAAGCTGTGATACCAAGTGTTCCTGGATATTCGGCCATTTCATCCGCAAATCCATATTGGACAGCTGGTGCAAGAATAGCTCCTGTTTCCAATGCTACTTTCTTTGAAAAATAAAGGGCGGAATCAGTATCTACACTTACGGCAAGATGAGGACCATGAGCTTCTGTGAGTCCGAGTGGAACTATTACCGGCAGTTGTCGATCCAGCTGATCAATTTCATCGGAGGTAAGATGAATCCATTCTCTCATATATCAGTTTTTAAAGATGCCATGCGTTTGGTTGAATGCATGTTTCTCAAATCTAAAAAGAGCTCGTGGATAATAAATTCACAATCCTTTCATTTAAATGGATTATTCTATACTGACAGTATTGTAATGAAATTTAGAATAGGGTGATTAGAAACGTAAAACACCTTTTAGCAAGTATGTGAGGGAATCGAACATCAAGTCAACACCTGTAATAATCAAACAATTAATAGGCTCGTAAAAAAGTGTTCAATGATTGTTCAATAAATAATTTATCAATCGGTTCCTACTTGTGTGTAAGGGCCTATTAACTCAATGCGCGTCTTTCATGATTTTAAAAAAATCCTTGTTTTTCAATGAACGTCAAAACAAATAATACCGTATTTTTAAAATATTCAGCATGGCCTTGCATACTGATGAATTTGTGCCAATTATAACCGACTTCCTACAATGAAATTAAGACAAGCAATAATTTTCTTTTTGACATTTTCAATTTTGACAAGTTGTAGGCGTGGAGACAAAGTCGAAGGAGACAAAGTTTATTATGAACACTGGAATGAAGGAAGTGGGCAGGTAATTCGTTTAATTGAACAAGCGGACGCAAAAACATTCCAAAAAATAAATTTTGAATGTGATTGCGACTTTGAATTCGGCAAAGACAAAGACCACCTATTTATTGATGGAGAACTAGTGAAAAATATCGATATAACCTATACAACTCAAATTTTGCATCGTTAATTAATTCTTTTGCAAAGTCTTTTCCTCTTGAATATTCTTGCATCGAAATTCTGTTTTCTAATTCCTCCCATAGTATAAAGAACTTCTGCATTATTCGAATCAATTTTAAAGCTTCAATGATATATTTTTCAGCCATTCTCCACTTTCTAAAATTCATTTCTTTTCGCATTTTGTCCTTGCCCGCTTCTTCAAATATTGCTTCGTCAAGGTAAGTTTGAGCAATATAATTCAGGAAATAAAAATTTTCTTTATAATCTAGTTGCCGAATAAAATACCGAGCTTTCTTTGAGTCTGTGGCAACCGTGCTCCGATATTTATCAAGTAATATTTCAACCTTAGTCATAATTAATTTGTGTTGTTTGGCCCCTTAACTTTTTGATCCCTTACTCTTCTCGTGTCGCCTTTAGTATGTTTATCGTTACTTGCTTTAGATTATGCGCCAGAATCATGTGCACCTTTGGTACCCTGATTACTATTTCCGGTCCTATTGTTACCCCGATCGGTAGCATTTTGTCGTTTTTGTGCTCGCGCAGCAGAAGCGTCCTCATTTTATTTTTGAGCTTTCGCTTGATCAATAAGTTTTTGATCACTTGCACTCTTGGGTTTTGGCCCCTCTTCTTGTTTTGATTATTGACTTTGTCTTTTAAAGCATTGAGTTGCTGCTGCACTGCTTGCATGGATTGATCAAGGGGATTAGCCCCTGCGCCTGCTACTCCGCCCGGTGATGGCAACGTGGTTGTGCCGAGTCTTTCTTGTAAAATAGATTGTACCCCTACTCTCGTCTGCAAGCCAGGAATTTTTACGGGTAATTCTGCGTGCTTGGGCGATATGTTGTTACGGATAAAAACAGTAACTCCAAAATAAAAACGACCGTCTTAAATATCGCCTCTTATTTCTTCATCTAATATTTTCCTTTAGAAATCCACAAAACTTTCGGGCAAACATGAAACTCCACTAGTAGTATTCTTTTAATAGCTCAACATATTTTTTGTGTACTGCGTTCACATATTGAATCTCCTTGCCTCTGTTAACAGCAGTCAACTTCTTATTGCTTCTAATCCAGACAGTTTCCCAATCTGCCAGTTTGCTATAAAACTCATTCGCACGCAAGCTTTCCCTGCCATGTACCTGTAGCAACCCTTTTTCTTCATAAATCGTTCCCGCTTTCAGATGCACGTCTAACATATTGTAAAACTGTTGCCAGCGCTGCAGGTAATATCCATTAATCAATCCACTCCATTCACGCCACGCATAATCGAATATAGTAGGGTCCTCATCTCCTCCCCACTGTGTTACCAACAGAGAAGCGTTGTATTCATACAAGTCTTTTTCCTTCTGAGTCGTTCCCCATGCCCGCCCATCCGCTAGCCATTTGTTGAAGTTAAGTTCTGGGCGTGTGCTCAATATCTGATCGACATCTTTCAACAACTGAATAAAGCGGTTCGAGTGTAATTCAAAAGCAGCAATATCTTTTCGTTGAAATGCATCCGCTGCCTTCTTGTGAATCTGTTGACCAAGATTAGATAACACTTGTCGCTGAATATCGACGATATCAAAGCGATAACCATCTGAGTATTTTAATTGATCTGCATTTTGTAATAACAGCTCTAACGCTTTGTTAAGAGAAAGTGGATCATATGGGATGTTAAATCCTGCATTAGGTCCGGATTTTTTTACTTCCAGTGCCGGACGTGCGCAAATAATAGAACTGTTCTCTACACCATTGGTGCCGTTTCGATAAGGTCCTTCTATCAGAAGTTTCCATGCCTCTTCAATCGACGGCGAAATACCTCCGTAACGCCTATGAGCATAAGCATTGACCCAAGACTGCAAGGGCACGCTATCACTATGAAAAGGAATTTCAAATGCGAGGTCATAATAAACCGGATTTTGCATGATTCCTTCCATGAAAAGACCTGAACCTATTGCGTTTGAGGTAACCTGCTTTATTCTTTGGTATTGATTGGAAGCTAATAGAGGTATGTCACCGTGCATGTTAATCCTGCCACCAAAATTGTGAAGGTTGCCCACGACAAAATTATAATCCCAAAAGTCTTCTTTCCTTTTCCATGTACTTCCTCCTAAATCGAGAATCAGCAATTTATCTTTTGGCACCGCGGTTGCAATATCTTTCCGGATCGACCAAGCCTGCATCACCCATTTTGCGGAAGAGTCAAAACTGCTTATGATTTTGCTGATAGCCACGCCCACCGCATTCAAATATTCTTTTGTATCTACCGGTGGCGCTCCCTCATGAAAGGGATCAGCTGCATAATAACCATGCGCACCAAACAGTTTCTTCTCTTCTTCTAAAAAAACATTTCCAAACTTTTCGAAAAGCGGATCAAGGGGATCGAGTTGTGCAGTAGCCCTAAAACTGCACCAGTCGTGCCCTTGTTTGATTTTAGCATCGGGGAATTTCTTAATAAACTCTCTCGGAACATAACCTGAAAAACCTTGCTGAATTGGTTTCATGCCTAACTCCAGTTCTCTGTCAAGAATCTTTTTCCCCAGAGCAACATGCGAATCAATCCAACTTTTGGGCAATGGTCCGGCATGCGATTGAATATTAGTCATCCACTGCCAGGCAAGGTATGCAGGCCCCACCAAAAAACTTCTTGCTTCAATATCTGTAAATCCAACTCGAAGCAGGCTATTGTACCACACGCCTTCAAGGCCAACTACCGATAGTGGCATATTAATGCCATTCATCGCCATAAAGTCTATTTCTCTTTCCCAGCGCTTCCAATCCCACCATGATGCGGTATAATTAAAAGTGCAGTAGTTCATGTACACACGAAAATCCGGCTCAACTATTCTGCGCTCCTTATGGCGAGGAACTGGAAGTTTGAAAGGAAGTTTCATCTGGTCACCGTTCCATGACAGGTGAACATTGCATTCATATTTTAAATACCAGTTTAATGCTGAAGCGACTGCAATTGAATTATTACCCCTCAATATTATTTTATCATTTTTACCTTCAATCTCAAATACGTCTTTGCTATTTTCATTGCGAATTATTTCTATTTCGAAATTCTTTGCGTGGTTAGGCAACACCCTTTTCAAAAGCCCATTTACTGCAGCATCGGCGCTTTCAGCATGCACTCTAAAATTTGAAAGAAATAATCCAAACAAGAGTAGCACAAATTTCCACCAAGATTTTACTATGTTCATATTTTGAATTAACGTTTCGTGACGAAAATATTTGCGCCCAAGATGATCATTGCAATGATACATCAATCACATCAGGCAGTGTTGTCTGAAGATTCCGAAAACTCAGCCCCCATTTAGCCGGCTGGCTATCAACCGGCTAAATGGGGTCAATCTAACTGGAATTTCCAGCCAACCCCTGGTCAAGTAAATGTTCCGTAAAGACCGATCGTATTGCTTTTGCCTCTTTGTTGGACTTATTTATGGGAGCTTGCACCTGGCAACCATAATAGTTGGAAGCAATGATGATGTCTTCACCCTAGAGGTTGTATAAATTTCATCTTAATCATTTACGGGTATCAATTCAACTTCCAATACCTTCATTAGGTTGGCTTTTGTGATTTGCAAAGCGCTTAATTGCAGCGTATGTTTCCCAGGTTGCAAACGCACGATGCCGGCCTCTTCCTCTTTTAGCTGTTTTGCAGCTACCGACACCACTTTACCGTTTTTCACAAAATCGCCAAGTCTCAATTCATAGGTGCCTTCATCGCTGTTATCAGCAACGTATTTCACCATTAGTTTAAACGTCGCAGGTTGTGTTATCCTGAACTCCCACTGAATGTGCTGATCGGCTCTTTTCCAACCATCAATATAATACTGGTCGGTTTTGCCATCGCCAAAACCAAAACCTTTACCTGTCAGTTCGGCATCAAAGGCCAATAAATGGTTGGCAATACCTTTGTCCGCCAATAAGCGTGTACTATCCGTTTCAATGTCGCCTTGGGTTTCAAGAACAATCACGGTGTTGACAGTATCGGGAGTTTGCAAAGGCAAATGGATCTTAATATCCAGGGGATTGATTCTGTCAAATTTTAACGCTTTCTTTTTGGGATCGGTTAGTAAATACGCTTTGGAAATTTTGCTCTTTAAACCGCCCACAATGAGATTGCCATTAACAGGCCAGTTAAATACATGCAGGTAAAGAAGAGAGTCCTTGCGGGTTGATACCCCCCAACTTTGAAAAGGAAGGGGCGTTTTGGTAGTTTGATAGATGCTCTGCGAATTTTTGTTCATCCATTTGGCGAGGCCAGTTAGAATATTCATATCCTCCGGTGCAAATTCACCATCACCCATAGGACCGATGTTCATTAGCAGGTTACCACCACGTGATGCGGATTTGGCCAGCAGTCGTATAAAAAAACTTACCGGTTTATGGCTCTTGTCGAATTTTGAGTATCCGTATGATTCATTGGTTGTTGGAATTGCTTCCCAATCACCTTCAACAGGAAAAAATTCGGCGGGTCTGTCGGCTGTGTTTTTGTAATCTCCCATATTCAAGCCATCACTCATACGTACAAGCCGGCCATTCACCACCACATTAGGATCGGTTTCGCGGATAGCTTTCAGTATCCGGATATTTTCGGATAATGGCAATTTGTGCGGCGTATCAAACCATAAAACATCAGGATGGTATTTATTGATAAGTTCCTTGATCTGTGGGATGGCCTTGGTGTCTACATAACTGGCAGCCTTGGGTATTAGTTCCGGGTGAACGTCGTACCAGTCGCGGGGGCCATCGCTGAACAGATGCAGATCGCCCCCAGGATTTTTATATTCCCAATCGTTGCCTGGCGCATCGGGATGTTCCCAGTCGAATGCATGCGAATAATAAAATCCGAATTTTATTCCATATTTTTTACAGGCAGCAGACAGATCAGTCATGGGATCATGTTCCCAGGCAGTTTGCTTTACTACGTTATAATCTGATATGTTGGAGTTGAACATCGCAAAACCATCATGATGTTTAGCCGTAATAATCAGGTAATGCATACCGGCAGCTTTGGCTGTTTTCACCCATTTGTCTGCATCAAATTTTACAGGATTAAACTGATGTGCGAACTCAAGATATTCGGCGCGGGTTATTTTTTCCTTACGCATCAGGTGCTCAGCATAACCAGTTAATTTTTCGCCTTTCCATTCGCCACCGGCTAACGAATAAACGCCCCAGTGTATAAACATCCCAAACCGGGCATCGCGCCACCATGCTATGCGGGCATCATGCGTTTTCATCGATTCTTGCCACCAACCGTTCTTCGCTTCATCTATCGCTTCTTTATCGCGTTCGTTCGCTTTATTGGCCATAATTTTATCCTCATCTCCTTTGTTTTGCGCGTGCACAACGTTGGCACCCAAACTCAGACTGCACACGGTCAGGAAAAACGGCAAACAAGTTTTTAGTGTCATTTTTATATAGTGTTTAAGGCAATACGGTTACAACCAATGCATGTACTGTTCCCCATTTGGGTTACCAACATGGAAGCATTAAAATCATATTCTTTCTTAAAAATCTTCTATCCGATTTTATTTTTTCGCGCTCGATTTATCACGATGGTTTAGGGTATCTGGAAAAAACACGAGCATTGACCCCGCCACCGCACGAAGATTTACACGTAATTTAGAGCGCGCTCAGGGGGTCAGTTTGCGTGCGTTTTACCGAAAAGATACACTGCAAAATTTAATGATGATTCTCATCACAATCTCCTTTATTTTTTATCTCTTAAATATACGCGGCAATAATTCAATCCCAACCAATCATAGCGTTTGAATTCATTATCCAATCGTCCTGAAAAATCCTGCCAGCTCTTATTTTCCGGAGCTGTCCACAATGCTTCGCTCATTGCACTCAATCTTGGCAAAAGCATGTATTCCACTTTAGCAGGATTGGAAACATACTCTGTCCACAAGCTTGCCTGTGCCCCCATAATGTATTTGGATTCATCTGCACTTAATGCCTGCGGAACCGGATTATAACTGTACACTGTTTCAATCGTCAATAATCTGCCAAAGGTTAGCGAATCCTCCTGTGGGGCATTGGAATAATCAAAGTAGCAATAGTTACGTGGGGTCATAATAACATTATGATGTTGTTTGGCGGCTTCCATACCACCCTGCTCTCCTCTCCAGCTCATCACCACTGCGTTTGGTGCCAATCCTCCTTCTAATATTTCATCCCATCCTATTATGTTTTTGCCTTTGCTGTTTACATACTTTTCTATTCTTTCAATGAAGTAGCGTTGTAGTTCAAACTCATCCTTTAAATGATTTTCTTTGATCCTCTTTTGGCAGGCAGGACATTGTTTCCAATACGTTTTAGGGCATTCATCTCCACCAATGTGAATATATTTTGAAGGGAACAAGGCCATCACTTCGTCTAATACATCTTGCAGAAAATAGAAAGTAGAGTCTTTGCCAGCGCAATACACATCCTCTTGTATACCCCAGGTTTCCTGCACAAATTTCACTTTCTTTTCTTTCTGTGCTTCTTCTACACTGCGTGTCGAAACCATGCTAATAGGAATATTCGTGACTTTATTCGGAAAACAACTTAACGACGGATACGCTGCTATGGCTGCACAGCTGTGGCCGGGCAATTCTATTTCGGGAATTACTGTTATGTACCTGTCGGCAGCATATGCTACTATTTCCTTTATTTGTTCTTGTGTATAATAACCATCGTCTGGCGTATTGTCATTCCCATCACCGGGGTAATGATTGATGAGGGTCCCGTTCCTATGGGAACCTATTTGTGTAAGTTTAGGATATTTTTTAATCTCAATTCTCCATCCCTGATCCTCCGTCAAATGCCAGTGAAATGTATTGAACTTATACATTGCCAGCAGATCGATATATTTTTTAACAAAACTAACATCGAAGAAATGCCTGCCGACATCCAAATGACCGCCCCTGTAAGCCAGGCGTGGTTCATCTTTTACTTCCACCGCAGGAATAATTAAACTTCCGCTTTTAGCAGTGGGCAACAATTGTATGAGTGATTGCACACCATAAAATACACCTTCTTCATCTGCTCCTGTTATTTTAATGTGCTTGTCTTTTACGGTAAGCGAATAGGCGCCTTTAATGGCATTGTTCTTTGCTGCCACAACGAGCTCAATTTCTGTTTCTGTTCCATGCCTGAATTTGTTCGTTACGCTTGGGGCAAGCCCATACATCTTGCGTAAATAATCTGCAAGGTATGCAGTCGATTTCGCAACACCGCGGTCACCTTCTATTTGGGCGTGAGCCGTAACTACGCCGTTGCCTTTCAGGCTTTCAACAGAAGATGGTTTTGGGATGATATTTACGGACTGTGCTTTGGAACAAACAGATGAGAGCAGTAACACTGCTAATGCGATTTTTTTTTGCTTCATATAACATTATTAAAAAAGGCAACACTCAAAATCATACATTGCCCGATCATTAAACTTTCTTTCATCCTGATCCGAAAAGTGTCCAGGAGTTTTTTACTTTTTATTTTTTTATCAGAACCATTTTTTACAGTGCTGGTATTTCCTTCATGCCCACCACCCGTGTTTAAAAAGGAGTTCTGTCATCTGCTATCCCTTCTTGCTGCCAGGAAGACTTTCGCTGGCAAACCAGTTAAACTATTTTGAAGCACTGAACATCCTGACTTCCTGCAAGCTCGATAAACAGTTCCTCTCCAATTTCTATAATGCTGCTTAACATTATTATTTCTGTTGTGTATTTTTCTTTCGCTCTTATACAATCTTTGATCTGTTGCCTGTCCATAAATTGCGGCGATTGAATAAAGAACGACGCATCTTCAATTATCTTCCCATCGTCGCTAGCAGTGTACATTGCCAAATAGTAGTACTTTTTCATAAACCGGTTATTAAAAAACAAAAGAATGATTGTTAGGCACAAAACCTTGATGTGAAAGAACCCTCCAAAACGAAAATGGACAATTCATGGGCTGTAGCAACGCTCACTATTGAACAGGCAATCACATTTGCAAATGCCAATCGTTTTTTTTGCTTTAGTTTCGATATATCAACTGTGTTGGTTTTTGTATAATTCAAAAACAAAAAGGCAAACCGCACTTGGGTGCATTCTGGTTTGCCTTTTACCCAACAATTGCTCAACTACTGTATAAAACAACACCTACATTCTTACAAACCTTTGTTCCGAAAAAATCATCCTAATAGACCCTTTTGGCACATTACGGTACAATATTGACCGGTATGGTTACTACTTTGCTTTGGGTCTGTGATGCATTACTATTAACGCCAACAAATACAGCACTGTACAATCCTTTCGCATAAGACGCGTACGGATAATTAGCCAATGTAGCACCGCCCAATGTTTTGAGACCAACGCCTACGTCAGGTGTAACTTTAGTAAGATCTACCGGTCCCATCACTACCCATGCATCTGCATTGGCTGTAGCAGCGGCAGCAGTGGCAGCGCCGGTTATAACAAGTGAACTTGCACTGGTAAATACCCATGCATATTTGTTGGCATTAACTGTGGAATCAAATACAGGTGCCCATCCGGGGCTGTAGGTTGAGTTTCCATAGTTAGTAAAGGCTGTTGTTGCATTGTTCAAATTGGCAACAACGTAGGATGAGCCTTCATTTGCCAAATTATTTGTTACAGATAATGCCGTAATGGTCCACTTTTTTTGCACATTGCCTGAAGGTGCCTGGTATCTGAAAGCAACATAAACAGGACCAGACT
>Ga0318568_10001350_pt1 | contig 10709 bp, 10 predicted proteins | sample GRESIP088b5f21_FD_203690 | JGI IMG/M metagenome (GOLD analysis project Ga0318568, IMG submission 203690) | Tropical soil microbial communities from Luquillo Experimental Forest, Puerto Rico - GRE.SIPMG.088b5f21 | ecosystem: Environmental > Terrestrial > Soil > Tropical forest > Bulk soil...
CGCGGGGCGCCAGCGCGGCGGCCGCCAGGGCGGCGGCGCCCGCGATCATGCCGTCCAGGATCACGGGGGTGCGCAGCGCCGCGCCCCCCAGGATGAAGCCCGTCAGCGCAGCGTGCTCGAATCCGCCGAACGCCGCGAGCACGCCGACCGGGTCGGCCGGATCCGGCTGGTGCCGGGCCAGCCCGCGGGACACCACGTCCACCTTGCGGGCGAGGGTCTCGTCGTCGATCCCGGTACCCCGGCCGGTCACCTCGGCGGCGTCGCGCCCGGTGAACGCGCAGACGAGCGCGGCGGACGCCGTGGTGTTGGCGATCCCCATGTCGCCGGTGAGCAGGCACCGGTTACCCGCCGTGACCAGGTCACGGGCCACTTCGGTGCCGACCGCGATCGCGGCCTCGGCCTGCTCGCGGGTCATGGCCGGGCCCGCGGTGAAGTCCGCGGTGCCGGGGGCGATCTTGCGCGGCAGCAGCCCGTTAACGTGGTGGAGCTCGGCGCGGACCCCGACGTCCACCACCACGACGTCGGCTCCGGCCTGCGCCGCGAACGCGTTCACCACGGCGCCGCCGGCCAGGAAGTTGGCGACCATCTGGGCGGTGACTTCCTGCGGCCACGGCGTGACGCGCTGCGCGTGCACGCCGTGGTCGGCCGCGAAGATCGCCACCGCGGCCGGCTCGGGCATGGGCGGGGGGCAGCAGCCCGCCAGACCGGCGAGGCGGACGGACACCTCTTCCAGGGCGCCCAGCGAGCCCGGCGGCTTGGTCATCCGGTCCAGCCGCTCCCGGGCGGCCGCCATCGCGGCGGAGTCCAGCGGTCTTATCGCGGCCCGGACGTCGTCCACCAGGCTCGTGGCGTCCTGCCCGGGCGCCCGCTGCTCATCGGAATAGGAGTGCTCGTTCATCGCCGTCCTGGTCGTGTCATGGGTCCGCGGTCGGGAGGGGCACGGTCCCGGCGGCGGTGCCGCCCGCCCCCCAGCCCGCGCGCGATCCGGCGACGGCCACGGCCGAGCAGAGCAAAGCCTCGAGCACGGCCGCGGCGGCGGCCGCGCCGCCCTTTTCCGACACATTACTCACCGAGCGGATCCCGCTGGCCCGCAGCGCGTCCTTGGCCGCCGCGGCCGCGACGAAGCCGACCGGCAGGCCGATGACGAACGCCGACTCGACCCCCCTGGTCAAGATCTCGGTGAGCGCCGCCGGCGCGCAGCCCACCACCCACACCGCCCCGGGGCCCACCTCGCCGAAAGACAGCCGGATCGCCGCCGCGGGCACGGAGATGCCGGCCGTCCTGGCCAGGCGCGCGGTCAGCGGCTCGCCGATCTTGCACACCACCGGGCCGCCGGTGATCCCGGCCGCCACCATGGCACCGTCGGCCACGACGGGAGCGCCCGCCGCGAGCGCGTCCACGGCCACAGCGAGCGCTTCCTCGTCACAGACCAGGTCGGTGGCGTAATCGAAGTCGGCCGTCGCGTAGATGACCCGCTCGGTGACGTCGCGGCTGTGCTTGGGCAGGCGGGACAGGTCGATCCGGGAACGCAGGATCCGGTAGGACTCCGCCTCGGTCGGCTGTGCCTCACGCGGCGCCTCGCTGGGCCACGTCACCGTGCCATCACCTCCTGCGCCGGGAACCCGTCTCGGCAGGCCGGCGCCTTACCAACTGGCCAGGGCGACTTGGCGTTCGCAGGCAGACCCATCCGGGTCCGCCGATACACTAGCCAGGCGCATCTGCGGCTCGTCCACGGCAGAAGCGCACACGCGAGCCGCCGAGGCTCACGGCCACGCGTCCGGGAGACGTTCAGCTTTTTCGAATCTCTCCCTGAGGATCGTCGCATGCCGAACCGTTAGACCCTAACAGCAAGGTGGCACATGACAACTCACGCGAATGGAGCGTCCATGAGGGCGGCCGGTCCTCCCCGGGTGCTCGTGACCGGCGGCTCCGGCTTCATCGGGCGGCGCATCGTGCGCGCGCTGCTCGACGACGGCGCCGACGTCACGGTGGCCGACCTGCGGCCATCGCCCGGCCGCGACGTGCGCAACGTGGTCGGGGACCTGTGCGATCCGTCTGTCGTGGCGCAGGCCGTGCGCCCCGGGACTGACGTCATCATCCACCTGGCCGCGGTCACGCGGGTGCTGCAGTCGATCGAGGACCCGGCGGCCACCTACCGGGTGAACGTGGAGGCCACGGCGGCGCTGCTGGAGCAAGCGCGGATCCACGGCGTCCCGGCGTTCCTGTTCGCCTCCACGAACGCGGTGACCGGGGACGTGGGCCGCGCCACCATCGATGAGCGGATCCCGCTCCGTCCCCTCACGCCGTACGGGGCCACCAAGGCGGCCGCCGAGATGCTGATCGGCGCGTACGCGGCCTGCTACGGCATGACCGGGTGCTCACTGCGGTTCTCCAATGTTTACGGCCCCGGCATGCAGGAGAAAGACAGCTTCGTTCCGCGGCTGATGCGGGCCGCGCGTGACGGTACCGGGGTGCAGGTGTACGGCGACGGCAGCCAGGTCAGGGACCTGGTTCACGTGGACGACGTCGTGGCCGGGCTGTTCGCGGCGTGGCGGGCCGGGTTCAGCGGGCCGCTGATCCTGGGCGCGGGCGAGTCGGTGACGGTGAACGACATGGTCGACGCGGCGCGGCAGGTCACCGGGTGCGACATCCCGGTGGAGTACGTTCCGGCCAAGCCGGGCGAGATGCCCGCCGTGATCGTGGACATCTCCGCCGCGCGCGCCCTGGGCTACCGGCCGGCGCACGACCTCAAGTCCGGCCTATCCACCGTCTGGCCAGAGTTCTCGGAGGCAGCAAAGTGACCGATCGTGTCCGCGACGATGAGGCCATCGACAGCGCCGCGATCCGGGCGTTCACCGAGGAGTTCGGCGACCGGGCCACCAGGCTGCCGCCGGTCGCGATCGTGATCGCCGCCTTCAACGAGGAGGGCGCGATCGGCCCGGTCGTCGAGGGCCTCCCCAGCACCGTGGGCGGGCTGGCCGCCGTGCCGGTCGTCGTCTCCGACGGCTCGGTGGACGCCACCGGCAAGGAGGCCAGGGAAGCGGGCGCGCTCGTCTGCGACGTCCCGGTCAACCGGGGGCAGGGCGCGGCGCTGCGGCTCGGCTACCGGCTCGCCCGGGAGGGCGGCGCCGACTACATCGTGACCACCGACGCCGACGGCCAGTACAACCCAGCCGAGATCGAGAGCCTGATCGCGCCGATCCTGGCCGGCCAGGCGGATTTCGTCACCGGCTCGCGGACGCTCGGCAGCGAGGAGACCAAGGACCCGGTGCGGAAACTGGGCGTGCGGGTCTTCGCGCTCACGATCTCCGTGCTGACCGGGCAGCGGATCAGCGACACAACCTTCGGGCTGCGTGCCATGCGGGCCGAGGTGACCGGCGCGGTCCTCCTCGAGCAGCCGCAGTACCAGGCGTCCGAATTGCTGATCGGCGTGATCACGCACGGGTTCCGGGTGGCCGAACGGCCCGCCACGATCCACCGCCGCCAGGTCGGCAAGAGCAAGAAGGGGAACAACGCTCTCTACGCGCTGAGCTTCGCGAAGGTCGTGTTCGGGACCTGGTGGCGCGAGCGGCGGCGGCGCGGCCGCGGGAATGCGGCCCGGCGGGCGGGCGGCGAGTCCGGGGCGCCCGGCCAGTTAGCGGCCGGGGTTCTCGCGAACGACCGGGGAGGCGCGCGGGCTGGCGATTAGATCCGCTTCCTGCGGGCGGTTTCCGCTAGACCCGCCCCGCGGGCCGGCCCGCGGGCACGTCCGAGGCGGCGCCGGGCGCGGCGCCGGAGGACTCGCGGTCGGCGAACAGCACGTTATGGAAGATCACGAACCTGATGACGAAGGTCAGGCAGTTGGCCAGCAGGTACAGCCCCTGCGCGAACAGCACTTCCTTGGCGCCGTGCAGGCCAAGCTCGCGGGCCCAGTAGTGGGCCAGCTTGCTGGTGCTGGTGAGCACGACCCCGACGCACAGGGAGATCGCCACGAACGGCAGCGTCTCCTTGAGCAGGTGCGGCCGGCCGGAGCGCTCCCACGCCCACCTGCTGACCACGTAGCTTACGATCGCCCCGGCCAGCCAGCCGGCTGCCCCGGCGATCCCCGCCGTCACGTGCGCCAGCTGGCAGATGAAGTAGGTCAGCTGGGTCGCACACAGCGCCAGCACCGCCGCGGGCGCGAAGCGAACCAGCCGCCGGCCGCCGTGGGTGCGGAGCCTGCGCCGCAGCGGTCCGGGAACCAGGCGCCACATGGCTTCGGCGTTCTTGGGCGATACCAGCGTCATAGTTGTCCTTGGCTAACTAACGATCGGGGGGTCGTAAGTCAGGTATACAGTACGGGAACCTGCGGAGGGCTTTCTTGCATTGTTCTCCAGTTCAGTCGCACGCCTTCGGGGCGGGTTGGCCGCAGCCGCGGTACTTCCCCGGCAACCCCGGCGTTTCAGGCAGTTTGAGTGCCGTTGTCAGGTCAGTCAGGTATAAAGCAACGACAGCTACGGACAAGGCGGGAGCACGAGCATGAAGATCCTGGTGTTGGGCGGAGATGGCTACCTGGGGTGGCCGACGGCGCTTCACCTGTCCCAGGTCGGTCACGACGTCGCCGTGGCGGACAACTTCGCGCGGCGGGGTTACGACAATGAGATGGGCGTGGACAGCCTGGTGCCCATCGAGTCGCTGCAGGCGCGGATCGCGGTGTGGCGGGAGCTGACCGGGAAGACCATCGGCAGCTACGTGGGCGACCTGTGCGACGCCGACTTCACCTATCACATGGTGCGGGACTTCGCCCCGGACGCGATCGTGCACTACGCCGAGCAGCGCGCTGCCCCATACTCGATGGTCGACCGCAAGCACGCGGTCTACACGCAGGTCAACAACGTGGTCGGCAACCTGAACGTGCTCTACGCTATCGCCGAGATCAACCCCGACATCCACCTGGTCAAGCTCGGCACGATGGGCGAGTACGGCACGCCCAACATCGACATCGAGGAGGGGTGGCTCGACGTCGAGCACAAGGGCCGCCGGGACCGGGTGCTGTTCCCCAAGCGGCCGGGATCCTTCTACCACCTGTCCAAGGTGCATGACAGCCACAACATCGAGTTCGCCTGCCGGATCTGGGGCATCCGCGCGACCGACCTCAACCAGGGCGTGGTCTACGGCCAGCAGACCCCGGAGACCGCCCTGGACGACCGCCTGGCGACCCGGTTCGACTACGACGCGGTATTCGGCACGGTGCTGAACCGGTTCGTCATCCAGTCGGTGCTCGGCACGCCGCTGACCATCTACGGCAACGGCACCCAGACCCGCGGCATCATCGAGATCCGGGACACCGTCCGGTGTATCCAGCTGGCCTGCGAGACCCCCGCCGACCAGGGCGAGTTCCGGGTGTTCAACCAGATCACCGAGTTCATGTCGATGCGGCAGATCGCGGACACGATCGTCAGCGCGAGCCCGGACGCGGTCCAGATCGAGCACATCGACAACCCCCGCGTCGAGCTGGAGAACCACCACTACAACGTGGTGCACACCGGGCTGGTCGGGCTCGGCCTCCAGCCGCACCTGCTATCGGACACGCTGATCGAGTCGCTGTTCGAGATCACCAAGCGGTACGTGCACCGGGTCCGCCCCGAGGCCATGATGCCGACGATCCAGTGGCGCAAGCCGTCCAGCGTCATCAGCAACTAACACCGCGCTAGCCACCCGGGGCAGGGCCGTCCGGCCCCGCCCGGCGCTAGGCCCAGCCGGGCATCGGGAACCCGGCCAGCAGCTCGCGGACCTCGCCGGCGATCCGCTCGATGGCCGCCTCGTCGTCCTTGGCCGCGGCGGTGATCGCCTCGTCCATCCAGGCGGCGACCTGCGCCATGTGCGGCTCGCCCAGGCCCCGGGTGGTGATGGCCGGCGTGCCGATCCTGATCCCGGACGGATCAAACGGCTTGCGCGGGTCGAACGGGACCGTGTTGTAGTTGACCTCGATGCCGGCCCGGTCGAGGGCCTTCGCGGCGGGCTTTCCCGCGATGCCCTGCGGGGTCAGGTCGATCAGGATCAGGTGGTTGTCGGTGCCGCCGGAGACCAGGGCGTAGCCGCGGTCGAGCAGCGCCGCCGCCAGCGCCTTGGCGTTGGCGACCACCTGATGCGCATAGCCGCGGAACGTCGGCTCGGCGGCCTCCCGCAGCGCCACGGCGATCGCCGCCGTGGTGTGGTTGTGCGGGCCGCCCTGCAGGCCGGGGAAGACGGCCTTGTCCACCTGGGAGGCGTACTCGGCGTTCGTCATGATCATGGCGCCGCGCGGGCCGCGCAGCGTCTTGTGCGTGGTGGTCGTGATCACCGGTGCGTAGCCGACCGGGCTGGGATGCGCCCCGCCGGCCACCAGGCCCGCGATGTGCGCGATGTCGGCCACCAGAACCGCGCCCGCCTCGGCCGCGATCTCGGCGAAGGCCGGGAAGTCGATCGTGCGCGGGATCGCGGTGCCGCCGCAGAAGATGAGCTTGGGCCGCTCGGCCAGGGCCAGGTCCCGCACCTGGTCCAGGTCCACCCGCCCGGTGTCGGCCCGCACTCCGTACTGCACCGCCCGGAACCACTTGCCGGTGGCCGACACTCCCCAGCCGTGCGTGAGGTGCCCGCCCATCGGCAGTGCCATCCCCATAACGGTCTCGCCCGGCTGCAGGAACGCCAGGTAGACGGCGAGATTCGCCGGTGATCCGGAGTACGGCTGGACGTTGGCGTGGTCGGCGCCGAACAGTGCTTCGGCCCGCCGCATCGCCAGGGTCTCGATCGGGTCGATGAACTGCTGGCCCTCGTAGTACCGGCGCCCCGGGTAGCCCTCTGAGTACTTGTTGGTCAGCACGGTGCCGGAGGCCTCGAGCACCGCGGCCGAGACGTAGTTCTCCGAAGGGATCAGCCGGATCTTCGCGAACTGGCGCTCGGCCTCGGAGTCGATCAGCCCGGCTACTTCCGGGTCCTCGCTGGCGACGTGCGGGATGGGCGGCTGGTGCATGGGTGTCCTCCTCGGGCACGTCGCTTCGGGCTTCGGCCCAGCCCGGCGGCGCGGTGGTGACCGCGCGCGCCCGGCCGCTGCCTTCATCATGCCGAACGCGATGGCGCGCGTACATGCCGCCGTAGCCGCGGGGCGAACAGCGCGCGCTCCGCCGCGGCCCACGCGGTCGTGGTCAGCAGGTACAGGCCGGCCGCCAGCGGCATGACCGCGGCGATGACCAGCGTCGTGTACGGGAGCGCGCGGGCCAGCCAGCCGGCGGTGCCGCCGGGCGGCGCGGACTGGGCCGACCCCTGCTGCGCGGCGATCTTCCTGGCGACCCGCGCGGCCAGCCAGGCCGCCGCGGCCAGCAGCCCGAACAGCCCGAGGAACACCGCGCCCTGGGCGCTGAGCGGCCCGGGCCCGCTCAGCCAGTGGCTGCCCAGCGACGCGCCGAGCAGGTCGTGGCTGAGCAGGCTGTTCGGCTGGCCGCCGATGGTGCCGGACCGGAACAGCCCGTAGACGACGCTGAGGAACGGCAACTGCAGCAGCAGTGGCAGGAATCCGGCGAACACCCCGGTACCCTCCCGCCGGTACAGCGCGGCCAGTTCCCGCTGCAGCCGTTCCGGGCGGGCGGCGTGCCGCTGGCGCAGGGCCTGGACCTGTGGGGCCAGCCGGGCCGCGGCGGCTTGGCCGCGGATCGCGTAGTAGCTGAGCGGAAGCAGCAGCAGCCGCACGGCCAGGGTGAACACGACGATGGCCGCCGCGGCGGCCAGGCCCCCCAGCAGCGGGGCCAGGACCTGGGCGAAAGCCGACACGACGTGGTAAGCGGCGCCGACGGCGACGCCGAGCAGAGTGAACATGACAGAGACCCTCCAGCGGTTCGCAGAACGGGATGACAGCTGGAGACGGCCGCAAGAACGGCCCGCGGGCGGAACAGGTGGCGCGGGGAGTGCAGGTGCGGATCGTCAGGCGGCCGCCGGGACCGCCGAGGGAGCCCTGGGCCGGACCCGGCCCGCTGCATCGGGATTGAGCTGCCGCTGGAACGCCGCCGACCAGGACTTCTCGCGCAGCGTCGCGGCCCGGACCAGCGGGCGCGCGGTGACCGCCGCCGCGATCCTGGCGCCGTGCGCGAGGAAGGCGACGAGCATGCCGGTCAGCGCGACCGCGGCCAGGGCCATCAGGCCGGACGCGGACGGCGAGGTAGCGGCGTGGCCCGCGGGCAGCCAGTAGCTGATCAGCGGCGTTATCGCGCCGACAAGCCAGGCGACCATCACGGCCTCCGCGGTGTACCCCGGGTATCCCCGAGGCCAGCCCGTCGCGGGCCGGCGACTCCAGTGTAAGCATGCGCGCGCCCGCGCCCGGCTACCCGGCGCCGCCGACGGCGATCAGGGCCACGGACGCGGCGGCGAGGGTCAGCCCGGCCAGCCGGATCGCGGTCAGCCGTTCCCCGACGAGTACCCGCGCCAGCATGATCGTCACGGCCGGGTAGAGCGAGGTGATCACGGCGGCCACGGCGAGGAGGCCGTGATGCGTGGCGAGGAAGAAGAAGATCGTGCCCGGGCCGCCCGTCAGGCCCGCGACGGCGGCGAGCCGCCCGCCGCCCGCCTCGGGCAGGTGGAGGTCCCCGGTGAACACGGCGACGCCGCCGACCCCCACGAGCGCCGCGATCTGGCTGCAGAACACCGGCCACAGGCCGCTCGCGGAACCGGCCTGGTTGAGGCCGATGAACAGCAACGCGAAGCAGGCACCGGCGACCAGGCCGTAGCTCACTCCGGCCGGCACCCACCGCCGGCCCGTTATGGCAGGGTTTGCTGGGGATGGTGGCGACGGGTCCGCCGCTTCCTCACCCTCGGGCTCGTGCGCGCTCGCGGACACGCCCGCGATGGCGGGCAGCGCCAGGGCGATCCCGACCAGGGCCAGCACCGTCGGCCGCTCGCCGAGCAGCAGCCCGGCCAGCACCGAGAATCCCGCAGACCCCACCGCGCTGAGCGTCGCGGCGACGCTGAACGCCGCGTGCCGGAACCCGAGGTAGAGCGCCATCGCCCCCGCCACGCCCGCCAGGCCCGCCACCGAGCCCCAGGCCACGGCCTGCGGACTGGGCAGGTCAGCGCCGCTCAGCGGCAGCGCCGCTCCCACCACGGCGACGCTGAACGCCTCGGCCAGCACGGTGACCCGGATCACGCTCGCGCGGCGGGTCGCGAGGCCGGCCGCGAAGTCCGAACTGCCGTAGCCCGCCGCGGAGACCAGGGAAAGCAGGATGGTCAGCACGGCCGGGCCCTAGCCCGGCGTGACATCAAACTCGTTGCCCTCCGGGTCCTCCATGGTCACCCACGCCCGCCGCTCGGCCAGCACCCGCGCGCCGAGCCCGGCCAGGCGCAGTACCTCGGCGCTGACGTCGGCGGACGCCAGGTCCAGGTGAACGCGGTTCTTGACCTGCTTGGCCTCGGGCACCAGCTGGAACCACAGCCGCGGGCCGGAACCCGATGACGGCTCGACCAGGACCGTCGGGTCGTCCTCCGGGTCATCGATGCCGGCGGCCCGCAGCCGGTCCAGCTCGGCCTGGTCATACGGCGCGACCGCATAGCCCTCCAGTGCCGCCGCCCAGAACCGCGCCAGGGCCGCCGGGTGACCGCAGTCGAAGACCACATCGCGGATCCGGGCCACGGCTATCTCCCTGCCCGCTCAGTGCGCACGTCCACAGCCCCACCCTGTCGGTCCGGCACCGGGCTGTCCAACCCCTTTGCACCAGATGACCTGCGCCGCCGTCCGCCTCCGGCGTCTCGTTGCGCGGCCAGCCGGTAAGCTGCCCGGGCGTTGTGCACACGCCGGGCACACGCGGGCAGTCAGATATCGGAGCGGCATGCGCATCGGGCAGATCGTCATCGATGTGGCGCCGCTGCGGGAGAGCCGTGACTTCCGCTGGCTGTACTCCGGCCGTTTGGTGGCGTCGGCCGGGGACGTGGTGGCCACCACCGCGGCCAGCTGGCAGGTCTACACGCTGACGCACTCGTCGCTGGCCGTCGGCCTGCTCACCCTGACGGCCAGCCTCGGGATGCTGTTCAGCCTGCTGGCCGGGGGGATGCTCGCGGACCGGCACGACCGCCGTGTCCTGCTGCTGGCGACCGGGCTGCCGCAGGCCCTGCTGGCGGGCGCGCTGCTGGTCAACAGCCTGCTGCAGCACCCGGCGGTGTGGGCGATCTACGTGGTCATGCTGGCGATCGGGCTGCTCCAGGGCCTCGGGGCGCCCGCGTCGACCGCCGCCACCCCGGCGCTGGTCGGCCCGTCCCGGATGCCCGCCGCCGCGGCCCTGAACGGGATGGGCAACCAGCTCGGCAACCTGGCCGGGCCCGCGCTGGCCGGCCTGCTGATCGCCGGGCCCGGCCTGGCCGCGTGCTACGCCCTCGCCGTGGCCTGCTTCGCTGCGTTCACCGTCGCGCTGCTGTTCGTGCGGCCGCTGCCGCCCACGGTGCGGGCGCCGCGGCCGGGGTTCCGCTCGCTGGCCGAGGGCTTCCGCTACGTCTGGCACAGCGGCGTGCTGGGCGGCATGCTGCTGATCGACACCAACGCGATGATCTTCGGCATGCCCGCCGCGCTGTTCCCGGCCCTGGCCAGCCAGCACTTCCACGGCGGCTCGGCCACGTTCGGCCTGCTGGTCGCCGCCCCCGGGCTCGGCGCCATCGTCGGCGCGGCGAGCAGCGGCTGGACCGGCCGGGTCCGGCGGCCGGGGATCGTGATCATCGGAGCGGGCATGGTGTGGGGT
>Ga0318568_10001353_pt1 | contig 10704 bp, 6 predicted proteins | sample GRESIP088b5f21_FD_203690 | JGI IMG/M metagenome (GOLD analysis project Ga0318568, IMG submission 203690) | Tropical soil microbial communities from Luquillo Experimental Forest, Puerto Rico - GRE.SIPMG.088b5f21 | ecosystem: Environmental > Terrestrial > Soil > Tropical forest > Bulk soil...
GACGAATGCCTCGCCGAGGCGCGCCGGGACGACGTTCACATCATCATCGACCTGAGCGCGGTGGACTTCATGGACACCGGCTCGCTGGCCGTGATCGTCGGCCATTGGAAGCAGGTGACGGCCGCGGGGGGGACGCTGGCCCTGGCCGGTGCGCGGTACCGCTACACCAAGACGCTCTGGATCACCGGCCTTGCCGACCGCCTGCCCATGTACGACAGCGTCGACGCGGCGATCGCCGCAGGAGCGGCCGGTAGCGGCGGGGCGCCGGCCGCCAGCTAATCGTGATCCCGACTCCGCATCGGCCGCGTGAGGGCCCTTAATAGGAGTTTCCACTGCGCAGGGTGCCTGCCTTGGCGGGCCGCGCGGCTAGGCTTGAGTCCTGGACCGGAACCCAGGGAGACGTGGAGATTGGCGGCAAAGCAGCAATCGCCGGGCCGCCAGGGCGCTGGCAGTGAGATCGCTGGGCTCAAGGCCCGGTATGCGGCGCTCCGGCAGGCCGCCGGGCTCCCCGGCGCCGATCCTGGCCCGCTGCTGGAGGCCGCGCTCGCCGAGCTGGAGGCCGCGGTCGCGGCGCTGACCACGGTGGGCAACGGCTCCGAGGCGGAGCCCGGCCACGGCGGCTCGGATGCCTCCCACGCGGAGCGGCGGCTGCTGCGCGCGGTCTTCCAGCAGGTGCCAGTGCCGCTGTTCCTGCTCGGGGCGGACGGCACGATCCGGCGGGTCAACGCCGCCGCGGGCGACCTGCTCGGCTCCAGCCCCGGGTATGTGACCGGTAAATCGTTCGCGGCCTTCATCGACCTGCCCGCCAGGCCGGCCGCGGCAACCCAGCTCGCCGCGGCGGCTCGCAAGGACGAGACGCGGGAATTTCGGTGCCCGCTGCTGACCGCGGCCGGGACGGCGGAACACGTGCTCGCCGTGCACCCGGTCAGCACCCAGGGTGGCTCCGGCCAGCTGGTGGTGGCCGTCACCGCGCCCCGGCCGGCCGGGAGCCGGGCCCGGCCACGGGCGGCCAAGCGGGCCGGGCCCGCGGTGGACGTGGTGCAGGCCATGACCCGGCGGCTGGACCTGGTGATGGCCGCGACCCGCATCCTGCTGGAGAACATCACCTACAGCGAGCCGGTGGCGTTGCAGCGGTACGCGCGGCTGCTCGCCAGGGAGCTGACCGCCTGGGTGATCGTGGACGTCGCAGGCGGCCCGCGACTCCGGCGGCAGCACGTGAGCGGGCCGGAGGACCAGCGCTCCGAGAAGCAGGCCAGGGCGGTGGCCGCGGTGGACCCCCAGCCGGGTTCCGGCCCGTACCAGGTCCACGAGTCGGGCAGCACGATGCTCATCGCGCACGCGGAAGACCCGGGCGCGCTCGGCGACGGCCCGGACGGCATCCCCCTGCTCATGCTGCTGGGGGCCACATCGGTGCTGTCGGTACCGCTCACCGACGGCGAGCACGCCTACGGGGTGCTGACCCTGGCCCGCTGGCCCGGCCACCGGCATTTCGAGATGGCCGATGTGGGGCTGGTGGAAGAACTGGGCGAGCAGCTTGCCCTGGCGATCAGGGTGGACCGGATGTTCCGGCACCGCGCAGGCATCGCCGACGCGCTGAAGACCAGCCTCCTGCCCCGGCAGGTGCGGCAAATCCCCGGCACCGAGATCGCCGCGGCGCACGAGCCCGCCAGCACGGCCGCCGAGGGCGCCGGGAGCGACTTCTACGACGTGTACCCGTCGCGGGACGGCTGGGGCCTGGCCATCGGGGACGTGTGCGGCGAAGGCCCGGATAGCGCGGCGGTGACCGCGGCGGCGCGGCACGCGATCCGGGCGCTGGCCCATCTGGACGCCGACCCGGAGGCCGTGCTGCGCGGCATCAACGACATCATGCTGACCGAGGACTTCGGCGGCCGGTTCGTCACGGCGGACGTGGGCCATCTGACCTGGCGGGACGGGCGGCTGCACCTGTCGCTGTCCAGCGCCGGCCATCCCGGCCCGGTGCTGGTCCGGCCGGACGGCCGGGCGCGGGTGCTGAACGGGGGCGGGCTTCCGCTCGGGATCTTCCCGGACGCCGAGCCGTCCGCCCAGGAACTCGACCTCGACCCGGGCGACCTGCTGTTCCTGCACACCGACGGGCTGACCAGCGCGTGCGGGCCGGACATGGTCCAGTTCGAGGAGCGGCTCACCGACGAGCTGGCGGCGCTGGCCGGGGAGCCGCCCACGGTGCTGGTGTCGCGGGTACGCGAGGTGGTGCTGGAGTTGAGCGGGGGCGAACTGCGCGACAACGTGACCATGCTCGCCCTCCGGGTTGGCCAGCCACCGAACCAGGGTTGACCCGCTTCCCGGGCCAACCGGGCTCCCACTTCCCGTCTTATCATCCGAAACCGTTCCACAAACCATGACATACCGGGCGCCGAACCGACCGTTCCGGATGACAAGACGGACCGGGGTCGGCGGTCAGCCCGGCCGGGGGGCACGGCCCTCCGAGTCGGCCTGCCCGGGCGGTGCGGGCGCCGGTTCCGCGGCGACGTCGTGCTCAGGGTCGGCCAGGGCCGCCGCGACGCTCGGGTAGACCTCGATCAGCTTGTCGACCCCCGTGAGAGCCAGCATCCGGATCACGGCCGGCGCACCGGCGGCCAGCCGCAGCCCCGAGCCCTGCGCGGTGGCCTGCCGCGCCACCCGAACCAGCGCCGTGACCCCGGCCGAATCGCAGAAGGTCGTCGCGGTCATGTCCGCGATGACCAGGGAGGCACCCTGCGCCACGACCGCCAGCAGGTCCTGCCGCACCAGCCCGGCGTTGGATATGTCGACCTCGGCCGGCAGCGTCATGATCGCGACGCGACCGACCCAGACCGGTGGACGTTCACCAGACACGGACCATCACCACCCGTCGGTAGGAGAAGAGAGGTCGGGCCGCGTCTTGGACCCAGGAAGCGGCTGCCCCGGAGCTGGGACAACCGCACAAGGCATTCTTGCGCCAGGTCCGCAGGTCGCGCAAGCGCTCCGGGCTGCCCGGCCGGGGACGGCGGCCGCGAGCTAGCCCGCCCGGCGCATGTGCATCCGGACCGTGGTGCCCGCCGGGCCGGTGCGCAGCTCGACCAGGTCACAGACCTGATTGACGAGCCACAGGCCTTGGCCACGGTCGCCGGGGCCTTGCCGGACGCGCCCGGCCAACGGATCGGTGATCTCGCCCTGGTCGTGCACCTGGCACACAATCTCCTCCGGGGTGGGCCAGACGTGCAGCACCCCGCGGCCGGTGGTGTGGCTGATCGTGTTGGCGGCGATCTCGTTCACGGCCAGGACCAGGTCGACGGTGCGTTCCTCGCCGAGCCCGGCGCGCCGGGCATGGTCGGCGACCAGCCGCCGCGCCGGGCCCAGGTCCGTGTCGTAGGGCAGCACCTCCGCCTCCGTCGGCACCGGATGAAGCGGGCGGTCGCAGCCCGGGGGCAGGTTGTCCCGCCAGGTCGGCCCGGTCGCCCCGGACGCGGCCGGTTCCTGATGGGTGCGCCGCGCGTCGGCGAGGACGGAACCCGCGAGCCCCGAGGCGTCGTATGGGCACAAAATCGTCATCGGTGCCTGCGCGAACGCGAGGTTGATCAGCGCCTCGTGCCTGGCCGCCTCGCAGATTTCCGCGGCCGAGCGCCCGGGCCAGATCGGCTCGCCGACGAAGCGCACGCGCTGGCCGGGGTGCTTGTTGGCGAACGCCCGTACCTCGGGGGTGATCCGCGCCGGGTTGCGGCCCAGCTCGGCCATGTCGGTGAAGACCACCTCACCGGGCGCGGCGGTCAGCTGGTCGCAGATCGCGCCGGCCTTGGTGCCGGGCACCGCGACCAGGGCCGGCTCGCCTGCCGCGAGGCCCGCTTGGATAAAGGCCACGATCGCCGCCACGTACTCGGGCTGGCTGCGATAGAAGAGTGCCGCGTGGCGCAGGCCGCCGCCGGCTGGCTCATCCATGACAAGGGTCTCCGGCACCTCTCAGATACGGCATTGTCCCATGGCGTCCGGGACATCCCTGGTCGCGGGCATCTTTCCCCAGGTGGCCGCGCGGGTCACCGGATGCGGACCGCCACCAGGCACGCGTCGTCACCGGTGTTGGAGGACGCCTCGGCCAGGAGGTGGTCGGCGTAGTCGCCGATGTCGCCGACCGGGTGACTGGCGAACCGCAGCAGCGTCGCCAGCGCGTCGTCGATCGGCTCGTCGCGGCGCTCGATGAGGCCGTCGGTGAACATCAGCAGCGTGTCCCCGAGCCGCAGCGTGGCGATCTCCTCGGTGTAGCGGGCATCCGGGTCCGCGCCCAGCAACAGCCCCTCGGGCAGCGCCAGCTGTTCGGCCCGGCCGTCGCGCACCAGGATGGGCGGCAGGTGGCCGGCCCGCGCCCAGCGCAGCGACCGGTCGGCCGGGTCGTACAGCCCGCAGATGGCCGTGCCCAGGACGCCGTCGGTGAAGTGGGCCGCCGCCCGGTTGAGCCAGTCGAGCAAGGTGCCCGGGCCGGCGCCGGTGATCGCCAGGCCGCGCAGGCTGTTGCGCACCGCGACCATTCCGGTGACCGCGTCGAGACCATGCCCCGCGATGTCACCGACCACGAGCAGCACCTTCTTGCTGGGCAGCAGGACCGTGTCGTACCAGTCCCCGCTGACCAGGTTGCCCTCTCCGGAGGGCCGGTACCTGGCCGCCACATCCAGCCCGGCCGCCTCCACCGGCTCCTCCGGCGCGGCCGACCTCGGCGTGATCGCCTCCTGGAGCCGGATAGCCAGGCGGTGCTCCTCCGCGGCGCGTTCTTCGCTTTCGGCCAGCTGCTCCTGGGCGGCCGCGAACGCCAGCCTGGTGTGGAACTCGGCGGACACGTCCTGGTAGACGCCGCGCATGGCGATGACCGTCCCGGTGGGGTCGGTGACCGGCTCGCCGTAGGCGCGGATCTGGCGCACGCTGCGGTCGTCGGCCCGGACGACCCGGAACGCGGCGGCACTTTCCATCCGCCCCTGGAGCAGGGCCGCACGGAACCCGCGGACGGCGGGAATGTCCTCGGGCAGGACGCGCGCGGGCAGGTCCGCGAGGGCGAGTGGCGGCCCGGGCGGCAGCCCGAACAGGGCGAACGCTGCCTCGGTCCAGCTCACCTCGCCACTGCGGACGTTTTCCTCCCAGCCGCCGATCCGGCCCAGCCGCTGGGCTTGCTGGAGCAGCGCGGCGAGCCGGTCGGCGTCGTTCGACCCGCGCCAGGCGATCGCGACGCCGTCGTACAGCCGGGCAATCCGGATCGTGGCGCCCTCCGCCGGAGCGGCATCCTCGCGGGTGGCGTCCGGTGCGGCAGCTCCCGGAGCGGCATCTCCCGGGGCGGCGCGGCGCGCGGGGCCGTCGGCCGGTGCCGTGATGACCATGGCCGAAAGCCGCTGCGGCTCGCCGGTGGCCAGCACCGTCAGGCAGCGGTCGAACAGGCCGCCCGCGCTGACCGCCTCCGGGTACAGCTCCAGCAGGTGCCTGCCGGTCAGGTCCGCGGCACCGCGCCCGGCCGGGTCGCGGAACCCGTCGCTCACGTGATCGACGCGGAAGTCGGTCACCCGCCCGCCGGGATCGCGCACGGCCCGGGCGAACATGCACCCGTCGAGCAGGCTGTCCAGCAGCGCGAGAATCCCGGCGGCCTCGTCGCCGACCGCCAGCTCGCCCTGGGACAGCCGGATGCCCAGCGCCTGGGCGGCGACGTCGGCGACCGCCATGAGCTGGCGGCGCACCGGGGCGGCGAATTCCCCGACCGGCTCCGGCCAGCAGATCACCACCGCGCCCAGGGTCGCTCCGGCGTCGTGCAGCGGAAGCCCCGCCCAGGCGCCGTCGCGCCAGCGACCGGGCAGCGGCCGGTCATCCCCGGCGGGCGACCCCGCGGGCCACCATGTCTCCAGCCCGTCCCGCGCCACCTGCTGCGGCAGCGAGTGCATGTCCGGATGCAGCCGGCGCCAGCGGCTGGCCTCGTGGTTGCCGAGCCCGGCCTCGCCGATCAGCGCCATGCCGCCGTCCGGCTCGGTCAGCCAGATCGCCACGGCGGCCGCGCCGAGCGGGGCGAGGGCCTCGCTGAGCAGGGCGCTGGCCACGGCGCTGCCCGAGGCCGCGGTTTCCACGGCCGCCCCGGCCAGGCTCACCTGGTGCGCGCCCGGCTCGGGTGCCCCGCCGGGCGGTTCCTGCCGGGTGATCTGGGCGGCCAGCTCGGTCGCGCTGATCCCGGACTCGCGGGCCAGGCGCGCGAGCTGGCGCTGGGCCTCGGCCGGCGTGCAGCCGAGCTGCTCCATCAGCATGCCCCTGGCCAGGTCCACGATCGAGCGGCGGGCGGCCTGGGAGCGGAGTCTGTCCAGCTCCCGGCGCTGCCGGGCGACCAGCGCGGTCAACCGCACCAGATCGGCACCGCTCGGTTCGGTCACGATCACCAGCCTTCCCGCGCCGCGGCACCATCGGCGGCGAGTTCGGTGTTGCCCCGGCTTCCTGGTCAAGTTCATTCTCGGCCATCACCGGACGTGACAGGATCCTTTCGCGCGGGCCGACGAGTCCCAATGCGCCCGCAGGGCGGTGGCTGGCCATAAGGAGCCTCGATGACGACGACTCACCAGCGGGCGGTGCCGCCCGCGGACGACGGGCTGCAGCAGCTGCTGGCCGGCCTGTCGGCGGTGCGCAGCGGAGACTTCAGCACCCGCCTGCCGGCCGACGGCGATCCGCTGATGGATGAGATCGCTTCGGTCTTCAACGACATGAACGACCAGCTCGCCCTGTTCACCTCGGAGGTGACCCGGGTGGCGCGGGAGGTGGGCACCGAGGGCCGGCTGGGCGGCCAGGCGCAGGTGCCGGGCGTCGGCGGCACCTGGAAGGACCTCACCGACTCGGTGAACTCGATGGCGGGCAACCTGACCGGCCAGGTGCGCAACATCGCGCGGGTCACCACCTCGGTGGCCAAGGGCGACCTGAGCCAGAAGATCACCGTCGACGCGCGCGGCGAGATCCTCGAACTGAAGAACACCGTGAACACGATGGTGGACGAGTTGTCCGCGTTCGCCGACGAGGTAACCCGGATGGCCCGGGAGGTGGGCACCGAGGGCCGGCTGGGCGGCCAGGCGCGGGTGCCGGGCGTGGGCGGCACCTGGCGGGACCTGACCGACTCGGTGAACTTCATGGCCGGCAACCTGACCAGCCAGGTGCGGGCGATCGCCCAGGTCGCGACGGCGGTCGCCGAGGGCGACCTGACCCAGAAGGTCACCGTCGACGCCCGCGGCGAGATCCTCGAGTTGAAGGAGACCATCAACACGATGGTCGACCAGCTCTCGCTGTTCGCCGACGAGGTGACCCGGGTGGCCCGCGAGGTGGGCACCGAGGGCAACCTCGGCGGCCAGGCCAGGGTCCGCGGCGTGTCCGGCACCTGGGAAGACCTCACCGACAACGTCAACGTGATGGCGTCCAACCTCACCGCGCAGGTCCGCTCGATCTCCCAGGTGGCCACCGCGGTCGCCCGGGGTGACCTGAGCCAGACGATCACCGTCGAGGCGAAGGGCGAGGTGGCCGCGCTCGCCGAGTCGATCAACAGGATGGTCGACACCCTCGGCACCTTCGCTGGCGAGGTGACCCGGGTGGCCCGCGAGGTCGGCACCGAGGGCATGCTCGGCGGCCAGGCCACCGTGCCGAACGTCGCCGGCACCTGGAAGGACCTGACTGACAACGTCAACTCGATGGCGAACAACCTGACGAGCCAGGTGCGCAACATCGCCCAGGTCACCACGGCCGTGGCCCAGGGCGACCTGTCGAAAAAGATCGACGTGGACGCGCGCGGCGAGATCCTGGAGCTGAAAACCACGATCAATACCATGGTCGACCAGCTCTCCTCGTTCGCCGCCGAGGTGACCAGGGTCGCCAATGAGGTGGGCAGCGAGGGCAGGCTCGGCGGCCAGGCCGAGGTCGAGGGCGTGTCGGGGACCTGGAAGCGGCTGACCGAGAACGTGAACGAGCTGGCCGGCAACCTCACCCGCCAGGTCCGGGCGATCGCCGAGGTGACCAGCGCGGTGGCCACCGGTGACCTGACCCGCTCGATCACCGTCGAGGCGCAGGGCGAGGTCGCCGATCTCAAGGACAACATCAACGCGATGGTGCGGTCGCTGCGGGAGACGACCGTGGCGAACGAGGAACAGGACTGGCTGCAGACGAACCTGGCCAGGATCGCCGGCCTGATGCAGGGCCACCGCGACCTCACCGTGGTCGCCGACCTGATCATGAACGAGCTGATCCCGCTGGCCGGCGGGCAGCACGGGACCTTCTTCCTGGCCGAGACCGCCGACGGCGAGGCGCGGCTGCGGCTGATCGCCGGCTACGGCCTGCGCGCCGATATGGAGGCGTCCGGCCAGTTCCGGCTCGGCCAGTCGCTCATCGGGCAGGTCGCCAAGACCCGCAAGCCGATCGTGGTGACCGACGTCCCGGCCGACTACGTGAAGATCTCCTCGGGCCTGGGCGAGGCCGCTCCGGTCAACCTGATGATCCTGCCGATCGTCTTCGAGGATCAGGTCCTCGGCGTCATCGAGGCCGGCTCGTTCAGCCGGTTCACCCGCTTGCACCAGGACTTCCTCGAGCAACTCGTGGAGACGATCGGGGTCAGCGTCAACTCGATCCTCGCGAACTCGCGCACCGACGCGCTGCTCGCCGAGTCGCAGCGGCTCGCCGCCGAACTCCAGGCGCGGTCCGGCGAACTCCAGTCGCGGCAGGGAGAACTGCAGCGCTCGAACGCCGACCTGGCGGACAAGGCCGCGCAACTGGCCAGCCAGAAGCAGGACATCGAGATCAAGAACGTGGAGATCGAGCAGGCGCGGCAGGAGCTGGAGGAGCGCGCCCGTCAACTCGACCTGGCGTCCCGGTACAAGTCGCAGTTCCTCGCCAACATGTCACACGAGCTGCGCACCCCGCTGAACAGCCTGCTCATCCTGGCGCGGCTGCTGGCCGCCAACCCCGAGCAGAACCTCACGCCCAAGCAGGTCGAGTACGCCAACGTCATCCACTCCTCCGGCGCCGACCTGCTGCAGCTGATCAACGACATCCTGGACCTTTCCCGGGTGGAGGCCGGCAAGATGGAGCTGCACCCCGAGCGCTTCGGGCTGCGCGCCCTCGTGGACGACCTGCGGGCCGTGTTCCAGCCGCTGACCTCGGAAAAGGGCCTTACCTTCACCGCCGCGACCCCGGCCGGCGACCTTCCGGCGGAGCTGTACACCGACCGGCAGCGGCTCCGGCAGATCCTGCACAACCTGCTGTCCAACGCGGTCAAGTTCACCGAGCAGGGCCGGGTCGAGCTGCGGATCACCGAGGAACCGCCGCCGGGCGGCCAGGGCGTGGGAATGCTGGCGTTCGCGGTGACCGACACCGGCATCGGCATCAGCGACCAGAACCTGGACGCCATCTTCGGCGCGTTCCAGCAGGCCGACGGCACGACCAGCCGCCGCTACGGCGGGACCGGCCTGGGCCTGACCATCTGCCGGGAACTGGCGGCGCAGCTTGGCGGGCGGATCACCGTGCAGAGCGCGGCCGGCGAGGGGAGCACGTTCACCCTGCACCTGCCGGCTAGCCACCCGGTGGGGCCGGACGCCGCGCTCAACGGCTCCGGCGGCGGCCCGGCGGAGGATTCGCGCGGGGCGGCGCCCGCGGCGGTGGCCGGGCCGCCGGATTCGGGGGTGTCCCATTCCGCCGCCCCGGCCGCGGTGAGCGCGTCGCCGGAACCGGTCGCCGCCGGGCACGATGGCCTGCGCGGCAAGAAGGTGCTGATCGTCGACGACGACCTGCGGAACGCCTTCGCGATCACCAGCATCCTGGAGCTTTACGGGCTGACCGTGGTACACGCCTCCGACGGCCGCACCGGGATCGAGGTGCTCCAGCGCAGTTCCGACATCGACATCGTGCTGATGGACGTGATGATGCCGGAGATGGACGGGTACGCGACCACCGCGGCGATCCGGAAGGTACCGGGCCTGGCCCAGCTGCCGGTGATCGCGGTGACCGCCCGCGCCATGCACGGCGACCGGGACAAGTCCATCGCCGCCGGGGCCACCGACTACGTCACCAAGCCGGTCGACACGGAGGACCTGCTCAGCGTCATGGAGCGGTGGCTCGCCGGGAACTGACCAGGAAAAGCCCGGCTTACGGGCCGTGGCCCAGGCCCATGGTCTTGCTGGTGGGCGCGGTGCAGGCCGCCCTGGCGTGGGACAGCCCGATCAACGAGGCGTGGGGCGTCAGCGGCGGCCGGCAGTTGTCCGTGGACTGGCTCATGCCGATGAATACGGCCGACAAGATGAGCGCGATCGCCAGCGAGAGGAACAGCACCGCGCGGGCCGGCATCCGCCCGCGGTAGCGGCGCGGGGACCACCACGGCACCGTTTCCAGCGCTTCGATCCACGGCAGCCGCTCGCCGAGGTTGAGCCGGGTGAATATCGCGAACATCGAGACCAGCCGGGGTTCTCGCCTCCGCAGCGCCTCCTCGATGCGATCGAGAACGCGCTGTTGACTAGCGGGCAAACCCATGCTGCTCCCTCTCCATGTCCCGGCCCCACCGTATGCGACTACCCCGCCTGCCCACGTCGTGCCGCGCGGGCCCGGCCGGTGCCGGGCGCTCAGGCCTCGATGACGGCGAAGGTCGCGGCGGGCACGGCCACGGCGTCGCCGTCCAGCGTTACCCCGGGGGAGGAGGCGGCCAGCACTGCGGCCCCCGGCCCGCCCAGCGGCAGC
>Ga0318568_10001359_pt1 | contig 10670 bp, 6 predicted proteins | sample GRESIP088b5f21_FD_203690 | JGI IMG/M metagenome (GOLD analysis project Ga0318568, IMG submission 203690) | Tropical soil microbial communities from Luquillo Experimental Forest, Puerto Rico - GRE.SIPMG.088b5f21 | ecosystem: Environmental > Terrestrial > Soil > Tropical forest > Bulk soil...
TTATTCTTCTAGGCTTACTTTACTACAATTGGCAAAACCTTCACTGTTGAATCTCTTGTATAAGCGCTATTGTTTGTTGCTACAAACGTTGCGTCATAGCGACCTGTTGCAGCATATGCATAAGGGTACGGAGCAGGTGTTGTTGTGATGTTTTTAATCGCAACACCAATATCAGGAGTTACTTTGGTAAGATCCATGCTTCCCATAAACGTCCATGACTCTGAATTTGTTGGTGACGCTGCACTGGTAGAATCCATCACAAGGTTGGTTGTGGAGACTGTCCATTTTTTTGTGCTGCTTGGCGTATAAGCTACCCAGCCCGGACTAAACGTACTTACGCCATAGTTAAGAATGGCAGTGTTAGTTGCGTTCAGGTTGGCAAGTGTATAAACAGTATTGTCTGGCAATGTATTTGTCAGATTAACGTTACTGATTGTCCACTTGTTTTGCAATGCTCCTGCCTGCGCAGTGTACTTAAACGCAATAAATACGGGCTTTCCGGATTTAGTGTAGTTGGTCAGATCAATCGTATCTGTAACTGCAGTTGCATTCGTTGCCAGGTTAGCCGGAGTAACATCATCCCATGAAGCGGCAGCAATGTTTGCTATCGTGCTGGTACTGTCACCCGCAACTACACCTTTGAAATTTGAAGAAACCATTACGTGCAATGTGTTCGCCTGTGTGCCAAGGTTCAATGCATTCGTAAAAATAAATCGTGACGTACCCACGGCAGTCGTGCGGTTGCGGTAGATATACCTGTGACCAATCTCTCCCGAATAAAAAGTGATGGTCATCGGGTTACCTGTAAAGTTGAAAATAGTTTTAACGCCCAGTTTATAAACAGCGCTGTCAGATGAAACTACAGAGCTGTCTGCTGTTACGCTGAATGAAGAAAGAGATGTCGGCGTTATTGCTTGTTTTTTGCAAGCATAAAGGCAACAGGCCAACGCAGCTATTTGACAAATGGTTTTATATGTGCGCATGTGAAAATGAATTAATAATTAAAAGAAGAAATTTGAAAATTTGGGAATTTGACAATTTGAAAATGGTGTGGGTTTGAGAGCCAAAATAAAAATCAGGCATGTCGCACTAAATGAATTTTCAAATTCCCACATTTTCAAATTTTCAAATTGTCCTACCATCCCGGATTTTGCGAAATGGCTTTATTCACATTTATTTCAGATGACGGAATAGGCAACAGCAAAAATTTGTTTGCCGGTGCAGATACTACGTTGTTATATCCAAAACCTACATTCGGTTTTGTATTGGTCGCAAATGTTGGCCAGGCATTAATCTGGTTGTACATGTCCTGCATCGTAGAATAAAATATGTTCCATCTGATCAGGTCACTTGTTCTTACACCCTCGTAGCAAAGTTCTCTTGCACGTTCATCCTGAATATCTTTCATTGCAACAGCAGTAAGATCAACGTCTGCCTTTGTCAGCAACGTGCCGGAAGCTGTTGCTGCCACACCTGCATAGGTAAACACAGCACCTGTTGTTCCTGCAGAAGACGCACCAGATGTTTGTGTTGGCGGAGTTGATGTTGTTGTTCCCGCCGTTGTAACAGTGTACAAATTACCGTTGTTAATTACCTGTTGGTTCACTGCGTATGTTTTATTGGCCACCCATTTGTTTCCTAAGTAAATAGTGCCTGCAGTTCCTGCGGTGAATCCAATACCACCTGAAGTTAATGTTACCGCAGTTACCTGGCCACCGGTAATGGTGGAAGCGTAACCAAGCCAGTTGTCTGTGTTTACGTTTGCAAGGCTTGCATTGTTATAGCCACTGGTTACAGTAGTATTATAACCTGAACCAGGATTCGTAATTGTCAATGCTTTCAGAGGAGCAGATGAAGCAGTAAGTCCATACCCACGTTCGCGAACAGCATTGATGGCATTTAATCCGTCGGAAGATATAGAACCGTGGTTGGCGTTCAGGTCAGCTTCTGCCATCATCAGCAATACATCGGAATAACGCAGGATAGGGAAATTGATCGCGCTGGTATTTTTTCCTTTAGCATACACCTGCTCGTATGTACGGCGCCACTTTGCATTGTTCCTGTTATAGGAAAACGCTACTGTGTTGCTTATTGGCGTACGTGTAACGATTGGCGACTGCGCCGTATTAACGGTGTAGTTGAAGTTCTGGATGTTCCAATCTCTTCTTGCATCAGAAACGTTATACAGATTGTATAGTTTTTGTGTTACGTAAACAAAACCGTAACTGTAGCCACTGTCATTATAGATAAAATTGGAAGTGCCCGGATATGTTGTAGCGCTGGTAAATTGAATGCCATTACCTGCACCGAGACTACCTTGCAAAGTGATTGGCGATCCTGTACCGCCTGAGAAATCAGCTTCCCACAGCGTTTCTTTCGTGTCATATACCTCAGACGCCTCGTTGATAAATATCTGGGTGTAGCTTGGGTTCAAACTATGTAAGCCTGAGTTTATTACTTTCTGTGAGTACACGAGTGAACTATCATACATTGCATCCACACCGGCCTTGCCACCATTGTATGGATAACCCGCCATGGTTAAATACACTCTTGCTAAAATACCATCAATCGTTGTTTTGGAAACACGGCTGCTGTACCCAAGATCGGAAGCTTTGTAAACTTTTGACTCAGCCAGCTTCATGTCTCTCAAAACATAAGCGTAAATACTATCCAGCGATGCTCTTGGTGTACTTAAGCCATTCGGAGTAGTAGTTGGTGTCAGCTTCAATGGCACCGGTCCAAAATTGGTTGCCAGTAAATAATGATAGTATGCACGCAGAAACAATGTTTCGCCGATCGTAGCTTGCGTAGCCTTTGACGAATCTTTGAGATTGACATAAGTTAGCAACTCGTTGGCTCTTTCAATACCAGTGTACAGCGTGGACCACATGTTGTTTACGTTTGAGCTGGAATAATCGTAAAAATATGTCGACGCCGGTGCTGTAGAAGGCACCCTACCTGCTCCGCCGTAAAATGTTTCGTCGTTACAGGAAAAAAGGCCGTTAACATAATCACCTCCATACACCTTTAATGGATTGTAAACACCCACCAATGCACTCGTAAGGTTTGAACCCGTATAATATTGGTCGGGCGATGAAAAACTTTGCGGCGTTGTATTTAAAACTTTTTTGCAGGAAGCAAAAGTTATAATTGCCAGTATGCTTATATAAAAAATATTCTTTGTCATTGTCAATCGTTTAACTGAATTTAAAAATCAACATTTGCTCCAAATGTTATTACACGTGCCTTAGGATAAGATGAATAATCAAATCCACCTGTCAGTACAGAATTGTACAGGTTTACTTCAGGATCCTGTCCGGAGTATTTGGTCCATGTAAACACATTCTGCATAGAAGTGTATACTCTCAGTCTTTTTATTTTCAGTCTGCTTAATACAGAAGGGGGAAGTGAATAGCCCAATGCAAGTGTTTTCAAACGCAGGTAACTTCCATCTTCCACAGTGTAGTTTGAATATGCAGTATAAGAGCCATTGAATCCACCGGTTCTTACGATGTTAGTATTCGTGTTGGTTGGTGTCCATCTGTTGGTAAAGCTTTCGAATTGGTTAACAGATGTGCTTCCTCCATTGAATGTGTAGTTGTTGGCATTCATAATGTCGTTGCCGTAACTCCATTGAAAGAAGATGTTCAGATCAAAACCTTTGTAGTTAAGATTGTTGGCAAAACCGCCGATGTGTTTTGGCAAACTGTGACCAATTACAGTGGCATCATTTGCATCTATTACTTTGTCGCCGTTGATGTCTTTAAATTTAATATCACCAGGTTGAATATTTGCTCTCGTGTTTCCGTTTGTTGTTACTTCGTTTTTCAACACATATGTTTTGGCAGTAGTCTGATCAAAATCGCTGTATTGATATACACCGTCAGTAACCAATCCATACATTAATCCAAGAGGTTGTCCCACTTTAGCTATGTAAGAACCCACAGTAGAGAACTTTGTATCAAAAGCAGTGTAAGAAAGAATTGACTCCTGGTTCTCTGCCAACTGTATCACTTTATTCTGGTTGAATGCTATGTTAAAGCTTGATGTCCAGGTAAAGCGTTTGTTCTGAATATTGACTGTATTGATAGATAGTTCCAAACCACGGTTGGATATTTTACCAATGTTTTTAAAAGCGGTCGCATAACCGGATGAAGTAGGCACTGCTGCGTTAAGTAACAGGTTAGATGTATTTTTCTGATACACATCTGCTGTAATCGTTGCAAATTTCATCACCGCCAAATCCATACCGAGATTCCACTGGGTGGTTGTTTCCCATTTTAAATCTTTGTTACCGATCGTTGTTGGCACGGCACCTGCCATTGGCACGTTGTTAAATGTGTAAGGGGCTTGCGTGTTGCTTTGACTGTATGCAGGAAGATAAGGAAAATCAGATACTCTGTTGTTTCCTGTAACACCATAGGACACTCTCAATTTTCCATCTGTTAGAATAGAAGATAGTCCTTCCATGAATTTTTCCTCAGTAAATCTCCACGCAATTGCTCCTGTAGGGAAATATGCCCAGTGATTTTCAGGTGCAAATTTGGAAGAGCCATCTGCGCGATAAGATGCAGTAAGCAGATATTTTGATTTGTATCCGTAATTCACACGACCAAGGAATGAAAGGGCACCATTTGAAGAAGCAAGTGACTGGCTGCTTGTAATCGTTCCCTGAGAGAGGGCGTTTATACCCAATGCCTCGTTCGGCACTTTCACAGCAGTAAAGCCATACGTTGAAGTATTAATTCCCTGTGAAGTGAAACCTGCTACAACATTCAGTGAGTGATCGTGATTGAATACCTTATTATAAGTAAGATAGTTTTCATTCAGCCATGAATTGAATTTGTTGTTTGTTACGGATCCATTAGGACCTGCACTGTTGGCCACCTGAGGAGAACCTTGTGATGTTTGTGAATTATAAAAAATATTGGTTACCAATGAGCGATTTACCACACCGCCGGTAACGCGCAATGTTAAATCAGGAATGATCTTATACTCCATATAAGCATTCGCTGTTAACTCGTTTGTGATATTATCGTTTAATGTGTTCTGCAATGACTTGGTTGGGTTAAAACGATAGTCGTTTGTTGGAGAAACTGTTGGGTCAATTGTTGATTCGTCATCTAAACCAAAGTTGCCACCAGCTGATGAAAGCGCCGCTGTGCTTGCAGGGCTTGGGTTAACAGGACGGAAGCCCCATGCACTGTACATAAGGTTAAGCGTTCCACTATAGTTGCTGGCGCCTACTGCCAAACCACTTTGTTTCAGATAAGCGTAGTTAGCATTAACACCCACTTTCAATTTTTTACTTACTGTTTGATCCAGCACAACTCTACCCTGGTAACGTTTGTATGCAGAAGTAATGATGATACCTTTTTGATCAAAGATATTTCCTGAAACAGCATATCTTGTTTTTTCAGTGCCACCTGTTAGAGACAGGGTATTGTCAAACATAGGAGCAGTTTGAATCAGCTGACTTTGATAATCCAGGAACTGCGCTGTGTCCTTATAATAATCCATAGTAGTACCGCCACTCAGGAAGAGCTGTCTAGGCGTAGGCAAGGAACCCGGTACATATGCGGCAGTGCTGGGATTGGCTTCCAGCTGATATTGTACATATTGGTAAGGATTCAACACCTGCATTTTTTTGACAACCTTTTGTGAACCGTAGTAGCCATTGTAAGAAACAACAGGTTCGCCAATCTTACCTTTTTTTGTTGTTATGATGACAACGCCATTTGCACCGCGTGCACCATAAATTGCAGTAGCGGAAGCGTCTTTTAAAATCTCGATAGATTCGATATCGTCCGGATTGATGGTATTGTTGTTCGCGTTTTCCAGCGGGAAACCGTCAACCACATAAAGCGGGGAATTGGCCTGGGTTACGGAGTTAGCTCCACGGATAACAATGTTGATAGATGAACCTGGCTGGCCATCACTTGCTGTTACCTGCACACCTGCTACACGTCCGGCAAGCGCCTGATCGAATGAAGCGACGGGCGCTTTGTCCATATCAGAGATATTAACTCTACCGACAGATCCGGTCAGGTCCTTTCTTTTTGCTGTACCGTAGCCGATAACTACTACCTCTTCTGTTTGGGTTGCTTTAAGCTTTAGTGAGGCGTTAACTGTGGAGCCTGATCCAAGCGGGAGTTCCTTTGCTTCGTAGCCAACAGAGCTAATCACAAGCTGACCCTCCTGAACGGCGATGTGCAAGCTATAGTTGCCATCTTTGTCCGTTGATGTGCCGTTTTTAGTTCCTTTTAAAGTAACGGTGGCGCCACTAAGTGGCTTACCATCCGGGCCGGTAACATTACCGTTAATTACCCGGTTTTGGGCTATCGCGGGTAAAAGCGCTAAGAAAAGTAATAGTGCAAGCAAACAATGTTTCATTTTCAAAAAATTAGCAGTTAAAGATTGTTTGGTCCTAAGCGATTGATTTTAAAAGGGGAAACGCGTAAAGACCAGGTTTTTCATGGCATTGTATAAAAAAAGTTAGTTTTCAAGTTTCTCGTATCTCAGCAGTGCTTCTAAATAATAGTAATCTGCATAAACGATCGGCACGTCGATCTCCACACCGTGAGGGAAGCTGCCTACCGAGTGTTTGAGTAAAAAAAATGCATTCGTACCCGGCGCCGCCATATAATTTGACGTACCCAGTGTTTTCATGGACGAAACGGCAAAGTCTTTATACTTTTTCCCTTCTTCGCCCAAATAGCCGCTCAGCTCAAACAGAGCAGAACACACGACAGCAGCGGCTGACACGTCACGGATCTTGTAATTCACTTTTGAAGGTTGATAGTTCCATTGCGGAGTATATCCTTTCTGATTAACATTAAAATCCCAGTAAGGAATTTTATCTTCCGGCAGATTTTTATTGTTCATATAAAAATCAGCCAACTTTTTTGCTGTCATTAAAAATCGTTTATCTCCCGTTTCGCGATAGATCATTGTATACCCGTAAATGCCCCAGCCTTCGCCTCTTGCCCACGTTGAATTATCTGCATAGCCCTGGCAGGTTTGCTGGTTAAGCACCTTTCCTGTTGCGCTATCGTAATTTACGACATGGTAAGAACTAAAGTCTGCCCGGATATGGTTTTTCATGGTGGTCTCTGCGTGACGGATGGCGATGTTTTTATAAACCGGATCGCCTGTAACTTTTGAAGCAAAGAACAATAGTTCGAGGTTCATTAAATTATCGATGATAACAGGATAATACCATTCAGTTTTGCCGTCCCATGATTTTTTGTAGTTCCAGGATTTAATGCAACCAACTGTAGGATTGAAGCGGCTTATAAGAGATTTGGCCGATTGCACCAATACATCCTTATATTTTTCATTGTGGGTAATGCGGTAGGCGTTTCCATAGCTGCAATACATCATAAAACCAAGGTCGTGGTGGGTAGTATTGAACTGATTCTGTTCAAGGCTTTCGGTCCATTTGATGGCGGCATTTTTCCATGCAGTATCATGTGTGTACTCATACACGTACCAAAGATTACCCGCCCAGAAACCACCTGTCCAATCAGATATATCAACATATTTCGTGTTGCCTGCGCTATCACTTGTGCGGGGATAGAGGGTTAAGTCGCTCGTTTGATCCAGCATTTTCCGATATTGTTTTTCAGCAACATCAAAAGAATGATCAACGAGGTTCTTCCCATCCTTCTTACTGATAAAAGCTATAATTCCCGTAGCTGCCACCAGCAAAATTGCACCTAAAATTCCATTTCGTTTCATCGCCTTCATGCTTAGTTTTTTTTTGGCAACACCCTGCCAATTGTTACTAGCAAGTTGGTAAAATTTATTAAGAACAAGGTGGCAAAATCTTCTTCAAAAGGGGATAGAATTGTATTGATTTGCAAGGCGGGAGCAACAAAAATGTCAGGAGTTCAGAGTGCGATATACGTGTACGAGATATCGTACTTTGTAGCTCTCTAATGAATTTAGTGCATTTCATTCAATACACAAAAGCCTTTGATCACTTTGATCAAAGGCTTTTTAAATAAGAAGCCGGAATTGAAAACCTGAACTGTTTTTTCTATTGCCGAGGATTATTTTTGCGGAAAGTTATTCCAATATTACCGGTTCAAAATATTCTCTGCCTAATGAATACGGAATCATTTTTTTATGCTGAAGTCTTCCTATGATAATAGCAGGATGAGTATTGAATGCTTTCGCAAATTTTCTGATAGCTTCTTTACTAAGGGGCGCAGCATCCAATATTTTAGCTTCTTCATCTTCTGTCAGCGTCCACTTTATTGCAAATTCATCTGCCTCTTTTTCTTTAATCAAGTCCTTATCGGAGTATTCGACCTTTTCTAAAAAAATATCTTTTTTACCATGTAGCAAAATGTGTCCGGCCTCGTGAAAAAAGGTGAACCAAAAACTATCGTTACGGTTGTAGCGGCCGGTCAACTGAATGAAAGGAGTATCATTTAACCAGCGCGTGGAACCACTAATGGGCGCCTTGTTTATACATGGAGTATGTACGACCTTAACGCCGGCTTCAAGGCAAATACTTTGTAATTGGTCAAAGAAATTTTTTGGATGTCTTGCCATGATGGACTTTAATTCCGGCAAAGCCTCTTTGAATTTTTTTTCGAAGTATTCTTTCGCTTCCAGTTCTGCCGCCTGTAATTCTCCTTTACGGAGCCATGCTGAAACTGCGTAAGGCTCGCTAATTTGTGCCAATGAAATACGGAATGCTACTTTCAATTGCTGTTTGAAATAATAATTCTCCCATGCCTTATGACTTGAAAAGCCAAAGAACGCAAGCATCAACATTGTTTTTTCCTGAATGGTGGAAACCGGAGGCAGCCATCCCTTTTTTATCATGTCAGCCAAAGGAAATCGCTTTGCCCAAAAAACAGCTTCATCGATCGCTGCCCGCCGTTTTTCCCTTGCAACATACTCGTCATAACTTCTCTGATGATTCATCCAAAAATGAGCAGGGATCTTTGTTACATTTTCAAACTGAACTGCCATATCCGGTGTGATAGAGCTTTCTCCTTTGAGTACAGCTATGATCGTTTTTTCCGGCTTGCCTACCCGCAAGGCAAACTCCTTCGGTCCCATTTCCATTTCTTCCAGTTTCTCTTCCAGAGTCTCGCCGGGATGCGGTCTCGATTGCGGAAAGTATTGATTCTCCTTGGTCATTTTATTTTTCGTTATGGTAATTTATAATCTCAATTATTTCTACACTCTTGATTTCAATCCAAATATACTGGCCGCTTTCATTGGAGGGGATTGGATGTTCGTGAGGCGTGAAAACCAGTCTGTATGGCTGGTCCAGATCGCAGGCCCATTCTCCTTTCCGATTGTTTTTGAGTTCGTGGTAGTTACCGGGCAACATTCTCACGTCTTCCAATGTGACGGCATCTTCCAACTGCGTAAGCCTTCGCCTGAGAATTGCCGCCCGTTTTTTCCCTAACTCTTTTTGCATCTTCCGGTCGTCGTTAACCAAGCTTGCTAACTTCCTTTCTGTAAAAGTAATTCTCACTACGAAGGTACATTTTTTTAATTAACAGAAACTGTAAGTTGATTTATTAAACAGAATGGTTGCATCAAATTGTCAATAATTGTAAATTTTCAAAAAAAAAACAACTCCAGCATTAAAATCCAAAAACAAAAAAGCCTCTGATCTTTTCGATCCAAGGCTTTTTATCTCAGGACTGCCTGGACTTTATTTCAGATTCGAATTAAACGCGCTTCTACGTAAGAAATGTAAAGCAAACAGTCTTCCTAATTCAATGTCGTTTCCTTAAGCGATTCAACCTTTACCATATTAATGTCCTACGGACATTTGTCTTCCCTGGTGTTGCATTTTTCTATTGATATTGATGCCCTAGGGGCAAGCTTTCCCCGTAGGGGAACAATATCAATAGAAATAGTTCGATAAGCGGCTATGATGCCCGTAGGGCATTAATTCGTATGCAACCGCACCTTAAGGAAACAACATTGATTCCTAATTCCTAACCACCTTCCTATTGCTTCACAATTGTTTTTCTGAAAACTTCACTGCCATTTTTCACCACTAAAAAGTAGGTGCCATTAGGAAGTCCGTCCAACGACATGGCTTGCCTTTTTTGAAGCAGCTGGCATGAACGAACCAACTGCCCTGTACTACTGAATAGCAGCGCCGTTGCTTTGCTGTCCAGGCTACTTAAAGAAATATTCAGTTGATCCTTTACAGGGTTAGGATATATGGCGAAACGTTCGTCTGGTGCAAGTCCGCCGAACTGCGTTTGACTGCTGCTGTTTCTTTGATCACACGAACCCAGGAAATCACCGTGATTCAGATGCGCCTGCACTGCGTCTGACGCTACACAAATGGTTTTATTGTTGTGGCAAACCATCACCTTGCTGTTGTCGATTCCGCATCTTACATCAAGTGAATTCATGGTAACAGAAGCAGATGATTGACAGGTTCCGGCATAGGTTACAGTTGCAGTATAAGTGCCAGCAGCCGACACGTTTATACTTTGTGTTTGGTCACCAGTGCTCCAGCTGTATGTATAACCACTACTACCCTGCGCCGATGCTGTAAGCGTGAGCGATGACGGGCCGTAACCGAGATACAGCGTGTTCTTTGCATCAACCGCCGAACTCAATGCATATACATCAGGAATGCTTACCTGCACTGTTGGACAAACAATATTCACCCGCAC
>Ga0318568_10001364_pt1 | contig 10662 bp, 10 predicted proteins | sample GRESIP088b5f21_FD_203690 | JGI IMG/M metagenome (GOLD analysis project Ga0318568, IMG submission 203690) | Tropical soil microbial communities from Luquillo Experimental Forest, Puerto Rico - GRE.SIPMG.088b5f21 | ecosystem: Environmental > Terrestrial > Soil > Tropical forest > Bulk soil...
ATACAAAACGGGGGTGCGTGCCCGGCGTCGCTGCCCGCGCCAGCGGGAGACCGAGCCGCTGGCCCAGCTGCGCGGCCTCGACGTCGAGGTCGTAGCGGACCTCCACGTGGTCGGAGACGAAGCCGACCGGGACCAGGACCGCGCCCGGCGCCCCGGCGGCGGCGAGATCGGCGAGGTGGTCGCACACGTCCGGGCCGAGCCACGGCACCGACGGCGGGCCGCTCCGGCTCTGGTAGACCAGCCGCCACTGCCGCTCACCGCCGCCGGCGGCGACCCCATGGGCGACCAGCCGCGCGGCCTCGGCCAGTTGCGCCGGGTACAGGCCGCCGGCCGGGCCGCTGGCCGCCGCCATCGACTCCGGCACGCTGTGCGCCGTGAACACCAGCGGGGCGTCCGGCTGGGCGGCGGGCGGCAGCGACTCGATCGCCGCCCGGGTGGACTCGACGAAGGGGCCGATGAACCCCGGGTGGTTGAAGTAGTGCCGGATCTTGTCGATCGCCGGGGCGCCCGGCCCCACCCGCTGCCGGGCCGCCTCGATGTCGTCGAGGTACTGGCGGCAGCTCGAATAGGACCCGTACGCCGAGGTCACGAAGCCGATCGCGTGCCGGACGCCGTCCGCGGCCATCGTCGCCACGGTGTCGGCCAGGTAGGGATGCCAGTTCCGGTTACCCCAGTACAGCGGCAGGTCCAGCCCGCTGGCAGCGAAGTCCTTCCCGATGGCCGCGAGCAGGTCCCGGCATTGCTGGTTGATCGGGCTGACCCCGCCGAACAGCTCGTAGTGGTGGGCGACCTCCGCCAGCCGCTCACGGGGCACACCGCGACCGCGCGTGACGTTCTCCAGGAACGGCATGACGTCCGCTGGGCCTTCGGGGCCGCCGAAGGAAACCAGCACGAACGCGTCGTAGTCCGCCATGCGACCATCCAACCAGCCGCCGTCCGCCCCCGCGGCCGGGCTCGGCGGGTAGGGCGTCAGCCGTAGAGCCGCGCGTACTCCCGGGCCAGCGCGAGCACCTCCGCCACGTACCAGGTGGCGTGGTTGTAGGCGAAGATGGCGCCGGGCAGCCCGGCCGGGGTGCCCGCCCCTGCCGCGCACAGGTACCGGGCGGCGGACGGGACCGCGTCGTAGGGATCCATGACGTTCGGCGGGCCGGGCTCACCGAACGCGGTGATCCCCCACTCCGCCCACGTCGACGGCAGGAACTGCATCGGCCCGACCGCGCCCGCGCTGGACGGGCCGACGTTGGCCCCGTCCCCGCTCTCGATCTGGCCGATGGCGGCGAGCACGGTCCAGGACATGCCCGGGCAGTAGCGGGCCGCCGACTCGCGGAACAGCTCGATGTAGTTGCTGGGCTTGCCGGGGGAGGTCGTGGCGTCCACCGGAAGTTGCGGCTCACGCAGGCTGACCACACTTCCGCCGCGCCCTAATAGGTGCCGGACCTCCCCCTTGAGGGTGGTCATCGCGGCGCCGGGCGCGCTAATCAGGGCGGCCACGTTGTGGATCAGCCCGAGTTGGGCGGAGGCCGCGGTGCTGACCACCAGGTCGACGCCGGCGATCCCGAACGAGGCGGCGCCGCCGTACGGCAGGGTCAGGCTGGCGGCGCCAGTCAGCTGGTAGCGGGCTCCCGGGCGCAGCCCCAGCTGGCGACCCGCGTCGCCGGACGCGACGAAGGCCCCGCCCGCCAGCGCCGTCCACAGCTTCTGGTCGGAGGCGGTGGCCAGGGGGGTCCAGGACCGGAACTGCTGAGGATTCACCCCGACCACGTTGACCTGCCGGCCGCGGGCCTTGATGGACGCGCCGTCGATCGCGAGCACGTCGCTCACCCCGCGCAGCTTCCGCAGCGCGGCGACTTGGGCGACGCTGAGACCGTGCGGCTCGATCACGGCGAGGTCAGGCAGGATGATCTGCCGGAACCCGGCGCCCTTGCGCGGCTTCTGCAGGCCCGCCAGCCCGCTGGCCGGCCCCGCCCCCGGCGGTACCGCGACGGCCAGCGCCGGAGCGGCGCGAGGCGGCCGGGAACTGGCCTGGCTCGGCGCCGCCGTGAGCGGCACGATGGCCAGCGCCACCGCCATCGCCCCGAAGGCCGCGGCGCCGCGCCACGCGCGCAGGCCGACGGCGCCTGGACGCGGCACCCAGCGCCGCAGTGGGCGGCTCATAACGAACAACCCTAACTGGAGAGCTGGCACGGCTAAAGAGGGGCACTAGCAAACGACCAGGAAACAGATCGCACGCCGGAAGCGGTTAGGCAGGAGACGGTCAGACGGGAGGAAGCGGCGATGACGCGGGCCAGGACACACCCGCCTGGAGACGACGGCGGCGGCCGCCTCGGATTAGCAGGCGGGCGGCAGGCCAACCCGTATCTGGAAATCCTGCGGGTGCCCGGCGCCCTCGCGTTCTCGGCCGCGGGCTTCCTGGCGCGGATGCCGATGTCGATGTTCGGGCTGGGCACGGTCCTGCTGATCGCCGCCGTCACCGGCCGGTACGGCCTGGCGGGGCTGGTGGCGGCGGCCGGCTCGGTGTGCTACGCGCTGGCCGCGCCGCAGTTCGCCCGGCTCTGCGACCGGTTCGGCCAGCGGCGTGTGCTGCGGCCACAGGTCGCGGTGTTCGGGGTCGCGACGGTCGCGTTCATGACCCTGGCCGAACTCCGGGCGCCGCTGGCCGCGGTCATCGTGTCCGGCGCGCTGGCGGGCGCCACCATACCGTCGGTGGGGTCGATGGTCCGGACGCGGTGGAGCGCGCTGCTGGCCGGGACCAGCCGCCTGCACACCGCCTTCTCGCTGGAGTCGGTCGCTGACGAGATCATCTTCGTGGTGGGCCCGGCGCTGGTGACGCTGCTCGCCACCGGCGTGTACCCGGCGGCCGGTGTGGGCGCCGCGATGGTGCTGTGCGTGACGGGGACCCTGCTGTTCACCGCCCAGCGGCGGACCGAGCCGCGGCCGCGCAGGCCACCGCCGCGCGGGACTCCGCGGCGGCACAGCCGGGAAGGCGGGACCCCGCCGGTGCCGCCGCGGCGCGCGGGCACCTGGGCTGCCGTGCCCGGGCTGGCGACGCTGGTCCCGGCGTACTGGTTCCTGGGCGCCATGTTCGCCACGATCGACCTGAGCACGGTGGGCTTCTCGGCCGAGCACGGGCACATCGCGGTGGCCGGACTGGTGCTCGGCACTTACGCGCTGGGCAGCGCCATCGGCGGCCTGTGGTACGGGGCCCGGACCTGGCGAGCGCCGCTGGAGCGGCGGTTCGTGATCACGCTCGGCTGCACCGTGGCGGGGGTGTCGACGTTCTGGCTCCAGCCGGGGTTCGCGTCCCTGTTCGCCGTCGTTATCGTCGCGGGGATGAGCATCTCGCCGACCCTGATCGCCGGGTACGGCCTGATCGAGCGGCAGGCGCCGCCGGAACGGCGAACCGAGGGCATGACCTGGCTCTCGTCGGCGATCTCGGTGGGGGTCGCGACCGGCTCACCCCTGGCCGGCCACCTGATCGACGCCTACGGCGCGCGAGCGGGCTATCTGCTCGCGGCCGCCTGCGGGGCCGCCGCCGTGCTGACCGGCCTGGCCGGGCTGGGCCGGCTCCGGCGCCCCGGCGGCCGCGACGACAGTGACCACGTGCCCCCGCGCCCCGTCGCGGCCGGGGCCGGCGGGGCGACCGCGGCCCGGGACGCGCCCTGGGATAAGGTCCCGGCATGCCCGGAATCTCCCGGGACGCTACCCGCAGTCCGCCGGTCGCAGCAGGACTGAGGCTGGCCGCCGGAGGAAGGGGTAAGGCATGCAGCCGACACGGATAACCCGTCCGGCCACCGGCCGCGCACAACGGCCAGTGGTTTACGGGCGCCACATCGCCGCCAGGGCCGATAAACCCGGCCCGACCGGGCCCGATCAGGCTAGTCTGCGATCATGAGTCGGGAAGCTTTCCCCGGCGCTGTCCCGGGGGAGGCGGAGGGGCAACCAGCCGGCCAGCAGTCAAGGCCCGCCGCCCGCAGCCGTGGCGGCGCCAGCCGGCCGAAACGTCCTTCTCTGGGCGGCGGCAGTCCAGCCCAGCACCGTGAGCTGCGCGCGCAGGGCCGGCAGACGGTGCGCAGGCTCCTGGAGGCCGGCCTGGCCGAGTTCGACGAGCGCGGGTACCAGGCCGTCCGGGTGGACGACATCGTCCGCCGCGCGCGGACCTCGCACGGCACCTTCTACCTGTACTTCGCCAACAAGGACGACTTCTTCAAGACGCTGCTGCGGGACGCGCTGCACGACATGGGCGTGATCACCGATGCATTCCCGGTCGTCACCCGCAACGACGCCGGGCGGGCGGCATTGCGCCAGTGGGTCCATTCGTTCTGCGAAACCTACGCCGCGCACGCCCCGGTGATCAGGACGCTCAGCCAGGCCGACCTGGTCGGCGAGGAGGTCTGGGGCGACGGGCTGCAGTTGCTGTTCCGGCTGGCCGAGGCCATCACCCAGGGGATGACCGCCGCCTCACCGCAGTGGCGGACCGCCGCGGCGGCCGGGGGCACGGACGGGCCGGCCAGCGGCCTTGCTGCGGCCGACGGCGAGACGGCCGGCAGCGGGATGGCCGGCAGCGGGATGGCCGGCAGCGGGATGGCCGCACCGGCCGGGCACGCCGAGCTCACGGCGGTCGCCTGCCTGATGATGCTGGAGCGGGTGAACTACCTGCTCAGTGTCGAGGTCAGGCTGCCCAGGGATGAGATGGTGGACCGGCTCACCGCGATCATTTTCGCGGCCTTCCACTCCCCGTAAGCCCGGCCGGGTTCGCGTCCGCCGCCGGGCGCTGTGCCGGGTTCGTGCCGGCCGCCAGCTCCGCCGCCGCCCGCAGTGCCCCGACCGCCGCCAGCGCGTCGCGGGCGGCGCGCACGTCGTGCACCCGGAACAGCCGCGCCCCCTCCCACGCGCACACCGCCAAGGCGGCGAGCGTGCCCTCGGCCCGTTCCTGGACCGGCAGGTCGAGCGTCTCCCCCACGAAGTCCTTGTTCGAGACAGCGATCAGCACCGGCCAGCCGGTCGCCACCAGCTCGGCCGTCCGCCTGGTCAGCTCCAGCGAGTGCCAGGTGTTCTTGCCGAAGTCGTGCGCGGGGTCGATGACGATCCCATCGGGGCGCACGCCCGCCTCGACCGCCCGTTCGGCCTGCGCCGCGACGTAGTCCCGGACCTCCGTCACCACGTCGGCATAGGCGGGCCGGTGCGGCCGGGTCCGCGGCGCCAGGCCGCCCGCGTGCGAGCACACCAGCCCGAGGCCGTAGGCGGCGGCGACCTGCGACAGCGCCGGGTCGGCGCCACCCCACGCGTCGTTGAGCAGATCCGCGCCGGCCCGGGCGACCGCCCGGCCCACCTCCGCGCGCCAGGTATCCACGCTGATGACCATCCCGGGATGCTGGGCCCGCACGGCCGCCACCAGCCCGGCCACGCGGCGGATCTCCTCCGCCGCGCTCACGTCCTCGCCCGGCCCGGCCCTCACCCCGCCGATGTCCAGGATGTCGGCCCCGTCCGCGACCGCGCGGTCCGCCGCGGCCAGCGCCGCGCCGAGGTCGTAGGTGGTGCCCTGGTCGAAGAAGGAGTCCGGGGTCCGGTTGATCACCGCCATGATGCCGAACGATCCTGGCGGCCACTCCCGGCTGCCCAGCCGCAGCGTCCGGCCGGCGGAAGGTTTGATGGTCACGCGAAGCAGGATAGGAGGCAAGTGCAGCCCTCTTGACTTGCCGGCCTGACGGGCTGACGCCGGGAGGCGCGGCCAGCGCGACGAGGTACAGCGCGCCGCCCGCTCAGCCTCCCCAGCCCGCAGGTAACCAGGCCTGGGGCATGCTCGCCGCGGTGTCGCTCCGCTGAACGCGGACGACCGCGTGGGGGTAGCCGTAACCCTGGATCTCCCGCGCGAGGCCGTTGGCGTCGTCTTCGCAGTTCGCCCCCGCGATCAGATATTTGCGGCGCCGCACGACCGGCCATCCCGCGTATGCCAGCCGCTCGGCCAGTGCCGTCACCTCGTCCCGCGACGCCAGCTCGACCCGCACCTGCCATGCGGCCCGCCCGGTCGCCGCCGACCGCTCGCGCTCTCGTTCCTGATGGTATTCGTGGGCTGCCTGCTGCGCGGCGGCCTCGTCGGGCGGCTCGGTCGGCGCGTCCAGCCAGGCCTGCTCCAGCGGGTCCCAGCGCTCGAACCTGAAATCCGCGCCGAGATCGTGCTGAGCCAGCACCGCCCGCGCTACTTGCCCCACCTGTTCGGCGGCACCGAGGGTGGCGGCGTACACGAAGATGTGCTCCTTGCCCGCGCTGACCGGTGCGTGCTCGCCGAGATGACTGCGCAGGTCGTCGGCCACGCTGTGGAGGTTAGGCTTCCCCTTTAGGCGCGGCTGGTCGTTGAAAGTTATGCAGACCCGCCAGTCACCGGCCACACGCAGAGGGTATCCCGGCGGCACCGGGAGCTAGACGTCCAGGATGAACCTTTCCGGCGGGCTCAGGCGCGCGAGCGTTTCCGGGCGGATGTACTTCTTCTGGTCAAGCTGCTGCGGGTTGCCACGGCGGGTGAAATAGGAATGTAGCCCGCGCCGCGGCCGGCCGGAGCGGTTGCGGGTCCCGCCGTGCCAGAGATGGCTGTTGAAGATGACCACCGTGCCGGCCGGCGCGATGAGCTGCACCTCGCGCGGGTGGGCGGCGGCCGGATCGGGCATCGCGTCGCGTGGCGGCACGCCGAGCCGGTGAGAGCCGGGCACCACCCGGGTAGCGCCGTTGTCGGCGGTGAAATCGTCCAGGAGCCAGATCGAGTTGCATACCTGGTACTCACCGGGCGTTACCGGCCTGCCCCAGTCGGCGTGCAGTGCCTGATGGCCCTGGCCGGGCAGGGCGGCGCGGAAGTTGAGCGAGGAGAGCTTGAACCCGCCCAGCACGTAGGCGATGCACGCCAGCACCCGGGGGTCGGTGAAGCAGACCCGGAACACCGGGTCCTTGTTGACCAGGTCGGCGAGGCGGTCGGTCCCGGCCTCCTGGTGCACCTCGATCCCGGCCTGGTTGCCCTCGGCCGCTAGCAGCCTGGCCAGCCGCGTGCGCATCGCCGCTACCTGCCCGTCCGACAAGACGCCCGCGAGCGGCGCATATCCGTCGCGGTCGAGCCGGTCCCGCACGGCCGGGTCCGGGCTGTCCTCGGTGACGCCCAGCTCAGCCAGCGCGGTCACCATGTCCATGGCCGCATCCGTCGGCATGAGCTGCCCCCTTTTGCCAGCACAGCTAGGGCGGTCAATCCAGCCTAGCGATCTCTTGGTCGCGGTTTCTGATATGGCAGCCGGCCGGCCCGCCCGCCCGATCGGGCGGTGCTGGCAGCCCTTCAGCACACAAACCGGCCGGGTCGCTCACCGGGTCGGGCAGAATCGATGAAGTGCGATTCCTTTCCCCCCAGGCCGTCCCGCACGACCTGACCTACAGCGACGTGTTCCTCGTCCCGTGCCTGTCGTCGGTGGAGTCCCGGCTGGATGTGAGCCTGGCGACCAGCGACGGGAGCGGCACCACCATCCCGGTCGTGGTGTCGAACATGACGGCCGTATCGGGCCGCCGGATGGCCGAGACGGTCGCCCGCCGCGGCGGCATGGCCATCCTCCCGCAGGACATTCCGCTCGACGTCGTCGCCGAGGTGGTGTCCTGGGTCAAGAGCCGGGACCTGGTCCACGACACCGCGATCACCCTGGGTCCCGGTGACACCACGGGCGAGGCGCTCGGCCTGCTCCCCAAGCGGGCGCACGGCGCGGTGGTGGTGGTCGAGGACGGCCGCCCGGTCGGGGTCGTGACGGAGGCGGACTGCGAGGGTGTGGACCGGTTCACGCAGCTCCGCCAAGTCATGTCCACCGACCTGCTCATGCTGGCGGCCGGCACCGACCCGCAGCAGGCGTTCAGCATGCTGCATGAGGCGCGCCACCGGCTGGCCCCGGTGGTGGACGGGACCGGCACCCTGGTCGGCATCATGACCCGCACCGGCGCGCTGCGCGCGACCCTCTACCAGCCGGCCATCGACCAGGAGGGGCGGCTGCGCATCGGCGCCGCGGTCGGCATCAACGGCGACGTCGCCAGCAAGGCCAAGCAGCTGATCGCCGCGGGGGTGGACATCCTCGTGGTGGACACCGCCCACGGCCACCAGGACAAGATGATCAGCGCGCTGCGGGCGGTACGCGACACCGGCCCGCCGGTGCCGGTCGCGGCGGGCAACGTGGTCACCGCCGAGGGCGTGCGTGACCTGGTGGGCGCGGGCGCCGACATCGTGAAGGTCGGCGTCGGGCCCGGTGCGATGTGCACCACCCGGATGATGACCGGGGTCGGGCGGCCGCAGTTCAGCGCGGTGCTGGAGTGCTCGGAGGAGGCGCGGCGGCTGGGGGCGCACGTGTGGGCGGACGGCGGCGTGCGGCACCCGAGGGACGCCGCGCTGGCGCTCGCCGCGGGCGCCTCCAACGTCATGATCGGGTCGTGGTTCGCCGGCACCTACGAGTCGCCCGGCGACGCGTTCCGCGACGCCGACGGCCGGCTCTACAAGGAGAGCTTCGGGATGGCCTCGGCCCGGGCGGTCCGGCTCCGGGCGGTGGCCGATTCGCCGTTCGACCGCGCCCGCAAGGAGCTGTTCGAGGAGGGCATCTCGACCGCCCGCATGTACCTGGACCCGCAGCGCCCCGGGGTGGAGGACCTGATCGACCAGATCACCGCCGGGCTGCGCAGCGCGTGCACCTACGCCGGGGCCAGCAACCTGGCCGAGCTTCACGAGCGGGCCGTGGTCGGCGTGCAGAGCGCGGCCGGCTACAGCGAGGGGATGCCGCTTCCGACCAGCTGGTAGGCGGGCCGCCGCCTAGTTGGCAGGCCGGCCGCCGCCCAGCGCCGTGCTGGATCTGCGCAGAACCGCCTGCCGTGGCCGGGCCGTCCAGTCGGTCGTCACGGGCTCGGGTGCGCGTCGATCTGGCGTTGCGCCTCGGCCAGGACGCGTCCGACTTCGCGGCCGAACCGCACGTCGCAAGGGTGGCTGACCTGGCCCGACCGGGCGTTGGCGGCCAGTTCGGTCAGGGCGGTCCGCAGCGGTGTGATCGGCTCCGGCGTCTCCACCGGGGCCGATGACCGGCCGGCCTGCCCCCAGAGGTACAGGTCGGCGAGCGCGGCGCTGCGGGGGGCGCTGAGTGTCACCGTCGACGTGCTGGTCGCGCCGTCTTCATGGCCCAGGACGAGATGGGTGATGTCGGCCAGGCCAGCGCGGGCGGTCACCGAGCGCACCGGGCCGAGGCTGGCCCACAGCAGCGAGACCACGTGCGGGCCGAGATCCCACAGGCCGCCCTTGTCCCGGCGCCACGGCGTGTTGAACGGGTTGCCCGCCTGCCAGGCGGTGCCCAGCCAGACCGCACTCCCGCTGGCCCATCCGCCGGTGGCCGTGACCTCGGCCAGCCAGGCCCGCATGTCGGCCTGGAACCGGGCCGTGAAGAAGACGATGGACGCGACCCGGGCCTGCTCCACGGCGCTGACCAGCGCATCCGCGTCCGCCGCGGAGATGGCGATGGGCTTTTCCAGCAGCAGGTGCTTGCCCGCGCTGGCCGCTCGGGTCGCGATCGGCGCCTGCACGTCCGGCGGCACTGCGAAGGCGACCGCGTCTACGCCGGCCAGGAACCCCGCGAGGTCGTGGTGCGCCGTCGCGCCGTAGCTGGCCGCCAGGCCGGCCGCGGCGTCGGCGTTGCGGCCCCAGACCGCGGCGAACTCGATGCCGTCGGTGGAGGCCAGCGCGGGCGCGTGCGTGATCCGCGCCCAGTGGCCGGTGCCGACCAGGCCGAACCTCAAAGACCGGGTCATCGGTGTCCCTTCGTGGCCGGACCGCGTGTCCTGACCGGGGCCGGCGGTCAGCCGTCTGGCTCCGGGACGTAGTGCCGGCTCTGGTCTGCGGGATCTATCCACACCCGCATGACCGCCTGTGTGGTGGGGTCGCGGAACCGCTCGGCCGTCGGTATCCACCCGGCGGCTGGCTTGGCTGCCTGAGCGTGACCGCGCCGCTGCTTGACGGGACGCCCCGCTGTGGTTCCTGGTCCCGCGAGCTGTGGAAGGTCCGCCACCGCCGAGCCAGCCTCGTCCAGATACCGGGCACTTAGCACCACGCTCACCCGGCGGTCGAGCTCGTCAAGGTCGAGCAGTCCCAGCGCGTAGTGCTCGCGGAGCAAGACGACCAGCCGTTCCCGGTCGGCCTCAGCGGCCAGCCGCCGGGGACCGCCGGGGGCGGAACCGGACACAGCTAACCCGAAGGCCGGACGACGACCGCCGTGCCATAAGCCACGATCTCCGTCAGCTGCTGGCCCATCTCCGATGAATCGAACCGCATCGCGATGACCGCGTTCGCGCCGAGCAGCCGCGCGTTGTCGATCATGCGGTCGATCGCATGGCGGCGGCTGTCCTCAAGCAGCGCTGTGTACTGGGGCACCTCGCCCTGGCGGAGCGCCGTGAGCCCTGCGGTGAAGGACTTCGCAACGCCCATGCTGCGCACGACAAGGCCGAACGTGAGCCCAAGGTCCCGCTCGACAGTCATGCCCTCCAGCCCCAGGGCGGTAGTGACAGGGAAGGTTGCTGGCGAAGACTCCGACATGACGATCATCATAGGGAAGAACCTCCGGCCGCGGATTCACAGCCAGACCAGGCCGCGCGATGAACCGGCAGGTTGAACCGGCGCCC